>Ga0210389_10000061_pt1 | contig 103507 bp, 78 predicted proteins | sample IncBWH28OmetaG_FD_160127 | JGI IMG/M metagenome (GOLD analysis project Ga0210389, IMG submission 160127) | Forest soil microbial communities from Barre Woods Harvard Forest LTER site, Petersham, Massachusetts, United States - Inc-BW-H-28-O ...
GTCGCTGATCGGCTTGTGGTCACCGAAATTGCCCAGCGAGAGCCGAGCGATGCGGGCGTTAACGGTTACCGCCGCCTGACGGTCCTCCAGCCCTTGGAGCCACGTAGCGAATGCTTTCGTGCGGATCGCTTCGAACATGGCGAACTGTAAACTATAGGGAACATATCGTCAACTATAGGAGACAGATGCCGTGATCACACGATGAACGCAAGGAAGGCGACGAACTGCGATTTTTGCTAACACGGACAATGAGTTAGGCTGGCCGGAACAATCGGGAGTCGTAGCGGATACCTGATACAAAGATCAAATCCTCCCCCCGCTACCAACTTCTATAAAACTACAATAAAAACAATCGCTTAGCATAGAGAAAAACCCCCTAGTCGATTTGAACCTGCGGACTTCGTTAGATAGAGAATGATCGGCGCGACGATTTCGAAAGCGACGACGTAGCCTGCCATCATTTGCGCATCCATTTCGATTTCAGATCGACCATCTGCTTGCCATCCTTCGGCGATTTCCATGGGTCTCCATAGACCTTCGAGTGCAATGCTCGGTCATCGCCGTCAAGTGAGCGCTTGACCACCGCGCGCACCGCATGGCGCTCCGCGCGATGCTCATCGACCTTGAACGGCTTATCGCTAGGAGCTGTAGTCAATCCGATGATGGCGGTTTTTCGGCGGCTGCGACTCATTTCGATACTCCCAAACTAAATTTCTTCGTCATCCTGCCTTTCGCACAGTTGCTCCGGCCTCCAGCGCCTTCAAGCCTGGCCACCGTGCGCCTGGCAGCCACTGGACGGTGGTATCGTGCATCTGTGTCGAGAAGCATTACTACAACATCGCGAACTTCAAATTGCCATTCACCAGTGACCGCGCGCGCAATGGCTTGCGTTAGTTGAGCCGGCGCTCGACTTGAGAGCGGCGGCCGTTTATAGGAGACATGCATGATCCGGTGGTGGTTGAGTATTCTGAGCCTCTCTTTGGCGATTCATGGCGCAGCATTTGCTGCGCGGCCCCATCACGAGACAGGTTTTCTTGATCGAGTTGTCACCGTGCGCGGCTCGGAGTACCGCTATCAGGTCTACGTGCCGCGAGACTACGATGCCGGCCGGGCGTGGCCGATCGTCCTCGCCCTGCACGGCGGTGGTGAATACGGCTCAGACGGCGTCCTGCCCACCGTCGGTGCGCTTGCAAAAGCGCTCCGACTTCACCCTGACCGGTTTCCGGCGATCGTCGTCTTTCCCCAGGCCCACGCCGACGGCACGCCAGGCTGGCAGCGAGACGGCGGTGACGCGGCGTTGCTGGCGGTGGACCAGGCAGTTGCCGAGTTCCACGGTGATTCGTCCCGAATCTATCTCACCGGGTATTCGGCAGGCGGCAACGGCGCCTGGTTTCTAGCCTATCACCACCCGCAGCGATTCGCCGCGCTGGTCGTGATATGCGGGTTTGTGTCTGATTTCACCGGCCGGCAGAGCCACGTCTTTTATCCAGGCATCGCTCCGGCCTCGGCGCTGGATTCTTACGCCGCCGTCGCAGAGGAGGTGAAATCGTTGCCGATCTGGGTTTTTCACGGCGACGCCGATACGAACGTGTCGGTCGAAGAATCGCGCCATATGGTTGCCGCACTACGAGCGCTTGGTGCGAACGTTCGTTACACGGAACTTGCCGGTGTTGACCACAATGCCTGGGACCCGGCCTACGATGACTCCGACATGGCCGCGTGGCTGCTGGCTCAGCGGCGCCGCTGACTGATGAATTCCGACAACATGGGATGACCGGGCGCGGACTGTGGCTCGTCGAACTGTACGCATTGCGCTCGGAAGCGGGCGGTCGCATTTGGAGTCGTTGGTAATATGGGCAGCGGAAACATTTCTTATGGAGTTGAGGCGAGCCAACGAGAACCTTCGGCCAATTCAGTGCCCGGATGGACTTATCGCCTAGCTTCCCAAGGATTTACGACCTCGGCAGTTAGGTCGGCGAAGTGTTTGACGTTTCTGGTTGCCAGAGTCGCGCGGCGGGCGGTTACTATTCCGGCGATCTGCGTGTCGCGCATGTCGACAGTTCGGCCCTTGCGTTGTCTTTCGGCCGCGAGGCCCGCTGCGGCTTCGGCAGCTGAGCGGTCAAAATCCAATACCCGCTCCTCCAAATCCTCAGCCAGCAGTTGCTCGAACGCCAATTCGAGCGCTTGCCGACGTCGACCGTTGGGCAGCAGCGCTAGGCCGAGACGTGCTTCGAATAGCGTAATGCTTGTTATCCAAACGGACTCGGCCGGCTGTTGATCCAGCCATTCGACAACAGACGGATCCGGAACTTTCTGCATAAGCTCCGAGAGGACGTTGGTGTCGAGGATGATCAAGGTTTGAATTCAGCCGATCGTGGTGCTTGGCCGTGAAGCTCCGGCAGATCGGTGGACAAGCCGACGTTCGTGAACCGCGCCGCAATGCGGGAGCCGAGAGACGTAATCGGCCGACCAGACTCTTTGACCGCGTTCCGTAGGATGTGTCGGATTTCGTCCTCCATACTACGTCCGTGGTGCTCAGCACGTCGCTTCAGCCGTGCCTTGACCTCCTCTTCCAAGTCACGAACAACGAATTGCGCCATCAGATAATTCCTTGCGTAAACGTCATTGATATCATGATATCAATTGTTTGCTGGCTTTTCAATGAATGACTCTGGCGCCAGGCGCGGAAGCAGTGATTGCCAAAGCCTCGCGGCTCAATTTCGGCGATTTATCATCCTGGACAATGACTTAGACTGGAGGGAACGATAGGAAACCGCAGCGAGCATGCGTTATAAAGATCAAATCCTCCCCCCGCTACCAATTATCCATTTTAGATCAACGAGTTAACCTCGCCTTGAGCGCCCACTCGACAGGCATAAATCCGTCCGTCAGAGTCCGCATGAAGCTCACAATCGCATCTTCCTCCGCGTCCGAAAGGCCGAGCCGCCCAACTCGGCTCTTGTTCATGTTTTCGGTCGACTCGGGCGCAGGCCAGCATGTCGTGCCTTCACCGACGTCATGGGACTGGCAGCGTGGAAGTACGTCGCGCGTGTTGTAGAAGTGCACGACCGACTTCAGGCTCGTGAAATACCCATTGTGCATATAGGCTTTCACAAAGCTCGGGTAGGGCCGCTTGTCCACATTCCGGAGTGTCGGCACTTGAATTCGGGCTTGGTTGTCGGGCGCCAGCTTGACCCACCGCTGATCCACGGGGGAGGGTTGGCTGAGGAGATGCGCCTCGGTGAGAAAATCGCCGACGCCGCGGTCGACGAATGATGAACCCGCCGGATTGGCGACATAGCCCAGTGAGTCGGGCTGCTTTTCCCCGTAGTAGGGAAGCCGCGGGTTGGCTGGGGTTCCGATATTGCTGGCGGTGAAGTCGGTGAATAACGGATCTTCGCCCGGCCCACCGTCGCGATGACAGGCGTTGCATTGCGCCCTGCCGCGAAACAGCTCGTAGCCGGCCCTTTCCTGCGTTGTGAACTGCGCCTTGCCCGAGAGTACTGCGTCGTATTTCGAAGTGAACTGAGTTACTTCGGCAGAGGCTTCGTAGCCGGCGATCGATTGTGCCATCTGATCAAAAGTGACACTGGCCCGGCCGCGGTCGAGCGGACTAAGTTGAACCGGCATCGGTGCGCCGGCAGGAGGCGGCCCCGGCCGCGCGCAGACCAGTTCCACATCGCGCGGCCACGAGAGCGCAAAGGCTTGTTGTCCCCATATGCTTTCGAATAGGGCGCGATAGGGCCGTTGTGAGGCGCGATAGACCGCACAGGCGATATCCGGTAGGCCCATTTCCACCGGATTGGTCGGCGGCCCTTCAGCCTGTTCGGCGGCCGGGTTGCCAAGACGACGGCCTGTCGCACGCATGTCCCAGAAATTGCCGCCGACGAGGTCACGTTGTCCGGGATTGTAGTGAAGTACGGGAGAAAGCGGCGCATAGGCATGCGATTGTGGCTTGCGATTACTGAATCGCGTGCGCACTGAGCCGGGATAGGAGGCCGTGGTCCCGTTCAGCTCCGACACGGGACCCGTAAACCCCGTCTCGGGGGTGTGGCAGAAAGCGCATGCCTCGTTGCGGTTTACCGAGAGTTGCTTGTCGTAGAGCATTAACTTACCAAGCAGCTCGATTTGCTGGATCTGATTTCCCGGCGGCGCCGCCAGTCTCTCGATTTCTTGAGCCTCGGTGCGGTCGATTTCGGCCTCGACCCGTGCAATTTCTTGCAGCGCCCGGGGCGAAAGAATCGTACTGGTATTGTCCGCGCCGGGTGCGGCTGAGCGCTGAAGAGTTGGCGTCCCGTCTGCGGACGCAGCGCTACTTGACAAGACTTGCAAGAGACCAGCGAGTATCGCTACAGAAGCGGCGCGTCGAATCTCGGGAATTAACGGCGGGAGGAATAGGACAGACTGCGCAAATTTCACCGGACCATTGCAGAGCGCTCTGCGATTCAACGAATGTGGCGTCGAATGGCGAAGAATCGCTGCCCAAGACCGAGTTTGTGCGGCCATACATTCCAGGATCGTCAAGATGCCGTGTTCAAGTGTCCCCGCCCTTGATGAAGGCCAGGAGGTCGGGATTGATGACGTCGGCGTGAATCGAAAGCATGCCGTGCGGGTATCCCGGATACACCTTCAGCGTCGATCTCTTGATCAGTTTCGCCTGAAGTAAGACCGCGTCCTTGTATGGAACGATCTGATCGTCATCGCCCTGCATCACCAGTGTCGGCACGTTGATGGCCTTCAGATCCTCGGTCTGATCCGTCTCCGAAAACGCCTTGATGCCGAGAAAATGAGCATTGGCGGCGCCCATCATGCCCTGGCGCCACCAGTTGTCGACGACGCCCTCGAGGACCTTCGCGCCGGGACGGTTGAAGCCATAGAAGGGCATCGGAACTTCCCTGAAGAACTGTGCCCGATTTGCGGCGAGCTGTGCACGAAACCCGTCGAACACCGAGAGAGGCGTGCCTTCGAAATTTTTGTCAGTTTTCAGCATGAGGGGCGGCACCGCACTCACCAGGACGGCCTTTGCCACGCGTCCTTTACCGTAACGCGCCACATAGCGCGCGACTTCGCCGCCACCGGTGGAGTGACCAATGTGGATGGCATCCTTCAGGTTCAGCGCGTCGGCGACCGCGGCGGCGTCTTGAGCGTAGGTATCCATGTCGTGGCCATTGGAGGTCTGGGTCGAGCGACCATGGCCCCTGCGATCGTGAGCGATCACGCGATAGCCGTGCTCAAGAAAAAACAGCATCTGGGTATCCCAATCGTCCGCCGAGAGAGGCCATCCGTGGTGGAAGACGATCGGTTGGCCGGTGCCCCAATCCTTGTAGTAGATCTCTGTTCCATCTTTGGTTGTGATGAACGACATGGTCCTAGCTCCTGTTTGCCGGGTGGATTTGTGGGGTGCGGTTTCGGCTCTCGAGCCGGCGGCGAAGATGGGCGAGCTCACAGCAGATACTGCGAGAACTCCGGCTGTGCCGGCCAGCATGTCTCGACGAGACACAGTTGAGCGCGATGCATCTGAAGCTTCATTCATGTTCATGCTCCAAGAAAATGAGAAAAGGAACCAAATTCCTCAAGCAAATGAAGCAACCGTGGACGGCCATTCTTCGAGCTCCGGCTCGCGCTTTGCGCCTCACGGCACGTCCGATAGACGCCGCGGCCCCCCTCATCTCGAATGCTGTCGTGATACGGATAGCGATCGCGATGCCACATGAGGTCACTCGGCCGCCCCGGTCAGCGCGCGAGCGGGCGCCGCACGAATAGTATGGATGTGTTGTCGTCGATCCTGGCCGGTCGTCATCATCGGGTCGCCATCCTCGTGTTCTCCTGAGTCCCCCAACTTATCCTTAGTGCCCAGCCGCTGTCAGGATCAGACGCGCAATCTCTCGCGGATGAGACACTAGTGACAGGTGGCCCGATGCCAGTTCAATCGTCGTCGCCTTCATTCGCTTGGCTAGAAATCGCTCCAGCTCCGGATTGATCGTGCGATCCTCCGTCGATACCTGGTAGAAGCTCGGTTTTACCCTCCATGCGGCCTTCGAGGTCTTGGCGGTTGCCAGTGCGTCGGCGCCCGGTCCTTGGACGGCGTAGAGCGCGCGCGCTCGGGCAGGGTCCACGCCGTTGGCGAAATCCCTGAGGAAGGCTTCCTGGTTGAGCCAAAAGTACCCATCACCCTTTACCAAGCCTGCGCTCGCCGGCGGCTTCGGGTACTTGGCTGCGAGTGCACCGAAGTCCTCGCCTGCATCGGGCGCACGAGCCGCCACGTAGACCAGCGCCGAGACGATCGGATCTCCCCCTGTTTCACTGATAAGGGTTCCCGCAAATGAATGGCCGACAAGGACGGTGGGTCCATCCTGCTGCGCCAAGACGCGGCGCACGGCGGCGGAATCCTTCTCAAGGGACATGAGCGGATTCTGTACCGCAGTCGCGTTGAGACCCGCGTTCTGCAAATGTGCAATTACATCGAGCCAAGAGGATCCGTCGGCGTAAAGGCCATGCACCAGGACGACGTTCTTGGCTTTCGGCAAGTCCTGAGCCTTGATTATTTCGGGCATCATTGCGGTTGTCACTCCTGCGGCGAGTAGTGTGTTGAATGTTCTGCGGCTGACCATACAAACTCCTTGGAGCAGAGGGCGAGTCACGCCCCGGGGACAAGCGTTTCCCCAGGGAGACCTCTGAGCGGTTACTTGGTGACGCTGATCGAGTTGACAACCTTTGTAACGCCCGGCGCTCGACTCGCGACCGATTCCGCGTAGTCGCGTTGTAAGCCCGCGGATACCGTTCCGCTTAAGTACACGACCCGGTTTATTGTCTGTACATCAATCTGATCCGGAGCTTCCAACTCCGGGTGTTGCTTGAATCTCGCCTCGACGTCCGCGGTTATCTTTTGGTCGACGGCCTGGTCAGATGATTGCGGGAAGGCGGCGCATCCCGGCAGTGCCGCCGCTACAATCAGGACGGCAACGAGTGCGTGAATCTTCTTCGTGCCAGCTTTTGTGCACAGAAAGCGGCGGTTACGCTGGTTCAATTCTTCATGCATTTCAATGGTACTCATCGCTACATTCCTTTTGGGTTCAGTGGTGGGTCGGGAGTCGCCTCACGCGAGCGGATTCTCCTCGAACAATCGGGCAACCATGGCCGAGTCAAGGTAGGCGCGTATGCGTACGATCACTCCGTTCTGGAAATACACGACCCAGCAATAACGGTTATCGAACCGCATACCGTTCTTGGCCGTGGCCAGTGAATGGAGCTCGACTACCGCTTGATCGTCTTTAACGATCAAGTGTTCCACCTGGAGCTGCGCTCCCTGTGGAAGGACTTGAGCTAGCTTGTCGAATGTGCCCGCGATGAAAGCCTTCTTGCTTCGGTAGTGACTCGCTAGGGGGTGAGTACCCATTACGATCCAGTCGACATCATCAGCAACGTATTCGAAGAACGCCGCGCCGTCGCCGTTCTCTAGTCCCTTGAAGACCTTGCGAACGTAATCGGGTGTAATGGGCAAGTGGATTTCACTTTTGGACTGAGCGCGCGAATCGCGTGTAGTAGCCATCGAGTTTCTCCTTTAGATTGAGCGTGTGGAATCGGCGGTTGATGAAGCGTTCCGCGCTTGAAATCGGCCATTGTCTTGCGGGCTGTGCTTGGGCTGTAGCGTGGCGCTCGCCGCTTCTGCCTTGACGGCGCCAAGCAGCTTCATCAGGTGCTTGACCTGGATGCTTTCGAGCGAACGTACGGCATCCTTGATTTCGCCGGCGAGCCCCTCGTCGACTCGGCCAGCGACCAGTCTGTCAAACTTTTCCGCCGATTCGTCCCACGTGAATGGATGGGAGGCAAGGCCGGGATAGTCTCGAACCTCGTGTTCGATAACATTCCCGTCCTGTAGACGGATGGTGATCTTGGCGGGCATCTTCCCTGGATAAACTTCGGTGAATTCGTGGTTCGGCCGAACCGAAACCTTCTTCAGTAATCCCTGCACATCTGGCTTGATGATGCGCTCCGGCTTGAATTGCGCCGGCATCACATCGCCGTCAAGGAGGGCTACCGCCAGCAGATACGGCAGGTTGTGATCCGCCTGTTCCTTGGTCTGGACAACTTTATCGATGCCGTAGAGGCCGCCGCCGGCAAAGTCGTAGCAGAGTTGGAACACCTCTGCCTCAATCGAGAGCACCTTGTCGGAATCTACTTTGTTTTGCCTGACGAGTTCGACCATGCAATGGACCGCGGACTGCGTGTGGATCATAGCGTTGTACTTTTTGATGGTGCTCTCCAGGACACCCTCGTACCCCTGATGCTCCCAGTCGATGTCGATTTTCATCCCCAGGAGATGGTCAATACCCAACGAGCCCTCGATTACCTGGAGTGGCCCCCGGACGCCGCGGCGGGCGAGAAAGAGCGTATTCATAGCACCGAGTGCCGACTGTGCGGAGGCGAGACCCTTCCACTGTGACAGCGGTTTCGCTCGAACCACGGCAAAGGAGGCATCGCTGACCGCCGCCATTGCGATCGCATGGCCAATCTGCTGCTCGCTTAAACCCAGCAGGCGTCCCGCGGCCGCGTTGTGTGAGAAGGCCAATTGCGATGTGTGGTCAAAACCGCGCGTCATGAAGGTGGCGTGATCCACAAAGCGTGACTGCACGGTGTAGCCCAAAGCAACTGCTAGCATGAGGTCGCGGCCGCTGCCGCCGACGTAGTCGGCGATGGTCAGCGCCACGCCGAAATTGTCGGCCGTATGGCAGGTTTCGGATTGGGCCAAGAAGTTGTCCATGAAATCGACGTAACGAACGAGCGCGGTGTTCCAGAACGCCGCGTAGAGAGGATTCGCGCTACCGCCGCCGATGAGCGTGCATGGACCGGAGCCACCGAACTCCGCAACTTGCTCGCGACAGGCCTTGATCGGGCCGGCGCCGAGGGCGGCGATGCAGCAACCCAAGGAGTCGAGGATGTGAATCGGAAGTTGCGTGCGGGATTGGCGCGATAAGTCACCGAACTTGGCACGAGCGGCATATTTGGCGAGCGATTCAACTTGAGTCATGGTGAGATACTCCGTTTACTTGGGTGACAATTGCTAGGAGGTGAGTAGGAGGAAAATCCCCATCGTGATCACCGAGCCGATCACGCTGAGGAGCACGGCGGAAGCGGCTTCCGACTCTGCGACGCGGTACTTGACGGCAAACATGATCACGATCGGCATGCATGGAATTGCCGTCGTGAGCACCGCCTCGTTGACAATGGGGTTGCGATAGCCGAGCCATCGCAGTGCTAGCAGTACCAGCGCGGGCTGCAGGATAATTTTCAGGAATACAGCTGACAGCACGCGTCGATTGACTTTGATGGGTGCCGCGGCGAGGACAATTCCGGAGGCGAACAGCGCGACGCCGCCGGAGGCTTGTCCAAGCATCGATAGCGAATGAACGACGATCTGCGGAATGCGCAGTCCAGCCAACACGAACAGGAGGCCGAGAACGGGCGCCCAAACGATCGGCTCTTTGATCGTTTCACCGAGTTTGGCGGCGAGAATCGAGAGTTGTGATCCTGGACGCGAGGCCACAGCCTTCCCCTGCTGCGCGCCCAAGCCCGTCCCTAGTGTGTCTCCCTCTGCGGCACCCAGCGACAGGAAGAGAAGTGTTGCCGGTACCACTGTCAGGTTGATCGCCAGACTGGCGATCGAGATTGGAATGGCGCTCGCGCTTCCGAATAGATCCCCCAGGATGGCGGGACCGACGAAGGGCACTGCCGGCGCGGCCGCGGTCAGCGCGGTCAGCGCGCTGATATTCATCGGTAGGCGCAAGGCCCATCGGCACAACAGCAAAACCGCTCCGTACAATCCGATGATGGACACGCACAATGCGATGACCAGAGGAATGTCCTGACTCAGTTGAGCGCGAGACGTAGTCACCGTTCCGGCGAAAAGCGCAAGCGGTACGGCATAAACCAGCACCATCCGATTCAGGATCGGCGCATCCTTCGACCCGAAATCGTGGTGCCATGCCGCCACAAAGCCGAGGAGGAGGGTGACGACCATCGGGAGAACGGCGCCTAAAACGGTGGCTAACATGATGGTTGTCCGGACAGATTCCTGAGCGACCGAGCGGACGGCACGACGCTCAGAACCCAGGTGAAAGCACTGAGGGCCGCAACGCTAATCGTCATGTTCGTGCTAGCGCTCCTCTCAATGGATTCATTTGCTACAAGCGATTCGCTTTGATACATCGCAGACACAGCAATGATGAGAACTGTGGGCAATCTCACCAGACGCAGGAAAGCAGGTCGATTACAGGATGGTATCGATCGATACCTTCCTATAAGTGGGCACTGCGAGTGCGCGGTTACTAGCTGCTGGCGCGAGTCATCGGCCCATCGCCGAGGGCCGACTCAGGTGGTTCAATCGGCGGGAGTCACTGTGGTCGCGGGTCCGCTAAGAAAAGATGCCAGCTATTCGTGAAGCGCGGCGGTGATTGTAGTGCGATGCCGGTGAAGATCTGGTAGTTCGGTGCGCCCGCGCCCGAGCGGTAAAGCGAAGGTTGGGCATCCGCATACATGTTGAGCATATAGCCGCCATCGAGCTGGATTAGCTTGCCGGGCGGTCGATGGCTTGTTCGGTGCTCTGGCGGGTTGGAGGGCTGTCGCGCACCTCGATCGACCGTCGCAAGATCGTCAGTCGTAGCACGAGGTCGGCGAAGTGCTGAAAAGATTCCCGCTCAAGCTGCGAGCTGGTCTTGAATATGGCGACTCGCGTTGGTTGGCGAACCCGCCTGGTAGAACGCGCGTCTCGTCGCGGGAATTACCGCCACAGTTCGAATTGCGCCTCCATAGATGGATGAGTCAATGGCGGTTCCGCTTGGCCCGCAGAGCGGTCTGCCGGCTGGGGAGTCAGCCTTGCAGCGAAGGCGTGAGGGGCAGTCTTGCGGCCATATTCACCAGGCCGGCGAGCGAGTCGGCCCTCATCTTTTGCATCACTCTGCCTCGGTGCGCCTGCACCGTAATCTCGGAAATGCCGAGCTCGCCACCGACCTCCTTGTTCAACCGGCCGGAAACGACCAGCGCCATGACTTCCCGTTCGCGACGGCTGAGCGAGGCATAACGCTCCCGCAGCGGCCGTATCTGCGCCTCATGACGAAGTGCAGCATGGCTGCGTTCGATGGCGTGTCGGATCGCACCCAACAGCAGCTCATTGTGGATCGGCTTCGTCAAGAAATCGACAGCTCCCGCCTTCAGAGCTCGGACTGTCGTCCGCACATCGAAGTGGGCCGTGATGAAGATGACCGGCACTTCAACCCGATCGGCGACGAGCTTCTGTAGATCGAGACCGTTGAGGTCTGGGAGAGTAACGTCCAGTATCAGGCAGCTTGGAGAAAGTACTCGTGGGCGGGACAGAAATTCCTGCGCGCACGCGAAGACTTCAGGTTGCCAGCCTGCGCCTTGGAGCAACAGTCCCAGTGATTGGCGCACCGAGTCGTCGCCGTCGACGACGAACACGATGGGTGCGGTACGCCCGTTGGGCGATGCTCTCAATTCATGACTGGATGCACGCGCTGTATTCATAAGTGTTCCTCGGTTTAAAAACAGTCCAATGGAACGGTTGACTCGTCGCGTCCTTTCGAGAACAGCCGGTCAGCGGGGTGTCAGGCATTTGGCACAGACGCGGGGCGCAGTATCGCGGCCATATTTATCAGGTCGATGAGAGAGCCGGCCTGCATCTTTCGCATCATCTTGCCGCGGTGTGCCTTTACCGTGATCTCGCTGATGCCGAGTTCGCCACCGACCTGTTTATTCAACTCGCCGGTGACCACCAAATCCATGACCTCTCGCTCGCGAGCGGTGAGTGAGGCGTAACGGTTGCGCAGCGACCGCATCTTCGCTTCTTGACGCAATACGCACTCGCTTCGATCAACCGCTTCGCGGATCGCGTTTAATAGCACGTCAGCGTCGAATGGCTTTGACAGGAATTCGGCCGCTCCGGCCTTCATGGCGCGGACTATCGTCGGTATATCGGCGTCCCCTGTGATGAGAATGATGGGCATGTCAACTCGATCGGCGGCGATGCGCTCCTGCAGATCGAGGCCACTGAGGTGCGGAAGCTTAGCCTCAAGTACCAGGCAACTCGGGGAGAGGACTCGGGGACGAGCCAGGAATTCCTCTGCGGAAGCGAATGTTTCCACCCGGCAGCCTGCGCTTTGGACCAACAATTCAAGCCATTCGCGGACCAAAACATCGTCATCCACAACAAACACGATCGGTACAGCGCCCCGCATGCACGATGCGATCGATTCAGTAGGTTCCGCTGATCCCATTGGTTGAAATGACCGTAGCGGCAGGCATGTCGATTCTCAAATATCGTATCGATTGCGAAGAATGATCAGCTGAACGATCAAATCGCTATTGGCGGTGAAATAGAAGGCGAGCACCAGCGGATCAGGCAGGCCGCGTTTATCATAGTTGCCATCCACGTTGGCCGTCACGATGAAGTTATCGTAGTGGCTGATCACCTTGGTCACGTTCATCGTCAGTCTCTCGCCGATGATATCGCGCTTGGCCCACTCTCTAACGGTCGGTTTTCCCCAGTAGTCCCGTAACTGATCATTGACGAGAGCGTCCTCCGCAAAAGTGGACATCAATCGCTCGAGATCGAAGCTGTTGGTTGATTCAACGTAGGCGGCCACCAAAGTTGGGAGGGCGACCAGAGCGTTCGGCGGAACAGAGGAGGTCGTCACGGTCTCGGACTCCAAAGGTAGTCAACAATTTCAAGTAACGAACATACCCGGTGGTAGAACGGCCTGGCCAGTTTTATGACATTAGAAAATGTTAGAACGGCGAAGAGACCGCGGTTCCGCTGGATCCCCAGCCCGCAAAAGATGGTACGGGGGGTCGCGGGCTTGGCGTGGACCAGCTAGAACGGCTATCGCAAATCCTCAAGGAAAGCGCGCGCCATCTTCAGATCTGCGGTTTCAAAACCTTCCGTGAAGCGGTCGTACACGAGACCTAACGTATGCCGGGCCCGATCGTGCTCTCCATCTTCACGGAGCAAGCGGGCCAAGGCCATGCTCGACCTCAGCTCCCAGAAGAGTGCAGATTGCGTGCGTGCGACAACGAGTGCTTCCGTCAGGCAGTTCATCGCGGATTCGCGGTCATGTCGTGCCGCGAGGATCTGCGATCTAATCCGGAGCAGCTCTGACAAGTCAAATTGCAGTCCACTATTTGTTACGCGCGCGATGGCTCCATTGATCGTAAAAAGCGCCTCCTCGAATTTCCCTATCTTGCACAGGCCCGCCGCAGACGCGCCGATGAAGCGCGAGAGATGGACGTTGTACTGTTGGGCGCGCAAATTCTCCAGCGCGCTCCGTAGCAAATCGAGACCGGATCCCGGCTGATCGCGGGCGATGGCAAGTTCGCCCTTAAGCGCGATGCCAAGAGCGTGGTACGGTGCAAGCGAGTATCGTCTAGTGTGTATTATCAGCTGCTCGATGATGTCGCCGGCTCTTGGCAAGTCCCCGGTCCACAGAAACAACATCGAAGCATAGAGGAACGAAAGGCAGATCGGAACTGGGTGACCTTGGCGGGCCGCTTCATCTATGGCCTTTTGCGAGATTCTAAGCGCCTGATCGCAAAAGCCACGCAGCCACAGAGTGCGGGCGAGCATGACGGGGTGGAAGATGCGCGGGTCAAAACTCGGGAAGTTGCTGTTGAAGGGACCAACCTCGACCTCGAGTTCCATGCCGCGCTCACAATGGAGTTGCGCCGCGGCTTGGTTGCCCAGAAAGTGGTGAGTAATGCCCAACCACGACTCTGCCAAGACGGTGCCGGCCGGGTACGCGGCTGCCTGCGCAATGACGCCGGCCTGTTCCGCGACCGCCAGGGCGCCGCGGATGTCGCCAAACCGATATAAGGAAACGTTCAGATTGGCAAAAAGGCGCAGTTGCCGCGCACGGTCCTGGAAAGCTTCCGCAAGCGCTAGTGCACGGTCGTATTGGGCGCGAAGCTGATCGGTATGGCCTCTGGTATACATCGACGACAGCGCCAGGGCTTCCTGAAGAATCAACTCCTGTCTGGTGCCACGGCTCGCGTCGTCGAGAGCCGCCAGCGCCCGTTCACACCAACCCCTGCACTCCTCGAGTAGCGACGATTTGACGAACAGGGGCGCCGCCCAGGCCGCTAGCTCGATCCCGACCGCGACATCCCCGCGGTCGGACAGCGCCCATGCGAGCGCCACCCGCACGTTGCCGAGATGCAAAGCGTACCCGGACAGATCATATTCGCCGAATAACGACTGGATGATCTCGTCGTGTTTGAGAAACTCGGAATAAAAGATCGCATGGCGCCGCGCGATTCGATCCGCGTCGCCCCGCTCTACGAGTTTGGTGGCGGCGTAGAAGCGCGTGGTGTCGAGCAGCCGATAGTAGGTCGATTCGTTGATGACGGTCGTGGATAACAAGGACTTTGTAACAAGGTTCGAGACCGCGTCGAAAAGCTCCGCCCCGTCGACGTCCGTCTCCGGTGCAACAGAGCCGGCGGCCTGAAGCGTGAAGCCCCCAACAAACACTGACAGCCGGCACAGGACCATCTTCTCCCGCTCCGAAAGCAGGCTGTAACTCCAATCGAGCATCGCGTTCAGGGTCTCGTGCCGCGGCAGCGCGGTGCGACGGCCCTGCCAGAGCAAACTGAAGCGGTTGTCGAGCAGCTCCGCGGTTCCACGAATCCCGAGGGAGCCGACGTGACTGGCCGCGAGCTCAATGGCAAGTGCCACTCCGTCAAGTCGGCGGCAGCTCCGCGCGACGATCGGCGCATCGATGTCGCTGAGCACAGCGCCATAGCCACTCGCCGCCGCCCGCTCCATGAAAAGCTGTGCAGCGGGATACCGGAGCGCTTCCAAGGCAGTGATGCCGGCATCCTCGGGTGGACACTCGAGTGAATACAACACGTGGACGTGTTCGCCTTCCACCCGGAGCGCTTCGCGGCTGGTCGCCAGAATATGCGCTTGTGGTGCCTCGGTAACGACACGTTCGGTCAGCGCTGCCGCAACACTGATCACATGTTCGCAATTGTCGAGCACGAGGAGGACCTTCCTGTCGCCAATAAAGGCGAGCAGACCAACAAGCGGGTCCTGAGTCTGCACCGTGAACCCGAGTGCCGACGCAACCGCCGTCGGCACGAGCTGCGGGTCTCTCAGCGCAGCCAGATCGATGAAGAAGACCGCGCCATGAAATCCATCAATCAGCGTATGAGCGACGGAGATTGCTACTGTAGTTTTTCCGATGCCGCCAGGACCGACGATGCAGACGAAGCGCCACACCTGTAGTTGCCGCGCCAACTCTCGAACAATGTCATCGCGGCCGACCATTCGTGCCGGTCGTGGCGGCAGCCTTTGAACTCGTTCCGCTGCGGCGGTCCTGGTGACTGGAACCGTTCGGCCGGCCGTCGAGCGTGTGACCGGAGCGACGAAACAATACCCACGACCAGCAACATTCGACACATATCGAGCGCCGTCTCGTCCGTCACCAAGCGCCTTCCGAAGGGTAGTCATTTGAAAGCGCAGATTGCCTTTCTCCACCACCACATCCGGCCATACCGCTGAGATTAGCTCCTTGTAAATAACAACTTCCCCGGCCCGCCCCACCAGTGCGATCAGGATGTCGAGCGCGCGGCCGCCGAGCGTTATCGGCTTATCATCCTTCTTGAGCAACCTTTCGGCTGGAGAGAGGCTGAACGGGCCAAAAGAAAGCACGTCCCAGGGCTGTGAGTTGCGGCGATCATTCATACGCGTCGTTCGCGCTCGCGTCCCAAACATTCTGGTCGGGCTGGCCGCAAGATTGGCGTGCGAAAAATGTGCCGCCTGACCACCTACTCTACATTTTAAGCGACGGGCCGGTTCCGCGCAATCAGGATAGAGACAGCCGCTATTGGCGAACACCTCTCGTCGCGCTGACTTATATCTAGGTATCGACCGATACCTTCCTGCAATCGATTCACCTCCGCGCGTCGTTGCCGCCGATGTTTGCCGGTTCGTCGGCGTGCAATAGATGAGGACCTATCGAAATGTTCTGAGAATAGTTGACGGATCCGGATTCCACGAGCACGGGTCTGTTCATGGTCGCGGCTCCGCTCAGAAAAGATGCCAGCCGCTTGTGAAGTGCGACGGTAACTGCAGTGCGATGCCGGTGAAGACCTGGTAATTTGGTGCGCCCACGCCGGAGCGGTAAAGCGACGGCTGGACTTCGGCATAGGCATTAAGCGTATAGCCAGCATCGAGCTGAATTACCCTGCCGAGGCCGAGCCCGACTGGGATGGCGGAAGTGTGATTACCAGTGTTAAAGGTCATGGCGGCCGACGAGCGCAGGTAGTATCCGTGAGGCAGATTCAAGAAGATCAGCGGCTGCGCGACGGTCACATGAGAGCTGACTCCCGAGAGCGTTTGCTGATAAGTCCCCAGCACGCCCAGCAGACCCCAACTCTGAGGTGCAAGAATGATACCTGCGGCCCCCGCCTGTAGCTTGTTTGTACCGAAATTGGTGCTGGAGCTAGTCGGAATCGCGACAAGAGGTCCGAGACCGAACGTAACTTTCTGTGGCAGACCGAGGTCAAACTTGCCGAGAGTGAAATTATAGATCTGTGTGTCGCCGAGGCCGGTCCGTGGCCCGATTGTGGTCGTCGGGTCTGTGACGACAGGCGGAATGATGTGCATGATCTGCTGGACGCCAGCGATTTGGAACGGAATTAATGCTTTAGCTTCCCCGTTCTCGGCGTCGCCGTTCAAGTGGTTCAAGGACGGTGCATAATAATTCCAGTATTGCAGGGTAAGCCTCGGCTCCACAGGATTGTTTGCCGCATTGGAAACGCTGCTCTCGGAATAAGCACTGGCATTAGCATCGATGGATGTCCCAGCATCATCCGCATGGGCCGCTACTACGCAGGCAAGAAGGCCTGACAAAACCGATGCGCGTGCCCGGCCGAGGACAAACAATGCGATTGCGAGGTGCAGGAAAGCTAGTTCGCCGGCCTTCGCGATCATCGCTGCCGTGTTCGAAAAGCGGTGACGTAGCGGCTTCAACTCTTCGGTAAATTCAGTGGTGCTCATCGCTAGAAAACCTCCAAAGGCCATACACCACAATGGTGAGGCTGTGAGAAATCCCAGCAGACTTATGGAATCTGGTCGATTACAGGATGGTAGCGATCGACACTTTCCTATCAGTGGAGAGGACGAGTGCATGCCTACTGGACACGCAGCAAATCGCCAACTTGCCCTGCTGGGAATCCATAGCTTGTCGAGGCGCTTTGGCTGACGTGCGGGCGGCGCTCGGAGCGCTAATACCAATCTATCGATACCATTCTGCAATCGATTCGTCGCCTGACCTATGGTTCGATCGCAATGTCTTACGTATCGCGTCTAGGATTGCTCGCCTCAACTGCTTGCGTAGACCGAGTGCCGGTTGCGAACCACTTGATTTCAGTCGGAGGAAAATTGCATGGCAAGAACGGTCGCAGATCAATTTGCGGAAGTGCTCGCAGTGGCCGGCGTCAAGCGCATCTATGGCATCGTCGGCGATAGCCTCAATGGTCTGACAGACTCGCTTCGTCGCCAGGGAAAGATCGAATGGATTCATGTCAGGCACGAGGAGGTCGCGGCTTTTGCAGCGGGCGCGGAGGCGCATCTCACCGGTGATCTCGCGGTCTGCGCCGGCAGCTGCGGACCGGGTAACCTGCATCTCATCAATGGCCTCTTTGATTGCCACCGATCGCGTGTGCCTGTGCTCGCAATTGCCGCGCAAATTCCCTCGGCCGAGATCGGCTCCGGGTACTTCCAGGAAACGCATCCGGAAAGGCTCTTCAAGGAATGCAGCCACTACTGCGAGCTCGTCTCCGGCGCAAACGCAATGCCGCGCACTCTCGAGATCGCAATTCGCGAGGCGATTGGCAAGCGTGGGGTCTCTGTCGTCGTGCTTCCCGGCGACATCGCTCTGCGGCCAGCGGCTGAAGCGCCGGCACCCAACATCGCGAGTTTGCTGCCCCCACGACCGATTGTCGTCCCTGCAGACGAAGACCTCGATCGGCTTGCAAAGGTGCTTAATGGCGCGAGCAGGGTGACCATCCTATGCGGTTCCGGGTGCCTAGGGGCGCACGACGAACTGCTATCACTCAGCTGGCGTCTTAAGGCACCGATGGTACACACGATGCGCGGCAAGGAGCACGTCGAGTGGGATAACCCGAATGACGTTGGGATGACTGGGTTGATCGGCTTCTCGTCCGGCTACTACGCGATGCTCGACTGCGATGTGTTGCTCATGCTCGGTACAGACTTTCCGTATCGGCAGTTCTACCCCCAAGGCCGAGGCGTGCAGATCGCACAAGTCGATATCCGGGCGGAAAACATCGGTCGCCGCGCAGCCGTGGACTTGGGCATCGTCGGAGATGTGCGCGCGACGCTGACAGCCTTGCTGCCGCTCCTCACGCTAAAAGAGGACGGCCTGCACCTGGGGCAGGCGCTGGACCATTACGGTAAGGCGCGCAGGGGGCTCGATCAACTGGCGGGCGGCACGCCGGGCAAACGACTCATCCATCCACAGCAGGTCGCCAAGGCAATCAGCGACCACGCTGCAGAAGATGCGATTTTCACGTGCGATGTGGGTTTGCCGACGGTCTGGGCGGCCCGCTATTTGGCGATGAACGGCAAGCGAAGGCTCATGGGGTCCTTCTGGCACGGCTCCATGGCCAATGCGATGGCGCAGTCGATAGGCGCACAGGCGGCATTCCCGGGCCGGCAAGTCGTTTCGTTATCCGGTGATGGAGGTTTCGCCATGCTAATGGGCGACTTTCTCACTCTGGCGCAGCGCTCGTTGCCCGTGAAAGTCGTTGTATTCGACAACAGTGCCTTGGGCTTCATCGAGATCGAGCAGAAGTCGTCCGGATTCATCAATACCGGCACGGAGCTCGTCAATCCGAATTTTGCCGCCATGGCCGAAGCGGTCGGCATCCGCGGGATCCGGCTCGAGAAGCCGGACGAAGTCGAGGGCGGAATTGCCGCCGCGCTCGCCCACGACGGACCGGTCTTAGTCGATGCCGTCGTCAACCGCACGGAATTGGCGATGCCGCCTTCGATTACCCTCGAGATGGCCAAAGGCTTCACGCTGTACATGGTGAAAGCCATCCTGAGCGGCAAGGGCGATGAGGTCATCGACCTCGCCCGAACGAATCTATGGCGTTAGCGGGAGATCCTCGTGGACGGTGCGACTCTTCGTATTGCGCGGTTCGCTATAAGAATGATCCCCCGCGCAGGTCGAGACAGGAGGGGCTGAGTTCGCCGTGCGTACTCTGGCTACTTGGATAGGAAATCCGACCGATCGCTTGCGCGCGATGTTTGATGCGGGGGCATTGAGAAGAACAGCGAGTGCTTCGATTCCAGCTTTGATCTTTGGCTTGAGACTGTCCGCGTCCGTGTGTCTTGCGCTCTACATCGCATTCTGGCTCCAACTCGACGGCGCGTATTGGGCGGGAACATCCGCGGGGATTGTCTGTCAGCCGAGCCTGGGCGCATCGCTCCGCAAGGGATGGTTCCGGATGATTGGCACAGTGGTGGGTGCGACCGTCATCGTGGTACTGACAGCCTGCTTCATTCAGAGCCGCGCCGCGTTTCTCGTTGCCCTGGCGCTGTGGGGCACCGGGTGCACTCTGGTCGCGACGTTGCTGCGTAATTTCGCCTCCTACGCGGCAGCGCTCGCAGGCTACACAGCCGCCATCATAGCGAGTGACGAGCTTGGAGCCACGGGCGGCCCGGACGCGCAAGCGTTCATGTTGGCCGTTGACCGTGCCAGCAATATCTGCATTGGGATTGTCTGTGCCGGAGTTGTTCTCGCTCTGACTGATTTCGGCGGCGCGCGGCGTCGATTGGCTTTGCTACTAGCTCAGTTGTCGGCCGAAGTCACGGCTCGATTTGCGGGCACATTAGCCGCAAGCGGGCCAGAGGCGCCGGATACGCAGCCGCTTCGACGCGAGCTCATCCGGCAGGTAGTTGCGCTCGATCCTGCCATAGACCAAGCGATCGGTGAATCCTCTCAGCTTCGTTACAATTCACCGCTGCTACAGCGGGCGGTCGACGGTTTGTTTGGTGCACTAGCGGGTTGGAGGGCTGTCGCGAATCACCTTGAGCGACTGTCGCGCGATCGACAGACACAGCAAGAGGAGGTCGGTGAGGTGCTGGGAAGAATCCCGCTCAAGCTGAAACCGGGCCTCAACTTTGGCGACCCACACTGGTTGGCAAATCCGGTCGGTATGCGCCGAATCTGCCGGCAGGCGGTGCGCGCTCTGCTTGCAGCACCGATGCGCGCGCCCTCGCTACGGCTGTTGATCGGCCAGACGGCCCATGTTCTCTTTGGCGTGTCGGAGGCGCTCAATGGCCTCGTGCTGCTCGTGGCGGATCCCGCGCGACCTCGTCGGCCCCAGAGTCGATATCGGCTTTACGTGGCCGACTGGGCTCCCGCTCTCGTGAGTGCGGGCCGCACGTTCGTCACGCTCGGCGCCGTGGAGCTTTTGTGGGTACTGACCGGATGGCCGAGCGGGGCCGCGGCCATCACTTGGGCGGCCATCCCAGTGGTTCTGTTTGGAGCCAAAGGCGATCAAGGATACAGATGGGCATTGAGCTTCCTCGCCGGTTGTGCGCTTGCCACGGTATGCGCCGCGATCATCTCGTTTGCAGTGCTGCCGCAAATGGAAACTTTCGTTGGCTTTAGTGCTGCAATTGCCATTTTTTTAATACCGGCCGGCGCCCTGAGCGCCCAGCGCTGGCAGACGGCGTTGTTTGTTGCGATGGCGCCAAATATCGTGCCGCTGGTTGCGCCAATCAACGCGCCGCGCTATGACACTATTCAGTTCTACAACTCCGCGCTTGCTCTTTGTGCGGGCGAGGGCATCGCAGTGCTTTCCTTCCTCCTAGTGCCACCGCTATCCCCCGCGTTCAGGACCCGCCGACTCCTGACGCTGACGCTACGGGATCTGCGCCGGCTCGCAGGAGGTCCCGTCCCGCAGAGGTGCGACGATTGGGAACGCCTTGTCTACGCTCGCCTCACCGCATTGCCCGACGCTGCTGAGCCGCTTGAACGCGCACACCTCCTAGCCGCTCTGTCGGCCGGCACCGAAATAATTCGCCTGCACCGCATCGTCCGCCGGCTAGGGTTGGCAGCGGATCTTAAGCCCGCCCTCAAAGCCTTGGCGCAGGGCCACGGTAGCATTGCAAGTGAAGAGCTTATGAGGCTCGACCAGGAACTGGCGACGAATCCCCAGGCAAAGCGGGCGTTGCGCCTTGCGCTTCGCGCCCGCGGCAATCTGCTCGCATTGTCGGAAGTGATTGCCCAACATGCCCTCTACTTCGACGCCGGGATTTCGAGGTGAGGCTCTCTGAGGTCAATCTCTTCGGTGTATACGTTGCACCCATCGCGGTGATGATGGCCGTCGCTTGGCTCGCGACGATCTCACTGCGCCGCGTCTTCGTCCGCTTCGATCTGATGCGCTACGTCTGGCACCCGGCCCTGTTCGTATTTGCCGTTTACATGATCCTGCTTTCGTCAATAGTCCTCCTGATCACAGAGTAGCGCTCGCCATGTCGGAAGCCGAAATCAAAGCGAATCGCGAGTCAACGACAGGCGGTCATACTCCACCTTCCGAACCTTCCCCGCCGAAGCCGGCTACCGAGACCGCCGATGTTTCACGGCGCCCAACTACCGCTACTCTACGCCGACGAACTGTTTCGTTGCTGATCACCTTTGCCTGCGTCGCTCTCGCAGTCGTGCTGGGCCGAGCCATGTGGCGTGCCTATGTCGAATCGCCTTGGACCCGCGACGGAACTGTGCGCGCGTACGTGGTGACGATGGCTCCAGAGATCTCAGGACGCATCGTAGAGCTGCCTGTCAGCGACAATCAGTTCGTACATAAGGGCGACCTATTGATGGTGATCGATCCGACTGACTATAAGATTGCGGTGAGCCGCAGTGAGGCAGCGCTTCAGCAAGCCCGAAGCGACGCGGAGAACATTACACGGGAAGCCCGGCGCCGGGCGCGGCTCAATCAACTCGACGCGGTGCCGCTCGAGCAGGCAGAGAGCTACGAAACCAATGCCCTCGTCGCGCAAACACAGGTTCAGCAGGCCACGGCCAATCTACGTCAAGCGCGCGTCAATCTCGAGCGCACACAGATTCGATCCCCGGTTAACGGATGGGTTACGAATCTTCTGGCTCAACGCGAAGACTTTGCCAACATTGGACAAAGCGAACTCTCTCTGGTCGATTCAGATTCATTTTGGGTAGACGCCTATTTTGAGGAAACCCAGCTCGGGTCGATTCGCGAAGGTGACGCGGCAACAATTCAGCTGATGGGTTATCGTCAAGTCGTTCGCGGGCACGTCGACAGTATCTCCCGAGGAATCAACGTAGCAAATGCACAGCCAAACCAGCAGGGGCTTGCGGCCGTTAATCCCATTTTCACCTGGGTGCGACTGGCGCAGCGCATCCCGGTGCACGTGTGCGTCGACAATGTGCCGCTGGACGTGCGTCTCGTCGCGGGAATCACCGCCACAGTGCGAATCACGTCTCCATAGATGGATGAGTCAATAGCGGTTCCGTTTGGCCCGCAGAGCGGTCGGCCGGCTGGGGTGTCGTTCGCGCCCGCGCCCCAAACGTTCTGATCAGGCTGGCCGGAAGATTGACGTGCACAAAACGCGCCGCCTGACCACCTAACCTACATTTTAAGCGACGGGCCGGTTCCGCAAAATCACGACAGAGACAGCCGTTATTGGCGAACAACTCGTCGCGCCGACTGATCTAGGTATCGACCGATATCTTCCTACAATCGATTCACCTTCGCGTGTCCGATGTGATCGCACCTACATCTTGTATATCGCGCACGCGCCGGAATTACCCATGATTCACAATCCGGCGGTCATCCACACAGATACTAAACCATAATGGACGCTCTCCCGTGAAGTGCACATCCTGTGTCTCGCGTCAATCGCCCTGGAAGCGGGTAGCTGATTGTATTCTCGACAGTGTGCGCTACGGCATGATCTCAGTGTAGCGGGGCGGTCGCTAGGAGGACGCTTCACTCGAAAGTAGCATCGAAAAGTTTGATGTTCAGCAATTGCTGGTGAGGCGAGAGGGGGGACGCCGCTCGACCCGGTGCTGCGCCGAGGTGCGCTTGATCTCGTTCATTCCAACCTGATGTGTCGGCGATAGGCGCTCGGAGTCAGGCCGGTGGCCCGGCGAAACGACGTGCAAAACGCGCTCGAGTCGTTGTAGCCGACGGTCAGACTGATATCGGTGACCGACCCGGCGCGTTTTGCCAGCAGCGTCTTGGCGCGTTCGATGCGCTGACTCAACTGATAGCGCCGCGGCGGCATCCCCAAGGATTGACGAAAAGCCCGGCAGAAATAGCTGGCGCTCAGGCCAACCAGCCGCGCCAGCGCTTCAAGTGATATGGGCTCGGCAAGATGCTCCTCGATATAAGCGACTGCCTTGCGTCGTTGCCACGCGGCGAGACCGCCGACGGGCCGCAATTCTGTGCGCTGCGTTGCCTTGTTGATTCGCACCAACTCATGCGAAAGCACGACCCCAAGAGCTTCGAGATATTGCCGATGATCTGAATCGCCGCCCTCGATCAGCGTCGCCAGCTTCAACGCGGTCTGCATTATTGCGTTGTCCTCGAAGAATATCCGCGGCGACAGCGATATTCTCGAGTAACCGAGCGGACTGATTGCGAGCTGAATCGGATTGAAATAGAAAAACACGACGCGCGAGAGCGTGCGCGGCTCATGCCAGTCGTGATATTTGTGGCCGGCCGGCACGAAGACGAGTTTTCCTCTGCAATCGTGCAGCGTGGATTTCGGGAGGCCCTCGATGAGCGTGCAGCCATCGTGGCGTATGCCGCGTTCATGTACCACCAACATGTGTCGGGATGAACAATAGCGGTAGTCAATCCTCCCGCGGCGGTTGTCATGGACGATCTCGACTGCCACGCCGGGTCCGCCGGCGGTACGCCGGCTAACGGAGTCGGGGGGAGAGACTTCCACGACCGGATCGGCGGCGTGGTTCGCGGTTCGATAACCGAGTTGCTCCTCCTCGGGAATCCTGCGACCCGTATCACCCAGCGCGACAGTTTCGCGGTCGAAATCCATCGAATTCATCGGTCCATTCAGAGTCATATCGCGATCCTATTCCGCCAGGTGATTCTGGCGTTCGAATGCCGAGAGACAGATAGTCCGACCCTCAAATCAGGTGGAATTCCTTGGCTGCTGCGGTTAATTCGTCTTGAAAGGCAGGGTCCGCAAGACCGATCAAAGCGCGTGCCCTCTCTGTCGAGGAGAGCCCCTTCAGATTCGCGACGCCGTTTTCGGTGACGACGTAGTGAACATCCGTGCGAGGCGTCGTGACAGGGCCGGAGAGCCGAGGCACAATTTTGCTGATCTTGCCGTCCTTGATTGAGGATTGGAAGGCGATGAACGATAAGCCGCCCTTCGACGCATAGGCGCCTCTCACAAAGTCGAGCTGTCCACCAGTCGATGTGAATTGGTGACCCGCTACGTACTCGGAGTTGCAGGCGCCCGTCAGATCCATCTCGATCGTGGAATTCACGGACACCACATTGTCGTTCTGGGCAATCACGGCCGGGTTGTTCACGTAATCCACCGGGTGGCTTTCGAGCGCGATGTTGTCATGCAGGAAATCGTAAAAACCCTTATCTCCCATCGCGAAAGTGAAGACGGACTTTCCAGGGTTGATTTGTTTCCAACGATTCGTGACAACCCCATTCTGAATCAGGTGTGCCAAAGCGGGATTGAGCACTTCGGTATGAATGCCGAGGTCCTTACGGTCCAGCAGCGCTTCACAGACCCCGCTGGGTACGCCGCCCACGCCGATTTGGAGGCAGGCATGTTCCGGAATAAGTTCCGCAATACGCTGGCCGAGCTTGCGCTCGTGCTCCTGAGTCGGTCGCTCAGTCAGCGCCAGCAGCGGCGCATCGTTTTCCACGATGGCATCCACCTCAGAAATATGCAACGAAGAGTCACCGTATACGCGCGGCATATGCTGGTTAACCTCCACGATCAGCCGCCTGGCCTCGCGCGCCGCCGAGCTGGTGTAGTCGTTATTGGTGCCGAAGGTGAAATACCCGTTACGGTCCATGGGCGAGACGGTCACGAGAAATGTATCGGTGTGAATGTGGTCCCTAAAGAAGCGGATCGACTGGCTGAATGAATTGGGGACGTAATACACGACCTTACGGCCGCCATCTTCTTCTCCCTTCTTGATGAGGTCACGTTCGGCCTGCTGTATGAACATGCAGTAGGGTTTTATCCGGCCCATCAGCTCATAGCGCAGGAGCGAGCGCTTCATGTCTTGTTCTGCGTGCATGTAGTACAGCTTCACGTTGTCAACTTTCCCAGCTTCCGCGCGCGATGCGAGCGCGTCCATCAATGCCGGCGGCTGGCACACCGCCTGGCCGACCGCGACGATGCTGTTGCTGCCGATCTGCTCGACAGCGCCATGGCTATCGGTGAGCTTCGCTTTATATTGGATTCCAAAAGCCATCATTGCTCTCCTCAGTAGTTCGCCGCGGCTTCGGGCGAGCATCCACGCTTGTAGATCAGCATCGTGCGCTCGAAGCTCATCACTTCTTTGCCGTCTTGATTCAACCCTCGAGTTGAAACGGTAACGATCCCTTGCGTGGGCCGACTCTTTGACTCTCGCTTCGACAATACCGTGGACTCACCATAAAGCGTGTCGCCGGCGAAGACCGGATGGGTCGCCTTGACCTTGTCCCATCCCAGATTGGCGACCACCTTGGCGCTGACTGTGCGAACGCTCATGCCGGTGAGGAGCGCAAGTGTCAATGTGCTGTCGACTAGCAGCTTCTTCCACTCTGTTTTGGCGGCGTAGGCCGCATCAAAATGAACAGGCTGCACATTCAGGGTGAGCAACGTCACCCAGATGTTGTCCACATCCGTGATGGTCCGTCCGGGACGATGTTCGAAGACGTCGCCGACTTCGAAGTCCTCGTAGTACAGACCGGATGTCTCGCGATAGCGCTTCGGACCTAGTTCTCGGTATGCCGATAAAGTTTTTTCCATGTGTTCTCCTTTCGCCTTGGGATGAGCCGCGCTCCGCGCGCAGATCTAGTTTTCGGGGATTCCGGCTCGTTCAAGAACGAGCCTTGCTTTGCGCGCAACGGCTTCGTCCACCATCTGGTCGCCGACAGAACCCACACCCTTACGGTTCACGACGAGGATCTGGCGCGCTTCAGCTACTTGTTGTTCGCTTGGAGCAAAGACCGCGTTGATGGTGGCAATTTGAGCTGGGTGGACTGCACATTTGCCGCTAAATCCCAGGCTTGCCGATGCTTTTGTCTCCCGCTTGAGACCCTCCGTGTCCGCAATATCGAAGTACGGCGAGTCCAAAGCCGCGATTCCGGCGGATGCACTCGCTTGGATAATGCGTGATCTCACCCAAAGCAGCGGATCCCAAGCGGTCTCCGCCTGGAGGTCCGCGGCCATATCCGCAGCCCCAAAGAGCAAGGCAACCGGCCTGGCATCGCCGCCTGCGATCTCATCCAGGGCTCCCACACCCTTGGCGCTCTCGATCAGAGCGATGATTTGCGCAGTCTTGCCTGCCTCTCGCAGGAAGTTTCTGACCCATCCGATGAGCGCCGACGATCCGCACTTGGGCAGGACCAGATAATCAGGATCGGCCGACGAACTTAGTAGCTCCTGCAAATCATCGAGCCCAACCCTCGTTTCTGGAGAATTTAGTCGCAGCGCCAAAGGCATGTGATCAGCGGGAATCTCCGCAAGATAGCGAAGCGCCGTTTCGCGGGCCTCTTTCTTTGCCGAGGGAGCCACCGAGTCCTCGAGATCAATAATCAGGGCGTCGGCATGTACGTCGCGTGCGCGAGCAAATCGGTCCGATTTGGTCGCCGGTGTAAATAGCCAGCTCTTCATCGAAAGGATCGATTTCTGCAATTTAGGAGATGTCACCGGAGCTCCTTCAAAGCTTCTTGTCTGTTTTCAGCATGGGTACAGGATGTCCGCTTCACTGCAAGATATCTATTATGGGTTGGTATCGGTCTGGCGATATTGTTTGTACTGCCCCGATAATTTGGCGTGAAGATTGACTGGAATTAGTCGCCGGAGCTTTGCCTCTCGACGCACGAGAATTCCGCGCTGCTGTCGTCATGATGTCGTGCAGCTCATCTTTGGTGTGATGACGTGCGCGCGCAGTGCTAATGCGCACGAGCGGATCCATCTACGCCTACTTTGGCATGCATTGGATGCGAGATTGTGTGAGGCTGGCCGCGCCGGATGCGCTGGAGGCGACATCGGCAGGCCGATACCAAACCACAATAGACACGCTGTCGCTTTGCTAGTCGAATAGCGCGGCCCAACGAACTCCTTACACCCGAGCGACGGAGACTCACATGACTATGCATCCGCCCCCTCCTTCAAACGTTCACATTGAGCGACCACCGCCCCCGTCCATGTCACCGACGTGGTCTCGCTTTTGCCTCATCACATGCATTTCGGTTTGCATTGCGCTCAGCGGCTGCGAGACGCTCGGGCAACGAGTCAAGGACAAGGAGGATCTGCTGGCCGCCGCCGGGTTCAGCGTGCAACCTGCCAGCACGCCCCAACGAGTGGCTTCGCTACGCGCGTTGCCTGCGAACAAATTTATTCCGGAGGCCAAAGGTGGTGGTCTTAGGTACATCTACGCAGACCCTGTCGTGTGCAACTGTCTGTATGTGGGCGACCAGACTGCGTTTAACGCGTATAAGAAGGAGGTCTTTACACGCGACATCGTCAATGAGCAGCAGCTCACCGCGGAGACGTACAGCGATCCGTGGAGCTGGGCTGGCTGGGACTGGGGTGCGTGGGGACCCAGAGGCCGGTGGTAACAGCGAATCTGCGCCCTTCATGAAACTTCTCGCGTTCCTCACGGTAGGCATTTCCGCTGGGCTCGCTACCTGTTCCCTGGCGCCCGGCTACCAGCGGCCAGATACGGCGGTTGCGCCGGCTGAATATCAGGAAGCGCTCGGTTGGAAGTTGGCAACGCCGTCGGATATCGAGCCACGAGGACCCTGGTGGACGGTCTTTCAGGATCCGGCGCTTGATGCATTGGAGACCCAAGTGACGGACGCCAACCAGAATCTCAAGGCCGCGTTTGCCCGTCTACAGGAGGCTCGTGCGCAGACACGGATGGCGGGGGCCGCCCAGTTCCCGGGCGTAACTGCCAACGCGCGCGCCACCCGCGCTCAGGCATCCTTGAACTCGCCCAGTTACCCGCCCGGCGCACCGGAGAAGTACATCGATTTCGTGGCGGGGGCGGCGCTGTCCTATGAAATTGACCTGTTTGGTCGCGTACGCAATACCATCGCCGCGGCGCGTGCCACCGAGCAAGCAACGGCCGGCGACGTCGCCGCCCTCGACCTAGATTTGCGTGCGGATCTCGCCAGCAATTATTTCGAGCTGCGCGGCCTTGATGCACAGCAAGAGCTTATTGATCACACAGTCGCGGACTATCAAAAGGCGCTGAGGCTCACCGAATTTCTGCACCGCGGTGGCCTCGCAGCCAAGTCCGACGTGCAGCAGGCACAGGCGCAGTTCGATCTTGCCAGAACCGAAGCAGAGGAGATCCGCATGCGGCGGGCACAGATCGAGCACGCCATCGCGACCCTCGTGGGCCAACAGGCATCACGCTTCAAGCTACCGCCCGAGCCGCTGCAGTTAGCCTCAGAACCTCCGCCGATCGACCTCGGCTTACCCTCACAACTGCTCGAGCGGCGGCCGGACGTGGCGGCCGCGGAGCGGAGAGTTGCCGCCGCCAACGCGGGCATCGGCATCGCGCGCGCCGCCTATTTTCCGGTCTTTAGCTTAGCGGCTGCAGCTGGATCGGACAGCGTTTCCGCTTCTTCCTGGTTGAGGGCACCCAGTCGTTTCTGGTCGATCGGGCCACAGGGTCTGCTCACGGTATTCGACGGGGGTCTGCATCGGGCTCAGTCCGCCGCCGCACGCGCTGTGTACGACGAGCAGGTGGCGAACTATCGTAGTAGCGTGCTGACGGCCTTTCAGGAGGTGGAAGACAACTTGGCGGCGTTACGCCAACTTGAGCGCGAGAGCGTCAGCGAAGCTGCCGCAGTTGCCTCGACACAGGGGGCCCTCGATCAGGCGAACGCTCGCTATCAGAGCGGTCTTGTGACTTATCTGGAAGTCGTGTCGACGGAGAACGCGGCGCTGACCGCACGCCTGACAGCAATCGAAACCGAAGCACGCCGGTTCAGAGCGTCTGTCCTGCTCATTAAGGCCTTGGGCGGAGACTGGAACTCCGCGACCGGTGATAGGCAAGGCGGGAAAGAGACATCGTGATCGCTGCAATGGCCCGCAGAGTGGGTGTCAGCCTTTGGGCGCAGGGGCAACGCGAAGTCTCGCGGCAATATTCACCAGGGCCGCCAAAGAGTCGGCTCTCATTTTTCGCATCACTCTCCCTCGATGCGCCTGCACCGTGATTTCGCAGATCCCGAGCTCGCCACCGATCTCCCTGTTCAACCGGCCAGCGACGACCAGCGCCATGACCTCCCGTTCGCGGTGGCTGAGCGAGGCGTGGCGGTCCCGGAGCGGCTGCATCTCCTCCTCGTGACGAAGTGCAGCTTGGCTGCGCTCGAGTGCATTTCCGATGCAGCTCAGCAGGACCTCGTTGCGGAACGGCTTTGTCAAGAACTCGAGGGCCCCCGCCTTCATGGCCCGGACCGTCGTCGGCACATCGGCGCAGGCGGTGATGAAGATGGTCGGCATTTCAATCCGATGGGCGACGATCTGCTGCAGATCAAGACCATTGAGGTCCGGCAGTGCAATGTCGAGTATCAGGCAGCTCGGTGCAAGTACTGGTTCTCGAGACAGAAATTCCTGCCCGCACGCAAAGATTTCGGGTTGCCACCCTGCGCTTTGGATCAGCGATTCCAGTGATTCACGCACCGTGTCGTCGCCGTCGACGACGAACACGATGGGAGGACGGCAGGTCCGTCGAGTGTCAAGCATTTGGCACCGACGGCGGGCGGAGTCTTGCGGCCATATTTACCAGATCGACGAGTGAGCCTGCCTTCATCTTGCGCATCACGTTGCCCCGGTGCACCTTCACCGTGATCTCGCTGATACCGAGCTCGCCACCGACTTGCTTATTCAATTCGCCGATGACAACCAAATCCATGACCTCTCGTTGGCGAGGGGTCAGTGATGCGTAACGGTTCCGGAGCTCCCCCATCTCTGCTTCTTCACGCAATACACTGCTGCTTCGATCCACGGCGTGGCGGATCGCGCTCAACAGCACGTCGTTGTCGCAAGGCTTCGTCAGGAATTCCGCAGCTCCCGCTTTCATGGCCCGAACTGTCGTTGATATGTCGTGCGCTCCCGTGACGAAGATGATCGGCATGTCAACTCGATCAGCGGCAATGCGCTCCTGCAGGTCGAGACCATTGAGATCCGGCAGCTTCACATCCAATATCAAGCAACTCGGGGTAAGAACTCGTGGACGAGACAGAAATGCCTCTGCGGAAGCGAATGTTTCCGCCCGGCAGCCGGCGCCTTGAATCAGCAATTCGAGCGATTCTCGGACCGAGACATCGTTATCAACAATGAACACGATCGGCACGGCGCTCATGGGGCAGATATCGCTGACAATCACCGACGGTCTCCTCATCCAAGCTGCGGCCGAATTCAAATGTATGGCGGTCGACCGATTCAGTCGCAATCCACCTACCGCTCCACTATTTATGCAGAGATCGTGAAGAAATGCTCGTTGGGTCTTGAGAGTCGCTGTTGGTGGTTTGCGGGTGTCGATTGCTCGAGGACGGCGAGCCTTTCCCTATGGAATGGGGTCGCGAAACCGTTTCGCTCAGTTCGCCCGGGGTGTGAAATGCTGTGAGACGTTGTTAGCGGATCAAGATCATCAGTGATTTTTTTGTTACCGTCATCCTAAGACCGCTTGCCTTCGCGGATAGGTCAAAAAGCAGCAACACAGATTCGACCCAATCTGCCGGAGCGAGCCTGGAGGATGTCTTGAATTGTAGCCAAGGCGAAGCGAAGCCCGCGCGATATGGAGTGCAGTAGGTGACGTTGCTTGCCGATGCACTAGACGCTGGTGGGGGTCTGGATCTGTGGCGACAGATGCGGCGATTTACGGTACACATTTCGATTGGCGGAGCGCTTTGTGCTCGCAAATGTCGCGCCGCACAGTTGAAGGATTTGGTTGCGGAGGGAGGCACACAGGAACAGGCGCTCGAAATTACCGGTTTCACGGCCAATGACCGGCGAGCTCTCTATCGGCCTCATTGGGTCGCCCTCGAAGGGCTAGACGGCCAAAGGTTGCAAGAGCGGTATGCCGCGCCGGCGATGTTCCGCGGACACATGAAATTGGCCGCCTGGGACGACCTGCAACTGGCCCACTACTGCGGCTATTTGATCTGGAACTATGTCGCGGTGCCCTTCATTCTTGCTGATTCCGACGTTGTAACCGAGGAGCTTGAACCAGGCGACGTGCATGGTGAGATTTGGCGTCGCCTGAAGGTCGAGTTTCCGCCGCGCGTGGTGACGCACTCAGCTAAGCAAACATTTTATTTCGACCGCGAAGGGCTATTGCGGCGGGTAGATTATCCGGCGATAGACGACGACCAAACGCAGGCGGCCCAGGTGTTTTGGGAGCATCAGCGCTTCTCAGGAATCCTCGTCCCAACACTTTGTCGAATATCGAAAATGAGGGTCGGCAGTCTATTGGTCGCTGAATCGCCTTTGGTGGACATTGAAATCTTTGATGCCGTATTCGAGTAGAATGTCATTGCGTGAGGACACGCTGCTCAATTTGACAACATGCGACGACTCAGTGCGGATTTGTGTATACCCGAACGTCCGGTCGGACTGCGTTCCAGCGACTTCGCGACCGAACCGTCGCCCAGAGCTTAGACTGTGTGAGATGGGCTAGTGAGCGCTCGCGTTTGACGCGACAGCCGACACCTCGACCATGAGATCTGACTCAATGGTGCGATTTGGCAACAGTCAAGAGAAAGCCGTTCGAACGGACGGCCCCACGGGTGGCTCAACCTTTCCACGAGTTGCCGCCTTCGGTGCCTTTCGCCTACGTGTGACCGAAAGAATCCTGGAGAAGGATGGCATACCCGTAAAGATCGGAAGCCGGGCTCTCGACATTCTCCTGACACTCGTGGAGCGCGCGCCGGATGTCGTCATCAAACGGGACCTCATCTCGCGGGTCTGGGGGAACTTGATCATCGACGAGAGCAGCTTGCGCTGGCACGTCGCCTCTCTTCGGAAGACGCTCGGAGATGAAGAATCGGGTGCCCGGTACGTCATGAATGTCGTCGGTCGAGGTTACTGCTTCGCAGTGCCTGTCACTTGGACCACCGAAGCGCCGATCGCGGTAGAACGCGAGGCGACATCTCCATGCGCCACACGATTGCCCAGGCGTCCACTGCGGATGGTGGGTCGGGACGGCGCCGTCCGTGACCTCAAAAAAAGGGTCATCGAGCAGCGCTTCGTATCGATCGTGGGCCCAGGGGGGATTGGAAAGACAACCGTTGCCTTGGCGGTCTCGCATGACGTGCTTCCCGAATTCGCCGGAGCAGTTCAGTTCATTGACTTTGCGGCGATCGAGAACCCACAACTCGTCGGTTCGGCGCTTGCATCACAGCTTGGGCTGTCCACCGTCCTGGAAAATCCCCTCCCGGTCATACTCGCATTTCTTCGGGAACGACGCGTGTTGCTGGTGTTCGATAGCTGCGAGCGCGTCATCGAGGCGACGGCCGCTTTGGCAGAGAACATATTCCGCGATGCTCCGCAGGTTCACATTCTGGCGACAAGCCGGGAGTCGCTGCGAGCGCAAGGCGAGCGGGTTCATCATTTGTCGCCACTCGAGTGTCCGCCCGCCGATGCGGTGTCACTGACTGCAACGCAGGCGCTGGCCTTCCCGGCGGTACAGCTCTTCGTCGAGCACGTCGCTGCCAGCGGCTACGCATTCGAACTGAATGATGAGGACTCGTCGATCGTCGCGGAAGTCTGCCGCAGACTCGATGGCATTGCGCTCGCCCTCGAACTCGCCGCCTGCCGTGTCGGTGTGTACGGCATTCAGGGCATCGCATCGTTGCTCGAAAGCGAATTCAGGCTTCGGTGGCGCGGCCGTCGCACCGCGCTGCCGAGGCATCAGACGCTAAATGCCACACTGGATTGGAGTTATAACCTGTTGTCGGCGACCGAGCGGCTGACCTTACGGCGTCTTGCTGTTTTCGTCGGCGCTTTCTCTCTGGAAGCGGCTCTGGCTATTGCGGGGGAAGACTTAGAATCCGCCGAAGTGACGGAAACGCTTGCCACACTTATCGAGAAGTCGATGGTGACTTTGGACGCGGACGCGACATTGCGCTATCGACTCCTCGACACTACACGGGCTTACGCGCGGCAGAAGCTTGCAGAAAGTGGCGAGCACACGAAGGTCGCAGGGCGGCATGCGGAATACCTCAGCAACAGGCTTGAGCGGTTCAAGGCGAGCTGGTCGCTGCCCCTCAGTCCAGAGAGCCTTGATTTTTTCGCCGAGCATCTGGTGAACGTACGTGCTGCACTGGAGTGGTCTTTCTCGGAACACGGCGACATTGGTATCGGCGTAAGACTAATGGCGGCGTCCGTGCCGCTCTTCTATCGGTTGACGCCGCTGACCGAATGCATCGCCTGGGCCGATCGTGCGATCGGAGGCCTCGATTCACTCGGCTACGGAACGCGACTCGAGATGGAATTGCAGGCATGCTTGGGTTTGGCGCTGTTGCATACCAGGGGTAACGTCCCAGCGGCGCGCTCTGCCATTGATCGAGCCCTGGAGCTTGCGAACAACCTCGAATATGCCCCAGGCCAGCTGTTTCTATTACGCACACTCATACGATTCGAAATTCTAAGCGGAGATTTTCGCGGACTCGTAGCAGTCACCGAGCGCTGCCAGGCTGCCGCCAGGCAGGTTGCCGATCCTTTATCGGACCCCATCGCTTGTTCAATGGCTGCTACGACGTGTTGTCTCATTGGTCGTTATGAAGAAGCGCTACAGCATGCCCGGATCGCTTTGGCCTATCCTGAGGACTCGTCGCAGTTGAATGCGGTATCACATGATCATAATTTCCGCTTTGATCCTTACAGAGCGTTGTCGCGCAGCTTGTGGATGTTGGGCTACCGTGATCAAGCCATCGAAGCGGCGGGGCAGCTCCTGGACAGAGCAAATGAGCTGGGGAACCTGCCGACGATTGCGAATGCATTGGCCTGGAATCTGTATATTTACCTTCAAACGGGAGACTGGTTGACGGCGGCTCAGTCGATAGACCGCCTGATCGACTGTACCAACAAGCACAGTCTGTCAACCCTTCATCCGCTTGCAGTCGGTTGGCAGGGCGTCTTGGCCATTTTGCGCGATGACCCATTACGCGGGATTGAACTGATTCAGACCGCCCTCGCCGCCCTGCGCGCATTCGGTCACGAATGGTACCGGGGTGTGTTTAGCGCGTCGCTGGCGGTGGGTTTCGCGAAGGCCGGACGCACCGAAATCGCCCTGATGACGATTTGCGAGGCCGTTACCTGGGCCGAAGGTCGCGGCAGGTTGGATGATCTGCCGGAACTCCTGCGCACCAAGGGAGAGATCCTGATCGCGAAATCACCAACCGACACAAGTGAGGCCGAGGTATGCCTCGCAAGCTCGCTAGAGCTCACTCGGCAACAATCGGCGCTGTCATTGGAGCTGCGGACCGCAATGAGCCTTGCTCGGCTGTGGGCTGAGAACGGCAAGGTCGACGAGGCCCTGGGCCTGCTCGCGGCCATCCATGGCCGATTTACCGAGGGGTTTGACACCTTGGACCTCATTGCGGCTAGGAGCCTATTGGATGAGCTTCGATCCCGGCGCTGAGCGGTGACACTCTCAGACGACACCGATCATCAGGTTGGCCTACGAGTCCCTGTCGCGCCTGGGGGCTCAGGGTCACTCGGTCAGACCATCCGGATCGATGATCTCGTTGACGGCCAGAAAATACGCGGGTTCAATTTGAACCTGCTGTTCTGGTCAGTCCTGGTGCTTTTTGTCGATGCGTATGACATCACCGTCATGCCATTTGCGATGCCCACCTTGTCCAAGCTGTGGCATGTGGATGCGGGTTACCAGAGTTATGTATTCACGGCCATTCTGATCGGCATGCTTGCCGGTTCGCCGCTGCTGGGCAGTATCGGCGACCGGTATGGTCGCAAGGCCGCGATACTGCTGGGCAGTTTCATCTATGGCGTGAGCACGCTCGCGGTAATCTGGCAACACGGGTACGGGGCGACTATCGTGCTGCGGTTCTGCACCGGATTTGGTATCGGCGCACTCTTGCCCAATACCGTCGCGCTGAGTTGCGAACTCTCGCCAAAGCGGCTGCGGGCAACGCTTGTGGTCTTGATGTTCGCCGGCGGCACTCTGGGGAGCAGCGCGCCGGGCTTCATCGCGGCCTGGCTAGTGCCCACTTTCGGCTGGCCGGTGCTGTTCCTGGTGGGTGGCGTGGTGCCGCTGCTGGTAGCGGTTTGTCTGTATTTTGCGCTGCCGGAGTCCGTCAAGTACCTGGCTAACCGCCCGGAGCGGCGCGGCGAACTGCTGGCTACCGCGCGGCGCATGCGCGGGGACCTCACCTTGGGCGAGGATACGCAGTTCGAGTCCACGTTACGTACAGGACCAGGCGATGGCGGCTTGGGACTCGAGCAGATATTCGGCTCCGGATTCAAGTGGATCACGCCGCTGCTGTGGGTGTGCTTTTTCGCGACTTTAATGACCAATTACTTCCTGAATTCCTGGATGCCAACCCTGTTCAATATTGCGGGTCTGCCACCCGAAAAAGCGGCGTTGGCCTCCAGCCTCTATCTCATCGGGGGCACGGTGGGCGGCGTGTTGATCAGCGTACTGCTGGATCGCTTTGGCTTCGTCGTCGTTGCGGCGCTATTTGTCTGCGCGGCTCCCGTCATTGCCGCCATTGGTGCCGCCAGCGTTTCGCACGGAGAGCTGGCGCTGCTGGCGACCATCGCAGGACTATGTGTCCTGGGTGCACAGTTTGGCCACATCGCGGCCGCTGGCCTGCTCTATCCAACCGAGTTCCGCTCCAAGGGGATAGGTTGGGCGCTCGCTATCGGTCGGATCGGGGCCATTGCGGGACCGCTGCTGGGGGGGCAAATGATCAAGGCGGGTCTGCGCATGCAGCAGCTGTTTCTAGCCGCTTCGGCGCCCATGGTGGTGGGGGCCGTCGCGGCAGTTACATTGGTGCCTCTGTGCTATGTGCGCCTCGGCGCCATGCGCTTGAGCGATGTTCCATCTCAACGCGCAGCTCAGGGGGATCGCGCAGCCTTGCCCGAGGTCAGAAATGGTACGCGGCTTCCAGGATCACTTCGCGCGGACGATTAAAGGAGCCGACGTACTGATTGTTGTTGCCACTTCCTGCCACACCGGCCGAAGTTACCATGTAATACGTATTCGTTAGATCACGGCCAATTACAGCAAAGTCTAAATGTCCGTCATCGGACTTCAGATGGACCGCAGCATCAAACAGCCAATACGCAGGCTGCAGCCCGCCGGGTGCATTGTCCTCAGTTGTCTGGTACGACGAGCTGTACGAGCCTTTGATCGAGAAATCGGCGAACCAACCACGCATAACTTTAGTACGGTAGTCGGCCCCGAGATTGAAGGCGACATCCGGCGCTCGAGGTAGCGCTTGGCCGGAGAGATTCTGCACTCCATTCACACATCCACTCGCGGCGGTTTGCCCAGCGTAGCACTGGGCGGTCGGAAAAAGCCGGTACCGCGCGCGGTTAAAACCAAAGGCACCTTCGAAGGAGAGTGCCCCGTTTACCAGCCATCTAAGCGAACCTTGAAGGCCCTCGGTAAGTGCAGTTGCAGCGTTCGTAATGCTCAAGGACAGCGTGGGAATGTAGACCGATGCCACTTGGAGATCATAGTAGTCATACCGATAGCCTGTTATATCCAGGCGGACCTTGTCATTGAATAGATCCGCCTTGAAACCGACCTCAAAGCCTCTGGTGGTTTCGGGCTTGACCTGTTGATTCTGGGCGGTGGCGGTCGCCGTCAGTGTAGGTGGGTTAGCGATACTGCCAGCCTTATAGCCGGTCTTGTACGCAGCGTATAGAGCTTCGCTTGGCTCCGGATGCCAACTTAAGGTTACCTCGGGAGAAACATTGTCGTCGTTAGTGGAGACGGAGAGCACCTTGTCCTGAGGGTAAAGCAGAAGACCCGCCGACGGCGCATAAGGATTGTTCGCGAGATTCTCGAGCGAGGACTCCTTCACATCATGCGTGTAACGGGCACCCACTGCGAGTTCAATTGTCGGAACTATATTGCCGCGAAGTTGTGCGAACCCGGAATACGTATGTGATGTGTTGCTGTCCGATTCGAGGCTGGCCATGTAACTATCAATCGTTGGATTGATGCCCGCGTGAAAGGGGTCGAGCGCATTATCCCATGGCCGCTCGGAGTGTTCGAAATAAAGACCAGCCATTGCGTTTATCGGTCCCGACAGTGCCGTATTTACCCGGACCTCCTGAGTAACCAGTTCGTAATGCTCGTGCTCTGCAACGTAAATAAGCGCAAACGGCGTGTAATCTCCACCGAACGAATCCGACAACGTTTGATTGTAATAACCAGTTACGGAGGTCAGTGAAATCGGTCCCACGTGCTTGTCAAGTGTGAGAGACGACAAGATGAACTTCGAAGTCAAGTACGGAACGCCACCATTGCCGTAAGGAAAGTTCATCGCATACGTCGCGGCATCCGACCCGGAGTCCTGCACCATGTTTTTCGCACAGTCACCCCCCGGAACACGGATACTACCGAAGACAACCGGTACAGTGGTATTGCCTACGCAATACTGTTCGCTGTACGCATCACCACCGTTGACGTCCTGCTCGGCGGCGCTTACTTTCAATTTGGCTTCAAAATCTTCCAGTGGCTTCCAGAGCAACGTAAGGCGCCCCGAATAGTTGTGTCCTGACGGACCCCATGCGCCCTGTAACGCCCCCGGATCCGTAACACTCGGGTTGATAGGGTCCTTCACCGGTTGGGCGACGTTCTTCAACCAACCGCCAATCCAGTCACCGCGGAAGGCGAACCGCGCCGTAAGGTAGTCACTTAGCGGACCTGAAACAGCCCCCTCCACATATTTCTCAGCCGCTATGAATTCGTAACCCGTTTTTGCATACGCCTCAAAAGAGTTCGTCGGATCTGCCGTCTGCAGCGAGATCACTCCCGCCGGTGAATTTTTTCCGAAGAACAGCGCCTGCGGACCCTCCAAGACGTCGACTTGCCGAACATCGAAAAGCGGCTCTTGTATGATGTGCCCACGACTCAGCTGAAGGCCATCTATAGCAAGCGACACACTTTGATCCAAGCCCGCGTTGATTGGGCTTGAACTGATTCCTCGAATTGTCATTACAGCACCTGTTCCTCCCATGAATTGACCAATCGTCACTTGAGGAACGATTTCGCCGAGTTTGGCGAGGTCCGTCGCATCGTTATTCTGGAGTGCTACTCGTGAGATCGTCGCCACGGAACCTGGAACGTCCTGGAGGGATTCCGCCCTCTTACGAGCCTCCACGATGATCTCTTCGAACTTGGCAGAGGAGCCCGGGGCTGCATTTTCGTCTGCGACAGCGTGCATCATCATCGGCAAACCCAATGCGATGCACCAGAGAAACTCGGAAAATCGCGTCCCCTTTGAGTTGCTTCTCATACCGGAGTCGAATTCATCGTTATCTACGCCCAGTGACCAAAGCCTGCCGAACGGAGAGGGAGACACGGACTCGAGGCCGAGCTCTGCGCCTAGGTTATTACGACGAAAAGCACCGTTGCTTGCACAGAACTTCCGTAAATTGACGCATCCAAACGGATTTGTTCGATTGGCGTCGGGACACTACGAGTCCCGACCTTATGGGTGTTAACCAGAAGATAGATGACAAAAAAGCACCAGGAGATGGCGCGAGTTTTGTGGGGGTTAGTGGTGCTTTGTTGTGCTTTTGGGGTCGACTTGCAACGGACATCCCGCAAGCGACGTTGTTGATAATCAAGAAGTTACAAAATAAAAGAACTCTGCAAAATGTCTCTTTTCACTCTGACCGCTGTCTCATAACCCGAAGGTCGTAGGTTCAAATCCTACCCCGCTACCAATTATCCATTTTAGATCAACGAGTTAACCTCGCCTTGAGCGCCCACTCGTCAGGCATAAGTCCGTCCGTCAGAGTCCGCATGAAGCTCACAATCGCATCTTCCTCCGCGTCCACGTCGCCCGCGCCCCTCCGCTCGGAAACTTAAGCTGCCTCTCGATCGTCTGGCAGCCGGGTTCGTTGCGCATGGGATCAATCAGCGGGTCAGTCTTCTGGGAGACGCCGTCCAACAAGCGTAGCGAAAGCCTCCACGCTCGCGACCTATTCTTGGCGGCGGAGCACCGAGGCGTTGGTTGCAAAACGATGGTCGCCAAGCAAGTGGTCTGAGATTACGGCTTCCGATCCGCCGGAGTCGGAAGCAGAAGCATGGAACTGTTCCTGCAAAACGGTTCGGAAGCGGTAGTCCAACCCGTATCCAAATATCCATTCGTTCGGCGAGAGGTGCTGCCATAGTGCTTCGGGCTGGTCGGTTCGATTCTCATCGACATAGGCCTTAGCGGCGTCGCATTAACATGTCGCGACACACCCTTACGATGTTTCCTACGCTCAGGTGGATGCTGGCCTACATCCCCTCAACATTGCCCTACATGTCATTGCTGTTCGCGCCCAAATGAAAGCGCGCGGCAGTTTTGGCAGCCTGTGGGTGAGATCTACAAGAGCGCACAAGCAGGGGTGAACTATGGATTTACAATTATCGAGTTTGATCGCACGCCTAGCGGCGTTAACGGCCGCCGCAACGTGGCTAGGGGCCTGCGCCAGTAATCCTGTAGCGGATGAGAAAATCGCGGTCGCGAAGGCCTCGCTACAGCGAGCTGAACAAGCAGGGGCACCGCAAATGGCGCCCGTGGAACTTAGCACCGCACGCGACAAATTAGCCCGCGCGGAGAAGGCGAATGCAGATCACAACCTGAAGCCGGCAACCGAGCTTGCTGAACAAGCCCACCTCGATGCGCAAATCGCGGAGGCGACCGCTCAGCAGGAGCGCTCCCATAAAGCCGCCATGGAGTTCGACGCCAGTATGCAAGCGCTTCGTCAAGAAGCCACCCGTAGCTCTCAGTCGAATCAATAAGGACCACTTACATGAAAACGAAACTGTTGATAGGGATGGTTGTTGCGCTGGTGATGTCAAGCTGCGCCACGACCCCCAGTCCAAATGCGACACTCGAGAGTGCGCGAGCCGTTGTGCAATCGGCTGAGACCGATCCGAATGTGGCCAAGTATGACCCGTTGGATTTCGAAGCTGCCAAGAAGGAGTTGGAAATCGCCCAATCCGCGTACTCACGTCACGACGAGCCCGGGATTGCACAGCCTGCGTATCTGGCGGCGCAAACGGCGCACTTGGCGCAGCTCAGAGCTTCCGCCAAGGCGGATGATGCGCGGGTTGCCGCGGGCCAAGATGAACGTAACAAGATTCAACTGGCGGCTCGTTCACGGGAGACAGAGAACGCCAAAGCAGCGCGGGACTTGGAGGCGCAAAAGGCGGCTCGCTTGCAAGCGGAAGTCGATGAGCTCAAAGCAAAACCCACGGACCGTGGCTTGGTGCTCACGTTGGGAGATGTGCTCTTTGATACTGGAAAGGCGGAGCTCAATTCCGGCGCTGCGCGCAAGCTCGACCAACTAGCGCAGTTCTTAACCGCGCATCCCGATCGGCGCGTCCAGATTGACGGATTTACCGATAGTGTAGGGAGCGACTCGTACAATCTGGATCTCTCGCAGCGCCGCGCGGACGCAGTTAGATCGGCGTTGCTTTCGCGAGGAATCGCATCGGCGCGCGTCTCCGACCAAGGTTACGGGAAGGCGTTTCCGGTAGCGAGCAATGACGATTCGGGCGGTCGGCAGTTGAATCGCCGCGTGGAAATTGTCATCGGCGGAGAAAATGGAGCGGCAATCGAGGCGCGCCATTGAGAATGATTCAGGGATTTGACGTCGGCAGAGAGTCAGTGAGGCGAAGGTAGTCGGGACTGCGTGTGTTGGGCCAGAAGCCGAGAGGGAAGTTCTGGCGATAGGTCCGCTGTCGATCATGGTCTGGGCGATGAACCCGGCGGTCCACGGATGTACTGAGCGCGCGCGAAGGTCTCGATGATGGGCATCGGAACCGCTCGTTCCAGGATGGCCACCATACTGGCGTTTACTTGTCGTCGTCTAAGACAAGGGTCCGCTTGAGATACCGCATTTTCTCAAGCCCAAGCTTGATCTGACGTCCATAAAGGTCAAGTCCTAACGCGCAAAGGGCCAGAACCACTATATCGACAATCGGAGACAACTGCGGCGGTCTCGTTAGTTGCGCCCTTACTACGCTCCCCATCAGGCCGAGCACGGCTGCCACGACGCACGCGTAGAATGCCAATCTGAGAGTTAGAAAAATTCGTTGTGACCGAGCGATGGACAGGTCAATCATTTCCGAGAATGCCCTCGTAGCCTTATTCGCTCTCACCGGCACGAGCAATGATGTCGCAACCCCCAAGACTATCGAGATAACCCCGATCGCGATGCCTCTGATGACGAAGTTCCACGTGCCCGACGTCCAACCACTCCATATAGTGTATAGACCCAGAATGAAACCAGCGCCGCAGAGCGGTAGCCCTGAAATAAGACCCAACGTAATGAAAATCGATTGTCGGTGCAGGCGCGCTTGGAGACGCGGCATTAAAACGTTGACCTCCGGCTTGATTGCACGCCACGCGATTCCCAATTCGTCCCAATATGGGTCGGATGGTGTTGTCATGGGCTTTCTCCTATCATTTCTTGAAGTAGTGCCCTTGCGCGCGACATTCGAATCGCAACGGCGTTTGTCGTGATTCCGAGGACGTCAGCAATCTCCGTTGGAGTAAGGCCTTCCAGCGTCAGCGACGCGGTCTGGCGATAGGCCAGCGGAAGCGATCGTACAGCCGAAGTTAACCGTGCTCCGCAGTCAAGCGCGATTGCTTGGCTCTCAGGATTGTCGTGCGGCGCTGGGATGTCTTCGTTGAGTCCGAGATATGGCGGGGATCTGAGCGCACGGGCTACGTGCGTCGCCCCGCGATTGGTGGCTATCCGCGCTACAAAAGTCCGAAAGGACGACTCTTCACGGAACGAGGGTAGCGCCCTCCAAATAGCGAAATAAATCTCCTGGACCAGTTCCTCAACCAAATGTGTCTGCGCTTCATAACTCGAAGCGATGCGCTTTATCATGACATCCTGCTCCTGCACGATCTGTTCAAACGTTTTTTGGCGTGTCATATGCACCAAAGCGAGCGTTAGCGTCCAATCCTTATGCCAGTAGTCCACCCGCGGGACAATTTCTTTCAAAATAGTTGGTCTGCTCGCCGGCTTAGGGAGATCGCCGGTGGCTGCCGCTCACGACAGACAACTAGGGTCGGTCGATTGCGGAAATTGTGATATCCACTCGATGTTCTTGGCGCTGCTCGGCCTACTGGCGATCGAAGCTTGTGATACTGGATATGCGATAGATGAAGGGCCCGGCGTGCGAACTCTCGTCCGCTCAGGCGCCACCTGATGCGGACTACCGCCCCTCGTTCAAGTCAAGAATCATCAGGTCTGAGTTCCTAAGCGAGATGAAGCCCTCGCGCGCATAATACTTTTTGAGTTTTTTGGTCGCCGCATCAAAGTTGGCGAGCATAGATTTCGACGGTCCCACGTACTCGGTTTCGTTGCCGCTTACGCTCCCCATTTTTCCCTCGAATTGGAGGGGAAATGGCTTGATCGCAGCCAGCCGGCATCCGATGCCGAACCGGCTTATGGCTGCACGCACATACTGCAAGCCAAGTTGTTGACCACGAAACCGCGGGAGAATTTCTAGCCGATCGAGAATTAGTATGTTTCGGCAAAACACCATCTCCTCGCCCAAAATCTTGCACACCGCACGTGAGAAGTTGCCGGCGACATCCCCGAGCAGTGGGATGTAGGCTGCTGTTTCCGCCCTTTCATCTAGAACATCGAACAAGTTTTCGCCTTCGCATTCTGCTGCGTTCTCGTTCAGGACAAAAAGTCGCACTTGGCCTGCGGGATATTCTCGATCGTCATTCTCCTGTTCGTCATCAAGGAACACGAACAGGTCGCCTTCGTACACCGCTAAGTAACGCCCATAATCATCGTAACTCGACATGCTCGTACGATATGAACAACGAAAACCGGCGATCTTGTCGCGAAGTTTGCGTGGAATAACCGGCTCTTTCATATTCTGCCGACTGTTTCTCTACATGATCGGCCATGGTCGATTATTGCGTAGTACGAGATTGGAACGTTTAGTTTAAGGCCATGTTTCGTGTTTTGGCCGTGATAGGCCTTACTATTCAGTACGTGGAACAGTCTTGAATTGTTTGTCGCGTGCGCGCTTCTTCACCTGGTCGAGTACGAGGCGCATCAGTTTCTCGGGTAGATAACCGTACAGGTACTCGCCGGAAGGCGTCGGTCTGAGATCAGGACCCGGCCAGGTGAATTGATTGAGTTCGGTAGTGATGATCCAGGACCGTTGGGCATCGAGGCGAAGACGTTGCTTGGTAGCAGCAGGGATCTCTATCCTATCCTCGTCGCTGAGTGGCGGGGTATGTGTGATCGGCAGGACGTACGCGAGCGTGTTGCCCGACTTGTCTACGCGAGTGAGAACAACCCCGCACGGACGGTCCTTGGTGGCGTCCTCGCGGCCGACGCGTGCTTAATTCCACCACAAGTAGGCATAGCGAATGACCTGGCCAGGCAGAGGAGGGGAGAGAGCCATCCAACGGCAGTCAGGTCATTTCGTGATTGTAGCGAGTGGCTTCCGATGGGATTTCCACATTGTCCAGGGCGGCTAACTCTTCGTCAGTCAGATCGGAGACATGCATCGCTCGCCGATCCAAGCTTCGTAGACGCTGATATTCTTCCGCCGAAAGGAGCACGACATCGTCGCGGCCATGGCTAGTTACGATCACTGCCTCTCGATGGGCAACGCCACGTAAGCGGCCAAACTCTCGCTGAAATTCGCTGGCAGGCACTCGTGCCATAGGGGATCACCGGAGGTGAGGCATTTCATGTTATACGCAAATTTCGCATTTCACGAAATCCGATTCATTCATCGCCCTGAGTACGCTTTTTTTCCATCGCGGACAACGGGTTAGGCTCGCTGGCACCATCGGCAGCGCAAGCGAATGAGTGATACAAAGATCAAATCCTACTCCCGCTACCAATTTCTAGAAAACTATAATAAAAGCAATTGCTTAGCGTATAGAAAAAATCCCCAGTCGATTTGAACCTGCAGACACGAAGAGAATGACGGGCGCGACGATTCCGATGGCGACGAAGTAGCCTGCCATCATTTCCGCATCCATTTTGAGTTTGGATCGACCATCTGCTTACCATCCTTCGCTGATTTCCAGGGGTTTCCATAGACTTTCGAGTGCAAGGTTCGGTCATCGCCGTCAAGTGAGCGCTTGACCACCGCGCGCACCGCATGGCGCTCCGCGCGATGCTCATCGACCCCCAGCTGCACCAGAACCCGAACCACTTGCTCGCTGCGGGCGCCGCGCTCTGCAGGGGCACGATGTCGGTGGCGAGTAGCGGTCAGAGCAAGAGCTGCTGGATGCGTTCGGATATGAGAACGTCAGACAGGCTGATACACTGCCAGTTCGCCATCGCCTATTACACCTCCGCCTGAGCCATCTGCTCGTTCCATCTTCGCGCCTTGGGCCCTTTTGGCACGTCGCCAGGCGGCTGGAGTTCCACCAGTCACCGCTCGAAAGTGCTTGCACAGATGCGCCTGATCCGCAAATCCACATTCAAGCGCAATGTCGCTCAAAGACATATCGGTCTGAAGCATGTACTTAGCAGCCAATTCGACGCGACGCCGGACCACAAAGGCGTGGGGGGAGTACCCGAATGTGCCTTTAAAGGAGCGCGAAAAGTGCGCTTCGCTGCGCTGTACCAGCGCACATAGATCTGCGACAACCACGCGGCTGATGATATGCCTGTCGATATAATCGAGCACTTTCCGTGCCTGCCAAGACAGCAAGCGCTCTTTTCCGTTTTCCGCGGCCCCTTCCACAGCTTGTGGATCAACCTGTCTTCGCAAAAGCGAGGTTGCCTGGAGTATCGCGCCGTGCGCCGCCTGTTCCTGGTGAAGATGACCAATGGCCGCATTCAGCAGCGCCATTAAATCGTGCATCCAGTCGCCCGATCCGCCCTGACCGACCTTCCGACTGGCTTGCGTTTCGCAGATTTGAGTTTGCATCGTTGGTACCCTCCTGACTGGCCTTGGGTGGTCCTCGCTTCCGGGCCACGCACGTAAGCTAGCTCTATGAGCTGTTAGGTGCCGTTAGATACGCGCAGCCGGCAAGTGAACCGACTGCTACCGGAGGTTCGAGGAAGACGGTAACAGCGCAAGGGAGGCATGTGGATCGTAATCGTCGCGGGCATATTCTCTGCCGGATGCGCAGCCCGCAGGCTCTCGGTACCGCCCCCGTTTCGAAACCCACGGCGCCCAACGAAGTCGCGCGCGGGGAATCTTGGGCGGCCAGAATTTACTGCGCACCCACTGTAGAAGAAGCCTGGGTCGACTTTAGCAGGGCTCTGGCTGTCTGCAGATCGCGGCTGACGATGCCTTTCTTGAACTGAACCAGCAGGGGACTCAGCAGGCCACCGACCAGGCCCCGCCGACCCTGGTCGATCCACAGGGCTGCCAGGCTGTTCGCCGAACGCAGTTGCCAAGCCAAAGAGCCGTGCCGGCCCGCCCAGTCAATCGACATCCTAAAACAAAGCTCTGCTTCCTCGCTATTGCCGCGACTCATCGCCAAATGCCCTTTGATCCGAACAATTTCGGGACGGCACCAATGATCCGGATTGCGATCGTCATTGAGGGTGGTAGCAAACAAGGTTTCAGCGCCAATTAACAACCCTTCTTGCGCCAACATCATCACCGCTCCAGCCCGAAAGATGGGAATAAACGGAGTGTATTGGCCGCGAACGAGCAATCTGACGCCGGCAGCAACGGCAGATGCGATCTCCTCGCCCGTGAGGTCCGGCCTGCCGGATAGTGCTTGTACGCAGGCGCCAAATCCTTGGTAAGCGTCGATGCCATGACGTCGCGCATGCTCCGTCAGGGTACTGGCATGGTGTTCCACCTCACGCCATTCCGCGCCGATCACATAGAGATTGAAGCAATGCCAGGACAGTGCTATGCAAAGGGGGACCGGATAGTGGATCTCGCGCGCTTCGGCGACGGCCATGGTGCTTGTTTCCAGCGCATCCGCCGTGTATCCCCGCAGCCACAGCGTATTTGACAGCACACCGAGAGCATCTACCCGCCGGTCATACCCATAGTACCGCTGCATCAGCAGCCGGTCGGCGGGGTCGTCCGACGAGAGCGCCTTCTCAAGGTGAAGCCTGGCACTATCATGGAGTCCGGTATGATGCTCGCTCAGGCCCAGCATCCAGAGGGCCATTGCTTTCGGTCCGGCCTTCTCATATTCATCGGCGACGACGTTGCAACGCAGCGCGAGCTTGAACGCCTCGTCCCCATTCCAGATACGTATTTGTTGTGCCCACAAACACATGTATGCGGTCAATTGGCTCTGTTTGTCGCCGACTTTTTCCGCCAACTTGAGAACACTCATCCAAGACGACCGGAAAGCTTCACCCAGATCGACTGTAAACGTGACAGCGGAGGCGAGCGCCATTTGAATCAGGATTTTCTCCTCAGCCGTCGCGTCGCTCTGGTCCGCAACTGCTAAGGCGCGCTCCATTCGGTCCCTGCATTCCGACAATAATCCCAGGCCGAGCCATAGCGATGCCGAATAGGCAGAAAGGCGGACGCCCAGAGAAACATCGCCGTCCTTGGACATTGCCCAGTTCATCGCAGCGCGTATGTCGTTGAGGCTCGACGCCAGGGCGTGGGGCCAATCGCCTGTCTTTTGGTTGACTTTCGCGTGACGAATCAAGATCTGCTCGTAGTACTTGGCATGCCGCCGTCTCGTTTCATCCATTTCACCCGATTCCGCAAGCTTTCCCAGACCGTAGCCCCGCGTGGTGTCGAGAAGGCGGTAGCGATCCTGCTCACCGATCTGTTCGGCATTCGCGAGGGACCTCGCGACGAGGCTGGAGATGTCTGTGCCGCTCGTTGGTCCTGATTGGCTGGAATCGGCCATGGCGACGATCCTGATGGCCTCGAGATCGAACGACCCGATGAAAACAGAAAGCCGATAAAGAAGCCGACGCTCTGACGACGAAAGCAGGTTGTAACTCCAGTCCAGCGTGGCCATCAGCGTCTGGTGGCGAGGAAGCGCGGTCCGGCGCCCGGGCCAAAGAAGCGAAAACTGATTGCCTAAGAGATCAGCCGTCTTGTGTATGCCATATGCCTGCACTCGCCCTGCGGCGAGCTCAATGGCCAGAGCCATGCCGTCCAACCGGCGGCAAATGGCAACTACACTCTCCACTATGGAATCCTTCAGATCGATCTGGGTTCCGCCGGCTCGAACGCGTTCAAGAAACAGCTGGGGCGCCGAGTATTCCATGAGTTTCTGCGAGTGAACGTCGACGCCTTCCGGCGGCATCTGAAGTGGCGGCAGCCGAAAAACATGCTCGCCTTCGGCTCCGAGCGGTTCGCGAGACGTCGCTAGGATGAATACTTGCGGCGCGCAGGCAAAGATTTGCTCGACGAGCGGAGTTACCGCGTCCAGAACGTGCTCGCAGCTGTCGAAAATCAGCAACATATGCCGCGATCGCAAGGCCTCCAGAATGCTGGGGTTCGGATCATTGGTTCGCACCTGAAGCCCGATGGCAACGGCAACGGCCGTGGCGACTTGGTGGGGCTCCCGGACGCTGCCCATATCTACGAACCGCACCGATGCAGAAAACTCTGTCAGGACCGCGTGGCTCAGGGCGATAGCAACCGTGGTTTTGCCCATGCCCCCTGGCCCGACAATTGTTACGAAGCGTTCGGCGAGCAACTTGGTACCGATGTCGCGAACAGTATCGTTTCGCCCAATCATCCGGGCGAGCGCCGGTGGAACGTTGTGCGCCAATTCCATATGAGTGACATCGACATCGGTTTTTGCGACCAAAGTGCGCACACCGGTAATCGGTGCTACAAAGCTATATCCCCGCCTCGGAACGTTGACGAGATACTCGACGTGCGGTTGACCACCTCCGAGGGCCTTGCGCAGCGCCGACATGTGGAACCGAAGGCTTCCTTTGTCAACGACCAGACCTGACCAAACCGTGGAGTGGATCTCGCGCTGCGTAACGACTTCGCTTGCACGTCGGACCAGCAGGACCAGAATATCGAATGCTCGGCCGCCCATTTTGACAGGCTGTCCCGACCGCTCCAGCAAACGCTGAGCTGGGAACAACTTGAAAGGTCCGAACGAAAAAACCTCCTGCTCCGCGCTGTGGGCATCGTCGTCACTGTCCCGACGAGCGAGCCCGTCCCGGTTCATTTCCTGGTTCTCTCATTGCGCTGTCGGTGCCGGCCGACGTGATTTCTGGCAATGGCCCGGCACTCGATCCCAGCTTGCAAGGGAGCAAGGCCTGTTCTCCCGGCGCTAACGCGGAATGACGTGAGTCTCTCGGCTTTCGGGATATTGATTTCAAACAACGTCTAACGTGCCCATCGGGCGGCCTACTTCTTTGATCGACGGACACCAAGCAGTCACGGCGCCCGCATGACTTGCTCTACGACCATAGCAAGCCCCGCTGGCAGGAACAAGGTTTCCGGCCGGCTGTTCTTACTGGAGCTGAGCGGCAGACGGCATTCATTCGATGAAAACCGACGGATCGGATCGCAAGACGATTATTATACGACTTCATGCGATAGCTCTAAGGCCACCTCAACGAGGTGGTGTTATCAAAAGTAAAATGCGGAAGGCACCTCGTCGGAGCGTGCGGCGGAAAGATATCGGCTGCATCAAAGAATGCTTCGGCGTGAAACTCTTTGCGAGAGTAGTCGATCAATTCGCGCTTGGCCTCGAGTACGCACTCGTTGAGCGTCACGCTGCACAGCGGCCTAGTGAACCCTAGGCGATAGCTCCAGACACCGCCTCCTCAACTTTGACGAGGCGGCCCACTATTTTTGAAATTGCTTTGCGGCGCTAGTTGTGCGGTGTTGGCCGCGTGGAGAAGATTCCGCTGAGGAGTGCGACCACCTCGGATTGAGACTTCGTCCCGTTTTCTCCAAGACTCCGCGCACGTGAGTGCGGACCGTATTCTGAGATACCCCGCTTGAATTGCCCGACGCAACGTTGCGGGCATTCGCCGAGTGGAATGGCTGACATTTTCCGGCCAATCGGCACTCGGCGCGAAATCTCAGGCGTTCGTACTTCATTAGTTAGAACGGCTCGCGATCACGAGAGCCGCGCCGGGCAGAGCACTACAGGCATGGCCGCGATTTTCGACGAGCTCGCGATGTCTGCTTCAGCGTGAACTCCATGCCGCGAGATAATGGCCAAGGCGCGTCGCATGTTGATTTCTAAGGATATATCGTCATTCAGCGACGGTGTGTCGCTCAATTACCAATCCGCGCCGCATGATTCGAGGGTGGCAAAAACGCCAGGTAACGCTCTATGATGTGTTCCGGTTCGACGCAGTCCGTCGAGTAAAAAATCGATGCTTCGGCCAAGCAGATAAATAAAGGGGAGTACATCCACGGCTCGAATCCTGCTTGTCGAGGATGATCCCGCGCTTTCTCGCGGCATCATTGCGCTTCTCAAAGCCGCTGGCCACGCAGCCGACTGTGCCAAGGACGGCGAGACCGCTCTTTTTCTGGCCGAATCGGAACCCTGCGGTCTGATCATCCTGGACATCGGATTGCCCCGTATGTCGGGATTCGAGGTGATCAACAAGCTGCGCGCGCGGGGCTGCAAGACTCCCATTCTGGTATTGACCGCCCGGGATCATGTGACCGACCGGGTCAAAGGACTCGATCTCGGTGCGGACGACTACCTGCTGAAGCCATTCGACGCCAGTGAATTAAGCGCGCGCGTCCGCGCCCTGTTGCGGCGCGACCATGGCGACCCCAGCCCGGTGGTGGTCATCGGCAATCTGACGATCGACCGGTCTCATGCCACCGCCGAAGTGAGTGGCCGGCCATTGCAGCTGCGGCGCCGCGAATGGGCGGTTCTCGATCGGCTGATCGCCAAGGCCGGTGAAGTCGTGTCGAAGGAGAGGCTGATCGCCGAGATCTTCAGCTTCGAGGATGCGGTGGCCCCCAATGCCCTCGAAGTGCATATCGCGCGGCTTCGCAGGAAGCTCGAGCCGGACGGGCCAAAGATTCGCACCATGCGGGGACTGGGATACATGCTGAAGGCGCCCTGAACGCAAGAGATGTTCAAGTCCTCGATCACGAAATTTCTGATTGCCTCGTTGGGCATGCTGATGGCCGGTCTGTTCGTGACGGCGCTGATTCTTGCGGTCCAGGCCTGGACCAATCATGCCCTGGCCGGCCGCATCGCCCACCTCACCAGCACCGACAAGACTCTGTTCAACGCCCTGATAACCGTTCGCGCACAAGTGCCCAAGGACAGTACGGCGCTGATTACGCAGGACGATCCGCGGCCGGTGATCAGCAGCAGCCACCAGGAAGCTTCCAAGGCGGTGGCGATCGCGCTGGATGCGCTCGAGTCCACCGATATTGCAGGTCACGTGCAACTCGCGGCTGCCATTCGCAGCGCCTGGCAGGTGGTGAAGGCGCTGCAATCCACCGTCGACGTCCAAGCTTCCCGCGCCCGGGGCGAGCGAAATCTGCACGCCATCGATGATTGGCGCACGGCGATTCATGAAATGCTGGAGGCTCTCAGCATCGCCTCGGTGACGGTCGGCAATACGGTGAGGATAGGCGACCCGTTGATTGCCGAGATGGTGCAGATCCGGCGCACCGCCTGGACGATCCGCGATCGTTATGGCCTGCAATGCTCGATGCTGCGTCCCAACGTGGACACCAGCCAGCCGCTCAACCCCGCACAGCTCGACAGTTGGCGCGGAGACCGCGCCGTTTACACCTTTGCCTGGCACTCGCTGGATGAATTCCTGCTGCGGCCCGGAGTGTCCGTGGCCGTGCGCGACCGCGCGATGCAAGCCGAGCGAAACACCCGGGAGGCACAGACCCGCGTGGATGCCGTCGTCAGCCGGTTCGACGGCTCCGGCAAGCCCGCGGTCGCCAGCGCGCAGTGGACCACGCTGTGCGACGGTCCCTTCGATTCGATTCTCGCCATTGCTCAAGAGGCGCAGGATGAAGCTGACCGGCACGCGGAAGCCATTCGCGCTTCGTCATTCCGGATTTTGCTGCTCGCCGGAATCGATCTGACCTGCGTGGTTGCTTTCGGCGCCTTTGCGGTCACGAATGTGCAACGGCGGTTGGCGCGCCCGATGAAGATCTTGACCGCGGCGATCGCGCGCCTAAGCCGCCGTGACTTCGAGGAGGCGGTGCCCTCGACGATGAGTCCCGATGAGCTCGGCAGCATGGCCCAGGCGCTCGAGACTTTGCGCACCAGTGCACTCGAGGCCGAGCGCCTGCAACAGGCGATGAGCCGCTTCACCGCGGACGCTTCGCACCAGATGCGCACCCCGCTGACCATCCTTCGCACGCATATTTCCGTGCTCGGCGGCCTGATTCCGGAGGACAGCGAGGCCCGTTCCTCGTTGAAGGACATTCAGGAGGCGGCCGATCGGCTGCAACGGCTGCTCATTCAGCTGCTGAAGCTCGCGCGGGCCGACGGCGGTCGAGCGCTGGACCAGGAGGCGGAGAGCATCGACCTGCGGGATGTCATTCAAGACATCGCGGCGAGTCACGTTCCGCAAGGACTCGAAGCAGGGGTCGAGCTGCATTTCGAGGCGGAACAGCGGCCGTTCCCTGCGCGCGTCAACCCGATCATGATCCATGAGATCTTCGCGAACCTGATCGACAATGCGATCCGCTACAACAATTCGGGCGGCCGAGTCGTGATCAAACTCTTCGATGAACGAGGCAAACACGTCGTCGAAGTCGAAGACGACGGTCCGGGCATACCGGATGCGGAAAAAGACAAAGTGTTCACGCGGTTCTATCGATTGAGCCGCGACCAGAGCCGCGTCGGAAGCGGGTTGGGGCTGGCCATCGTCCAATCGCTTGCGGCGACGCTAAATGCCGAGATCGACATGAGCGCCGGGGCCATGGGCCATGGTTTGCGGATCCGGCTCTCCTGGGCCTGATGCTGCCGTCTTAGGTCAAACACGGCTATCTTGATGTTTCGTCCGCGCTGACAGCTTCTTGAAAGCTGCCCCCGCTCATGATCGGGCTACTGCCGCCGGGATAAAGCATACCCCGAGCGCCAGGCGATCAATAACTACGACGGGGGGAGAATGGACACACAACGCCTGGATGGTGAAACCGCCCACATTTCGCCGCGCCGATCCATGCTGCCGCTCTACGCGACAGCAATCCTGCTGTTGGGCATGGCGGGAATGGTCCGCGCCCAATCGGGGCCGACACCGGCCACGGCATCAGCCGCAAACCCGGTGATTGAGGAGGTGGTCGTGACGGGCAGCCGCATCGCGAACTCGAGCTATACGTCGGACAGTCCACTCGTCTCGGTGGGAGCGGGGCAGATCGCCGCAACGGGGCAGATATCGCTGGACTCCGCGCTCGGTCAGATGCCGCAATTCTCCGCCTCCCAGGGCTTGACCGAGGTCGGCGACGTGCAGGGCTCGACCGGCTTCGAGGGCGGCCAATCCTATTCCGATCTGCGCGGCTTAGGTCCGCAGCGCACGCTCGTGCTGCTCGATGGGCAGCGTCTGGTGCCGACCAATCCCAACGGGGCGGTGGACCTGAACGTGATCCCGATGGCGCTGATCGAAGGCGTCGATATCATCACCGGCGGCGCCTCGGCGGTGTACGGCTCCGACGCCATGGCGGGCGTGGTCAATTTCCGACTACGCAAGGATTTCAGCGGCATTCAGGTTGCCTACCAGCACGGCGCCACCACGCACGGCGACGGACCGGAAGACTCCGTGAGCATCTTGATGGGCGGCAATTTCGCCGACCAGCGCGGCAACACGATCTTCGATGTGGAGTACAACCAGCGCGGCAGAATCACCGGCGCGAACCGGCCGTTCTTCTCGAACATCTCGACCTTCGACCGCGGCGTGCCGCGGCCGCCCGAGGGCATTTTCAACGCGGGCGAACTGGGCGGAGCCTTCCCGACCTCCGCGGTCAACGGGGTGCTGGCCGGCTATCCGGGCACGACGCCGCTGTCGGGCACCGGCAATTACGGTGGCTACGTCGGTTTCAACAACAACGGGTCGCTGTTCACCACGCGTAGCCCCGGCAACTGCGTGCAGAACTACCAGGGACCAGTCAACCAGACGCTCGGGCTGCACTACACGCCGAACTGCACCACGATCGAGTCGTATCTCGGGCCGTACTTTGCGATCCAGGTCCCGTCGGAGCGCTACAATGTGTTCTCGCGCACGACCTACGATGTCGCCGACAACATCCAGGCGTACGGCCAGGTCAATTTCATGCACTCGAGCGCGCAGGACCTGCAGGGTGCCTCGTACATCGGTCCGGGCAAATACTTCTACATTCCGCAGAACAATCCTTACGTCACGGGCAACGCCGCGTTGCAGACCATTTTGGCCGCGCGCACCGCGCCGAGCGCAGCACCCCTGGAAATGGAGGACTGGGTGACGCCGATGGGCAACCGGCTCGAGACGTTCAACTACAACGATTATCAAATCAGCGGCGGAGTGAAGGGCTCGATCGGATCGACCGATCTGAAATGGAACGTGTACGGTTCCTACGGCCAGACGCGCTTCGACAACGATCAGGCGAATAACATCAATACGCCGGCGGTCGAGAACATCCTGTTCGGCCTCGCGAACTACCATGGCGCCAATGGCCAGAATTGCACGGGCTACGCGTGGAATCCGCTCGGTGCGCAACCGATGAGCGCCGGATGCCTGGCCTACGCCACTGGCACGGCGCACAACACCGACGTGATCAGCCAGAAGCTGATCGAAGGGGACTTGAGCGGCACGCTCTGGACGCTCCCGGAGGGCAAGCTCAAGTTCGCGCTCGGCGTCGATTACCGCGGCGACAGCTTTACCTATAACGCCGACCCGAACCTGAACCCGGCGTTCAACGTGCTGCCCTCGACCATGCCCCCGGGCATCATCTCGCCGTCCTACGATCTCATCGGTTCCACGGGAGGCACGCAGAATGTGCGTGAGGTATACGGCGAGTTGCAGGTGCCGGTGCTGAAGGATGCACCGTTCGCCAAGAACGTCGCCGCCGATCTGGGCGTGCGCCATTCGCAGTACGATCTGTTCGGCGGCGTCAACGCCTACAAGGCCGACTTCCACTGGCAAACGATCGATGCCGTCACGTTCCGCGGCAGTTTCGAGCACGCCATTCGCGCGCCAAGCCTGCAGGAGCTGTACAACCCCATCGTACAAGCGCAGGACGCGATCTCGGTGGATCCCTGCGAGTACAACAGCCCCTATCGCACCGGGCCGAATGCCGCGCAGGTGACTGCGCTTTGCCGTGCGCAGGGGATACCGGCGTCGGCTCTGCCGACGTTCACGTATGGCGTCAGTTCGGCGCCCGGCATCATTCAAGGCAACCCGGATTTGAAGCCCGAAACGGCCAACACCTACTCGTTCGGCGTCGTGTTCAGCCCCAAGTTCGACGCGCCGCTGGCGCGCGACCTCGGCGTATCGGTCGACTACTATCACATCAAGATCGACGGTGCGATCGGCAACGTCGGACTCGATGCGATACTCTCGCGCTGCTACAACCTCAACGGAGCCAATCCCACCTACACCCAGAGCAATTTTTACTGCCAGCAGATTCAGCGCGACGCCAACGGCTTCATCTCGCTGGGCAAGGAGTTCTCGCTGAACGTCGGGTCCTATACGACCGACGGAGCGGACATCGAGTGGCACTGGGGTTTCGGCCTCGATGACCTGGGACTGCCGGAGAACTCGGGCCAGTTCAAGATCCAGTCCTACATTTCCTACCTGCACCGATTGACGGTGTCCGGCGTGCCCGGAATCGAGGGGATGAACTTCGCCGGCGGCTTAGGCGATACCGGAACGGTCGCTGCCGCGGACGGCACGACCATTTCGGATCTGGCGCACCCAAGGTGGAAGGGGAACACGGCGTTCGGCTATTCAATAGGACCGTTCTCCGGAGCGCTGCACTGGCGATACATCGGGGCAATGAACGATTTGTCGACCTTGGGTCAACCGTCGGTACCGGCCTACAACTACTTCGATTTGGAGGCGCACTGGCACCTGCTGGACAAGATCGATTTGACGGCCGGGCTGACCAATCTGTTCGACAAGCAACCGCCCGTGGTTGAGAGCGCGCCGATGCGTACCGATGCAGCGACATACGATGTGGTGGGCAGGACGTACTACGCCGGCATCAAGGCAAAATTCTAGAGAGCCCTAGTTCCTCGCGCCGCAAGGCGCGAGGAACTGAACGCGGATGCTGACGCCCCCACAACGAAAGGAGAAACTGCACTCGATCATCCGCGTCGCGAGCGGAAATTTCCTCGAAATGTACGATTTCATGGTGTTCGGATATTTCAGTGCCGCCATCGGCCGCGCTTATTTCCCCGCCAGCAGCGAGTTCGCTTCGCTGATGTTTTCGATGACCACGTTTGCGGTGGGCTTCATGATGCGCCCACTGGGCGCTATATTCCTCGGCGCCTACATCGACCACGTCGGGCGGCGCAAAGGGCTCCTCGCGACCCTGGCCTTCATGTCGGTCGGCACCCTGACGATTGCGCTGGTTCCCGGCTATGAGACCATCGGGTTATTCGCGCCCATCGTCGTGGTCCTGGGTCGACTATGCCAGGGCTTCTCGGCCGGCGTAGAGCTGGGAGGTGTCTCCGTATACCTCGCCGAGATCGCAACGCCGGGACACAAGGGGTTTTACGTCTCCTGGCAATCGGCCAGCCAGCAGGTGGCAGTGGCTTTCGCCGGCGTACTCGGTTATGTGTTGTCCAATTGGATGCCGCCCGAGGCACTGCAGGCTTGGGGGTGGCGACTCCCGTTGATCGTCGGCTGCCTCATCATTCCCTTCATTTACATGATCCGGCGCAGTCTCCAGGAAACCGCAGAATTCGCCGGGCGCAAACATCATCCGAGCCCCGCCGAGATCTACGCCAGCATGCTGGTTCATTGGCGAATCATATGCACCGGCGTCGCGATGGTACTCATGACCACGGTGTCCTTTTATACCATCACGGCCTACACCCCCACGTTCGCCAAGAACATACTTAAACTGTCGCAGAGTGATGCGCTGCTCGTCACGCTGTGCGTCGGCGTGTCCAATTTCGTCTGGCTGCCGCTCATGGGGACTCTCTCGGATCGGATCGGCCGACGTCCCCTGTTGTTGTTCTCGGCAGGGACTGCGATCCTCACGGCTTATCCGGCGATGGCCTGGCTCGTCGACCATCCGACGTTCGCCAAGCTGTTGATCGTTGAGCTGTGGCTATCCTTCATCTACTCCGCGTACAACGGTGCAATGGTCGTGCATCTGACCGAAATAGTGCCGGTCGCGGTCCGCACCGCCGGCTTCTCCCTGGCCTACAGCTTGGCGACGACGATCGGCGGCTCGACCCCGGTGATCGTGACCTATCTGATTCACGAGACCGGCAATCGCGCCATGCCGGGTGCATGGCTCTCGGTCGCCGCGGCGATAGCCTTTGCTAGTGCTTGGATTGCCGTCCAGCAGGATCGAAATGACGAAGAAAAGATTCTTCCGGAAACTGGATAACCTTATGCAAAAGTTGCGGCGCGGTCCGTCGGTTCCGCAGCTCAGCGAGAAGCTCCGTCCGCCACCCTGACAAACTTCAGCGTCATCCGGTCGCTCTCTCCGATGAAGCCGTACTTGGCGCGATCGCGCGCGTCGGCGGGGGTGTAGTCGGGGCCTGCCTGGAACGACGGCGGCAGCGACCACACTCCATTCGGATAGTCTTTCGTGTCCCTCGGGTTGGCGTTGATCTCCGATTTTCCCGCGAGGGCGAAACCAGCGGCTTCGATTTTCTCGATGACCCATGCTTCCGGAAGATAGCCCTTCTTGACGCTCTCCTCCGGGTTCGCGCCGGGCGCCGCGCGGTGGTCCTCAACGCCGAGGATACCGTTCGGCTTGAGGGCTCGATGGATTTCGCGAAGCCACGCGTCGAGCGTTCCCCAGTTCTTCATCATGTGGACCTCGCGCATCAGTAGCACCATGTCGACCGTTCCGTCCAGATTCAGTTTCGGCGCCTCGTAGTCGACCCGAATCACCTGAACCTTGCCGTAGAGTTCTGGCGCCGCGCGAAGTAGGGCATCAAACCGCACGCCCTCGTAAGGCGTCCAGTGGTGCGCGCTCGGCGCGGCCGCGTCGCTAGGTGGCTCCCTGTTCGTCGCCAAGTAGAGACCGTCCTTCGCGAGCACAGGGCCGAGGAGCTCCGCGTAATACCCAGCCCCCGGTCCGACGTCGAGCACGGTCATCGTCGGCGTGAAACCGAAAAATGCGAGTGTCTCGACGGGCCGGCGATACTGGTCGCGGTCCGCTGCGCTGGGAGAGCGGTGCGATCCGCGCATGGCAGCGGCGATCGCGGCGCTGCCGCCGGCGACGCTGGCGGCAGCGTGCGCCTGTGCCCGATCCGGCTCGCCCGCATGGTGCTGCTGGGCGCCGCCGCAACCGAGGAGCATCGCGGCCACGAAGAGGAGCGATGAGGGGTGAGCCATGCAATCATCATGGCACGCCCCGCGCCCTTTTGGCATTCCGACGGCCCTGAGATCATGTGGTGCTTGCCGGACCCCGTGAGGGCACTTCGAAGGCCCTGGCGTTAGCCGTTCTGTCGGTGTCGAATACGGCTGTTCTCGCTCGTCGTTACAATTGGCGGGACGCTTGAATGGGAAGCAAAAAATGAGCAGATTTCACTATCGTTGGGTGATCGTTGCCGCCGGCGGCCTTTTGGGCTGCGTCGCCATAGGCGCCATGTTTTCACTGCCTGTTTTTCTTCGGCCCATCTCACGGGATACCGGATGGTCCATCACCGGGATATCCAGCGCCATGACCTTCGGTTTTCTCGCCATGGCATTGGGAAGCATCATTTGGGGGAACCTCTCAGACCGCTTCGGTCCACGCGTCATAGTGCTGACAGGATCCATTCTTTTGGCCGCGTCTTTGGGGCTGGCGAGCCGCGCCACATCACTGATTGAGTTTCAGCTGATCTTCGGCCTGGCTGTCGGAGGCGCGACAGCGGCCATCTTTGCGCCCATGATGGCTTGCGTAACGGGTTGGTTCGACACACATCGCAGCCTGGCAGTGTCTCTCGTTTCCGCCGGCATCGGAATGGCGCCAATGACCATGTCTCCATTGGCGGCGCGGCTCATTTCCAACCACGATTGGAGAACGTCGCTCCAAATCATCGCCGTACTTACCGCAGTCGTTATGATTCCGGTAGCGTTGCTGGTGCGCCGCCCGCCGGCCCTCGAATCCAAAAATGCCGTGCCTGCCGCACACGAAGAACCGCAATCGGGAATCACATTAGGGCAGGCACTCGGATCCCGGCCCTTCATCACGCTGGTGCTCACGAATTTCTTTTGTTGCGCCACGCATTCCGGTCCAATTTTCCACACGGTGAGCTACGCAATAAGCTGCGGGATCCCGCTAGTTGCGGCCGTTTCGATCTATAGCCTGGAAGGGCTGGCAGGCCTGGGCGGTCGTGTCGCGTTCGGTTTTCTCGGCGACCGGTTCGGAGCAAAACGCGTTCTGGTCTCGGGCCTGCTGTTGCAGGCGTTCGGCGCATTGGCCTATTTTTTCGTGCGCGAGCTGAGCGCGTTCTACGCCGTGGCGGCGCTGTTTGGCTTTATTTACGCGGGTGTAATGCCGCTTTACGCGGTGCTCGCGCGCGAAAATTTCCCGCTGCGAATGATGGGGACGATCATAGGCGGAACAGCAATGGCGGGCAGTCTGGGCATGGCGACCGGTCCGTTGGCAGGAGGTTTGATCTACGATACGTTCGCGAGTTACGGATGGCTCTATATCGGGGCGTGGGGTATGGGTCTTGGCGCCTTCTTGATCGCATTAACCTTTAAACCCTACGCACCCGAGCGAAGACCAGAACCGGCCCGCGCCACGGGTTAGTTTATATTTCACGGCGAATGCGAAAGCTGCAGCGACTTCGGTGGGATTCCCAGATAATCATAAGCAAACCGATAGTAGTAGCGTCGGACGAAGCGCCCGTCACGTCGCAACTCGCCTTTCTCGACCGACCCCAACTTTTCGACACCGGCGCGCACTTCCGGTGATTCGAGATCGTCGGCGTCCCAAGAGATCAACAATAGCGGGCGTCCGCGCTCGGCAGCTGGTGGAGTCCAGCGTTCGAACATGAGTCCGGCGTGGCCGAACAGGTCCGCGGCAGTGACGTCGCTCAACGCCGTGCTTGGGTCCGGCGCATAGAATGCGAGTTCGCTGGCCAAGAAGTATTGGTCCATGCCAACGATCAGCGGACGGCTGCCAGCATGCTGCGCGATAGTATGTACTTGCCTCCCCAACTCACGCCAACCCACCGGAACATTTTCAGGACGATCGCCGTAACCCAATCCCGGAATGCCGGCGGCGAAGTACTGGAATCTGATGCCGTCAAATAGAAGTAGCACGAGCAGAGTGGGCAGCCAAACGCCGCGAAGTCTCGCAAACAGGCCCCTGGACCAAATGTCGCGGGCGTGCACAATGCAATACGCCATGCACGGTAACGCGGCGATCCATGCGGGGCCGAGCCAATCGACCACAATTTCGTGCGACAGGCTGAAGACTGCGAACACGGCAAGCGGCACGCCGAGGCTGATTTGTTGAAAGTGCCATGCGCGTTGCCGTGCGGTCGACTCATTTACCAAGTGGGAAGGCGGGCGGCGACGCAGCAAAATGATGGCGGCAATGGCCCCGGTCGGGCTCAGCAATGTGAAGGGCGAGGCGAGGAGCAGAGGCAGCCCGAAGGTATGCGGTTCCGCGAGTCGACGCGAACTTTGAAACACGAAGGAAGCCCAATCATGCTCGGCGTTCCACAGGATTACCGGAAAAAAGATCGCCGCCGCCAGCAAAGCGGCGCCATAAGGTTGGGGGCGCCGCCACCACATTCGCGAGGGCGGATCGACTGCCATGAAAAGCGCAGCTGAGGCGCCAAGTAGGACGATGCTGTACTTGGAGAACAGTCCGAGGCCGAGGCAAAGACCGACGCCCCACCAGGCGCGGTCGCGCTGGGCGATCAATGCGCGCTCCAAATAGTAGAGTAATGCAGCCCAGGCCGCGGTAAGCGGAGCATCTGGGTTCATCACCATGCCTGAGAAGAAGAAGAACGGCAGCGTCTGCATCAACACAACTGCCACCCACGCACTCGCCTCGCCGTATAGGTTTCGCGCGAGGCGAAACATGAAGAGCGCCGCTACTACGTTGCAGCAGAGCGCGCCAATGCGTACACCAAATTCGGTGTTGCCGAACGCCGCGGTTCCTGCACGAATGAGCAACGCCACCATCGGTGGGTGATCGAGATATCCGATATCAAGGTGACGCGAATAGTTCCAGTAGTACGCCTCCGTGGGTAACAGATCGAATTGACTGCAGTAGATCAATCGCAGTGAGTACGCAAGCAGCATCAGGGCAAGCGCGCCAGACCGCCAATTCTTGCCATCGCCGAGTCGCAGGCTCGAGCCTCCCGCGCAGTACACAAGTCCCGCGCGCATCAGGGCCGTCGTGGCGACGACTACAAAGCCGACGGCTGCAAACACCGGCAGCCCGAAAATATTGGTCAACAACCCAAACATTCCGTTTCGCAAGAAAAATGCAAGCAGAATCAGCGCCATCACCACCCCGTAGCGGCCAATGGTCAACTTGAGCGCGTGACGCAGTCGAGCGTGCAGCAAGGATCCCAGGCAGATGACGGCATCGAACGCGAACCCGAGCATTTGCGCCCGATCAGCAGAGGCTTCGAACCAGACTGCCGTCAGGAAGATGATGAAATCGGCGAACGGCGCGAGTATGGCGAGTGGGTCCACGCCACTTCGCGACGTGACATCCTTGCTCACGTCGGTGCGCTGCGCGAGATCCTCGGGTCTCGCGAGAAGGCCGCGGATGGTCCTATTCATCTGTGCAGGAGGTCCCAATATCTCCCCAAAGGGCGACATATTAAACGGTTGTTCTGCTAAGCGCCGGTGCAGCCCTTTATCGGCGCTGTGGGAATCTTCTTTCTGCGAGGCCGGCAGCGCACCTGTGCGCCTTACTCTCAGCGGCCCGTAGTCATGCGCCTACATTTATTCATAACGCACTGATTGGTGGGAGATTCATCGCGGAATCTTCGCGGGGAACTTCGAGCTCCTGATGACTTGTCCAATAAGCATGGACCTTACCGGAGTTCGTCATGCGCATAACTCAGAGTTCGATGGTCGCACGCCGTCTTGTGATGCTCACCATTGCAGCGGCGGTCGTGGGCTGCGCATCGAAGCACGATACGCGCGGACCGTTTGTGGCGTCGGCTCCTTTTAGTAAAACAATTCCCGGTTCTGGAGATGCCGTGTGTTGGAGCGTAAAGCGCGCACTTCTCGGCCAAGGGTATATGTTGGAGCGTTCCAGCGAGTCCGGTGTCTTGACCGGTACTCGGGACGAGCAGCCCGAGGAGAAGACTAATGTCACGGTACGTCTGCAGACCACCTGTGCGGACAACCGCAACGGCACGAGCATCGTCTTCGTTACGGCGGAACGGGAAGTCAGCAAGCTCCAGAGAATGAAGCAATCCACGAGCGCGGGCATCGGACCGGCTACGATCACGATGCCGGCGGGCTCGGCAAAGGTTCTTGGGGTCGTCAGACGAGAAACGATTGTCGATCCGAATTTCTATAGCAGTTTCTTTGCGCTGGTCCAGGGGTTCGTCGCGCAAGAAGGGCAAGAAGGGCGATCGCACGCCGAACAACACGCCGAAATACCCAAACAGGGCGACCAGGGCAACTAGCACGGCGAGCGGATTCTCATCCGCCGATCGTCGATCACATTTCAGCCAGTAGAGAGGAGGTACTTATGCACCGCAAGGCGCCAATTGCAATTGCCATTGGATCAATCCTCGGAGTGACGCTGACAGCGGCGCACGCCGACCAACAGCCCCCTGTCGCGCCGAGTCAGGATGCTCAGCAGCAGGCCGGCGCGGCGCCCCAAAGCGCGGGCGCTGCACGGGATGCCGCCAAGGGCCGCACCGACCGCGGCGACCAAGCCAAGGATCAGCGCGACATGGACCGCGATCAACGCGACATCAGAGCGGACCGCGCTGATATTTCGCGGGACAGGTCCGACATCCGGGCAGACCGTAAGGACATAAAGGCCGATGAAAAGGACATGCAGTCCGACCGCAAGGATATCGCCAAGGATCGAGCGGATATTCGCGCTGACCAAAAGGATCTGCGTCACGATTATGCCGAGCGGCGTGAAGGTGTGAATGACCAAGCCGACATCAATCGCGACAAGGCTGACATTCGTTCGGATCGCAGGGACATACAGGCCGATAACAGAGACATCCAGGCCGACCGCAAAGACATCGCGCGAGACCGGGCAGATGTGCGCACCGACCAGCGAGATGTGCGCGCTGATCAGCGCGATATCCGCGCGGACCAGCAGGACCTGCGATCCGACCGGGCCGATATGCGCAGCGATCGGGGCAGCCAGCGTATTGATGCCGGCAGCCCAAAGCCGGGAACGACGGCAACAACGACAACGACGCTGGCAAGTAATGTCGCACCGACCCAGGATCGTCAGCCGCAGGCGGCCGCCGCTGCGGCCGCGGGCGCGGGCGCGACATCGAATGCAGCCCAGGTCGGCCGCACCGACCGCAGCGACCAGGCCAACGATCGGCGCGACATGGGCCGCGATCAACACGACATCAGAGCGGACCGCACTGATCTTTCGCGGGACAAGTCGGACCTTCGGTCGGACCACCGGGACATACAGGCCGATCGCAGGGACATACAGGCCGACCGCAAGGATATCGCGAAGGATCGAGCGGATATTCGCGCCGACCAAAGGGATCTGCGCCACGACTATGCCGAGCGGCGTGAAGGCGTGAATGACCAAGCCGACATCAATCGCGACAAGGCTGACATTCGTTCGGACCGCAGAGATATACAGGCCGACCGCAAAGATATCGCGCGCGACCGGGCAGACATGCACGCCGACCAGCGAGACATGCGTGCCGATCAGCGTGACATCCGCGCCGATCATCACGACATCCGCTCGGACCGTCAGGACTTGCATGCAGATCGGGGCGATATGCACAGCGATCGCGGCAAGCAGCGTATTGACGTAGGCAGCCCGAAGGCGGGGATCACGCCTACAACGCTAGCGAACAATGCCGCGGAGAATAACAAGAAGGCGCAGGCCACGCAGAACGTGCATAAGGCCTGGTATCACATTTGGTAGGTATTTGATCGGTGCGCCTGCACGGAACCGCCAGTTCCGTGCAGGCGTCGTTCCGTCGGTCTAAATCTGCGCGCAGACGATCGAATGCGGCCGATAATCCTATCAGCGCCATCAGCTCGCCGGCTCGAGCCGCAGCACGCGTCCGTCATCCTCGTCCGTGCAAACATAAAGATAGCCGTCCGGTGCCGCGCGCACATCGCGAATACGCCAGTGTAGATCGTTTAGCAGTTGCTCTTGATCGACGACGTTCCCGCGCTCGTCCAGATGGACGCGGCGCAAATGCCGAAACGCCAAAGCCCCAACGAAAAGATCGCCGCGCCAACCTGGAAATTTATCGCCGCGATACATCGCCAGTCCCGACGGGGCGATCGACGGTGTCCAATAAATCACCGGCTGCTCGAGCCCCGGGCGCTGCGTATACGGAGAAACATAGGCACCGGAATAGTCCATGCCGTAAGTGATCACCGGCCAGCCATAGTTCCTGCGCGCGACGATGATGTTGAGTTCATCGCCGCCGCGCGGACCATGCTCTGTCTCGTAAAGCCGTCCGCTTTGTTGATCGAAGATCAGGCCCTGCTCGTTGCGATGCCCCCAGGTATAGATTTCCGGGCGCACGGCAGCCTGTCCGAGAAAGGGGTTGTCCTCGGGCACGCTGCCATCTTCGTTCAGACGGACAATCTTCCCGAGATCGGATGTCAGGTCCTGAGCCTTCTCGCGATACTCGAAGCCTTCACCGATGGTAAGCGTGAATGTACCGTCGGGGAGAAACGCCATTCGTCCACCGTAGTGATTGTCCGTGTCCTTCAAAGGCATGGCCTTGAATATCACGTGCAAATCCTGGAGTGTCGTGCCGTCGAAGCGGGCGCGTGCCACTTGCGTGCCATTGGCCGCCTGCGTTCCGGCTGCATAGGTGAGATAGACGATATTGTTCTGTGCGAAATTCGGATGCAGCACGATGTCGAACAGTCCCGCCTGGCTGCCGGTATGCACCGCGGGAACACCACTGATGGGCTCGGATTGCAACTGGCCGCCTTTGATCAAGCGCAAGCGGCCCACCCGCTCGGTCACCAGCATCGAACGGTCGGGCAAAAACGCCATCGACCACGGATGATCCAGCCCCTTCGCGATCTCGATGACCTTATAGCCGGTCTTGATCACTTTGGCCGGCTGCGGCGGAGGCGGTGGCCCGCCCACGGGTTCGGGTGCCACGTCGGCCGCCCTTGCACAAATCGTAGCCGCCACCGTGACGATCAGAATTGACACGAATGTGCCAATCCCGTGGTTGGAACGACTTATGATAGATACCTCCCCATCGCAGGACTCGCCGATGACACAGTCGTGGAAACTGAGGATGCTACGCCGCGCAGTCGCGTTTGTCGTTGCCGCTGCCGCGATGGTGCTGTTGGGCTCGGCCGCCCACTCCTATTTCGTTCAACGCGCGTGGTCCAGTGCCGCAGGTCACGCCCTCGGAGCGGCGCCGGCAGCCATTCCATTCGCCGATCGCATTTCCTGGGCCGCGCATGACGTTGTCGGCATGTTTGTACCCTACAGCAGCGTGACCTCAATCGCCTTGTTGATCGCATTCTTGATCGCGGGAGTATTGGCCCGCTTTACCGGTCATCGCCTAATCGTCTTCGGCATCGCCGGCGCGTTGGCGCTCTTCGTGCTGTTTACCATCATGAGGAACGTGCTGGGAACCGTGGGCATTTTCGGCGCGCGCGGACCGGCAGGCCTCGCGGCGCAGATGGCAGTTGGCGCGGTTGCAGGCGTGCTATTCGCGCGGCTAAGCAGGCCTTCCGCGCATGCCTTACCGCGCTCAAATTGACCTAGCAGAGCGCTCCGGCGGCTATTTCGCGCGGTACGCTCAATGTCCTTTTTGCGAATCCGTAAATCGGTGCATAAACCTATATGCTGGCTGATCTCGGGGATAAGGCGACATCCTCTCCAGGGGGAGACAGGGGTGCTCATGAAGGTTGATCTGAACTCGAACGCCGCGTTTGATGCGGAAGTTATCGGCCGTTTCGGCATTCTTCCGAATTTCTTCCGCTCAGCTCGGGCGGCGCCGGAACTCATCGAACAGCTGTGGGGCTTTGCAAAAGTGGGTTATCTCGATAACCCAATGCCCTCGGTCTTCAAGGAGCGCCTGTTCGTCTGGCTGTCTCGATTCTGTCCGATGCGTTACTGCATCGTGCGGCATGTCGGATTTCTGTTGGGCAATCGACATGGACGCGCGTCCGGTGACGCGAACGCTCAGCCGCAAACCGTGGACGAGGTGATTTCGCTGCTTCGCCGTCTGTCTCCTTGGAAACGAGATATGACGCTTGTCTATGCAAGCCTGGAGGCGGCGCCACCTACCACTGAGCGATGGCCAGCGGCCGGCAGCCAGTTGGAAGACGAAATTTTCGCGTGTGCGGCGGTCATGTTTGTCGAGCCGGCTCGCAGCGATCGCGCCAGACGGGCGGTGATTCGCACGCTGGGTCAACGCAATTATGAATTTTTCAGTGGGTGTCTTGCCTTTATTCGCACTGCACACTACTGGACGGTGCTGCATCCGGAAATCGAATCGGAAGAGGACATGCTGGCACTCCTGCGAGGACACGAGGAGTTGGCGCGATTACTGATGGAAGATTCCGAGGCGGATCGTTCGGAGATGAGCGAACGTACGTTTGCGGAACTCGCATCGCTGCGAGAGCTGAACGAGCGCCAGGAACTGCAAAGGGCTAAGCAGGCGCTTGAGGAAAAGGATCGCCAAAAAGATCATTTCATAGCGGTGCTCGCCCATGAATTGCGAAACCCACTGAGTGCCATACGCATGTCCTCGTACGCGCTGCGTCGCCTGAACCTTCAGGATGAGCGCGCGGGGCCCCTCGTTGACCGAGTCGACCGTCAAACCACGGCGATCGCCCGTATGCTCGAGGATCTATTGGATGCGTCGCGGATCGCTTTTGGAAAGGTTTCCGTCCAATTTGAGTCGTTGGATTTGCGGGAATGCCTCAGAGATGCGCTCGATGAGCAAGAGCCGCGTGCCCGACAGGCCGGATTGCAGTTGACCGCTCAGTTCACGGAAGACTCCTGTTATGTCAATGCCGATCGCATGCGGCTACGGCAGGTCGTCGACAATCTTTTGTCCAATGCAATCAAGTTCACCGCCGCCGGTGGCAGCGTCGAGTTGTCGCTCGCCATTGAAAATGACGCGGCAGTTGTTGCCGTTCGCGATACCGGCATTGGTTTCGATAGCGCATTTTCCGAAAAACTATTTGAACCGTTCGTCCAACAGGAGCAGGGACGCGATCGATCTGCCGGCGGTTTGGGTCTGGGTTTGGCGATTGCCGCACGTCTGGCAAAGCTTCAAAACGGCTCGCTGACAGCCTCTAGCCCCGGAAACGGTCGCGGGGCTGTGTTCACCTTGAGGATTCCCGTTGCGACTCGGGTTGCTCACAGCCCGATCAATGGCGGTGAGGTCGAACAACCTAGTCCTAAGTCCGTGCTGCTGGTCGAAGACAACAGGGATCTCGCCGATGGGCTCGCGGAATTGCTTAGATTGCAGGGAGCTCGCGTGCGCGTCGCATACGACGGTCCGTCGGCAATCAAGAGCGCGCTCGAAGCCGTCCCAGATATCATCTTATGCGATTTGGGATTGCCCGGAATGGATGGGTTTGCGATAGCACGCGCCTGTCGTGCCGAGGCATCGCTTCGAAAGACTCGCTTGGTGGCTGCCTCAGGCTATAGTTCATCGGAAGATCACGCGAACGCTTCCACGGCCGGATTTGATTCCCTGATGACCAAGCCGTTGACCGAAGAATCGCTGCGCCAACTGATTCGTTGACCGCTATGGCACACTATTCAAATCAGCTCGCTTCGGTATCCCCGGCCTCCTCCTTCAAGAATGGTGCGTGATTGACTGCTGCCGTGCGGGATATCGAACGCCGCTCGCCAATCGTAATTCGCCAAAGCAAGCGCTGATGGCCTTGATAACCGCCGGTCGCGGTATGCAGTACGCAGCGATTGTCCCACAGGGTCAAAAGTCCCGGTGACCAGCGGTGCCGGTAGGTGAATTCGGGGCGGCTCTGGTGCGCGAAGAGTTCCGTCAGGAGTGGCGTCGCCTCCGCCTCGCTCATCCCATCGATGCCGATGGTGTACCCCAAATTGATAAACAGGGCGCGGCGACCGGTTTCGGAATGGATTCTCACCATCGGATGCAGCTGCGTCGCCATCGCTCTTTCGGAATAACGGATGGCCATCGAGCGCCCCTTGTCGCGCTCGCCATATACCCCGCCGGGGGAGTAGCTGCGGCGAGCCGAATGGATGCCGCGCAGGTGCGCCAGTTTGGCTTTCATCGTCTCGGAGAGCGCATCGTAGGCTGCGTACTGATTGGCAAAGAGGGTGTCGCCCCCGACGGGTGGAATGACCTTGCCGTAGAGGAGGGTGCCGGCGGGGGAGGATTCAAGAAAACTCCAATCGGAGTGCCACGCCTCGGCGAATACCGGCGTGGTTTCGTTGGCTTCGCGACGCACCTCGACGACGCGCGGATGGCCGGCGATCGATGCAATGAAAGGGTCGTCGCCGTCCGGCCCAAGCGCGGCGGCGAACCGCTCCAAATCGGTGATTTGCAGATTTTGGCCGCAAATACCGATGACCTGATGTTTGAGCCAGGCGTCGCGGAGGAAAGCGATATCCGCGTGCGATTGCGGTTGTGAAAGGTCTGCGCCGTATATCAGCGCGCCGCAGCTTGCTCCGGAAGGCTCGACGCGAAGCGTCATTGCGGTCTCCTGCTTTTCGTGCCCGCGATGATCGTCCGGCATGATTGGCTCGTCAACCGCCCTCCGTACCCCTCAACGGCACGGCCCGTACCGCCCTAACTGCTCACCGCCGCCAACCGTTCAATTGAAAGCCTGACAGTTGGCTCTGTCGCACCTCTTTCCAAATAGCTATGTCAATTCGCTTTGCCATGGTACTTTTTACAATCTAAAGTTCGCGGGATTCGCCGTGGGAAGCCACAGCGGTTGTATCCATGGGCCCGTCAGTGTCGGGACTCGCAATGAAGGGAATTAAAATGAAAAGATCTCTTTGGGATATTCCGTATTGCACTGCACTCTTGATCTTGACCGGAAGCTTCACGCTAGGTGCGAGCGTTGCCAGCGGGGCGGAGGCGCCGCCGCCGGAGATACCCACCTGCGACAAAAAGATCGGCACCCTGGCCGTAACCGAGCCGCAGAATCAGTGGTGGACCGCGCTGAATTTGGAATCGCCCGCTGCGCTGATCAAGGTCTTCGTGTCTCAGTCCAAGTGTTTTACCTTGGTTGACCGGGGTAAGGGTCTGCAGGCCGCCCAGGCCGAGCGGGCACTGTCAGCCAGCGGCGAGGAACGCGCCGGTTCGAATATCGGCAAGGGTCAGATGAAGGCCGCGGACTACGTACTCGTGCCTGACGTCGCCAATCAAAACCGGAACTCGGGCGGCACCAATGTGGGCGCCATACTCGGCGGGTTGTTGCCCCATGGCGTTGGCGCCATCGCCGGCGGTCTTAGCTTGAAGAGCAAGACAGCCGACGTGGTTTTAACACTGACTGACGTGCGCTCGACGGAACAAGTGGCGCTGGAACAGGGCCACGCCAAGAAAACCGACTTGGGATGGGGTGCCGGCGGCGGCGCAGGATTTTTCGGCGGCTTTGCCGCCGGCGGTGCCAGCAGCTATTCCAATACGGAAATCGGCCAGGTGGTCGCCATGGCTTACCTCGACGCCTACACCAAAATGGTGACCGGACTGAAGAATGCCGCGCCCGATGCCAAAGCCGACAATGTGCAGCAATCGGTCAGGATGTCCAAGCCGGGCAAGATGTACACGGATTCAAACTTGAAATCCGCAGTGGTGCGCGACCTGGACCCCGGAATGATGCTCTATCCGACCGGCGATAAGATGGGCGTGTGGTGGAAAGTCACCGACGAGCTCGGCAATGCGGGCTGGGTCGTGTCGACGAATTTTCAGCTGGCTCACTAGCCCAGGTCAATTTTGAAGCGCCGTCGCGCGCTGTTTCCCCCGGCCGCGCCGAATAAGTTTCGGCGCGGCTTGGCGTTCCCGTATTCGCTGCCGCCAAGGCGGAACCAGCAACGCTCAATCTTCACGCGGCCAGGCGATTCGCATTCAGATCGTCAGCGAAATAATCGCGGCGCGAAATCGTAGAGATCGCGTCGCCAGGTCTGCCACTCGTGCGCCGTTCCCCTTGACTCGAAGTACTCCAGCCGCACTCCGGCCCCTCGCAGGGCTTCGACTGCGCCGCCAATGCCGGTACGGAACTGGTCTGACTCCGCGGTGCCCACACCGAGCCAAAGCAGCTTCACACGCTTGTTAAATGCCGACGGATCCGCGAACGCACCGCCGTAGGCGGTTTTCGTGTCGAAATGTTCCTGTGGATTCGCACCGAGCAGATTGACGGCGCCGAGGCTGGGAATGATGGGGCCGCTGAACGAGCCAATGTAGGCAAACATGTCCAGATGTTGGAGCGCGATGAAGAGGGTTTGCATGCCTCCCATCGACAACCCCGCCATCGCCCGGTGTTCCCGGTCGGGAATCGTCCGATACGACGCGTCGATTGCCGGAATCAGATCATGAATCACAACGTCTTCGAATGAGCTGAAGGCGAGCTGCAGGTTTTGCAACCAGGCATTCGACCCGACACCGGCCGCAGGTCCTCCCGGTCTTTGCGCGTAGCCGCGATCCATGACGACGATCATCGGCCGCGCCAAGCCTGCCGCAATGAGATTGTCGAGTATGAATTGGGCTCTGCCTTGACGAGTCCAGCCGGTTTCGTCCTCTCCAGAGCCGTGCTGCAAGATGAGCAGCGGATAGCGGGTCTTCTGTTGTTCATCGTAGTTAGGGGGCGTGTAGACAAACGCACGGCGCCATTCGCCGGTCGTCTTTGACAGGTACCACTTGGCGCGCACCTCGCCGTGCGGAACATTCTTGATGGAATAAAAATCTGCGCCGTCTTCCGGCACTTCAATTGCGCTGGTTTCCTTGCCGTAGCCAAAGTAGGTCTCACTGGCAGGGTCATTGACCGAGACGCCATTGAGAACAAACCAGTAATAGTGAAATCCGGGAACGCTCGGCGGAGTCGTCACGCTCCAGGTGCCATCTGCGCCTTTTGTCATCGCAAATGGGCCCTTCCCCAGTCCGTCTCCGCCCGCAACCAAGACGCTGGTGGCGTCCGGTGCTTTGAGCGCAAAGGCGATGCTTCGGTCCGGATTGATGCTGGGGATCTCTGCACCCGGCACATTGGAGGCGGCCGGCGTGGATTGACCTGCGGCGATCGCCGGCAGCGTCGACTGACTGAGGGCGAGCAAGGCGACGGCCGCGCTTGAATAGAGATGTTTCATACCGTACCCCTGCGACTCGCCGCGATTACAGCGACCTAATTATATGCATTTGATACGATGCCATGAGGATTGCGAACATGGACGGGTTATGCGTGCAGCTTTTAGCGCCTCTGTAGTGGGTTTCTTCTTCGCTGTTCCGCACGCGAGCGCCGAGGAAGTCGTGCTGTCATGCGCGGTCGAGGAATCGGGGCCCAATCACGCTCGAAGGATCTGGGCACTGAGGTTTGACCAAAAGAATCAACTTGTTTATATCGGCGAGACGATGTCCACGGCCGCAATCACCGCAAGCAAGATTACGTTTCGAGTTGACCTAGGCACGGGTGTGCCCTTCAGTTTCACCATTGATCGGCCGACGGGACTGATCCGCGTGACAGGAAGCGTCGGGGCCCTGTATAGCGGGGTCTGCAAGGTAGTCGATTCCCCGCAGCCAAGTTGAGATGCTGGCGTCAGTCCGCCTTGAAAAAGTCTGATGTGGTCGAAGACTCGTTGGCGAGCATCGGTTTCTGAAATGCTTGCGTGAACGCGCGTTTGTTTCCGGCTTGAATGAGCTGCTGCAATCTCTCGGCCCGGCCTCGCAACTCTCGGCTTTCGGCGTGCAAGATGAGGTTTCGCGCTCTGTCCGAGGTATCGTTCAATTGGTTTGCTTCGCGTTCGCGCGAATCGGCGCGCAGTCTTAGCGACCTTATCTCGCCCCACAGCTCATCTGCAGGATCTGCGCCGCCAACGGATCTGCTGACGAGGAAGCCCGCAGCGTCTACTTCGGAGGCATCCACAGCCATCCGAGATTCCAGGAGCGGCTCGCCCTTGCTTTTGATCGCCTCCAGCGTTGCCCGCCTCTTTGAGCTGACGAGTTTGCCGGTCGTACGGTCACGTACCAAGAAGTAGTAAACGAAGGCGTCAGGCATGGTATTCGCTGCGTCCCGTCTGTCTGCGCTCCTGGTGACGATCAACGCAAACCCATAGCCGCGGTTGACGCGATAGGCTCAAAAAAATGCTCGAGATCTGCAGAAACGCTCTAAAGAATGCTCGATCTCTATAGGTGGGCAGGCGCCTTTGCCATGAATTCCTTCAGTAGCGCCTTGGCCTCCTCAATTGTGAGACGTTCGGCCTCTTCCAGTATTTCGGCAGGCACCCACCGGGGATACTCGACGACGTGGTTCACGTGCTTACCCGTGGCAGTGTGCTCCTGGCGGACTTGGGCGAGCTGGTCGGCCTGAAAATTACCCGCCAATTTGACTATGGCGGGCCAAAGCCGCCGATGAACGAACGTAATGCGCCCCCCGACGAACCGGCAGACGAGAATGTCGGGAGAATCACCGAGCTGCTGGAGGATTGCAAAAATTTGATGGCTCTTGGGGTGCCCCCACCAGCTGCCTTTGATGGGTTCGCCCGCAATGGCCTCGGTCAGTCTCGGGACCGGCCCCTTGCCGGATACGAGCACGACACCGTGGCGGCGCACAAAGGACATGGCCGCAGCGGCGTTCATGTCCTCAATTTCCACTCACCGCGTAAGGGTCGCGCCGGTGAGTCTCCCGACGGCACCCAATGTGGTTTGCGCGGCGTTCAATCCGAGGCGAAAGTCAGCGTCGGAGTAGGTGGCATAGTTATCCGAAGGTTGATGCCACTGAGGATCCCATCCAGCGCCGATCTCCCGTCCCCGTTCGTTTTCGCGCAGGCTGATTGCGGGCACGATGTCCATGAAGGGTGTGCTATCCGTATTGGTCATGTGCGGTCCCACGGCTGCAGGGTAATCGGTCGCGTAGGCCTCGTTCGCGGCATAAAAGGCCCAGGCCAGTTTCTGCGCGCCTTCGGCCGCCTTGGCGAGCGATTGAAATTCAATGTTCACGTCCGCTTCGGGCCGCTGTTGCTTCGATACAGTGCCATCGGATCGCGGCATGCCGTGATCAAAGAGCATCATGTCGTGCTGAATCATGCCCAACCACTTCGGTTCCGGATACCGCCCGGATCCCGCGGGGTCTTCCTTACCCTGCAGGGAGGCTCGCTGATCCACATAAGCACGTGCCCCGTTGAGTCCGGTCTCTTCGTTGTTCCAAAGCGCGAAGCGAATGGAGCGCTCGGTCTTAACATCGGGCGATGAGAACACTCGCGCCAATTCCATGACCAATGCCGTTCCCGAACCGTCGTCATTGGCCGCCTCACCCCATCCGTGGCCGTCCATGTGCGCGCCCACGATGTACATTTCCTCGGGATGCATCGAACCGACCTTCGTGCAGTACACTTCTTCGCGCTCGCCGGGCTGCGTTGGTTGCGAATTCAGAGCGCGCAGTTTTTCGTCGGACTGCAGGAGCGGGTCGGTATTGACGCCTGTAGGACCGCGCAGGCCGCGATAGCGACCGCCGCCTTGTGCGGCATCGGGTGAGACGGGCGGCCCGCTGGGCCGGCGGGTTTCGTTGGGCGAGTACGTGTACTTGATGCGCGAGATGTTCGAGCAGCCGTAGCTCTTGAGTTGCGCTTCGATCCAATCTATCGCCGCACGGTTGCGATCCGTACCCTGGCGCCGGTCACCGAATTTGGTCAATCCCTTGATCGTCGCCTTGTATTTCTCCAGATCAAGGCGTCCTACAAGGGCTGCGACCGGATCCGCCGGTTTCGATTCAGCTTCGCCCGCAACCGCCGCCGACAGTGCCGGAATGGTTGACGCAAGAATGATTGACGCCGCCATCGGCGCTGTCTTTCGGATCATGAGTTGCACCCCCGGTTGTTATTGGCAGTCTACACGCTGCGCTGCACAGCCGGAAAATCTCAACGCTGTTGACAGGCTCAAATTTTGGTGATCTGTGGTCAAAGCTTTTTCACCGCGTCCATTTAATGGTTCTGCCTAACGCACTTCGCTCCTTTGCTTGCGTCGAATAAAAAAATATTTTGCATGCGCGCGATTTTTTTCATTTGTGATCGCGCAATAACATAAGTTACCCGCGCTGAATCCCGCAGTCATTGGTGCGCTCACGAAAAAATGCTGACGCGCAAATATGCCGTGTTTTAAAGGGGTTTAGCACTTTTGCGTTGATCAAAAAATAACCAATCGCATTTGTTCGATTGTTCCGCGCGCGAGCACCTGTCTGCATATGGCAACGTATGAATACTGCGACGCTTTGCGCTGTCGCGAGATGCGGGTTATCAATCGCGCCAGCATTGATGAGCAAACCCGCCGACAGGCGGGGACGCAAAGCCTCCGGTCTGAGGGATCCAAAGAGATCAACAGATAGCGGGGTTGCCGGCAGGCGCCGCTTTTGAGCCGCACCGTCGTCATCCTCGATATCAATCTCTCCCAAAGATCGAGGATTAGTCATTCCAAAGATTGAGGTAATGAAATGATCCAATTGATCCAAATGAGTGTATTTCGATCAGCGGCGCTGCTGGCATTCTCGCTGGCACTTGCTGCATGCAGTGGAGGCTCCTCCGGCTCAGCGCCGGGCGCCGCGACCGGCGCCGCCACAACCGCGACGATGGCCTCCAGTACGAATTCAACAGCCGCGCCCACCCCAGTCGATAACAATCAACATCGATATTGCTGGGCGCAGAGCACCGGCAGTGCCTACGTCGCACTGTGCGCAGGGGACTATTCCACATCCCAGGTATCAGGTACGGTGAACGTGAGCGTGACGCGCGGCGGCGCCGCCACCTCCGCCGTTAGCGTCGACTACACGACCACCAATGGAACGGCCGTATCCGGGATCGACTTCACGGCAATGAGCGGTACCCTGAAGTGGGCGGAGAATGACTCCACGCCGCGAACAGTTTCAGTGCCGATCGGCAATTCAAGACCGTTTTCCGGCACCAAGGAATTCAGGTTTGTATTGAGCGATCCCAGCACCGGCACGGCCATCAGCAGCCCCGGCAGCGCTAACATTTGGGTCTCGGGAATGGGATCCGCGGTGGAAGGCAGCTTACAGCTCGCCGCAGGCTCCTATTCCGTGGCGCAGAACGCCGGCTCACTGACGGTGAGCGTCAATCGCACGGGCGGCTCGAGCGGAGCGGTCAGCGTGGGTTATGCCACCGCCAATGGCACGGCCATCGGCGGCTCGGATTTCACCGCGGCCAGCGGCACGCTGAGTTGGGTGGATGGAGATGCGAGCGCCAAATCGTTCTCGATTCCCATCAGCAACACGACCCCATTTGTCGATTCCAAAACATTCACCGTGGCGCTCACCAACGCGGGATCGGGTGCGATGGTTGGAACGCCGAATAGCGCGACCGTCAGCATCGTCGGAGACAAGGCGTTACCCGTCGGCAGCGTGGAACTCGGCGCCGCCAGCGTCACTGTGGCGCAAAACGTCGGCAAGGTCTCCATGCCGGTGAATCGCACCGGTGGATCCAGCGGTGCCGTGAGCGTCGCCTATGCCGCCAAGAACGGCACGGCGGTCGCGGGAACGGACTTTACCGCCACCACCGGAACGGTGCAGTGGGCGGATGGCGACTCGAGCGCCAAATCCGTTTCGATTCCGATCAGCAATGCGACGCCGTTTGCCGGCACAAAATCATTCACGGTCGCACTATCCTCGCCCAGTTCAGGCGCGACGATCAGCAGTCCAGGCAGCGCCACCGTCGCGATCGCAGGTGATGCGTCGCCGCCGGTGGGCAGCGTGACATTGTCTGCAGCCAGCGATTCCGTATCGCAAAGTGCCGGGGCGGTCACGTTGACCGTGAATCGTACCGGGGGCTCCAGCGGGGCCATCAGCGTCGCTTATGCGGAAGTCAATGGTACGGCAGTGGCCGGCACGGACTACACCGCAAGCAGCGGCACGCTCAAGTGGGCCGACGGCGATGCATCGCCCAAGACCTTCTCGGTACCTGTCAGCAATGCCGTGCCTTTCTCCGGCAGCAGGTCCTTCACGGTGGATCTGTCCGCTGTCACGGGTGGCGCATCGTTGAGCAATCCGACCAGTGCGGTGGTTTCGATTTCCGGCGACGCCGTGGCTGCAGTAGGCAGTGTGCAGTTGTCCGCGTCGGGCTACACGGTGGCGCAGGGCGGCGGCGCGTTGAACGTCACCGTCAATCGCACCGGCGGTTCAAACGGCGCCATCAGCGTGCACTATGCCGCGGCGAACGGTTCGGCGGATGCCGGCACCGACTTCACCGCGACCAGCGGTACGCTGAACTGGTCGAGCGGCGATGCCTCTTCGAAGAGCTTCTCCGTGCCGATCAGCAATGCGACCCCCTTCTCCGGGACTAAGGCATTCAGCCTGTCTCTTTCGAGTCCGACTGGCGGCGCGACGCTGGGCAGTCCCACGACGGCGAATGTCACGATTACCGGCAGCAGTGTCGGGGCGACCGCCTGGGTCTACTACAATGGCGTTTTGAATTGGGGCGGCGATTGGTCGTGGCAGGTCACGAGCATCAATTACAAGGACACGGCCGGTGCACCACTTTCGGGCTCCTACGACGTTGCCGTGAACAACGTACTGAGCGGCGGCTGGCAGCCCTTCGTGAACTCAAACTGCCAGCAGAACTTGAGCCTTTGCTTTGACACGAGGCCGTACAAGTATCTGATCTTCTCCCTCAAACCCACGCGTGCCAATCAGATTTGGGCGTCGGGCTTCATGTCCTCGGGGGATACGCCGGACGGAATCTTGTTGTCGAACATCGCGCAATATTGTTCGGGCGGTTCTAACCCGCCGGTAGGGCAGTGGGAATCTTGCAAAATACCGCTATCGGCATACGGGTTCACCGACCTGACCATTCTCAAGTTCATGATCCAAGACGTGACTGGAGCGTCGAGCGATCTTTGGTATGTCGACAACGTCGGATTCAGCGCGAACTAGTCCGGCAACTGCGGGACACTGATCGCTGCGCGAGCAGCGATCAGTGTCAGGGCGGGACGAGACGTACGAACGGAATAGTTAGACAGGCTCCTGCTTCAGCAGGGACAGTACCGCCGCGCGAGCGCTCGGCGAGTGCAAGGGCAGGGCGAGTACGTCTCCCGGACGCGCCCATTCCAGGGCGCATCGGGCGGCGTCAAGTTCGTTGTCACGCACAGGCAGTGTGGATTCCTGCAGTCCCAGCCGCAGCAGCTCGCTGCGGATAATTCGGGGTATTTCTCCCGGCGCCCGGCCGCGCAGATGCGCCTCGTCTTCTTTGACCACAACCAAGTCAGGCTTGAAGCCGGCAGCCACGCGAGCCAGCTCGGCAATATCGGTATCCTGACGGTTGCCGGCGTGCCCGAGCAGCAATCCAAGCCGGCCCGAGCCGCGCAGCTGATCGGCCACCGACAAAAAACCCCGTAATCCGTCGGGGTTGTGCGCGTAGTCAACCAGCACGTGCGCACCGTTGAATTCGAAACGCATCATGCGGCCGGGATTGTCGGCGATTGTTTCACCGAAGCGCGCAAACACCGCGCTGATGGTGTGGGCCGTTATGCCGAGCAGGATCGCGGTCAATGCGGCCGCCGCAAGATTGGCCACATTGTAGGTTGCCATGCCGTCGATCGAGAGGGGCATCGCGGCGACTGCACCAAGATCATGCTCGCGATCTGCGTCATGCAACCAAAGCCGGCCATCGCGTACGCCACAGGTTGAAGCGCCCTGCGCGCGATATCTGCGAAGGTATGACTGCTCCGCATCGCGCGCGAACCAGGCAGGGCTCAATGTTGCGCCATACCGCAGCCCCAGCTCGCGTGCTTTCATCCGCAGCAAGGCGTCGTCGGCATTCAAAACCAGCCGGCCATGCTCGGCGACAACTGCCGCGACGCTGAGCTTGACGTCTGCCAATCCCGCCAGATCATCAATGCCGTACTCGCCGAAGTGATCGGAACTGATGTTGGTGACCACCGCCACGCCGGCGCGCGACACGGCAAGCCCGCGGCGCAGAATCCCGCCGCGCGCGACTTCCAAGATCGCCGCTTCGGTGCGCCGGTCGCGCATGACCAATCGCGCGCCGGCAGGCCCGGAATAATCACCCGCCGCCAGTGTCTCATCCCCGACGAACACGCCGTCGGTGCAGTTGTAGCCGGGCCGCCAGCCATGCGCGCGCGCGCAGGCCGCGACCAAGCGAACCGTTGTGGTTTTGCCGTTGGAACCCGTGACGATTGCCGTCGGAATATCCGACAGTTCGGTCCAAGCAACTTCATTGACGGTTGGCAACGCGCTGAGCTGGACGGTGCGACTGCCCCTGCCGGCTCCCAGGGTCAATTCTGTGTCGTCAACGAAATGCGGCAGCGATCTGGCGTCTGCGGCCTGAATCAGGGCGCGCATCTTTGGGGCCGCCTCCAGCGAGGAGAGACGCTTGAAGCGCGTGAGCGCCGCGGCTTCCTCGATGACAGGCAAAACGTCAGGCGCGAGATTGGCGGCGGGATCGCCGCCCTCGATTGCCACCGCCACCAGCGCATCCTTGAGCGCTGCCCATGCCAACGGATCACGCTCCACGAGAGCCGCACACAGTGCCCACTCGTTGATCTCGGTGGACAACAACAGCTGATCCACCGGCGCGGAGATGGCCAGCAACACGCCGCCCGCGTGCCGGCGTGCGACCGTTCGTCGATGGGGCCAACCCAGTGCGGCACCGGCGCGTTCAACGCGGGCACGCCAAGCGGCAATGAGGGCGTCATCGACGGGCGTGCGAATCACGTCCAGCACCGCGCCGGTCGATGCAAAGAATAGGTTACTGCCCGTTAGGCGCCTGGAGTCCTCAAACGGCAATACGACGGGCACGTTCAGTCGTCGCTCTCCGGCGCCAGGCGCACGCCGCGCTCGTCTCGGATCAGACCGTCCAGGTTGAATTCCGGACTCGCGGCCGCAGCCTCGGTTTTATCCTCGATCCTGGTGTCAGGAGCCGGGCGCGGCGCGCGCGGCGCAGGCGTGCTGACGGCCATGCCGGCGGATTTGAACTTCGTGATCTGCTTCCACGAACGTACCAGGGCATCAGCAAAAATCAGCAGCAGGTCGCCCGATTCGCCCATGCGCAGCGCCGCCTCGATGGCCCCCTGCTCATCCGGAATGATCGAAATTGCGCTCTGCGCCACCCCCGCGGCGCGCAGCGCCTGAGCCTGAATGCGCGGCACTTCGTCCGGCGCACGATTGCGCAGATTGTCGTCGCGGCGGCAGATGTAGTGATCGAAGCGGCCCGCGACAGCCTTGGCGATCGCAACCAGATCCTCGTCGCGCCGATCTCCGGGCCCCGCGAGCACGACGATGCGGCGTCCGGTTACGTCCAGCCGCGACGCCAAATCGGCCATCATCCCGACCGCGTGCGCATTGTGACCATAGTCGAACAGCACTTTGAAAGGATGTTCATTGAACACGTTCATGCGGCCCGGGGCCTGGAAGAACGTTGAATCAAAGGTACGCAGGCCCTGGCGTATAGGGTCGAGCTTGATCCCCAATGAAAATGCCATGGCGGCAGCGAACATCGCATTCTGCACATTGTGCGTGGCCCGGCCTTCGAGTGTGGCGGGAATCAAATGTGTCCAGAGCAGCGGAATGTGGCCGCCGCGATCGTAGAGCGTCATCATCTGGCCGTTGACGCCCGCTTCGAGCGCACAGGCGCGGCCGCCGGCGCGAATGTGCTCGCGTACCAGCGCGTGATGCGGATTCATGGTCACGTAGCAGATGGTCTTGGCTTCCGTATGGCCCGCCATTTTGAGCACCAGCGGATCGTCGGCATTGAGCACGGCACAGTCTGTGGCGACCTCGACGACGATGCGTTTCAGCTCACTGAGCTGTTCCAGCGTGTCGATGCCCTTGAGACCCAAATGATCGGCCTGCACGTTCAGCACCGCGCCGACATTTACCTCGGTGACCCCCATGCCGGCGCGCAGCAACCCGCCGCGCGCGGTTTCAAGCACCGCGATGTCGATCTGCGGGTCCGCGAGCACCATGCGTGCGGACACCGGCCCCGTCATATCTCCCGGCACGGTACGTTGGCCATCGATGTAGACGCCGTCCGTGGTGGTGAGTCCCGGCGTGTAGCCGGCCATCTTGGTGATATGCGCCAACATGCGCGCGGTGGTGGTTTTGCCGTTGGTGCCGGTCACGGCGGCAATGGGCACGCGTACCGAAGTGCCGGCCGGAAACAGCATGTCGATGACCGGCGCGGCCACATCGCGGGGGGTTCCTTCGCTCGGCGCGACGTGCATGCGAAAGCCCGGAGCCGCATTGACTTCGCAAATCCCGCCGCCGATCGTGCGGTAGCTCTCGGTAATATCCTTCGACAGAAAATCAACCCCGCCCACGTCCAGGCCGATCGCCCGCACGGCGCGCTCTGCCATCTCGCGATTGTCGGGATGAATCACGTCTGTTACATCCGTGGCGGTGCCGCCCGTGGAGAGATTGGCGGTGGATCGCAACAAAACCACCTGTCCCTCACCGGGAACTGAATCCGGCATCAAGTTCACGCGCTCGAGCATTTTTTGCGCTTGCGCATCGAGCTCCAGCCGCGTCAGCACCTTTTCGTGGCCCACTCCGCGGCGCGGATCCTGGTTCACGATCTCGATGAGTTGCTCAATGGTGTGCTTGCCGTCGCCGACGACGTGACCCGGCGTGCGCCGCGTTGCGGCGACGAGATTGCCGTTCACCACCAGCAGCCGATGATCATCGCCCTCCAGGAACGTCTCGACGATGACCGAGCGGGCGTGTTCGCGCGCCACCGCATAGCCGTGCGCGACTTCCTGATCGTTCCCGAGCCGAATGGAAATCCCCCGGCCATGATTGCCGTTGTAGGGTTTGGTGACCACCGGAAATCCAATGCGCTTGGCGGCGCGGATGGCCTGCGTTTCGCTTTGTACCAATTCTTGCTTGGGCACGGGAAGTCCGAGGCCGGCCAATATCTTGTTGGTCTCTTCCTTGTCGCTCGCCAACTCGACCGCGATGTGCGAGGTGCTGCTCGTCACCGTTGCTTGGATGCGTTGCTGAAACTTGCCGTGGCCCAATTGCACCAGGGATTGATCATTGAGCCGAAGCCAGGGAATGCCGCGATGTTCGGCTGCACGAACCAGCGAAGACGTCGACGGCCCCAACGCCCGCCGTTGCGCGAAGCGAATGAATTCATCACGCGCTTGCTGCCAGTTCCAGTCATCCGGGACCGAACCTTCCGGGCGGATCGAGGCCGGCAGCAGCGAACACAGCAGCCTAAGTCCAAGATCGCCGGCCGCGATGCCTTCATCGCGCTGCGCATACTCGTAGACGACGGTATAGACACCCGGCGGGCCGGCGCTGCGCGTTTTGCCGAAGGTGACCTCCTCGCCGGCAATATTCTGCAACTCGATGGCGACATGTTCGAGGACATGCCCGAGCCAGGTGCCTTCATCCTCTCGCATGCGGCGAAAAAAACCGCCCGGCTCCCGATAGGAGCAACCGTGCTGCGCCAGACCGGGCAGGGCTCCACTGAGCGCGTCGACAAATTCTGCGCCGAGTCGACCCGTGGGCCATGCCTCGAGGGCCTCCAAATCGAGTTCCAGGCGAATCACGGGAAACCGCGCGTACAACGACGGACCCACATAGACAGAACGATCGAGAATTCGCATGTGGATGCTCCGGCGTCCCTTGGTCGATCAGTCTTTGGCTGCGGCGAGCCCGCCCGCCGATGCCACCCGGGTGTGCAAGTTGAACGTGGCTCCCGCCACCAGAATGTGCAGACGCAGGCCCAGCACACAAACCGGTTGCCCTTCAGTGGCTTCGCCGATGGAGGAGAAACTGACCTCGGAGGCATCGACGATCGTCACGCCGCCGCTGCCTTGCACTTCGACCGATTCGTCCGGCCCGATGAAGGCGGCCGTGTCCTCATCGAGGCCGATGCCGACGGCAAACGGGTTGTAGGCAAGCGCGGTGATGAGCCTTCCCAGGCGGTCTCGCTGCCGAAAATGCTGATCGATGATGAATCGGTTGGTCAGCCCCAAGCCCGGCGCGAGACGTACACTGCCGGAGATGACTGCCGAACCCTCGTCACCGAATGCGATCATGTGTTCGCTCAAGATGCTGGCGCCGGCGCTGGTCCCGCCGACGGTAACGCCATGCGCATTGCGCACGCGGATGAGCTTTGCGACCGGCGTTCCACCCAGGAGCGTGGTCAGGCGCAGTTGATTGCCGCCGGTAAAGAAAATGCCGCTCGCCTGCTCGAGTCGACGCAAACGTCCCGGTTCCTGGCAATCCCGGCGAGTGTCAAAGTCCATCACGGCGACTTCCGCGGCCCCGATGTCGCGAAACAATTGCTCGTAGCGGGGTCCGGTTTCGTGCATGCGGCTTGCGGTCGGAATGACGACTATATTGGCGTCCTGGCCGCCTGAAACGCGCACGAAGCGCTCGAGAATTTGCCGATCGTTTTCCTTGTTTTCGGCACCGCCGATCGGAACGATCCACCCGCGTGTCTCGCCGTCGGGAATTTTGCTGGGCATTATTTGCAGCGTCTCCTCTGATGATTCAGCTTGAATGATGACGGTTTCCGCGTCGCCTGTCGTGCCTGCGTCGCTCAAGTTCATGCACGCGAGTCAGCATCTTGAGCTGGGCAAGAAATTCGAGTTAAATGATAATTTACGTAAGTTCAATAAGCCATTGATAAATCATATTTTAATGACATGAAAGTTATTGCTCTGTCGCCTCATCCCGGACACGTGGGCCAGCGCGTGCGGCCGCGCTGGCCATGAAGTCCCAGACGAGATTGCATTAGCAGCACAGTCAAGTAGGCTATCGGCGGGCTTTCAACTGGAGCGGGCGTACACAGTACCGGCGCACCCAGACCATGAATCTAAAGGGGGCAGGGCGCGATGGCGGAAGAGGAGGTAATCCTTGAGACGCATAGTCTGGTTAAGGACTTCAACGGGTTCATCGCAGTCGATGGCGTTTCGGTGCGGGTCCGGCAAGGCGAAATCCACGCCCTGATCGGTCCGAACGGCGCGGGTAAAACCACCTTTTTCAATCTGCTGACCAAGTTCTTACAGCCGACCTCCGGCACGATCTTCTATCGCGGCAAGAATATTACCCGCGAGAAGCCCGCCGATATCGCGCGTCGCGGCGTGGTGCGCTCCTTTCAAATCTGCGCCGTTTTTCCGCATCTTACGGTGCTTGAGAATGTTCGCGTGGCCCTGCAACGAAATTTGGGCACCTCATTTTATTTCTGGCGCTCGGAGAAAAGCCTCGCCGGGTTGGATCGGCGCGCGATGGATCTGCTCGCGCAGGTGCATCTTGAGAATCACGCCCGCATCACTGCCGCGGATCTGCCCTACGGCCGCAAGCGCGCCTTGGAGCTGGCCACGACGCTGGCGCTCGACCCCGACCTGATGCTCCTCGACGAACCGACGCAAGGGATGGGACACGAGGACGTTTCGCACGTCACGCAGCTCATCAAGCAAGTGTCGGCCAACCGAACGGTGCTCATGGTGGAGCACAACATGAGCGTCGTCGCCTCGATCGCCGATACCATCTCGGTGCTGCAGCGGGGCCGCGTCATCGCCGCGGGTCCCTATGCGGAAGTTTCGAAAAATCCGCAGGTGATCGAAGCCTACATGGGAACCTCGAGCGATGCGTTGCCGGGAACGGCCTCATGAGCCGCGAGATGCTCAAAGTCACGGATCTGCAGGCATGGTATGGCGAATCGCACATTCTGCACGGCGTTGAATTTTCGGTGCGGGAAGGTGAAATCGTCACGCTCCTGGGCCGCAACGGCGCCGGCCGCACGACCACCCTGCGCGCAATCATGGGCTTGGTCGGTTCCCGCACGGGTTCGGTCATGATCGAGGGGGTCGAGGCGGTCGATTGCGCACCTCATCAAATCGCGCGGATGGGTGTAGGGTACTGTCCCGAGGAGCGAGGTATATTCGCGTCGCTGTCCACCGAGGAGAATTTGCTGCTGCCGCTTGGTCGGAAGGGCGCGCAGGGGATGCAGCTCAAGGAAATTTACGATATTTTTCCCAATCTGCTCGAACGCGCCGACAGTCCCGGTACGCGGCTCTCGGGCGGGGAACAGCAGATGCTGGCGGTGGCGCGAATATTGAGGACTGGCGCGCGATTGCTGCTGCTGGACGAGATCTCCGAGGGGTTGGCGCCGGTCATCGTGCAGAAGCTGGGTGAAGTGATTCGCACCTTGCGGTCGAAGGGTATGACGGTCGTGCTGGTCGAGCAGAACTTCCGGTTCGCGGCGCCGTTGGCGGATCGGTTCTACGTGATGGAGCGCGGCCGGATCGTCAAGCAGTTCAGGCAGGACGAGCTGGCCTCGCAAGCGGCATTGCTGCAAGAATTTTTAGGCGTTTGAACTGAATTTAAAAAGGATAACGAAATGACGCGCAAATCGACAATCGTAGTGCTGGGTGCGCTGCTCGGCCTGTGTGCAGCCAAGCTGGCGAGCGCCGCGGCGGATCAAGTGGTCATTGGCGATATCGACGACATGTCGGGCGTCTATGCGGACGTCATGGGCCAGGCCGGCGTCGACGTCATCAATATGGCGATTTCTGACTTCGGCGGCACCGTGCTCGGCAAGAAGATCACGGTGTTGAGCGTCGACCATCAGAACAAGCCCGACATCGGTGCCTCGAAGTTTCGCGAATGGGCGGATCAGAACGGCTTGACCGTCGTGCTTGGCGGATCCAACACCGGCGTGAGCATCGCCATGTCCAAGGTTGCGGCGGCGAAAAAAATTCCCTTCATCGCCATCGGTGCGGGCGGCGCCTCGCTGACGGGCGCGGATTGCACGCCCTATACCATTCACTACGCCTACGACACGACGGCGCTTGGCAACGGTACGGCGAGCGCCATCATCAAAGAGGGCGGTAAGACCTGGTTCTTCATTACCGCCGACTACGCCTTCGGCACTCAGTTGCAAGATGCGGCGACCAAGGTGGTGCTGGCCAACGGCGGCAAGGTACTGGGCGCCGTTCGCGCGCCGCTCGGCACGACCGATTACTCCTCGTTCCTGCTGCAGGCTCAAGCCTCGGGCGCGCAAGTGCTGGGGCTCGCGAACGCGGGCACCGATTTCTCCAACTCGCTCAAGGCCGCCAACGAATTCGGCATCACCAGGACCATGAAGCCCGCGGCGCTGCTGGCATTTCTCACCGACATTCACGCCGCAACGCTGCAAACCGCGCAAGGTCTGTATTTGACCACCGGGTTCTACTGGGACCTCAACGATCAGACCCGCGCTTTCGGCAAGCGCTTCTTCGCCAAGGTGAACCGCATGCCCACGATGGATCAGGGCGCTGTCTACTCCGCCACGATTCAATACTTGAACGCGGTCAAGGCGGTGGGCTCGACCGATTCTGACAAAGTGATGGCGCAGCTCAAGAAGACCAAGATCAACGATTTCTTCGCCAAAGACGGTTACATCCGCGAAGACGGTCTGATGGTCCACACCATGTACGTCATGAAGGTCAAGACGCCCGCGGAGTCGAAGTACCCCTGGGATTACTACAAGGTCGTCAAGGTCATGACGGGCGAGGAAGCTGACGGCGCGCAGCCCGATCCGACCTGCCCGATGATCAAGAAGTAATCACACCACAGACCCTTGGACGCCACGTTGCCGAAGAATGGTATTTGATCCGTGACGACCGTCTTCGGAGTGCCGCTGCCCGCGATTCTGGGCCAGCTGATGCTGGGGCTGGTAAACGGATCTTTCTACGCGCTCCTGAGCTTGGGGTTGGCCGTGATCTTCGGCTTGCTCGGTGTCGTCAATTTCGCGCACGGCGCCTTTTACATGCTGGGCGCATTCGCCGCGTACATCGGCTTGGCGTCCTTTGGCATCAACTATTGGTGGGCATTGCTGCTCGCACCACTCACCGTCGGTCTTTTGGGCATCATCATCGAGCGCCTGTTCTTGAGGCACTTGTATCAGGTCGAGCCGGTGTACGGCTTGCTGCTGACCTTCGGCATTGCGCTGATCGCCGAAGGAGTCATGCGCAGCCAGTTTGGCGCGTCGGGCAAATCGTATCCGGTCCCGCCGCTGCTGCAAGGCGGCTTCAATCTCGGCTTCATGGTGCTGCCCATCTACCGGGCCTGGGTCATTCTGGCCTCGGTGACGGTGTGCGTCGTCACCTGGTTCCTGATCGAGCGCACACGCCTGGGCTCCCGCCTGCGCGCCGCGACCGAGAATGCAAAGCTGGTGCAGGCTTTTGGAATCAACGTGCCGCTGCTGGTCATGTGCACCTACGGCGCGGGCGTGGCGCTCGCCGCGCTGGCCGGCGTGCTCGCGGCGCCCGTCGTTCAAGTCAGTCCCTTGATGGGCTCCTCACTGGTAATCGTGGTATTCGCCGTGGTCGTCATCGGCGGCATGGGCTCGATTGTCGGTGCGATCGTCAGCGGGCTGTTTCTCGGACTGATTGAAGGACTGACCAAAGTGATTTATCCCGAGGCCTCGAATATCGTGGTCTTCGTCATCATGGCAGTGGTGCTCATCGCGCGTCCCGCCGGCCTGTTCGGTAAAGAGCAATAAATGCGCGCCCAAATCAGCGTCTATGTCGTGCTCGCCGCTGTCGCGCTGATCGCGCCGTTTTTAGGCTTGTATCCGGTATTTTTGATGAAGCTGTTGTGCTTTGCCATGTTCGCCTGCGCCTTCAATCTGTTGCTCGGCTTCACCAAGATGTTGTCCTTCGGTCACGCTGCCTATTTCGGTGCCTCGGCGTACGTCACAGGATGGCTGGTGACGGCGCAGGGTTGGGGGACCATCGCCGGGATTATCGGCGGCGTTGCGGTCGCGCTGCTGCTCGGTCTGGTGATCGGTGCGATTGCGGTGCGCCGTCAGGGAATTTATTTTGCGATGATTACCCTGGCGCTCGCACAGCTCGTGTTCTTCGTTTGCCTGCAGGCGGAATTCACCGGCGGCGAGAACGGTCTACAAGGCATTCCGCGCGGCAGCCTCTTAGGGCTGGTCGGCCTCGGCAACGACCGGACCATGTATTACTTCGTGCTGGCGGTTTTCGTGGCGGTATTTATCCTCATTCGCCGCATTGTGCACTCGCCATTCGGCCAGGTGCTCAAAGCCATACGCGCCAACGAACCGCGCGCCGTCTCGCTCGGGTACAAGGTCGATCGCTACAAGCTGATGGCCTTTGTGTTGTCGGCGAGCCTTTCCGGCTTGGCCGGTTCTCTCAAGGCTTTGGTGCTGGGCTTTGTCACGCTGTCGGACGTCAGCCAGACCAATTCCGGTGAAGTCATTCTCATGACCTTGTTGGGCGGCAGCGGAACCTTCCTGGGACCTGTGATCGGCGCCAATGTCGTGGTCACGCTGCAGGAATATCTCTCCGACATCGTGGGCGCCTGGGTCTCGGTCATCATCGGCGCCATCTTCGTCGTGTGCGTACTGGTATTCCGCCGTGGTTTCGTCGGCGAGATCCAGCGGCGCTTCGCGCAGCGTGCTGCCAAAGGGCAGCTCACCGCCTAGCGCTCCTAGCGCCTTTTTGGGGGCGCGTCGTCAATTGTGCGCCGAACGAGAATCTACTCCGTTACGACAACAACGGGCCTGCCGGCGCTAACAATTGGGTTCTACTCCAGTCGTGTTGCAACGCGCTATACTTGAACGAGTGTTCAGCTGTAGGATGTCCGTCCTGTCCGGGCCTGGCTGAAGCGGCGGTCGATCGGTAGAGGGGATTTTCAGATCATCTCTTGGAATCGTTGGATCGAAGAGATCCAATCATGATTTGCCCAATATCCTATACACACTCCCAGCGCCAAGATACCTAAGATGGCGGCAAGGGCGATGCCCATCTCGAGGAATACCGTGACTTCAGACGGCTTCGGCGACCCTTGCCGTGAGTTGCAGCTCCGTGTTTTTTCGAGCTCTATATTTACGCCAATGATCATCTGTTTTGGCCTCCTGTTTGGATCAGCGGCGGCAACAGTGCCTGCGAACAGGCGCCTGCGCGGCATTTCATGGCTACCCCGTTTGTCATGCAATAGAACCGACGAGTGGCGTAGCCTTATTGCAATGCTTCAGGAATGGGTCAACCTATTTGTCGGCAAACAGCGCCCTAACCGGAAACTGTATTACGATCAATGTGCTGGCGATTTACCTTATCTGACGAATAAGCCCGCATGAGCCGCACATTTCAGTTTGGTCCGTTCGAGGCGCATACCGCTTCCGGAAAATTGCTGAAGCAAGGGCGGGAGATCAAGCTACAAGATCAGCCCTTTCGTCTCCTCGTCGCATTGTTGCAGCGGCCTCACCAGGTGGTGTCTCGCCAGGAATTAAAGGAAAACCTCTGGCCCCATGGAACCTTGGTCGAATTCGACAAGAGTTTGGATGTGGCGATGGCCAAACTGCGCCACGCACTCCACGACGACTCCGATAGTCCCCGATTCATAGAAACCCTGCCGAAGCGAGGCTATCAATTCATTGCGCCGGTGAGCGCGGCCAGTGATCCCGCGGAAGACTCGTCCGAGTCGACCTCGCTTATTGGCACGCCGCCGTCCCTTTCGGTGGGCGCGACGGCAGAAACTACGGACTCACCGGAGAGCGTCTCGCGCACTGCGCGATGGTTGGGACTTTTTGCTTCGGTGGGGGTGTTAGGCGTCATTTTTTGGTATTGGCAGGCACATCGCCCGATTCACCTGGCGGAACGAGCAGCGGTCATTGTCGGCGAATTTTCGAATACGACGGGGGATAGGAGTTTCGATCGGTCGTTACGCACCGCTGCTATTATCGATCTTGCTCAATCACCCTACCTGACGATCATGTCCGACGACAGGATTGGCGAGGCGCTGCAGGCATTGGGCCGCCCTCCGGACGATCCTCTGCAACCGGCGGTGTTACGCCAGGTGTGCCAGCATGAGCACGCGGCAGCCGCAATCAACGGTTCAGTAGAGCGCGCCGGGGCCGAGTATCTCCTCAATATAGTGGCCAGTCGATGTTCCGACGGCAGCATCTTGGCGACATCCCGGTTTACCGTCGCCGCCAAGGAAAACGTCCTGACGTCTTTAGCCAAGGCGCTCGTCGGTCTGCGTCAACAGTTTGGCGAATCCAAAGAGTCACTGAAGCAATATGACGTCGTCGCGCTGCAGGCCACGACGAATTCGCTCGAGGCATTGAAGGCTTACCAACTTGGCATGGATCTTCGCTCGCAAATCCGCAACATCGACGCGATCCCTGCCTTCAAGGCCAGCATCCGTCTGGACCCATTCTTTGCGATCGCCTACGCCCAGTTGGGATCATCGTATTCGAATATGGGGGAAACCGATCTGGCCGCGGAGTTCTTACAGAAGGCATTTGAACTTCGCGAGCATGCCACGGAACCCGAGCGGCTTTACATCGCCGCGCGCTACTTCGATGTGGTCACCGTCGATATGGAAAAGGCGTCGAGCGTCTTCAAATCGTGGACGGACATCTATCCGAATGATTGGCGTGCGCACAATGGTCTGGCCAATGACGCTAACTTGCTCGGTCGCTTCGACCTTGCCGCGAACGCAGCAGCGCGGGCAATCGAGCTGGAGCCGGCGCATGCCTTTGGTTATACCAATCGGGCCATTGCATTGCTCGGCCTGAACCGGCTGGCCGAGGCGATCGAGCTGTCTAGGGAGGCGGTGCGTCGAGGGCGTGACGGGGAAATCGTCCACGCGGTTGTTTTCGGCGCGGCGCTTATCAGCGGCAATGAATCCGAAATGGCGGGCGAACGCGCTTGGGCGGCTCAGCATCCGGATGAATTGGAAGTTTCGTACATCGAGGCCGAGCTGGCCGAAGCCCGCGGACGAGTGAAAGAGAGTGCGCAGTTGTTCGAAAAGTTGGCCGGTCGTGCACGCACCCAGGGCGTGCCCGGGTATGCGGCGGCGGTCCTCGCCGGCGAAGCGGAATTCGACCTCGAAATGGGACTTCCCGCCCAAGCGCTGGCGCATGCGCGCGCCGCGGCGGAACTGAGCAGCGATGAAGAGCCGCTGGAGTCAATAGCCTTAGTCTACGCAAGAGTTGGAGACGCCGCGGCGGTCAAAGCGCTTACCGAGCAGATCGACAGGAAATTTCCCATATCCACATTTAATGTAAGCGTTTTTGCGCCGACGATTCGCACAGCGCTGGCCATGGCCGGATCCGTATCGGTCGCACAGGTGACAGAATCGATGCGGCCGGCAATACCTTACGAAGCAGGTCGACAGGCTGCCTTGACACCGATCTATGTTCGAGGCCTGGCGTACTTGAAAGCCGACGCCGGCGACGCGGCGGAGCGAGAATTTCGAAAGCTCATTGAGCACCGAGGCGCCGATCCTGCATCTCCGCTCTTTCCACTGGCATACCTTAAGCTTGCGGAATCACTGGCGGCCCAAGGGCGCGCCGCGGAGGCCGCCAAGGCATATGAGTTCGTCCTGAATTTTTGGAAGGACGCTGATCGGGATCTGCCCGTCCTGCTGCAGGCAAAGCGCGAGTATCAGCTGCTCAAAGGCTCGTGAACCTATGCTGTCGAAACCGAGTTCGGCTGCAATCGATGCGGCGGTCACCGCCTAGCGCAGCTCACCGCTCAAGCTCCGGCGCGCGCCGATTCAAGATGGTGTCCGTGAGGTCCGGCTTCGCGTCGCCAGAGCAGCACCGCGGAGAGCAGGGCCGTGAGGCTGAGCACAAAGAAGAACAACAGCATGACCTCGTAGCCTGCCGGATTCTGGGATCCCGCTCCGGCGACGTCGGCGAGCCTGCCGGCGGCAAGGTTGGATGCCGCCATGCCGAGCGCCTGAATCAGGGTGATGAGGCCAAGCGCCGTGCCCAGGCGGCGTGGCTCCACGATAAGCGTGGTAGCCGGCCAGATCACCGCCGGGACCAACGACCAACTGATGCCCATCATGACCGTGGAGACCCAAAGATTTAAGGAGGTGAGCCCGAGCACCACGAAGGTCAGCGACAGCAGCAGCGTGCCGAAGGTCAACATGAGCGCGCGATGTCCGATCCGGTCGGCGAGCAAACCAAAAAGAGGGGTCGCGAAGATCGCGGCAAAGAACACCCAGCTGTTGGCGACGCCTGCCTGTTGCAGCGTGAGCCCCTTGGCATGCTGAAAATACTCGATGACATAAGTGGTTCGGAACGGGAAGAACACAGCGGCATACAGCACGTGCAGCGCGAGGATGTACCAATAAGAGCGGTCGAAATGCAGGAGCTCGCGCCACTTCACCCGTTCGACCGTGACGCTGCTTAAAACCCGTGGCCGATAGCGCCGATCGAGCCAGTAGTAGCCCCCGGCGGCGGCCAAGCCGATGGCGGTGATCGCGGTACCGAGCCAGAGCGGCGGTTGCCAGCCGCCTGCGTAGAGCGAGTGGGCCCAGGCTGTGGAAGTGTCCACCGAGTAGGAACCGACTCGGGCAAGACTTAAGTACAGGGCCGTCGCGAGTGCGATGCCGCTGCGCGGGAACCATTGGGCCAATCCCGCCACGAGCGCGATGAAGATTGCGCCTTCGCTGATGCCGAAAATAAATCGGCCGACCACCATGAGTTCGTAGGGTTCGCCGATGGCCGTCAAGGCCGCGCCGAACACGCCGATCGCGGCTGACCAGAAGGCCACGCGCGCCGGGCCAAAGCGGTCGATGAGCAGGCCGTTCAGCAGCGCCAGCGCGACATTGGGAATGCTGATGACGCCGTTCAGCATGCCCAGCTGCGACTGACTGAAGCCGCGCTGCCGATGCAACAGGTCGGCGATTGGCCCGATCACATCGTCTTCGTAGTAACTACTGGACACCGCGATGGCGGCCAGCGCCAACACCCACCACCGCATCGACGCGGAAGCGCGGCTTGGGCTCACCGGAAGCGTGCGCCTTGCCGGGCCAATTCCTGATGCACCGCGCCCATGTTCAATTGATCGAGCGCTTCATTGCGTTGCAGGGAGACTGCTGCGGCGACGCCGGCGCCTTGTCCGCTGACCGCGCAGCACATCATGTTGCGCGCGGAAGCGTGGGAAATCTTGTCGCCGCCGATGCACCTTCCCGCCACCAGAAGATTGCCGACGTCTTTGGGGACCAGGGCTCGATAGGGGACCTGCCAATAGCGTCCGGTGGTGGGCAGGATGAGTACGCCGTAGCCGTCGATGAATTCCGGGAAGATGCCGATGGCGTCGTCGAAACGACCCTGCTCGCGCACATCGTGGCCGGTGAGATTGTAGAGTGCATCGATCTTGCGTGTGTCGCGAATGCCAAGCGTCATGCCGAAGTTGCGCAGCTTGGCGTCCTCGCAGCCCGGCATGAACCCGCGCAGTGCTTCGAGAGCGTAAATCGCCTCGCGCCGGCCACGCATCTCACCCGTTGTCAGATCATTCGGATCGGTGCCGTCGATTTCCGGCAGGTGCACCAAGTTGAGGTAGGTCAAGTCCCCCTGATCCGACACCGATCCCCAAGTACCGGCGATGGTGCTCAAACTCTGCGGGATGATGCCGGCCGCAAGCGCCTTTTGAAACGGTTTGCGCAAAAAGGGAGAGAACAGCTTGTCTTCCTTCCCCGTGGTCTCATAGTCCCACTCGTTATTGCCGGCCCAATCCGCATAGGTCTGCGGATCGGCCTTGACGGCCTCGATGAAGCGGCGCTTGTTGACGCCGCTCATCGAGAACATCACCGACGCCGACATCATCTCGCTCTTGGGAAGCTTATGGAAGGGAGCGCCGGCGCGGCTGGCAATGTCGGCGTCCCCGGTGGCATCGATGACCCGCTTGGCCAGGATTGCCTCGCGGCCCGCCTTGCTCTCGACGATCACGCCGGCTATGGCGCCGTTTTCCATGATGGGCGCGACACACAGCCGATGCAGCAGGGGCGTGATGCCGGCTTCCTGCACCAGAACATCGGCAACCCATTTGAACATTTCCGCATCCAGCGCATGGCTCAAGGATTGCGGTTCAGGCATGGCAGCACCCATCTCCGTGGCGCGCCTTTCCATTTCAATGCCGATGCCTTCGGCATCGACCGTATGCTCGTGACGATACCAGGCAAAGCCTTCGACGCCGACCTGGGTGATGTTGCCGCCAAAACAACCGTTGCGATCAATGAGCGCGGTGCGGGCGCCGGCGCGCGCGGCCGCGAGTGCCGCGGCGAGACCGCCGGGACCGCTGCCGACGACCAGCACGTCGGTTTCCAGCACCACATCGATCGACCGCGCCGCTTCATTGATCTTTTTCATGCAGCGATCATCGCTTTGACGGGCCTGCCTGCGCAATGCGTTTGGCGGCAAGCACGCATTTTAAATTCCCGGCGCGCGGTGTAATAATTTTGTCACGCATTTCACATGCGTCGTCCGCCGGCGAGCGCGCGAATGATTTCGTGCTCGCCGCAGACGCCGAGAATTCTGTCTTCCTCCGCTACCAAGACCGGGTGACCCGAGTTTTGGCGCAACTGAATGATGGACTGCAGCGACATCGAGGCAGGGGCAACTGCCAGCCCGGGCTCTTTGAACGCAATGTCCACCTCGTCGCGAATGTAACGCAGCGTGTGGGCGATGCCGTCCAGCGTTAGACTCAACGCCTGCCCGGTCGAATTCAGCGATAGTTGGTAACGCCGTCCGGGGTCCAGCCAAACCGCAGTGCCGTCCCCCGCCAAATGTGCGCGCCGCTGCATCACCATGCTGCCGGTCAGCACGGTGAGAGGATTCATGTGCAGGACGAATTCGGCGACATAGGCGTTGGCGGGTGTGAGCACGATCTCCTCTGCCGTGCCGGTCTGGATGATGCGTCCGTTTTGCATGATCGAGATCCGGTCGCCGAGCCTCAAAGCTTCGTCCATGTCATGGCTGACGAACAGGATGGTTTTCTTCACGCGCGCCTGCAGTTCGAGCAGTTCATCCTGCAATTTGGCGCGGATCAGCGGGTCCAAGGCCGAAAACGGTTCGTCCATCAGCAAAATGGCGGCATCCGTGGCAAATGCACGCGCCAGACCGACGCGCTGCTGCATGCCTCCGGACAGCTCCCCGACATGGCGCTCCGCCCACTGCGTGAGTCCGACGAGTTCGAGTTTCTCATCGACGATGGCTCTTCGCTTGGGCTTCTCGTCACCGCGCAGCTCCAGTCCAAATCCAACGTTTTCCCGCACTGTGCGCCAGGGCAACAAACCGAACTGCTGAAATACCATGGCTATCTTTTCGCGCCGCAGCCTGCGCAATTGCTGGGGATCGCAATGCGCGACATCGATCGAGAACTCGCCGTCGCGCACGAGAACAGATCCGCGGGTCACCGTATTCAACCCATTTGCCGCGCGCAACAGCGTGGACTTTCCCGATCCGGACAGCCCCATGAGCACCGATATTTCCCCGCGGGCAACCGTCAAATTGGCGCCCGCCACACCCACGATCGCACCAAACTTATCCTGGATTTCCGCGCGGGTTCCGCCGCCATCCAGGGCGCTCAACGCATCGCGCAGTGTCTTGCGCCCTTGGTTGCCGGGCTTGCAGAAGAGAATGTCCACCGCTCGGAAATCCAGCGCCGAATCGGCCGCCTTCGCTGCTGGATCGGCAGCATTCATTGCGAGGGGCCCCGTTCCTTTGGCCGGCTGATGCGATCCAGGATGATCGCGAGCAGCACAATGGTGAATCCCGCCTCAAAACCCGTGCCGACTTGGACGGAGTTCAAGGCCCGCACCACCGGAACACCCAGACCGCCGGCGCCGACCAGAGCCGCGATCACCACCATCGACAGGCTCAGCATGATGCACTGTGTGATGCCTGCGATGATGGTCGACGCCGCGCTGGGCAATTCCACCTTCCACAGCAATTGCATGGGAGTCGCGCCGAATGCCTCGCCCGCTTCAATGAGGGGCCGCGGAACCGACGATATCCCTAGGTGCGTGAGACGGATGGGTGCCGGCAGGGCAAAAATGACCGTCGATATCAACCCCGGGACCACCCCTAAGCCGAACAACACCAGTGTCGGGATGAGATAGACGAATGTCGGCAGTGTCTGCATCAGATCAAGCACGGGACGAAGCGCGGCGAAGAGCCGGGGTCGATGCGCCGCTGCAATGCCCAAAGGAATCCCGATCGCGGCGGAGGCCGCGGTCGCAACCACGACCAGTGCCAGCGTCTCCAGCGTTGCCGCCCAGTAGCCCTGATTCAAAATGAACAGCAGTGCGGCGGCGACAAAGGCGGCGAGCGGCAACGAGCGGCGCAGTCCCCACGCGAGTACGGCCGCGGCGACAATCAATGCCGGTGCCGGCAGCGCGCGCAACGCGGCGTTGACGGCATCGACCATGCCTCGTATGACGATCGAGATCCCGTCAAACAAATAGGTGCCATGCGCTTTGACATAGTCGATGGCTACCGCCATGGCATCGCCCACCGGGATCTTGTGACCGGTGACCCACTGCTCGAAGCCGGAGCTGCGCGGCACGACCGCGGAATGCGACAGCGCCGTCAAGGCTGGTCGGCCGTCGAACATGAGGACACCATCAAGCCAGGTATTGATCACGCCGGGATTCGCTCTCAGCCACTCGGCGGCGGCGACATCCGGCGGCGCATGTCGATCCAGGATTGCCCCCATCATTTCGCTCTCGCCCCGCAGGGTGAACTTCAGATTGTTGAGCAGCCGGCCAACGTTTGGGCAGGCGTCCGCGTAGCCTTTGCGCGTCACCGTGTAGATCGTGGCGCCGCCATAGTTGGGGCCGAACACCTCGTCTCCCCCCGACAGATACGTCAAATCAAACCGCATGTTCATCGGATGCGGCTCCCAGGCTAGAAACACGACAGGCTGCCGGCTGCGCACGGCTCGCTCGACCTGCGCCAGCATTCCTTGCTCACTGGATTCGATCAATTTGAACCCGCCGAGATTGAACAAATTCTCCTGAAGCATTTTCAGCACGAGCCGATTGCCGTCATTGCCGGGCTCGATCCCATAGATCGAGTTGTTGAGCGCCGGCGCGAAGCGCTGAATGTCTTTGAATTCGTGCAGGCCGGCGGCGAAGGTATAGGTGGGGACCGCCAGGGTGTATTTCGCGCCGACCAGATTCGCGCCGATCACCGTCACCGAGCCATCGTCAAGGTATCGACTGATGTCGGCCTTTTGGGTGGGCATCCAATTGCCGAGAAAAACGTCGATATCCTTATTCTGTAGCGAGGCGAACGTGACCGGCACCGACAGCACGGTGGTCGCGGGGGAATAGCCCATCGAGCGCAGCACCTCGCTCGCCAGGGCGGTGGTCGCCGTGACATCAGTCCAGCCCACGTCGGCGAAGCGGACAATTTGGCAGCTGGGCGGGTCAGTCGTCGGGGCCGCAGCCGCAGCCGCAGCCGCAGCCGCGCCTGAGCTGCACGCGAATAGAACTGCGACGGCGATGCTCGCGAATAGGGTGATGCTCTCGGTCATCCCGCGCAGGAATCGGAGCCGCGAGTTCGCAGTGAAGGATTTGGGCTTGACCGTAGCCCTAAGCCGGCGGCATGATTGAAGCCGCGGTTGCAACTTTGAATGATCGTTTAACAGGATTCGGCTACAGATCACCAATGTATCCCTAATACCTGAATTTAAAGTATAAATTATCTGAGCCCTATCTTAGGCACATCCGTCATAGCACGTCCACAAAGCTCTTCGTCGGTTGTAAGGCTGCAAAATTGAACAATCAATCAATGGTGTCTGAAGACACCTATTCTGAGCCAATCGAAGAGATGCGCCGCCGTGAATTGGTGGAAGTCACGATTGATAGCCTAGCGGAAGTCGGCTTCGTGGGCACGACGCTCGCGCAAATCGCGGCCCGCGCCGGTGTATCCCCCGGTCTGGTGGCGCATTACTTCGGCGACAAGGATGGCCTGCTCGAGGCGGTGTTCCGATCGTTGGCGCGGCGTGTCGGCGTTCAGGTGCGTGCGCGCTTGCGTCTGGTGGCGACACCACGCGGCAGGATCCAGGCGGTCATCGATGCGAATCTCGCGCCGGAGGAATTCGATCAACGCACCGGCGGCGCGTGGCTGGCATTTTGGGGCCAAGTGCTGCACGTCGAACGCTTGGAGCGGATTCAATCGGTATATCAGCGGCGCACGCTCTCGGTGCTGCGAAACTCCTTGCTCAAGCTCGTTGCGCCGGACGAGGCGCAAAGCCTCGCCGCGATGATTGCCGCCATGATTGACGGTGTGTGGCTCCGAGCGGCCCTGTCGGGATGGCGTGAAGCCGACAGCGAAAGCGCGAGGGCCATGTTGACGGCATTCGTCGATGGTCGGCTCGCCCAATCCGGGCGCGCCGCGACCGTTGATGCGCCTCCTTCGAGCCCTGCACCCGGTCAGCGATTTGCCTCAATCAATCCGGCCACGGGCGAGGTCTTGGGCCAGTTCACCGTATCGGGCGCGGCGCAGGTCAACGCGGCCGTGGCCGCCGCCGTGCAGGCGCAAACCATCTGGGCCGCTAAGACTCCCGCCGAGCGCGGCCGAATACTGCGTCGAACCGCGGACCTGTTGCGATCGCGCAATGAGGAATTGGCAGAGCTTGAAACCAAAGACACGGGCAAGCCGATTCAGGAAACGCGCGTCGTCGACGTTGTCTCCGGAGCGGATTGCTTCGAGTATTTCGCGGGAGTCGCGCAGAGCTTGAGCGGCGAACACATCGATCTGGGGCCGCAGGCGTTTGGCTATACGCGGCGCGAGCCTCTAGGCGTCGTCGCCGGCATCGGCGCCTGGAATTATCCGCTGCAAATCGCCTGCTGGAAGGCGGCACCCGCGCTCGCCTGCGGCAATGCGATGATTTTTAAACCCGCAGAATTGACGCCGTTCACCGCGGTGAAGCTGCAGGAAATCCTGGCGGAGGCTGGCGCGCCGCCCGGCATCTTTCAAGTCGTGCAGGGCTTCGCGGAGACAGGCAGGTTGCTGACGGCTCACCGCGACATACGCAAGGTCTCCTTGACGGGCGAAGTGGGTACCGGCAAAGCGGTGATGAGCGATGCCGCTCGCACGCTGAAGAGCGTGACGCTGGAATTGGGCGGCAAATCGCCGCTGATCATATTCAATGACGCCGACATCGATAACGCCGTCTCCGGCGCGCTGTTGGCAAATTTTTATTCGTCCGGCCAGGTTTGTTCCAACGCCACGCGCGTGTTCGTGCATCGATCGATCAGGGCTGCGTTTCTGGAACGGCTCTTGAAACGCGTGAACGCCATGCGCATCGGCGATCCGATGAATCCGCAAACACAAGTCGGCGCCCTGATATCGGAACAGCACATGCATAAGGTCTTGGGCTACATCGCGCGTGGGCGGGCCGAGGGCGCCCGGATTCTCACGGGCGGCATGCGCGTGACCCGGGGCGAGCTCGCCAAGGGCTTCTTCGTCGCGCCGACGGTGTTCGACAATTGTCGCGATGACATGGCAATCGTGCGCGAGGAGATATTCGGACCTGTCATGGCGGTGCTCGAGTTCGAGGACGAAGAGGATGTCATTGCGCGCGCCAATGCCACGGAGTTCGGGTTGGCCGCCGGAGTTTTCACCAACGATTTGACCCGTGGCCACAGGGTCATCGCCCGCCTGCAGGCGGGAACCTGCTGGATCAACCACTACAATGTCACGCCGGTCGAACTGCCCTTCGGCGGCGTGAAACTCTCTGGCTTGGGGCGTGAAAATGGCCGCGCGGCGCTGGAACACTACACGCAGCTGAAGAGCGTCTACGTGGCGATGGGCAACGTCGACGCGCCGTATTAGTGGGCTCACCGCATTGATGGGCTCACATGAGGACACCTTTGATTTCGTGATCGTCGGCGCAGGATCCGCCGGCTGCGTGCTCGCCAACCGCTTGAGCGCCGACCCCGGCAACAAGGTGCTGCTGTTGGAGTACGGCGGTTCCGATCGATCGATTTTCATTCAAATGCCATCGGCCCTGTCGATACCGATGAACATGCCCAAGTACAATTGGTTCTACCCCACGGATCCTGAACCCAACTTGAACGGCCGGCGCATGCACACGCCGCGCGGCAAGGTTCTGGGCGGATCCTCTTCCATCAACGGCCTGGTCTACATCCGCGGCAACCCCGAGGACTTCGAGGACTGGCAGGCGCGCGGCGCGCGCGGCTGGGGCTATGCCGACGTATTGCCGTATTTCAAGCGCGCGGAGCGGCGCGAGGAGGGAGGCGATCGCTACCGTGGTGCGGCCGGCCCGCTGCACACCCGCTACGGCGCGTTGAGCAACCCGCTGCACGCCGTCTGGTTGGAAGCCGCCGCCGAGGCCGGCTACCCCCGCAGCAGCGACGTGAATGGCTTTCAGCAAGAGGGCTTTGGACGCATGGACATGACCGTGGGCGGTGGACGGCGCTGGAGCGCCGCGAACGCTTATCTACGGCCCGTCATGCACCGTTCGAATTTGAAAGTGATGACGCATGCACTCGCGACGCGAATCGTATTCGACGGCAAACGGGCCGCGGCGCTCGAATATCGACACGATGGCGCACCGCGCCGCGTGCGCGTGACCCGCGAGTTGATCGTGAGCGGCGGTCCCATCGCCTCGCCGCAGCTGCTCAAGCTCTCCGGCGTGGGTCCTGAGGAAGAACTGCGCGAGCAGGGCATCGCCGTGGTCCAGCATCTGGCGGGAGTCGGCGAGAATCTGCAGGATCATCTGGAATTTTATTTCCAGGTCGCCAGCAAGGAGCCGATAACTCTATATTCATCGATCAATAACCTGAGCCGTGCGCTCATCGGTGCGCGCTGGCTGCTGCGCAAAGACGGTCTCGGCGCCACCAATCATTTCGAGACCTGCGGCTTCATCCGCAGCCGCCCCGGCATCCCGTATCCCGACATCCAATATCACTTTCTGCCGATGGCAGTGGCCTATGACGGTTCAAGCCTGGCGAAGGAGCACGGCTTTCAGGCGCACGTGGGTCCCATGCGCTCGAAAAGCCGCGGCTGGGTGCGCTTGCGCTCGCGCGAACCGCTCGACAAGCCGCGCATTCTGTTCAACTACATGAGCGATCCCGATGATTGGGTCGAGATGCGCGCCTGCGTGCGCTTGACGCGCGAGATCTTCGCGCAGCGCGCCTTCGACCGCTACCGTGGCCGGGAGCTGCAACCGGGCGAGGCCGTGCAAACCGATGCGCAGATCGACGCCTTCATCCGTGAGAAAGTCGAGAGCGCGTTCCATCCATCGTGTTCCTGCAAGATGGGCGCGGCTGAGGACGTCATGGCCGTGGTCGATCCCGAGACCCGGGTGCGCGGCCTGGAGCGGCTGCGCGTGGTGGACTCCTCGATCATGCCCACCGTGACGACCGGCAACTTGAACGCGCCCACCATCATGCTGGCGGAGAAAGCCGCCGATCACATTCTGGGCGCGAGGCTGCTGCCGCCGGATGATGCGCCGTTCTACGCGGCGCCGAATTGGCAGACCCGCCAGCGGTGATCCTGGCAGCACGCGACGGTCTTCAAAATTTGTACTCGAACGAGCCGCCGATGACCCGCGGTCGAAGCGGCGTCTGCGCAATGATGAATTGATCGGCGCTGATGAAGGTGCTGGCGTTCGAATTGCCGAGGTTTTCCCCATACACGGTGAAGATCCAGTTGTCTTTCGCGACGCCCAGTGACGCGTCGAAAGTCGAGTAAGCAGGATTCTCGAACCGGCCCCGGGAAGTCGAGAGGGCTCCGCCCAGCGCGAACGTGGGATTCGCACCCGCCTGCGTGAATGAATGGCCCGTGTGTGTGGCGTCGAGTTGCGCGAAGGGCGCGTAGCCCATGAAGGCCCACTCATAACGGGCATGAAGGCTGAACTGTATGGGCGGCGCATTGGCGGCAGGGCCGCCGACGGGGCCGTACGGGTTGGGGACCGGCGAGCAGCCGGTAACCACGCCGGCGGCGACGGTGCAGGCTTGCGTGATCGGCTTGCCGAAATTGCCACCGGGGACGTTGTCCGCGGGATTGTTGTCGAGCAGCACCGGCGAATTAGTCTGCTCGCTCTGGTTCCAGGAGGCCGCACCCCGCAGCGTCAGCCCGCTCGTGACCCGCGCCACCAAGGAGGTCTCGATACCCCTGATGCGAAAGTTCTGACCGTTGGTGTTGTAGAAAATATTGCCGACCACACCCGGATCGAAGAACGGGACTTGTACGTTGTCCCAGTTCTCCTGATAGATGGCCCCGTTCCACTGCAGTCGATGGCCTAAGAATTCCGTCTTCCAGCCAAATTCGTTGTTGGTCACTTTATCGGAGACATATGCCGAGCTGAGCAGGTACTGAGGCACGCCATTGGGGCCGGGGGCATGGGCCGTACCGCCGTTCTGGTTGAAGCCGCCCGGGCGAAAGCCCTGGGAGAATGTGTAATACACCATGATATCCGGCGTGACGTGGTAGGTCAGATTTGCACGGCTCTTGAAACCGGACTCGGTGTCGCGAAGATTGCCTGCGTTGAGGTTGAAATTATCCGCGAGACACCCGGTGGGCGATACGCCTTGTTGGAAGCAGCCGAAACTGCCGCTAACGCTGCCCAGCAAGGAGTTTTGGAACAGGAAGTGACGCGTGCCCACCGTGGCGGTCAATACCTTCGGAATCAGATCGAAGTCGACCGAGACGAAGAACGCCGTCTGTTTGGTCTCGCGCACCTGATCCTGATAGAACGAGGTACTGTTCCCCTGAACGCCGGGATTCACAACGGTCGCACCGGGAGCCGTGCCGACGTTTGAATAGCAGCCGGTATTGCCCGGGTCGACGCCTGGAACTCCGCTCGAGGTGCAGGCGGGAATCGTCTTGTAGCCCCAGCCGGTCTGGTCGAACAGCTTGTTGTCCTCGTAATATGCGCCGACGATGCCGCGCAAGCGCCACTCGTCCGGCGTGCTCAAGCGAATCTCTTGCTGCAGATGCTCGTTTTTCTCCACCGAGTGCCAGACGGCACTGGGCGAGAAGCAAGTTGACTTGAGCGGGTTGGTGCTGCCGGCCGTTCCCGTGCCGAAGCACTGATAGTAGTCGGCATAAAGGCCGCGCGCGTAATTTGTGTAGTCGCCCACCTGATCGACGTTGCGCACGAGGTAGCCGCCGGTATAAACGGCCTTCAAATCGCCGAACTTGCCATTCACCGTCAACGCCGTGCTCTCGAACTTGTCATTGTCGAAGGCGTTGTTGAAGAGCGTAACTTCGAGCGGCGGCAGCGGCGCGCCATCCGAGGCGTTGGGCTGCTGGTAAAACACGCCTTGCGAGTTCATTTGCTGGTACGACTGCGTGATCAGCGCGTTCCAGTCGTCGTTGAACTTATACAGCGCCTCCACGCGGACTCCCTTGTAGGTCACGGGATTGATGTTGTTGGCGACCACGCTGTTGTTTTGGATAACCGGGCTGCCGGGAGGCACGCAAGAGCCGTTGTTCGGCAGGCCGTCCGGGCATGCTCCGTTGACCGCCGGAAAGAGCGCATTGCCGATGCCGATGTCCGTGTTCTTGCGCGTGAATGTTGCCGGCACGTTGTCGATGTAGCCGCCGCGGCTGTCGTCGTAGATCACCGCGCGCACGGCCATGGTGTCGGGGATCAGCGGCAGGTTCAACACAGCCGTCACGTCGGTATTCGGATCGCCGTGCGCGGTCACCGAGTAGCCGGCTTTGACGCTCCCCTCGGTCACATTGAGCTTCGGTTCGTTCGTGATGTAGCGGATCGCACCGGCCTCGGCACCGGCACCGAACAACGTTCCCTGTGGGCCCTCCAGAACTTCGATGCGATTCAGATCGGCCGCGTAAATATCAAGGTTGCGATTCGGAAGCTGCCCGGATTGATTATCCAGATAGATGGCGACATTCGGCCACAGACCGGTCGAACCGCTGCCCTGACTAGCCTGCGAACCGGCGGCGAGGCCGCGCATGTAGATCTCGCTCTGGCCCGGCCCGTTGGCCGCTGTCGTCACGTTCGGCAGATACTTGATGTAGTCATCGAGGGTGCGCACGTTCAGCTGGTTGAGCGCTTCCTCGGTCAGCGCCCGAATCGAGATGGGCACGTCCTGAATGTTTTCCGAGCGCCGTTGCGCCGTGACGATGATTTCCTGGAGCGCATCCGAATTGACGGCGGTAGTCGCTTGGTCGGCTGCGGTGGCGCTAAACGAAGCGCCGCCCAGAATGGATGCGATCGCCATCGAGAGCTTCGAGTTCATTGTTCATCCCCGCTGAAGTTTTTTTTGAGGTAGCCGCGAATCGCTCTATCGACATCCCGCATCGAACCGTCATCTCGCGTTGAACGCGTAATCAATCATCGCGATATGTCGCGTCAGGTCTATCTTGTCTCAAGCTCAGATAGGACGCAAGGAGAAATTTGTGACTGTTAATATAAATAATAACAATAAGATAGCGTGTTTATCTCTATTTAAAATTATGTCTTATCGTCCTCAAAAACATTGAACGACCGTTTAAGGTGCGTCGGAAAATTCGCGCCCGATCTCGCCGAGCAGTGCCTCGGCGTAGCCCTGAAAAGAGCGCCACACCTCGACGTGAAATGCCTCCGGCGCAGTACGCCACAGCACGATCTCCGCCTTGGCGAGCACTGTGCGCGTGCACATCTGAACGGGAAACTGGCGGGCATCCAGATCGAGCGGACATGCGCCAGCGAGAATGGTCTCAGCATGCGGACCAAATATTTCCAGGGCTACCTGCCGATGGGACACATCCACCAGCGAGTGAGCGTGAGTTGCAAGAGCCCTCTCGAGATCCGCGATGGGCGGCGCGACTTCGCGCGACGCCTGCCACAAGAGGTGCTCGTCCGGCCCGAGCCACAGTGTGGCGCGCTC
>Ga0210389_10000062_pt1 | contig 103313 bp, 92 predicted proteins | sample IncBWH28OmetaG_FD_160127 | JGI IMG/M metagenome (GOLD analysis project Ga0210389, IMG submission 160127) | Forest soil microbial communities from Barre Woods Harvard Forest LTER site, Petersham, Massachusetts, United States - Inc-BW-H-28-O ...
ATCTCGGCAATTTCCGCGTCGGTTAACCCTGAGTACGCCTTGCCGATGTTCACCAACTTGTCTTTATTGGTGTCGCCGTCGATGTCCCACACCGCGAACGTGTAATCGCTCAGGACGCTGATGCGCTTGCCGTGGCCGTACTCGACCGCGGTCACGACGACGTCGAGCGTGGCGAGTTCACGCTTCATTTTCAGCCACGACTTCCCGCGCTTTCCTGGCGTGTACGATGAGTTGAGATCCTTGATCATCAATCCTTCGTTGCCACGCTGCTGCGCCGCTGCAAAGAGCTCTTCCAGTTCATCCGCTGACGAAGCGTGATGCACGGGTGCGCGAATGATGCGAACCTCTGAGGTCTCGTCAGTACCCCCGAACGCTAACTTTTCTTGCGTTCCTGTCCTGCCAATTTGTCTCCGTGCCTCTGCGCCTCCGTGGTGGATGGTTTTCCTTTCCGCCGAAAGCAACTCATCCAGAAGCAGCGCCCGGTCGCGCAGGGGACGATCCATCACCAACTCTCCACCCGCATACAAAACGTCGAACGGCAGAAACGCGACCGGAATCTCGCGCAACAGCTTGTCGCTCACTGTTTTTCGTCCGAGCCGCCTCTGTAAAACGCTGAACGGGCGCGGATGCCCCCCCACGTAATCCCAGGCCACGATTTCTCCATCCAGAATCGCATCCTGTGCCAGTCCGGCCAGCGCGTCGGGCAACTCCGGAAACGACTGCGTGATCTCGTCGCGTGTACGCGAGAAAAACTTGACCTCACCATTCGCCGTGTGAGCCTGTGCGCGGATGCCGTCGTACTTGTCTTCCACCGCCGCCTCTGCGAAGTAACTTAGGCCATCCTCCGCCGAATCGATTGGGCTCGCCAGCATGAAGCCCAAGGGATGGAACATCCGCATCCTCGCCTCGGACAGTTTGCCCTCAGACGCCAGTCGAACCGCCTCGCCAATGTCGCCCACGAGCATGTTGGCGCGTTGCACTTCTGCAAGTGTTCCGCCGTAGGCCCTCGCGACCGCTTCTTCCACCAAGCTCTCCTTCAGTCCAATGCGCAGATCGCCAGTCATGATTTTTACGATGTACTTGGCTTCGAGCGGAGTCGCGCGCGCCAGCAGATCGCGCCCAACGGCTGTCTTCGCGGCTGCTCCGCGTGCCGACGCCATCCGACGAAACGTCGATTCCACTTCCAGAACGTTGAGCCCCTGACCTGTGCGTTCGGGAAGAACTTCGCGAGCGACCGCTCCTAAGTCTCCGTGGCGACGATAAGCGGTGGTGAGTTCGCCTTCATTTTTCCCCGACAGTTCGGCGACAATCCGCCACAGCGAACGTCCGCCCATCTGCAGCGTGGTCTCTTCCCAAGCCGGAAACGCCCGGCCCGAAAGGAAGAGCGCTGACACTGCGGCTTCATCGGTCGTGCGTGAGTTCAGATAGTCAGCGACGATGCCTACCTTGAGCAACTTCTTGGTGGTCGCCGCAATGGCTTCGCAAGCTGTGGCTAACCGCTGCATGCATTTCCGATCCTGGCGCGCCATGGCGGAGGTTCAAGGGCCTTGCCTTGGCTGTCTGTGATCCGCGCCGGCCCTAACTCTCTTTCCTTCTTGGACTTGCCGGGCCCACAACCCCATCCTAAACGACTCACAGCCTGTGGTACCCTAAGACGAGCGTCGGGTTTCTGTCAGGAGCATCCAATAGCAGTGCGTAAACTACAAAACTACCTGCGATTCCTAGTCGCCGTGCAACTTCTGCCCGCTCTCGAAAGCGGGGAAGAAACGTTGGTCGGCGGCCAAGCCGTGCTCGAGGGAGTGATGATGCGCTCCCCGCACGCGTGGGCGATCGCCTGCCGCAAACCCTCGGGTGAAGTTGTGACGATGAGTGAACCGCTTGAGCGGCCCTCCGAGAAGCATAAGTGGATGGCCTGGCCCATTGTGCGCGGCGTCATGACGCTGGGGTATGCTATGAATCTCGGCTATCGTGCCCTGCGCTTCTCGGCGAACGTCGCGATCGAAGATGTAATGCAAGGCGACGAGAAACCGCATGGAACGACAGACGTCTCGTCCGTCCCGCCAGCGGAAAGCGCGGCGGCCGCCAAATTTCGCGAGAAGGCTGCTACCGTCAGCAACTGGCTGGCTGTAGGAAATCTCCTGCTGTCGCTCGCTTTCTTTATCTTCATGTACAAATACATTCCGCTGCTGGCGGCGACAGAATTGAAGAAGATGGATCCCGCGCTCGGCGGGCGAATTATTTTCAACCTGATCGACGGCGGCATCCGTCTGGTATTGTTCCTGTTCTTTATCTGGGGAGTGTCGCTGTGGAAAGATATCCGCCGGGTCTACGAATATCACGGCGCTGAGCATAAGACCGTCTTCGCTTTCGAAAATGGCGACCCCCTCACGACCGAGGCGGTGCAGAAATATTCAACTTATCATCCGCGCTGCGGCACCAGCTTTTTGATGACGGTGATGCTGATCTCAATCGGCTTTTACATGCTGGTCCCGTTCACCACGTTCTGGGCGCGCTTTGCTTCGCGGATCGTTCTGTTGCCGATCATTGCGGGGGTTTCATACGAGATCATCCGCTTTGCGGCTAAACACCGCGGATCGCTGTTCGCGCTGATGACTGCTCCAGGCCTGTGGCTGCAGCGAATCACGACCCAGCCTCCGTCTGACGAGATGGCGCAATGCGCCATCACCGCCCTCGATCAAGCCATGGACCTGGAGAAAGAGCGCGGCGGCGAGTTGGTGATTGCCTAGCGGTCCCGCCGCGAATACTTTCTCTCCGTTTTCTCACAACATTACAATGCCGTAGAGACGTAACTTGTTGCGTCTTTCTCGCCCACGATGCAGAGCTGCGGCGCGAGCCGAGACGCAGCTCGGTGCGTCTCCAAGAGTGATTCCAATGTTTGAACGACTTGACCAAATCGAAGCCCGCTACGAAGAACTGAACAACGCTCTGGCCTCGCCGGAGATCGTGAGCGACTCGGCGAGATATCAGAAAACCGCCAAGGCTCACGCCGAAATCGCGCCTATCGTGGAGAAGTATCGCGAGTATAAGGACCTGACTAAGGGCATCGCGGAGAGCAAGGCAATGCTCGTGGAAGAAAAAGACCCCGAGATGCGCGCCTACGCTCAGGATGAACTCGACAAGCTCGAAGCTCGCGTCGGCGCGGTCGAAGAAGAATTGAAGGTGTTGCTGCTGCCCAAGGATCCGAACGACGAAAAGAACGTCATTCTGGAAATTCGGGCGGGCACGGGCGGAGATGAAGCCACGCTTTTTGCCGCCGAGATCTTCCGCATGTATACCCGGTATGCGGAGACACAGCGCTGGAAGGTCGAAGTGCTTTCATCCTCGGAATCGTCCGCCGGCGGCCTGAAGGAAGTGATCGCCATCATCGAAGGCAATCGCGTGTTCTCGCAGCTCAAGTATGAGAGCGGCGTGCACCGCGTGCAGCGTGTGCCGGCCACCGAGCAGCAGGGGCGCGTGCATACTTCGGCCGTGACCGTCGCGGTTCTGCCGGAAGCCGAAGACGTTGACATCAAAATCGAAGCGAAAGATTTGCGCATCGACACGTTTTGTTCCTCCGGACCCGGCGGCCAGTCGGTGAATACGACATACTCGGCCGTACGCATCACGCATATTCCGACTAACACGGTCGTGAGCTGCCAGGATGAAAAATCGCAAATCAAGAACCGGGAGAAAGGTATGCGTGTGCTGCGCTCCCGGCTTTACGAAATTGAAATGGAGAAGCAGCAGCAGGCGTTGGCCAAAGAACGCAAGGCGATGGTTGGTTCGGGCGACCGCAGCGAGAAAATCCGTACATATAATTTTCCGCAGAACCGGCTGACCGATCACCGCATTGGCTTCACTATCCACCAACTTGAGTCCGTGATGGACGGAAAGCTGCAGCCGCTCATCGAGGCGCTCACAACGTACTACCAGGCTGAAAAGTTGAAACAGGAAGCTGCCACCGTGGTTTAGAGGACGAACGTGGGCGCGGTTGCCGCGAAGAAGGAGAGACGATGCCCGGACTGGATGAGACGCTCGCTTCGGTTCTTGTCGACCGTTACACCACGAATGCGGCGAGAGTCCACGAACTGGCAGCGCCGCTGGCGAATGAACAGTTCTGGCAACAACCGTTTCCTTACGGAAACAGCTTTGGGCATCTCGTTCTGCATCTCACCGGCAACTTGAACTACTACATCGGCGCGCGAATCGCGAAGACGGGGTACGTGCGAGACCGCCCACGCGAATTTAATGACCCAAATCCGCCGGCGAAAGAAGAAGCGTTGAAACGACTCGACGACGCGGTTGCCATGGTGGTCAAAACCGTTCGTGCACAATCGCTCGAGGACTGGTCGGTGGAGTACTCGGGAGCCGGTACGAATGCGAAGATTCGTCTCGACATGATCCTGCAGTGTGCATCGCATATGCAGCACCACATCGGCCAAATGATCTATCTGGGCTATCAGTGGAAGCGGACTGGCACCAGTCAGACATAAGAAACTCACGGGAGATTTGTTTCCCTCTGTGCCTCCGTGTCTCTGTGGTGAAATAGTGCAGCTCAAGCAAATCCTTACGTCCGCCATCACCCGCCTCGCTGCGCGACACGTTCCATCCCCGCGTTTGAATGCTGAGTTGCTTCTCATGTTCACCTTGAGTTGCGACCGTGCTTACCTCTTTGCTCACCCTGAGTATGAACTTACTCCAGAGGAACAGGCTCGTTACGAATTTGCGCTTACCGAACGCGCGCACGGAGTGCCGACGCAATACATCACCGGACACCAGGAATTCTGGGGCATGGATCTTGTCGTCACTCCGGCGGTACTCATACCGCGTCCGGAGACGGAACACGTTATCGAAACCGTTTTGAAACTTGCTTCAGAGAAGAAGTCGGGCAGGCAAGAGTGCCCGGCCGACAGAATTCGCATTCTCGATGTTGGCACTGGCTCAGGCTGCATTGCGCTCGCGCTGGCAAAGGAATTGCCTAACGCGGAAATTCATGCCAGCGACATCTCAGCACCTGCTCTCGAAATTGCCCGCGCCAACGCTGCCCGCCTTCAGTTCGAAAGCCGCATCCGGTTTCATCAAGCGGATCTGCTGGCTGATCTCGATCTCAGCGGCCTCGACCTCATTGTGTCGAACCCGCCGTATGTCGGCGAATCCGAGGAGGATCAGGTTCAATTGGAGGTGCGCAAGTTTGAGCCTCGCCGGGCCGTGTTTGGTGGGCCCACCGGAACAGAGATCATAGCCCGCATGATTCCGCAGGCGCAGGCGGCATTGCGTCCGGGCGGGTGGCTCATCGTGGAAATCAGCGGCACAATTGCGGACACGACGAAACATCTTCTACGTGGCTGGGATGAGGTGTGCATCACCCCGGATCTGCGGTCTATCCCGAGGGTCGCACGAGCGCGGAAGCCGCGTTGCTAGGCCTTGCTACCGTCGCACAACGGCGGGCAGAATTTCATCGACGTCGATGATCTCAGTCGGATAGTTCCCGGTGTAGCAAGCTGAGCAATACGAAATGTTCTCGCCCTCGCCGCAAGCTTTTTTGAGTCCTTCGAGCGAAAGATAGGCCAGCGAATCCGCGCCGATGTAGTCACGAATCTCGCTAATCGATTTGTTTGCTGCGATGAGCTGCTTTTTCGAAGGCGTATCCACGCCGTAATAGCAAGGCGAAACGGTCGGGGGGCAAGAAATACGCATATGGACTTCCTTCGCGCCGGCGTTGCGGATCATGCGCACAATTTTTCTGCTGGTGGTGCCGCGCACAATCGAATCGTCGATCAGGACGACGCGTTTGCCTTGCAGCAGCGAGCGCACCGGGTTCAGCTTGAGCTTCACACCAAAGTCGCGGACGCTCTGGCTGGGCTCAATGAACGTACGTCCAACGTAATGATTGCGGATCAGTGCAAAACGAAACGGAATGCCGCTTTCGGCCGCGTAGCCTACAGCAGCGGTCACACCCGAATCGGGTACGGGAACAACCAGATCTGCCTCCACTCCGGCTTCACGCGCCAACTGGCGCCCCAGTTCCTCGCGGCTGGTCTGCACAGCGCGGCCGAACACAATGCTGTCGGGGCGCGAGAAATACACATGTTCGAAGATGCAACTCGATTGCGGCGCAGCCGTCGAATAGAAGCGCGAACTCATTCCCTCCGGGCCCACGACGATCAGTTCGCCCGGTTTAACGTCGCGCACGTACTCGGCACCAATCAAGTCGAAGGCGCAGGTCTCGGAGGCGAAAACGATGGTGTCGTGCTTCTGCCCTTCCAGCGCCGCGATTCGGCCCATAGCCAGCGGGCGGAAGCCGCGCGGGTCGCGCACCGCAAAGACGCGGTCGTTGCTCATCATCACCAGCGAAAACGCTCCCTCGACCCGCTGCAGCGCGTCTGCTACCGCTTCCGGCAGTGTGTGTTCCTTCGACAGAGCGATCAAATGTACGATGACTTCAGTGTCGCTATTGGTTTGAAAAATCGATCCCTGACTTTCCAGGAGTGCGCGCACCTGCTGAGCGTTGGTGAGGTTGCCGTTGTGGGCTACGGCAATTGACCCCTTGTTCGATTGCACCAGGATCGGCTGCGCATTGAGCAATGCAGAGTCTCCGGCAGTGGAGTAGCGTGTATGGCCGATGGCAAGCGTGCCTCGCATTTTCGAGAGCACATCTTCGGTGAAGATGTCGGCGACCGAACCCATGGCCTTATGTGAGCGGGAGGTCATGCCATCAGACGTGACAATTCCTGCCGATTCCTGGCCGCGATGCTGCAAGGCATGCAGGCCCAGGTAGGCGAGCTTCTCAGCCTCGGGGCGGTTGAAGATCGCCACCACACCGCACTCGTCATGAAACTTGTCGGAAGAAAGCATTTCGCTCCTGGCCCTTAACTTACAGCGACTGACTAACTGATTCTGGATCTGTTTGCAGCGCCGCTGCGACCTTATCTTCGTAAGCCGCGGTCAACTCCGAAATTGCTGTTGAGATCACAACCTTGCCATCGAGCGAGATTTCGAGTTCGTCCGGAATCGTCTCTCCAATCACATCTGCGGCGACGTCGTGCTTCAGTGCTATTTGTTTGATTTGTGCAAGCTTGCCCGGGTCGCAAGAGATCACGATTCGGCTCGCGTCTTCTCCGAACAGCACGAACTCCCCGGGAAGGCCAGTCGACGCCAGGTTCACGCGCGCGCCCACGTTTTTCGGGAATGCTTTTTCAGACAGCGCAACTGCTAGTCCGCCGTCCGCGCAATCATGCGCGGAATCTACCAAGCCCTGCGTGATCAATTCGAGAACAGCCTTTTGTAGCCCGGCTTCCTTCTCCAGATCGAGTTCCGGCGGATATCCCCAGAGCTCACCCAGAACTTCCTTCACATACTCCGACGACCCAAACTCGCTCTCTGCATCGGTGATATCGCCCTCCTCTCCGGCGCGCAATAGCACGATCGTGCGTCCGGGCTCCGCGAAATGCATTTTCGCGGCTTTGTGCACGTCCTCGAGAATTCCCACAACCCCGAGCACGGGCGTGGGATAAATGCCTTCGCCCAGGGTTTCGTTGTAGAAACTCACGTTGCCGCCGGTGATGGGAATTTCCAACTCCTCGCAAGCTTTTGTGATTCCGTCAATGGTTTGCGAAAACTGCCACATGATGTGCGGCTTCTCGGGATTGCCGAAGTTCAGGCAATTCGTCGCGGCTACGGGCGTCGCTCCCGAGCATGCAACTTTGCGAGCGGCCTCGGCTACGGCGTGCATCGCGCCCAGCCGCGGATCGAGATAGCACCAGCGTCCATTGCCATCGAGGGCCATCGCCAGCCCGCGCTGCGAGTTCCCGGGGTTTGTTGGTTTGATGCGGATTACGCCAGCATCGCCCGCTCCCGGGGCGTCGACCGTGTTGGTCTGCACCATGTGGTCGTACTGTTGCCACACCCAGCGCTTGCTGCAGATGTTTGGGCTGGCCAGCAACTGTTTAAGATGAGCAGTAAAATCGTGGGATTCTCCGAGCTTAACGTCTTCCGGCATTTCGCGCGGCACCGGGGGTTCCCATCGCGCCAATGGACGTTTGTATACGGGGGCATCGTCCGTCAGCGCTGGATTCGGAATCTCAGCCACAACCTTGCCGTGCTCCAGCACGCGGAGTTTGTTGTCCTTTGTGACCTTGCCCACTTCAACCGCATCGAGTCCCCATTTCTCGAAAACGCGGAAGACCTCGGTTTCGCGGCCTTTTTGCGCCACCAGCAGCATGCGTTCCTGCGATTCGCTGAGCATGATCTCGTATGGAGTCATCCCCGTTTCACGCTGCGGCACGCGATCGAGTTCGATTTCGATGCCCACGCCTCCGCGTCCACCCATCTCGCAAGTCGAGCAGGTCAGTCCGGCCGCGCCCATATCTTGAATGCCAATAATCGCTCCTGTCTGCATCGCTTCGAGGCAAGCTTCGAGCAGGAGCTTTTCCAGGAATGGATCACCGACCTGTACGTTGGGCCGTTTCGCTTCCGACGCTTCGCTGAATTCTTCGCTGGCCATTGTGGCGCCGTGGATGCCGTCGCGTCCGGTCTTGGCTCCCACGTAGATCACCGGATTGCCCTCGCCTGCGGCCTTGGCGTAGAAGATTTCATCTTTTCGCACCAAGCCGAGCGCAAACGCGTTCACCAGCGGATTGCCCGAGTAGCAAGGCTCGAACTTGGTCTCGCCGCCGAGATTCGGCACGCCGAAACAGTTGCCGTAGGAAGCGACGCCGCTGACCACTCCTTCGAGAACAGAATGATTTTTGTGGAGTTCTGTCTGGCTATGGGCTCGCGGCGCGCCAGGGCGAAGCTCGGCCGCTTGCGCGGCCTGTGCGGGCGAGTCGCTCGGGGCCACACGAGCCGTGATCGGGCCAAAGCGTAGCGAGTCCATCACCGCGACCGGCCTTGCGCCCATGGTGAAAATGTCCCGAAGAATGCCGCCTACGCCGGTGGTCGCGCCCTGAAAGGGCTCGATAAACGACGGGTGATTGTGGGATTCGATTTTAAAAGCGCAGGCCCAGCCGTCGCCGATATCGATAATGCCCGCATTTTCGCCGGGGCCCTGCAGAACGAGCTTGCTGCGGGTGGGTAGACGTTTCAGGTGCACACGGCTTGATTTATACGAGCAGTGCTCGCTCCACATTACGCTGAAGATGCCGAGTTCGGTGATGGTGGGCTCGCGGCCGCCCAGAAGTTGCTTGATCTTCTCATATTCCTCGGGCGTGAGGCCGTGCTGCCGCAGCGTCTCCGGAGAAAAGGCAGAAATCAAAGAAGTAGCCATGGAGGAACTCCTATTGTCGCATTTTGGCGCGACGGAGGGTAGACCGGCGAAAACCCGCTGCGTTCACTCGCTGGGTCTCCTGCTACGATTCTTTAATCTATGAAATCGATCGTCGTAGGAACGGCAGGGCACATTGACCACGGGAAAACGGCGCTGGTGAAGGCGCTGACCGGGATCGATGCCGACCGGCTGGAGGAGGAAAAGCGCCGCGGCATCACCATTGATTTGGGCTTTGCACATGTTGACTTGGAGGGCGCGAATGGTGAAACGTTGCATGTCGGCTTTGTCGACGTTCCGGGGCACGAGCGTTTTGTGCGCAACATGCTGGCTGGTGTAGGTGGTATCGATATGGTGCTCCTGGTCATCGCGGCCGACGAATCGATCAAGCCGCAAACCCGGGAGCATTTCGACATTCTGCAACTGCTCGGGGTGCAGCGCGGCCTCACGGTGCTTACCAAGTCGGACGCCGTGGATGAGGAAACGCTCGACGTGGTGCGGTTAGAGGTGGAAGAGTTTCTGCGCGGGACATTCTTAGGCAACCCAACATCGATCGTCGCCGTGAGCTCGCTGACTGGCGCCGGACTGGACGATCTGAAACATGCACTGACCGCTGCAGCCGGGGAAGTGCAGCCGCGAGACTCGCGCGCGCTGGCACGTTTGCCTGTGGATCGCGTATTTACCATGAAGGGATTTGGTACGGTGGTGACCGGAACGCTCGTGGCCGGAACGATTCATCGCGAAGAAGAGCTGGAGGTTTTTCCCACTGGCCAGAGGGTCCGCGTTCGGGGAGTGCAAGTCCATGGACAGTCGGCCGATGCCGCGGTCGCTGGGCAACGCACCGCGCTGAACCTGGCAGGTGTGAGTACCGTCGATTTGTCGCGCGGCATGACGCTGGCCCCGGTTTCGACTTTCGCTGCAACCCGTCGACTGGATGTGCGGATCAGCCTATTACCCTCCGCACCTCGCCCCCTGAAATCTCGGACGCGAGTGCACTTACACTCGAACACGATGGAAACGGCCGCGGAGATCACTTTCCACGGCGTCAAGCAACTCGCTCCGGGCACGCAGGCTTTCGCTCGGCTGAAGCTTTCAGAGTCGGCACTCTTGCTGCCGGGAGATCGATTCATCATCCGCCAGTTTTCACCAGTAGTGACCATCGGCGGCGGCATTGTGCTGGATCCAGCGCCGATTCCCCGGATGCCGGGACACGAAGACTTCCTTGAGATTCTGTCTGTCGGCGATCCGGAAACCGTGCTGAGATCTCGCATCGGCAGACGAGGTCACGGCGGAATCTCAATGCCTCAACTCATCTCCGAAACTGGGTGGAGCAGAACCTCCATTGAAGCGCGACTCGACGAGACGGTGAAAGCGGCACACGTGCTACGGATCGGCGACCTGTTTGCGGACGCGGCTGCAGTCGTCCGACTGCAACGGCTCATCCTGAGTTTGGTCGAGGAATTTCATGCGAAAAACCCGCTGGTGGATGGGATTGCCCGGGAAGTGCTGCGGGAGCGGGTGAAAGTGTCCCCAGAGATTTTCGCGCCGGCGCTCGATCTGCTTTCTCGGGAAAAGAAAATCGATGCCTCCGGCGATCTGGTGCGGCTGCGCGGACACGGCGTCGTCATGAAGGACGAGGAGGCCGAATCAAGGAAGCAGATCGAGGCGGCGTTCGCGGGGGCTGGATTGAAGGTTCCTGCACTGCAGGAAGTGATCGCCGGCCTCAAGGTCGACAGGGTTCGCGCCCAGAAGATCGTTACACTGTTGCTGCGGGAGAGGTCGCTGGTCAAGGTTTCGGACGAACTGGTATTTCACCGGAGTGCGCTGGAGGAATTGCATCGCCTGGTTGCAGCGCAGAAAGCCCGATCTCCGAAAATGGATGTGGCCAAGTTCAAGGAACTGACCGGGGTCAGCCGTAAGTACGCCATCCCGTTGCTGGAATATTTGGATCGCGAGCGCGTGACCCGGCGCGTTGGGGATGCGCGGGAGATCCTTTAGTTACGGATTTGCACGGATCAACACGGATGGAACAAGAACCTAAGAGCAGCTTCTTGATCCGTGGATCCGCGCGAATCCGTTACGACGAATTCAGATCTTCTCTTCCGGAAACTCTACTTCCAGTCCGAGCGGGTCGGTAAAGCGGTTGGTGAGGTTGGCGAGACCGGTCAGCAGATGGATGTCGACGATTTCCGGCTCAGAGAATTGCATCTTCAGGGGCGCGAAGTCGGCGTCGTTGATATCGTGCGGCGTGCGGGTCAATTTCTCGACGTAGATAAGGGCAACGCGTTCGTTTTCGCTGTAGCGCGAATAATCTCCGGCTTTGAGTGCGGTCCAATCCTCTGCGGTCAGCCCGGCCCGCTTCGAAGAAGCCACATGATGCTGGGCGCAGTAGCGGCATTCGTTGATGAGCGAGACGCGCAGGTAAATCAATTCATAGAGCTTGCGGTCGAGGGAACGGCCCACGCTCGCGTAGAAGCTTAGAAAGTTCTTAAGCATCTCCGGACGATGGGCGAGTGCTTTTTGCGCGTTGCCCGGCTTGCCACGCAGCGCCTTGTCGTAAATCTCCTTCACTTCAGGTGACGCTGTTTCTTGGGCAACCAGGCTAATCCGCGCCATAACATCCTCCAGAGTTGAAAGTCCAGCTGAAGCAATCATAGATGAACCTCAGGGTCGGTAGGTCGCCGAGCCCTGAAGCGACGGCCGGATTTGTCGATAGAGCCTACATGAAGCCCGATGCGGCGGCCGTCGGCGAAGACCGGGTTGTTCGCTATTCGCACCGCAAGCGGTTTACCGATACCAGGGTGCTGAGTGGTGGAAATTGCTTGTGCGTCGCCAGCCAGTCGACGCTCATCACGTGGTGAGGCAATGAGAGCGAGAACGAAGATTTTGCTTGCCCTGATGACTTGCGCTGCAACCTCGGCAGCCCCGGGACAGCAGACCACTGAGGCCGACGCAGAGTCGAAACTCGTTGCGATGGAACATGTGTGGGCTCAGGCCTACATGGCCAAGGATCCAAAGGCGCTTGCCAGGATTCTAGACGAGGCATTCGTGTGTGTCAGTTCTGACGGCAGGCTGTTTACCAAGGCGGACGTGCTGGCGGACGTAAGTGCCTCCCAAACCCTGGAACTGCTGACGGAATCGATGACGGTGCGTCTGCACGGCGATACCGCCATCATCACTGGAATCTTCAAGACAGTGGGCGTGCAGAATGGCAAGGCATTTGCACGCCATGAGCGTTTCGTGGACACATGGCTTTACAGGAATGGGCAATGGGCATCAATTTCAAGCATCGTAACTCTCATCCCCGACTGAAACCGTTCAGGGCGCTGCGTCTTCTGAACGGCCTTGTGGGTGGGGCAGCGAGCCTCGTGCGGCCAATGGGGCTGTTGGTGATTATGGCCTGCCCGTTCCCAGTTTTCGCGCAGGAGAGCAATCAAGGCGGCACTGCAGCCGCCATCCGTGCCCTCGAACACGAATGGGCGGAGGGCCAGTCGCGCAACGACAACCACGCCCTGGATTTGATTTTTGATAATTCTCTGGTCTATGTCGAATACGGCAAGCTGGTGACCAAGAGCGAATACCTGCTGAGGATAAAGGACGCGGGCCCGCAACTTAGTCAGGTCGTGCTGGAACCTATGACGGTACGTACGTTTGGAAGCACGGCCATCGTCATCGGAACCTATCGGGAGCGAGACGTGAACGCCGGAAGGCCCCGGCTGAGGCGCTGGCGGTTCGTGGATACCTGGGTATACAAGGAGCGCGGCTGGGTTCTGATCGCGGCCGCCGCCGCTCCGCTGACAGAAAAATGAGAGGGCGCAGCCTGCAAAGCTCTGCGACACCACCGACCGCATAGAAAAAGATACTTGTCACGCCGCAGCACCCTCTCTACAGTGCACTGCATGTGGGAGGATTCATGAAAAGTGCGTTTATTGTGGCGATCATAGTTTGTACGTCGGCGGAGTGCGCCTGGGCGCAAGCCGACGCCGAATCCACGAAGTCGAAGATTGTTGCTCTCGAGCAGTCGTGGAACCAGGCGTACAAATCCGGCGACACCAAAGCGTTGGATGCTCTTCTGGACGATGGGATCGTGCTGGTGAACGACGACGGCTCGGTGGAATCCAAGGAGGAATTCCTCGCCAGTGTAAAATCATCTACGCCCCAGCCCACTGCGCAGCAGCAGCAAGTCGCGCCCGAGTCTTTCAGCGTGCATGTGTTCGGAAATGTTGCGATCGCAACCGGAGTCATGCGGGTGAAAGGAGTCGAAAGCGGCAAGTCCTATACGCGGCGGGAACGCTTTGTTGACACCTGGCTGCTGAAAAAGGGAACCTGGGTGTGTGTCGGCACGGACGCTACGCCTGTCCTGCACTGAGCTGCCTGCACCGAACCGCCATCTGAGGAGTTCTGGCCCTGTCACTTCACATTCGCTCTGCAACCATTCATGACGCTGCGTTGCTCCGGACCATGATTCGCGAGCTGGCGGAGTTTGAGGGCTGGCTCGACTACGTGACCATCAGCGCGGAAGATCTAGCGCGGGATGGATTCGATGAGCATCGGCGTTTTCGAGCGCTAATCGCCGAGTCGGATGGGCAGCCCGCGGGATATGCTTTGTTTTTTGCATACTATTCGACATGGACAGGTCCGGGATTGTTCCTGGAAGATCTGTTTGTGCGGGAGCCGTTTCGCCGTTGTGGCATCGGGAAGGCCCTGTTGGCCGCGGTCGCGCGCATTGCGGTCGATGAGCACTGTTACGGCATACACTGGGAAGTGCTCGACTGGAACGCGAAGGCGATTGCTCTGTATCAGGGGCTGGGAGCCACTTTCCGCGATCAGTGGCGGCCGGTGCTTCTTACCGACGAAGCTCTGCGGCGGCTCGCGGAGACGGCGAAGTGACAACTAAGAAAACAAAAAAGCCAAGGAAAGCCGGCTCAATTGGCCCAGTGCGTTGTTTTGCGACCCAGTCTGCTTGGGCCAAATGGCTGGAGGAGAATCATCGGAGCTCCGAGGGCTTGTGGTTACGGTTGGCGAAGAAGGGCACAGCCCTGCGGTCGGTCACTTACGGCGAGGCACTGGAAGTGGCTTTGTGTTATGGATGGATCGATGGGCAAAAGCGCGGCGAGAGTGAGCAGGCGTGGCTGCAACGGTTTCTCGCGCGATCGCCGAACAGCATGTGGTCTAAGATCAACCGCGAAAAAGTGGTTGCCTTGATCGCAAGCGGTCGAATGAAACCCGCCGGATTCGAAGCCATCGAGGCTGCAAAGAAAACCCGAAGATGGGACTCAGCCTATGACTCGCCGAGAGCGGCGACGGTCCCAGAGGATTTTCAGGCCGCTTTGAATGCGAGTTCGCGAGCCTTGGAATTCTTTGATTCTCTCGACGGCGCGAATCGGTATGCCGTGTTATTTAGAATTCAGACGGTGAAGAAAGCGGAGACCAGAGCGCGCAAAATCAGGGAGTTTGTCGAGATGCTGGAACGGAACGAGAAGATTCACGAGCCGCGGACCCCACGACGATCAAAGTAGCCCTGCAGAGCCGACAGAATGGCAATCATCAAAATCATAGGAGGAGGGCTCGCGGGGGCAGAGGCCGCCTGGCAGTGTGCGCGGCGGGGCCTGGACGTCGAGTTATTCGAGATGCGTCCCGTGTGCGCGACTCCGGCGCACCAGACAGGGGACTTCGCCGAACTGGTGTGCTCGAACTCGCTGAAATCCGATAGTGAGAACACGGCGCCGTGGCTGCTGAAAGAAGAGATGCGACGCGCGGGCTCGATGTTACTGCAGATTGCGCGGGAGTGCGCGGTTCCGGCCGGCCACGCCCTGGCTGTAGACCGAGTGACATTCGCGGCTCGCGTAACAGAAATTATTTCGTGCGAGCCGCGTATTACCGTCAAAAGAGAAGAAGTCACAAATGTTGACGAACGAAGCGGCGTCACCATCATCGCAAGCGGGCCGCTGACTTCCGATGGGCTGGCCACGGAGATCGCGCGGCTTAGCACGGAAGCGTCAAAACCTGAGCCGGCGAGTCGCCCGCTCCCACACGATCCTGCTGGGCAAAATTCTCCCTTACAGAGTCCACATTTGTATTTTTACGATTCGATCAGCCCGATTGTGGAAGCTGATTCGATTGATATGGGGCGTGTGTATATGGCGGCGCGGTATGACAAGGGATCGGCGGATTACATCAACTGTCCGATGACGCCGCAAGAATACGAGCGCTTTTATGATGCTCTTCTGACGGCGCAGTCGGTCGAGGAGCGCGAGTGGGAAAAGCTGAACTACTTCGAGAGTTGCCTGCCGATTGAAGAGATTGCGCGCCGCGGACGCGACACTCTGCGCTTCGGTCCGATGAAGCCGGTGGGCTTGATTGATCCGCGCACCGGGAAGATGCCGTATGCCGTAGTGCAGTTGCGGCAGGAGAACCTGCGGGCGGATTCCTACAACTTGGTTGGATTCCAGAATCATTTGAAGTTTGGCGAGCAGGCGCGCGTGCTCCGTCTCATTCCCGGCCTCGAGAGCGCACGCTTTCTGCGCTACGGACAAATTCATCGCAACACTTACATCAATTCGCCGACATTATTGCGCGAGACCTTGCAAATGAAGTCGCACCCCCAGGTCTTGTTTGCCGGGCAGATTTGTGGGGTCGAGGGCTATGTGGAGTCGATTGCCACTGGACTGTTGGCCGGAATGCACGCTGCCGCGCTGATCTCGGGAAGCGAGATTGAGGCTGCCCCGCGATCCTCGGCTTTCGGTTCTCTGACTCACTATGTAACCCACGCCGATGCCAAGAATTTTCAGCCAGCAAATATCACTTTCGATCTGCTGCCTCCGCTGGAGAAGAAAGTTCGCGACCGCAAAGAACGGCATCGGCTGCAGTGTGAGGCGGCCCTTCGAGAATTCGACGGGTGGATGGATCGGGTCGGGGCAACCACCGCGAAGGCCTGAGTTATCCCAGTCGACCTTCTGTTGACCCGAGGCATCCGCGCCCTGCCGTTTTTACTGCAACAAAAAGTCCTTCAACTGCGTATCAAACGGTAAGGCGATTCCGGGGATGTTACCTTCTCTCCCCGCCCGCGTCCAACCAACTGTTATGACGGTGCGCGATCTCATCCTCGATGTTCTGCGGACATTGTGGTCGCACAAGCTTCGCGCCTTCCTCACGATGTTCGGAATTGCCTGGGGGATTGTGTCGATCGTACTGATGGTGGCCGCTGGCGAAGGTCTGCGCAAAGGCCAAGAAACGCAGGAGCGGAACCTCGGCAAAGACGTGATGATCGTCTTCCACGGCCGCACCAGCCTGCAGGCCGGCGGTTTGCATGCCGGGCGCGTGGTTCATTGGGAGGATCCTGATGTCGCGGCGGTGCAGATGGAGTCGCCGGATTGCGAGTACGCGATCCCTGAGCTTGAGCAGGACACGGTGAGCATCCACTCCAACTTTAACAATGCGGCTTTCACGGTCACGGGATCGTATCCCCAGTTCAGCTACATTCGCAGCATCGATGTAGGGTCCGGGCGGTTCTACGACTGGGACGACATGCGGGAAGCGCGGCGCGTGGCGTTTCTTGGGTCGGAGGCGGCCAAGCAATTGTTCCCCGGGCGCGATCCGGTGGGCGACACCATCTACTTGAACGATTTTCCGTATACGGTCATTGGTGTGATGGCGACCAAGAAGCAGGATTCCAGTTACGACGGCTGGGATGTGAGAAAAGTTTTTTTGCCCTTCGCGGCGATGCGGAGGGATTTTCCGGACAAGCCTCCTGGGACCAATTCCACGTTCGATCAACTGCTGGTGACGCCAAAATCGGTCGACCAGCACCTCGCCTGCAAGCGCGAAGTGCGCGTCGCGCTGGCACGGATGCATCGCTACGATCCCAGCGACAAGGAAGCCTGTCCGATCTGGGACACGGTGCAGGAGGCGCAGGCCTTCAAGACGATGACCGATGGCATGAAATTCTTTTTGGGAGCGGTCGGGATCGTGACTCTGCTGTTGGGCGGCATCGGCGTGATGAACGTGATGCTGGTTGCGGTGCGGGAGCGGACGCGGGAGATTGGCGTGCGCAAGGCGATTGGCGCTCCGGCAGGCACGATTCTGCGGCAGTTCTTTATTGAAGCGCTAATCATCGCTTTTTTGAGCGGCGGCATCGGTCTCGGCGTGGCGTTCGGATTCTGTGCGTTAGTGAACTTGTTGCCGATGCCCGATTTTTTTGCCGGTCTGGTTCCGAGTTGGAGTTCAGGCCTAATCGCTGCCGCACTGCTGGGAGCGATTGCCGTGGGCGCAGCACTGTATCCGGCACGGAGAGCGGCCTCGATTGATCCCATTGAAGCGTTGCGGTACGAGGCGGGCGGGTAGATGCTGATTGAAATCGTTCTCGAGGCCTGGATCGCTCTCAGGCGGAATTTGACGCGCAGCTTTCTGACGATGCTGGGCATCGTCTGGGGCATTGCGACTGTGACTCTGCTGATCGCTTATGGCAACAGCTTTCGCAGCGTGCTGGTGCATGGTTTCGACGCATTTGGCAAAAGCGTGGTCATCTGCTGGCCGCAGCAGACCAGCGAACAACCCGGCGGGCAGCGCGCGGGAAAGAAAGTCGTGCTCGAGCAGGCCGATCTGGACATGGTGAAGCAGACAGCTCCACTGGTGAGACATGTGTGTCTCGAAACCGTCCGGCGTCCGGGACTCGCTTACGGGGATCGAATGGTCGGGACCGCTCCGGTGCGCGGCGTTTGTCCAGAATATGGCGAGATGCGGAATGAAGTGCCGTCGGAAGGCCGCTGGATTAATGCTGAAGACGAACTCGAACGACGCCGCGTGATCTTTCTGGGTGGACGCCTCAAGGAGGAATTGTTCAGCGGGCGGCCGGCCGTAGGTGAGACCGTACAAGTGTCGGGCGTACGCTTCACTGTGATCGGTGTCATGGCGCGGAAGATTCAGCTCAGCAATTACTTCTCGAGCGACGATGACTCGTCGTGGATTCCATATTCGGCGGCGGGCGACCTTTGGAACACGCGCTATGCAGCGGTGATGGTTTTCGAACCGATCGCGCCGCAGTTCGAGAAGAAGGCGATGGCCCAGGTTCTGGCTGCGGTGGCGACGCGGCAGAATTTTTCGCCCACTGACCCTAAAGCCTTCCAGATGTTTGGACGCGATGAGTTTCGCCCGGTCATCGATGGGCTCACGATCGGGTTGCAGGTGCTGCTGACATTCATTGGGACGTTGACGCTTGGCATTGGTGGCGTCGGCGTGATGAATATCATGCTGGTGTCAGTGGACGAACGCATTCGCGAGATCGGCTTGCGGCGCGCTCTGGGAGCGCGGAAGCGTCACATCAAAATGCAGTTTCTGGCGGAGACACTTCTGATCATGCTGATCGGTGGGGCTATCGGTGTGCTGCTGTCGTATCTGATCGCATGGTCCGTTGGCACGCTTCCTATGATGGGGCCCTTATTCGAAGACGATTCCGGGCAGGGCGACATTCATCTGCGTATCTCGATGATGACTGTGATTCTTTCCGGCGCGGTATTACTTATCGTCGGAGTGATCAGCGGTCTGGTGCCGGCGGTGCGGGCATCGAAACTGGATCCGGTCGAAGCGTTGCGCTACGAATGAAAAGGCCGGGAGGTCCGCCCGTCTCACTTTTTCTCGTGAGTCCATGAGAATCGCCGGCCAACGATGCATTTCACAATCAAGTGGTCGGTGGAACGGGTCGTCCCTACGCCGACGCCGAAATTAAATTCCCACTCGGGAGCGAAATCGATGTCGATGGCTGGGAAAAATTGCTGCTGCTGGTCGCGCAGGGCATCAAAACCTGTCAGTGAACCGTAGGCCGCATAGTACTCCAGCCCGCCTGCGATTTTCTTGGTGAAATCGTAACTGACCTTTACGTTAGGGGAGAATGTAACCCCCTGGTTTACGCTCGGCCCATGGAATGAGCGGTCCATCGCGGGATTGAAGCTCAGGTACCAAGGGCCGATTTTTTTGTCGATGATGGGTCGAATCTCCCACGTCCACGTGTCGGGCGAGAACGCGGCGCGCTGGTAGCCGATCTCGTTCGACAGACTCACACCCACCGGCCAGTGCCACTTCTCGGGCACACGCACGCGAGGGCGAATATGATCGCCCACCCACTGCCATCCATCATTCGGTTGAATGCTCGTAAAGAGGTAGAACCCCACCTCGGCCCAGTCGTTGATTCCCTGCGTGATTTCGAGAGTTTCGTGCTCGGCGTGATTGGTCGGCAGCATGCCGTCCTGCACGGTCTTGCTGCCGTCCACGGTGAAATTGGAATGGATCTCAACCATGGTCGAACGCGGCACGACGGTATCGGAGCCGTAAACCTGGATTTCGTAATTATCTTGCGCTCGCGCGCACGCCGCCACAAAGACGAGAAGCGCAAAAGCGAAGACAGCGGGTCGGATCGGACGCGTCATAGTTCTGGGCCGCTGCCTGCTGTCGCGACCCTTTCTTCCATCATGCACGGTTGCGCCGGAGGGCGCAACTTGCGTTCCGCACAATTCGACTTCGAGGTGCCAGACTGAGGAACCTGGACGACCCTACAGGTGTCTGATGTTGCAGACACGCGCGTGCCTGAGAGGAGTAACTTTTATGTCTTTCTCAATGGCAGGCGGGGGTGCGCGCGGTCCGCAGATTAATGTCACGCCGCTGATTGACGTGCTGCTGACCTTGATCATCATGTTTATGCTCGTCGTGGCAATGGACCCGGAGTACGGGGAGAAAGTGCAGATTCCGCAACCGCCGACGGATCAAAAGTCCGCGCCGGAACCCGAAGGCACGGTCGTGATCCAGGTGGTGTGGACTTCGAAAGATGCGCCGCCAACGGTGAGGATCAATCGTGAAGAAGTACGTTGGGATGATTTGCCGCTCCGGCTGGATCAGATTTATCTAGAGCGCGCCGAGAAGGTGGCTTTCGTTCGCGGCGACGCCGACGTAGATTTTCTGTACGTCGCCGACGTGATTGATTTAGCGCATCATGCGGGCGTGCAGCGCATCGGCCTGCTGACTCAAGGGCAAGAGTTAAGCGGAGAATAGTTTATTTCCCGCGTGTTCGGAGTGCAGGTTACGACAGTGATCTTCCGTTGTGTGTACCGTGTGCTGCAATGGGATACGGAGGGGTGAGCCATGAGGAAAGTGCGAACAGCGTCAAAACTGTTCAGCGACTTCAACACGTTGCAATTTGCAAGTGTCATGGCGATGGTCGTGTTTGTCATGCTGCTTGTATTCATGACGATACCCACAGGCCACCACGGCACCAGTGTCGATCTTCCCTACGTTTCGCATCCTGTCTCAATGCCGGGCGCTGGACGGGAAGATGCGATGCTGGTCACCATTACCCGAGACGGCAAGGCTTATCTTGGTACCGATCAGGTCAACGTCATTAACCTGCCGGCAAAGATCCATGACAGGCTCAAGGATCGGGACGTGGAACGAAAGGTTTACGTCAAAGCGGACATGCGCGTGCGGTGGGGTGCGGTGGCTTTGGTGCTGGACGGGATACGCTCCGCAGGAATCATCCGGGTCGCATCTTGTCTACCCGAGCCCGTCTCTAGTCGCCACGCGTTAGATGCGGTCAGGGATCAGCCGGACGGCCGAGGCGCTCATCCGCGACAATCAGCCTGCTATGAATTCCTCGCTCGATTCTTGATCCAGATCGGCGTCCCCACAAATCCGAAGGCCTTGCGGATCTGGTTCTCTAGAAACCGCTGGTAGGAGAAGTGGAGTTTTACGGCGCGGTTGGTGAACAGCACGAACGTCGGCGGGGCCACCGACGCCTGCGTCATGTAGAGAATCTTTACGCGCTGGCGCACCGGAACCGAGGCGCGCTCAAAGTCCACGCGCTCGATAAAACGGTTCATCTGTGAAGTGGTCACTCGCTTTCGCCGTTCAGTGGCGACTTCTTCCAGCAATGGGAATATCTTCTCGGTGCCCTTGCCGGATCGCGCGGAAACAAAAACAATGGGCGCATAAGTAAGAAACTTCAGTTCATAGCGCAGGCGTTCCTCATAGGCGTCGCGGTCGCCCGGACGCTTGCTTTCACGCATGCGTTGAGCTTTAGTTTGCCGCGCCGTTGTTTCTTTGCCGCTGATCTTCTCAGGATGGAGGACCAGGTCCCACTTGTTGACCACGATGATAATGGAGCGTCCGCTCTCGTGGGCGTAGCCGGCGATGGAGGCGTCGAGCTGGCTCACCCCTTCGGTGGCATCGATGACCAGCAGTGCGATGTCAGCGCCTTCCAGATGTTTGCGCGCCATCACTACTGAAAGTTTTTCGGCCATCAGGTGCGTCTTACCTTTTCGGCGGATGCCTGCCGTGTCGATGAAGCGAAAGCGGCGTCCGTTGTGCTCAATGATCTCGTCGACCGCATCGCGCGTGGTGCCTGGAATCGGAGAGACGATCGCCCGGTCCGAAGACGTCAGGCAATTCAGCAGCGTCGACTTGCCCACATTAGGATGTCCGATAATGGCGACCTTCACCTCGTGAGCGTCTTCGGCCTCTGCCGTCAGTTCTTCGCTCGTAGGTTCCTCGGTCTTCTCTGTGCCCTCCGCCTGCCCTGAGCGAGGTCTAAGGGTGGTTGAGCTTTCGGCCGGCAGGCTTTCTAGAACTGCATCGAGTAGATCATCTATGCCACGCCCATGCTCCGCGGAAATCGGAAACATCTTCGGAATGCCAAGGCTATGAAAGTCATCGACCAGCGACGATTGCCTCTCGCTGTCAACCTTGTTCACGGCCAGGAATAGCGGCCGGTTCGATTTACGCAGCAGCCGCACCAGTTCGAGATCGGGGCCGGCGAGCTCGGTGCGTCCGTCGACCACCATGATGATGGCCGCGGCCTCGTTTAGCGCCACGCGAGCCTGACGATAGATTTCCGACGGAATCAAATCTTTTTCTTCGGGCAGAATGCCGCCCGTGTCCACGATCCGCAGCCGGCGACCCTCCCACTCGGCATCGCCATAGAGCCGGTCGCGGGTGATCCCCGGTTCGTCGCCGACAATGGCGCGCCGCGATCCCACGATGCGGTTGAAGAGCGTGGACTTGCCCACGTTAGGGCGTCCTACGATGGCGATAGTAGGAATGCCGGCGGCAGTAGTGGCGAGAGTGCTTGTCGAATTGTAAGTAGGCTGAGTCAAAATTGGGCGGCTGTCGCCAAATGAACGGCTTCGGTGCGAAAGGTCCGGAATCGCTATTATAGAGACTCCCGTGGCGTTAAGTTCCCAGCCCGCGTCTCCCGTTCCTCCCAATCGCACCGCCCCTGGCGGCAAAGACGCTTCGTTGCACCAATTCTTCGCTCCCGGTGGAATGCTATCGCGCACCCATCCATCCTATGAATTCCGCCGCGGCCAGCTGCAGATGGCGCAATCGGTCGAGCAGGCTCTCGACGAGAAGCGGCATCTGATTGTGGAAGCCGGCACAGGCACGGGCAAGACACTGGCGTACCTGATGCCCGTAATCCGTTCGGGCAAGCGCGTCATCATCTCGACCGGCACGAAAAACCTGCAGGAGCAACTCTTCTACAAGGACGTTCCTTTTCTTGAGCAGGCGCTCTACGGAGAAGCGTCCAGCGGTCGTCTCTCGGTCTGCTATATGAAAGGGCGCAATAATTATTTATGCCGCAAGAAGCTGTACGACCTCACGGATCAGCCGGTATTGAGCGGGCTGGGGGAAATCGAGCAGTATCGCGACATCGCTGCCTGGGAGAAGACGACGAGCACGGGTGACCGCGCCGAACTGGCGGAATTGCCGGAGGCCAGCCTGCTCTGGCACAAACTCGACGCGCGGGCCGACGCGTGCATCGGCCAGAAATGCAGCGAGTTCGAGCGCTGCTTCATCACTGAGATGCGGCGTAAAGCGATGGAGAGCGACATCATTATCGTCAACCATCACCTGTTTTTCGCCGACCTCGCCATCAAGCTGCAAGCTGACGGCGCGCCCGATGCGGGCATTCTGCCCGAAGCCGCCGCTGTAATTTTCGATGAGGCGCACGAACTGGAAGACGTGGCCGGAAACTATTTCGGCATCTCGGTGAGCAATCTACGCGTGGAAGACCTGATGCGCGACGTCGAGAATTCGCTGCAGCGAAACCGCATGCTCTCGGCGTCGCTTTCGGGGGCCCTGGGAAGTCTGCGGGAGCGCTCGCAATTCTTCTTTTCGTTGCTGCCTCCTGGAGATGGACGATTTGCGTTCGACACGCGCCGCGAATTTCTCGAAGAAAACGGGGATGAGTTCGCCGCTTTGAATCAGTCGCTGACCCGGCTGGCAGGCGAACTCGAAGGTCTACCACAAAAGCCGGAAGAAATATTCAACTTCGTCCGCCGCACGCAGGAAATTCAAATGCATATCGGTTTCGCGCTGGAAGCAGAAGATCGCAATACGGTCTTTTGGATTGAACGCCGCGGCGGGCCAGTAGGTACACGAGGCGGCAACAGCTCGCGGCCCTTGGCATCAGAGGGATCTAGTCGGCGCCAGAATGTTTTCCTGCAGGCGACGCCGATCGATGTTGGACCCATCTTGCGCGAGCACCTGTGGTCGAAGTTGGAATGCGCAGTGCTGACGTCAGCGACGCTGGCCGTAGGCGGGGGATTTGAATATATCCGGCAGCGGCTCGGCTTGGAGCATGCGCGCGAATCGGTACTGCCCTCGCATTTCGAGTATGAAAGCCAGGCTCTGTTCTATGTACCGCCAGACCTGCCCGATCCGCGGACACCGCAGTTCACGGCGCAGGCCGCGGAGCGCATTCGCAAGCTGCTCGAGATCACGCGCGGGCGGGCGTTCGTCCTCTTCACCAGTTACGCACAGATGAACGACATCTACCAGCGCCTGCTGGGAGAAGTGGAGTTCCCCATGCTTCGGCAAGGCGAGGCGCCGAAGAGTGCGCTGCTCGAGGAATTCCGCCTGACTCCGAACGCAGTGCTCTTTGCCACATCGTCGTTCTGGCAAGGCGTGGATGTTCAGGGCGAGCAATTGAGCTGCGTGATCATTGATCGGCTGCCGTTTGCCGTGCCCAGCGATCCCGTGGTCTCGGCGCGGGTGAAGGCGATCGATGCCGACGGCGGCAACGCATTTTTTCAATATCAGGTTCCGGCTGCCGCCATCACGCTGAAACAGGGTTTTGGAAGGCTGATCCGTTCCCTGCATGACCGAGGACTCCTCGTGCTGCTCGACAACCGCATTCTGAAAAAACAATATGGCCATGTCTTCGTCGAGAGCCTCCCCAAATACAAACGAACCACCGATATACGGATGGTGGAAGAGTTTTTCGGATCGGAAACCTGATCCTTCATCGTCATTTGTGTTCTTCTGTTGTTCCTGGCACCACCTGCACCGCGATCCCTGAAGGCTCAGTTTTCGTGTGATACACCCGCTCCGTAGCCTTCACAAAATCCACCGGCTTGGCGTCGGGGATGTTCACGAAAGTCTGCGGATTGCGATCGGTGAGCGGGAACCACGAACTCTGCACTTGCACCATGATGCGGTGTCCACGCCGGAAGGTGTGGTTGATGTCCTGCATGTTGAAATTCATCTCTTCCACTTTGCCGGGCGTGAACGCTTCGGGTTTCTCAAAGCTGTGGCGGAATTTTCCGCGGAACGGCTCGCCGCGCACAAGTTGCTGATAGCCGGCCATGGTGAACGACGGAGCGGGCACGTCTTTTCTAGGTCTGTCGCGATCTTCGGTGCGAGGCGCGTCCTGCTTGCTGTCTGGATAATCGGCGGGATACACGTCGATCAGTTTCACATCCCAATCTGAATCCGTGCCGCTGGTCGAAACGAAAAGCCGGGGCGAGATCGGTCCGGCAATCGTCACGTCGTCCTGTAACACCGGGGTCTCATAAACCAGCACGTCCGTGCGGCTGTCAGCGAAGCGCTGGTCCGAGAGCATGTATTCCTGAGGCACATTCAGCGCGGCATAATTCACAAAAGGCACGGGCTTGGCAGGATCGCTGACATACTCATCGTAGGGGGTGGGGTCCGCCGCAGGCGCGTCAAACGACAGCGTTCCGTTGGCGTGGAAGTAGAGAGTCTTCGGCTCGGCGTTCTTCGGCGGCCACGCGGAGTATTGCCGCCAGACATTCGTGCCGGTCTCGAAGACGTACGCTTTCGGAAGTTTGGCGTCGCCATTGCCTTTCAAGTATTGCTCGAAGAACGGGAAGAGAATATTTTTCCGGTAATACTCGCCGGTGTTCGAGGCGAAGTCGACGCGTCCGAGGTGTTCCCCGTCATAGCGGGCCCAGCCCCCATGCACCCAGGGCCCGACAACGAGCGCGTTAAAGATTCCCGAGTTATTTTTTTCGATCGAATGAAAGGTCGTGAACGGACCCTGCAGGTCTTCCGCGTCGAACCACCCTCCAACCGTGAGCACGGCGCAATGAATGTTCTTCATGTGCGGAGCGAGGTTGCGAGCTTTCCAGTAGTCGTCGTAAGTATCATGATTCACCTGATCGTCCCATAGCCAGCTTTTGCCTTGCAGATATTTCCGTAGATTCGACAGCGGTCCGGTTTGGAGATAAAACTCGTAGGCGTCTTTCGTCCCCCAGTCAAAAGAATTGGAATTCTTCTCCGGGAGCTGAGGATTACTCTGCGGTGTGAAAAAGGCGTAGAACCCGAAGTTCGCCGCCAGCATGAACGCGCCCCCGTGGTAAGCGTCGTCGCCCATGAAAAGGTTTGTCATGGGGGCTTGGGGCGACGCCGCTTTCAGCGCCGGATGCGAGTCGATGATGCTGGCCGAGGTGAAAAATCCTGGATATGAAATTCCCCAAATCCCCGCATTTCCATTGTTGTTGGGCACATTCTTGAGCAGCCAGTCGATGGTGTCGTAGAGGTCGCTGCTGTCGTCTACATCTTTGTTCGATTTCTTGTCGTCGATGTGCGGACGCATCTCAACAAACTGCCCCTCCGACATGTATCGCCCGCGCACGTCCTGAAACACGAAGATGTAACCCGCCTTATCGAAGTCGGGCGAGGGGCCGAGTTGCGCGCGGTACAGATCCACTCCATAGGGGCCAACGCTGTACGGAGTGCGGTCGATCAGAAACGGATATGAACGCGAACTGTCCTTCGGCACGTACACGGAAGTGAAGAGGTGAACACCGTCGCGCATCGCGATCCTGTATTCGTACTTCGTATAGTGCTCTTTGACGTCGTAGTCCGGCGCATCGGGCCGATTTTGGGCCCAAAGACCAAAACTCAAGCTCAGGATGAATAACAACAGACTGGACAGATTTCGACGTAGCATGCCTGCTCCTTGGGATGTAACCATGAGTAGGCAAACTACATTCGGCCAGGGAAACGAGTCAAGCGCAATGCTCCCGCAGCGTTATTCCAGCGGTACAATATATGTTTCGCCAGGCAGTGCAGCCGGCCCTGTATCCATGCCCGAGCTGATGGGGGACCATGTTCGAAGTCACGGTTGAAGACACATTTGCCGCGGGCCATTACCTGCGCAATTACAAAGGCAAGTGCGAGAATCCGCACGGCCACAACTACAAGATCAGGGTCACGTTGGCTGGCGTCGAACTCGATAAGGCCGGCCTGCTGCTTGACTTCAAAGATCTGCGCGAGGTCATGAGGCACGTCATCGAGCGACTCGATCACCAGATGATCAACGAGATCGAGCCCTTTACCGTGATCAATCCGTCGGCCGAAAATCTGGCCAAGTATTTTTACGATGAGTCGAACGGGAAGCTGAAAAGCGTCACTAACGGCCGGGTAAGGGTGAAGGATGTCACGGTCTTCGAGACCGATACCACTACCGCGAAGTACAGCGAGTAGGCCGATTACAACCCGAGGTCGGGACTCGCGACGAATGGCTGGCAACTGTTTTCCATGCAGATCACCGAAATCTACAAATCGTTGCAAGGTGAGTCGACGTATGCGGGCTTGCCCTGCGTCTTCGTACGGCTCACTGGATGCAACCTGCGCTGTTCGTGGTGCGATAGCGAATACACCTTCCAAGGTGGTCGCAAAATGGGCCTCGCGGAGATTCTGGACGAGGTCTCGCGTTTGAGTCCGGCCGGTGGACTGGTGGAAATCACCGGAGGCGAGCCGATGCTGCAGGAGCGGGAGGCCGTTACCCTGATGCAGCGCCTGCTCGACGACGGGTACACCGTGCTCCTTGAAACCAGCGGAGAACGCCCGCTGCAGCGGGTTCCGGCTGCGGTCGTCAAAATCGTTGACGTGAAGTGTCCGGACTCGGGGGAGGCGGGCACGTTTTGCATCGAGAATTTTGAGGCTCTCTCTGCTCAAGACGAGATCAAGTTCGTTCTCAGCAGCCGCGCGGACTACGATTTTGCCCGCGATTTCACTCACGGGCACAATCTATCGGAGCGCGTGAACGCCGTTCTGTTTTCCCCCGCGTTCCGCAAAGACGCAACCGGAGCCCGCGACAGCTCTCATTGCCTGCTTGATCCCCAGGAATTGGCCGAGTGGATGCTCGCCGACAATGTCCCGGCCCGACTCGGCCTGCAATTGCATAAATTCATCTGGGACCCGGCGGTGAAGGGAGTGTAGGAACGTACTGATAATTTCTGATTGTTGATCGAAAACCAAAATCGATGCTTCGGGATTCAATGAAGAATCATCAATCAACAATTTCTCTTCGATGCCGAACGTAAAGCGATCCCGCGCAGTCGTCCTCCTCAGCGGTGGCATGGATTCTTGCGTCTGTGCGGCCCTGGCAGCCCGCGACTACGAAGCCGCCGCCGTGCACGTCAGCTACGGCCAGCGCACCGAGGAGCGCGAACGGCAGTCATTTCTCGCTATCTGTCAGCGCTTGAGGATTTACGACAAGCTTATGGTCCGAAACGAGGCGCTGCGCGCCATTGGCGGCTCGGCGCTAACCGACGACGCGATTGCCGTGCCCGCGTCGGATGAAGTCGGCCACAACGTTCCCGTTACTTACGTTCCCTTCCGCAACGCCCATTTCCTCGCGGTTGCCGTAAGCTGGGCCGAGGTCTTGGGTGCGGAAAGGGTGTACATTGGTGCGGTTGAGCCTGACAGTTCGGGTTATCCCGATTGCCGCCCGGCGTACTACAACGCATTCAATCAAGTCGTGAAAACCGGCACCAAGGACGGCGTCATCGAAATCTTGACCCCGCTCATCGCCATGCGGAAAACCGATATTGTTCGCCTTGGCCTTGAACTGGGTGCGCCCTTCGATTTAACTTGGTCATGTTACAGCCGCGAGGATCGAGCTTGCGGCGTCTGCGATAGCTGCGTGTTGCGCCTGCGCGCATTCGCGGCCGCGGGAGTGCAGGATCCAATTCCCTACGCGACGGGATAGACATTTGTTGGATCACGAGATTTCGATTGGTTTTTCAGGAATCGGCCAGCAAAATTCGACTTTGCCGGGAGGCAAAATGAAAAAGTATTTCGTAATTCTTCTTTTCGCAATACTGGTGCTTGGCCTGTGTTTTCCTCCGGCCTTCGCTCAGGCTTCAGGAACGGTCAAGGGTGTCTGCAAAGATGCCCAGGGCAACCCGGTCGCGGATGGCGTAGTGATCTGGGCCAACCAGGACAACGGTCAAAAGTACACTCTGAAGACCAACAAGAAAGGGGAGTATTTCTCGCTCGGACTTACTCCTGGCAAGTACAACGTGATGCTCTACAAGTCCGCCGATGACCAGAAGGCTGGGAAAGAGATGGACCATGTCAACGGCTTCGTGGTCAAACTTGACGAGAACTCCGTCGATTTTGACGTTAAGAAGGAACAGGAGGATGCCGCTAAGGGCAAGGGCGTTTCTGCAGAGCAGTTGAAGCAGATGCAGGAGCAACAAGCCAAAGTGGAGAAAGAAAAGTCCACAGTCGGCAAGCTCAACGACAAACTGAACGCCGCGAGAACAGCGGCCGAGGCGAATCCTCCGGACTACGACACGGCCATCGCGGCCTTGACCGAAGCGACGCAGATGGACGCGACCCGCGACCTGATCTGGTTCAAACTGGGCGACTATTACCGGTTGTCTGCGACCAAGCAGACCGATCCGGCAGAAAAACAGAAACGCCTGGACTCCGCCGTCGAGTCCTATCAGAAAGCGGTGGATCTCAAGAAGGGCACGCCTGACAAGGATGCGGCGAAGCAGGCCCAGAACCTGGCCGCCTACTATAACAACCTCGCGGATGCGTACTATCGCGCGAAAAAAATCGATGACGCCGTGAAGACCTACGAATTGGCGGCGCAGACCGACCCGCCTTCAGCCGCGCAGGCCTATTTCAATATCGGCGCCGTCCTCACTAATTCCGGCAAGCCCGACGAGGCCAATGCCGCGTTCGATAAATGCCTGGCCGCCGACCCGAACCGCGCCGAGGCCTATTACCAAAAGGGCTTGAACTTGCTCGGGAAGGCCACCCTTCAGGGCGATAAAACCATCGCCCCTCCGGGGACAGCCGAAGCCTTCCAAAAGTACCTGGAACTCTCACCCACGGGACCGAATGCCCAAAGTGCCAAGGACTTGCTCACCAGCATCGGCGCCAAGGTGGAAACGAGCTACGGCACGAAGAAAAAGTCTTCGAAGAACTAGTTACCTTCGGATCCGACCACATGGGCGGCCTCTAACCGGGCCGCCCTTTGTGCGTCCAGACGGCCCCGCGGTGGTTACCAAAGTCTATGTACTTACTGTCCTTCGCTCCCGGCCCGCGGCGCGGTACAGTTAACTATCTGAGTTTTCTTCCCATTCTGTGGTGCGTGCGATTCCCGAGGTGTGAGGACGAATGGCAGCACCAAGCATTGCTCCGATTTCCGTTGCATTAGAAGGTTTTTCTGGTACTGGCAGAGTCGCGACTCCGGCTCTGCTCACCGCCATGTTGCGCGCCGCCGAGAAAATCAGCGACCTGATTTTTTCCCCCGGCCGTCCACCCCAGGTGCAGGTCTACGGCCAGATGATCCCGGTGCAAGTCCCCGGGCTCACTTTTCTTACTCCCGATGACACGCGGCACATCGCCGCCGACCTGATTGGCGACAACAAGCAGGCCATCAATACCCTGCGCGAGCATGGGGCCTGTGACGTTTCCTACGGGATGCCGGGCATGGCTCGGTTTCGGGTCAACATCTTCATTCAGCGCGGCAGTTGTGCAGTTGTGATGCGCGTCATTCCCACCAACATTCCTGACTTTGCGTCCCTACGGCTGCCGCAACAGTTATCTGATGTCACCAAGTTGCGCGACGGAATCGTTCTTGTGACCGGAGCAGCGGGCTCGGGCAAATCGTCCACGCTAGCAGTGCTGCTCGACAGCATCAACCGCGAGAAGTACTACCACATCATCACCATCGAAGATCCCATCGAATTCCTGCACAATCACAAATGCTCGACGATTCATCAGCGGGAATTGCACAGCGACACGCCGAGTTTTGCGCACGCGCTGCGCTCGGCCATGCGCCAGGCCCCGAAAGTCATTCTGGTCGGAGAAATGCGCGATCGCGAGACCATCGAGATCGTGCTGGAAGCCGCGGAGACCGGTCACCTCGTGTTCTCGAGTCTCAACACCATGGACGCGTCCAAAACGGTGGAGCGCATCGTCACCTCGTTCTCGCCGGCGGAGCAGCAGTCGGTGCGCGAGCGATTCGCCAAGGCATTTCGCTACATCATCTGCCAGAGGCTTATCCCGAAGCAGGACCGCAGCGGGCGCGTGGCCGCCTTCGAAATTCTCAAAGCCAATGCTCGTACGCGCGAGTGTATCGAAAAAGGCGAGCGCGAAAACAAAAGCCTGCTCGACGCCATAAAAGCAGCGGCCTCTGATGGCATGCAGCATTTCGACGGGGAAATTGCAGAACTGGTTCAAGACCGCATGGTTGACCTTGAAACCGGCCTGTCGTTTGCCAGCAATCCAGCAGTTCTCGGCCAGGAGTTAGCGCGGTAATTCTGCGCGGGAAGAGTGTTTGCGCAGGAAGTTCCTGAATCGCAGCGCGAGCCGTTCTATCTTCCCGCTCCTGCTGCCTGATGTTGAAGCCGTTTGGCTGGCTGCAGTTGTCCTCGGTTTGAGGCTGTGGGCTCGATTTTGAATTGCGCGACCACGGTGCGCAGCCGAGTTGCCATTTCCGCCAGTTCATTTCCTGCCCGATGCAACTCCTGCGCCCCTGTTGACGCGACGCGTGCTGCCTGAACAACTCCCGCGATGTTTCGGGTTATCTCTTCCGATCCTCGGGCAGCGTCGGTTACGTTCCGAGTCATATCGTTGGTGGTCGAGCTCTGTTCCTCGACCGCCGCGGCGATGGTGCTCGAAATGTCGCTCACCTGGTGGATGATGTCGCTGATGCTGGCTATCGCGTCCACTGCTCCCTTGGTGTCCATCTGGATGGCCGTGATCTTCCGGCTGATGCCGTCTGTCGCCTCGGCCGTCTGCTTCGCTAATTGCTTGACCTCATTTGCGACCACTGCGAAGCCCTTGCCGGCTTCCCCGGCTCGAGCCGCTTCAATGGTGGCGTTCAAAGCCAGCAGATTGGTCTGTTGGGCAATTGACGTAATGACCTTGATGACTTCTCCGATTTCAGCGCTCGACTGGCCAAGCTTTCCCACGGTGGCGTTCGCGGCTTGCGCCGTTACCACCGCGTTTGCAGCGATCCCGGCGGCAGTGTGAGTACTGTTGGCGATGTTCTGGATGGTTACGGTCATTTCTTCCGCACCGGTGGACACGCCGTGCAGGTTCAGGCTGACTTTCTGCGTGACCTGCGAGACAAGGTTGGCCTGGCCCGTGGTTTCCTCCGAGTTAGCGGCAATGAGCTGGCTGCTCAGAGAAAGTTTGCTGCTGGCCTCGGAGACGAGGTGAGCGTTTTCGGCAATCGCCTGGATGATGTTTTTCAAATTCGCGTTCATCTTATTGACCGTCCGGGTCAGGTCGCCCAGTTCATCTTCGCTGACAACTTCAAGATCCGCGCGCGACAGATCGCCTGCCGCGATGGCTTCGGCTTGGGCTAAGACACTCTGCGTGGCTCTGGCGAGCCTACTGCTGATGAACACTGACAACACAGTACCAACCGCGAGCGCGACCATGGCCAGCAAGATCGAGTTCAAGTGCAGCGATCGGTTCTCGGCGTCCAGAGATTGTTGATTCTCTTGTAGCAGCAGAACGGCCGAGTCGGCCATTTCGCCCAGCGCCTTCTTGATCTGATCGTTGACAACGAGCGTTCTCGCTTCCATTTCCGCACCTGCCGCGAGCGCGCCGCTCTGTTCGCCACTTGAAGTGCTCTGGACGATTTCCGCCTGAATCTCGCGGTATTCCGGAACCAGCCTGTGGATCTCCGACAACCGGTCGAGGTTTTCCTGCGAGTTCCATCGGATGGAGAGCTCGTCGAGACGGGCAAGATCTTTGTTGATGTCAATCCAGGCTGCGTCCAGGAGTTTTTGTGCCTTTGCTCTTCTGGCAGGCGAGTCTGCGGCCAGAACGGCTTGCCGGGCTTTGCTGGCGGCTTGATTCATGTCGCGCTGCAGCTCGCGGCTGGAGGTGAGCGTGGGCACGCGAACCTTCAGAATCAGATCCTGGGTCCGTTTCACCTTCTCAGACTGCTCATAGCTGATGACCGTACTGCCCACCATGAACGTCAGGATGACTCCAAAACCCAGACCGAGTTTCTTCCCCACAGTCAGTTTCATTGGCAACGCTCTCGTTCCGTCGGCCTGTGTGGGCGAGGGGTCACCGGTCCGAATCGGTCGTCTTCATTTCTTGACGATGTCATTTGAATCCTGAATCCTGGGCGGCTTCGTTTGTTCACAACCTGCCCGCAGGAATCCCTTCTCAGGCTGGTCTTATCTTCATATCGGCGCAACTGGGGCGACCATTACAGATTCTGCGACCCTTCGGAAGCGTTCGCTTCAGAGATGCAATCTGAGGGCTCCAGACCAGAAAAGGCCACATCAAATTTGGAGTTCTTAATCTGGAGATTCCGCGATCCCGCGTCTGACGTATTATTTGTGCATGTCCCTCCCGCCTGCCGCCTCAATTGTTCTGAGCTTTGAAAATGCGCGCCGAGTGGTCGAGGAACACGCGGCGCTGATCCGAGGCGCGCGGATTCAATCCGGCGGAACGGAATCCGTCGATCTGCTCGCTGCTGCAGGACGCGTCCTGAGTGAGCGCGTGATCGCCGATCGCGACCTACCTCCGTTTCCGCGATCTACACGCGACGGCTACGCCGTGCGGTCCGCGGACTTGTCTGCACTTCCCGCCACACTCGACGTGATCGCTGAAATCAGAGCGGGAGAAAGAGTCGACAGAATTCCCGCCAATATTGGCGACGGGCAAGCCGCCTCCATCATGACCGGCGCACCTGTTCCGGTGGGTGCAGACGCAGTAGTTATGGTTGAATACACCTCTCAGCGGGAGCACCGAGTCGAGATCACTCGCAGGGTTGCGCCCGGGGAGAACATTGTTCCGCGCGGCGCTGAAGCCCGCGAAGGTACCGTCTTGCTCGACTGCGGCCTGCGTCTCAACCCGGCTGCGATCGCCCTCGCCGCGTCGGTGGGCAAATCGCGGTTGCCGGTCTATAAGCGTCCGCGAGTTGCCGTGCTAACCACCGGCGACGAGATTGTGGACGTAGACGCTACACCGGGCCCCACTCAGATTCGCAACTCGAACAGCTTTTCGCTAGCCGCCCAGATTCAACAGGCCGGCGGCGAACCCGGGTTGTTGCCAATAGCTCCCGATGAGTTGCAAGGGCTGCGTCCTCTGATCGCAGAGGGCCTGAACTCCGACCTGCTGCTACTGACCGGCGGTGTCTCGATGGGCCGCTATGATCTGGTTGAGCAAGCCCTGTCGCAACTGCACGCTGAGTTTTTTTTCACCGGCGCAAAGATCCAGCCCGGTCGTCCCGTCGTCTTCGGCCGATGCGCTGCCGAGCGACGTACTGAGGAAACCGCTGCCTCATGCACTCCCGCCCGCGAATACCCGGCCACGTATTTCTTCGGACTGCCTGGCAATCCGGTTTCGACCATGGTGACTTTCGAACTTTTCGCGCGTCCCATGCTTGAGGCGCTGGCCGGGCAGGAACCGCGCAATCTGATGTTTCTTCACGCGCGTCTCAAGAAGGAGATTCGAACCAAGATCGGCCTCCAGCGTTTTCTCCCTGCCGTCGTTTCGGGCGAATTTGATCAGGCAGAGGCGGAATTGGTCCCCTGGCAAGGTTCCGGCGACGTTGCCGCCATCGCTCGCGCCAATTGCTACGTCGTCATTCCCCCAGACCGCGAGTGCCTGGCAGCGGGGGAATGGGTTGCTGCAATGAAAACCGATTGCTGATTCTTGATTGCTGATTAGAGAATCTCCCAGCGCGGTCCAATTGGACTTTCAATCATCAATCAATAATCAGCAATCAACAATGGCGTTGCGCACGCTCGTGACCATCGTCTCCGCCGCGCTCTCCATGTAAGATAGAACTCACATGCCGAAGAAGCTCTCCCATTATGACGGCGCGGGCCGCGCTCGAATGGTCGACGTCTCCGGTAAAACTCCAACCCGGCGCGAGGCCGAAGCCAGCGCGTTTGTTGCCCTCAGCCCCGCCGTGCTGGCCGCGCTGCCCAGCAATCCCAAAGGCGATCCGCTGGAAGTCGCCCGCATCGCCGGCATCATGGCAGCTAAGCGCACAGCCGAGCTGATCCCCATGTGTCACCCGCTTCCGCTCGCGCTCGTTGATGTCGATCTACGGCTGTGCGAGAATGGCGTCGCCATTGCCTCCAGAGTCGCCACTACGGCAGAGACCGGCGTCGAAATGGAGGCCCTGGTCGCTGTCAGCGTGTCTGCGCTCGCCGTTTACGATATGTGCAAGGGCGCGGACAAGAGTATCGAGATTCGCAACATTGTGCTGGAGCGTAAGACTGGCGGAAAGAGCGGAGACTATCGGCGGGCGAAGTAACCCCTTCAACATTCATGGCGAATAACGTCAAGCTGCTGCTGGTGGACGACAATCCGATGGTGCTGGCGATGTTGCAGCACGCCCTGACTCCACTGGCGCAGGTCAGCACCGCGACCGATGCAGCCGACGCACTGTTGAAAGCGGTCGACGACGCTCCGGATCTCTTGGTCTGCGATTACAAAATGCCGGGCATGGATGGCCGGCAGCTCGTCGAGAAGCTGAAGAGCCGGCCGGCTACCGCTAATTTTTCCGCCGTGTTGATGGCCAGCAAGGCCGACATTGCAGAACGGCTGTCGCCAGTAGACGCCGCTGATGATTACCTGGAGAAGCCGTTTTTCCTGAAGGACGCCACGCGCCGCATCAAACGCCTGATTGACCGTATCGCTCTCGAAAAAATGTCGAAGACTGCGCCCAAGGATGGCGTGGTGCGCGGCAGTCTCTCGCAGATGAACGTGATCGACCTGATGCAATCGCTCGAGATGGGCCGCAAGAGCTGCCAGCTCTCGCTGAGCAACGAGGGCGACCAGTGCGAAGTTTTTTTTGCCGAAGGACAGGTGAAACACGCAACCTACGGAGCTCTGGTGGGGGACGAGGCCGTCTTCAAAGTGCTGCGCTGGACGGGCGGAAATTTTCAGCTCGACTTCGAAGGCAAGACCGACAAAGAGACCACGAAGCTGAATACCCAGGGCCTGCTGATGGAAGGCCTGCGGTTGCTCGATGAATCGTCCCGAGATGGCGGCGCAGAAGCCGAGTCTGAGGCCGCGCCCGCTGAGGCTACGCCCCCCGAGAGCGCAACTGCGCCTTCAAACGCCCCGAGTGCGCCAGCCGGCGCCGCGGGTCGCGCCCGCAAGGACGAAGAGGAAGATGTGCTCCTCGATGGCTGATCTTTGGTGGTAAACCCTTGATGGTTGATCCTTCAGCAACTGAGCCACGGGAACTCACTGCGGCCGTCGTGACGGTGAGCGATTCCTGCGCTCGCGGCGAGCGTAACGATCTTTCGGGGCCGGCGGTAGCGCAGCATCTGCGCAAGCTACACTTTTCCGTGACCGCGACTGAAGTAGTTACCGACGATCCCATCCCAATTCAAAACCTGCTGATTCGCCTGGCGAGCGAGGTCCGACTCGTCGTGACCACCGGCGGAACCGGGATTGCCGCTCGCGATGTAACGCCGGAAGCCACCGTGATGGTTTGTGACAAGCTGCTCTACGGTGTAGCCGAGCGCATGCGGAGTGAAGGATCCAAGAAGACTCCATTCGCCGCGTTGAGTCGCGCTGTGTGCGGCGTGCGCGGCCGTGCGCTCATCCTGAACCTGCCGGGAAGTCCCACGGGTGCGGTGGAATCGCTGGAAGCTGTCGCGGAGTTGATTCCACATGCGATCGATTTACTGAGCGGCAAGACCGAGCACTCCTAGCGATGCTCGTGGGCCCGTGCCGCGACGTCTGTGTCGCGGCGGACTCTTCGCTTGTGTGCACGGTCGTCGACATAATCCGAGCTATCGATTAGTCGTAGTCAATGCCTTCCCTGGTCCCAGCAGCGGCCGGCCCGGAAGAACGTTGGGCACGATTGTGCCGCCGTCAATCACTGTCGTCCCGCCAACCAGCAAGTATCGCACTCCCACACTCGGCTCCATCGGCTTCTCGAAGGTAGAGCGATCAGCTATGGTCTGCGGATCGAAGATCACTACGTCGGCGTCGGCGCCTTCCTGCAATCGTCCCTTCCTGTGTGCCGCCGGCGTGGAGCGCTCCAGCATTTGAGCCGGCATCAGCGTCATCTTGCGCAGCGCTTCCATGAGAGTCAGTGTCTTTTTCTCTCGGACATATTGCGCAAGGACGCGTGAATACGTGCCGGCGTTGCGGGGATGGCCCACGGCTCCGTCGCTCGCAATCATAATCAGCGGGTTCGGAATGACAGCGTCGATCACTTCCTGCGTATTAGCAAACACGAGCACCCAGCGCTGCGTACTCGAACTGTGTAATTCCTCGAAGCGCTCTTTGGTGAGGTGCTCGCCAGTATCGGGCAGGACGAGATTGCTGTAATCGATGCCGAGTTTCTCGCGCCACCCCGGATTGAACAGCGCTGAATTTACCGCCGTCATGCCGGCGATGTAGGGATAGGCCTCGGTCGTCACGTCGAGCGAGCGAGCGCGCGCTCCTTCGATGAGCGAGAGGCACTCCAGTGAATCGCGCAGACATGTGCTGTTGATGTGAACGACATGCAGCGACGCACCGGTGATGGCAGCCGCCCCGATCACCTCTTCGACGGATTCGATGGCCGAGCCCGGTTCGACGCGCCCAGCACTGCGCATGTGGGTGTAGACCGGCAATTTTCGCTCGGCCGCAACCCGAAACATGTCGATGACTTCAAGTCTAGTTGCGCCCGGCGTGTACTGAATGCCCATGCCGACGCCGAGAGCTCCGGCATCAATTTCGTCGCGCAGCCGCTGCTGAATCCGCTGAATCTGTTCGGGTGTCGCAGGTTGATCCGTGGCAGGCCCACTTTTTGGCAGGATGGTTCCTTCCGGCAACGGTGCGCCGAAAATCAAGGCGCGCGCGGCGACGTGGCTGGCGGTCGTCCCGTAGTGAATGAGTGATTGTCCTTCCTTCGCCTTCAAAAACTGAGCCACGTCGGGGGCGCCAATCTCCATTTCGAGAGCCGTGGTCACGCCGTCGAAAGCCTTGACGCGCTGGCTGGCAATGTCCTGGGCGTGCTGGTGCAGGTCGATGAAGCCCGGCGCCACAACCAATCCGGCGGCGTGGATCACGCGCCGTCCGCTGAGCGGAGCAGACGAAATACTCGCGATTCTTCCCTCACGGATTCCCACGTTGCGCGTGGCGTCGAGGCCGGTTTCAGGATCGATCACGCGTCCGCCTTCGACGACGACGTCGAATTGTTGCGCCGCGGCGAATGTACTGGAGACGACGAGAGCGAGAGCGATAATCAGGTTGCGCATGGGGGCCTCCGACGTTAGCGATGGAAGCTAGCGATCATAACAGGCTCACGCACACATCCTGATGTGGTTCACGTACACTAATGGTTTCCCTTGAAGACAATTGCAAAAGTACTGACGCGATACACGGCTTGGATCATGGGCCTGCTGAAGGTGCTCGGCATTTGGGGCCCGTTTGTGATTGCGTTCGCTGATAGCGCACTGTTGGGCATGCCGGTGGATTTTGTGGTCGCTCGATATGTATATCTGGACCACGCGCGGCTTCTGATCTACGTCGCCATGGCGTCGCTGGGCTCCGCACTAGGCAGCATTCCTCTGTACATTGTGGGCTACCTGGGTGGCGAGAAAGTGCTGCGCAAAAGGATTTCCGAAGAGCGCTTTCTGAAAATTCATCGCTCGTTTGAGCAGCACGAATTCTGGGCTCTGATGTTTCCGGGGATGCTGCCCCCACCGACGCCTTTTAAAATCTTTGTCCTGGGCGCGGCCGTGTTTGAAATGCGCTTTCGCGACTTCCTGGTAGCGATTTTCCTGGGTAGGTTCGTACGCTTTCTGGTTTTATCGACGCTTGTGCTTTGGTTTGGCCCGCAGATTGTGGAGCTTTTCGGCGATGTAGTAATGAAGCACTGGGCTTGGGTCATCGCGGCAATTGGGGCCGGAGTTCTCGTGTGGCTGGTGGTGCGGCAGAGAAGAGCTCCGGCGCAACCTGAGCACTAACCACGATACGGCGAATCGCGGTTCTCGTCATCCTCGATGCTGTTTGTTGGCCGGTGTGAATGAATCGTGTGAAATGAATCGAACGGTTTCCCGCCTCGTTGTCCTGTTCGTGCTAGTCACCCTCCATCCGTTTCTGCTTGCTCAGACTTCGCATCAAGCTTCGCCGCATCGTTCGCAGGAGTACACGTTCGCGATCGTTGCGGCATATCCCCACGACACAGCGGCATTCACGCAAGGCCTCGCGTATCGCGACGGCTTCCTTTATGAAGGGACGGGCCGCGAAGGGCAGTCCTCGCTTCGAAAAGTCCACCTTGAAACGGGAGAGATCGTCCAACAAGTGAACCTGGCGCCCGACCTCTTCGGCGAAGGCATCACCCTGCTCAACGACAAAGTAATCCAGCTCACCTGGAAATCGGGAATAGGCTTTGTCTACGACCTGAACAGTTTCCGTCTATTGCGCAGGTTCTCGTATTCAGGCGAAGGATGGGGTCTCGCCACCAATGGTCGCGAACTCTTCCTCAGCGATGGAACGCCGGAAATTCGGGTGCTGGATGGTGAGACGTTTCAGGAAAAACGCCGCCTCAAGGTTCACGACGGCATGACTCCAGTGGATCAACTGAATGAACTGGAGTTTGTGGAAGGACAGATTTTCGCCAACATCTGGCACAGTAACCGCGTCGCCAGGATTTCTCCGCAAAGCGGAGAAGTCGTCGGATGGATCGACCTTACCGGATTGCTCAACCCCACGTATCGTCTCGACCCGGAAGCCGTGCTCAATGGGATCGCTTACGATACAGTGCGCAAACGCCTGTTCGTTACGGGGAAGCTGTGGCCAAGGGTCTTCGAGATTACGCTATCTCCGAAAGGTCACAAGTAAATCTTCGTCGTCCTGATCCAGGCAGGATCAATGCGGCGAAGGCTATGCGGCGGCCGTGTGGTCGCCTGACTTGCGCAGCCACCCCGACAGCATCTGCAGGAACACGGGCGTTCCAAACATCGCCAGGGAGCAGAACAGATCGCTCTCCGCGGTTCCGCGGAAGAACGGAATTCCGGCGGCGTAGGACATCATCAGGCCGCTGAGAGACCGGGGATACAGTCCCGGCATCGCAACCCAAGCGGCGAAGTTGCTGACCACGAAGAATGAAACCGAACTCGTTACCGCAGCTCCCACCACTCGCCAGAAACCAGCTTTTTCGCGCAGGTTCGTGCCCAGCCACAGAATCGCCGCATACCAAGCCCAGATGATCAGCTGGTCCCAAGTGAAATGGTAGGCATAGACGTACCTGGTCAGGATGATGTCGGTTGCCGACACAACAACCAGCGGAATCCACATCTTGCGGCGCGGGCCGCGTGCGCCGAAAAACAGAAGCGAAGCTGCCAGCGGCGTGAAATGCCAGGCATGCGGCAGGAATCGGATGGCAACGGCAAGCAGCACAAATAGGTAGGGAAGCATGATCACCTCGAAAGACTGAACTCTTATTCTGGGCGCTGGTGAGGCTGGAGTCAAGGGCGGATCGGAGGAACCTAGATTCTTTTCCCCCTCGCGGTTCTTCCCCGCAGTTAATTCCTGCTTACTTCTGCCCGGGTTCCGGAACCACGACCAGGCCGTTTCCCGAGTCGTAGACATCGCCAACCACATGCAGGTTCTGGTCGATTTCCACGGCTCGGCTCAAAGCCGCGCGACTGCGACGGCTGAACGTCGTGCTTGCGATCCCGGAATACCGCAGATCCCGAAAAAGCACGATCGAGCCCTGCTGCGGAGGCTGAAGAGTTTCGGTTTCAGTAATCGGATACTGCGCCCAATCCAGAAACACGCGTCCCACGTAGGAATTTTTCGCGGCAAGCGTGACCGGCGTTTCCTCTGGCTTATATCGAATTTCCATGCGCCCCCCGGGATCGACCTCCGGCCCTAGCGAATTCACCGGAGCCAGTGCGAAGAACGCCGGCGTTTCGACCACGCCGTCCCAGTGGAAAGGATCTATCCGTTTGGGATACGCCGAAACCCGCAGCGGGTCGACTCCGTCATAAGTGCGAGCTTCCAGAGCATTGACGGCGCGGCGGTGTTCGAAATCGCGCAGGCCCCACAGTAGGACGACTCCCGCCAGCGCGAGCGCTGCGGCGACCCGGCCTCGGGGCCCGCGACCGTGTGCGCCAATCTCCTGGTCGATCATCGCGAACAGCGCAGGCACGATTAATCCCAGAATCAGAAACGCAAACATCACGGGCTCGAAGATGAACACGATGTCCCACGAATACCACTTCTCCGAAAACGGCCAGAAGGGCCGGACGCCATAATTATTCGTAAAGTCGAGCAGAATGTGGCTAAGTCCGGCCAGGCACGCGTAAACGAAAAGCAGCCCCCAGCGCGGAGGTAGCTTAGGATCCTTGACCCTACGCCCGCCCAGATGCCAGATCAGGTACACGAAGCCAACTACAACCAAAGCGTCGAGCGGCACGCCAACGAAGGAATGAGTGAATCCGCGATGATGGGCGAACCCAAACGCGGAACCGCGAAAAACGCCGATCATGTCCAGATCGGGCGCTTCGGCGGCGACCGTGAGCGTGAGCGTGGCCAGCGCGGTCTTGCGGTTGAGCCCGGCACGCCCCATGCACGCGCCGGTCAGAAAGTGGGTGATAGGTTCCAAGCGCTTCGAGGAATTCTATCGTAAAAGCAATTCGCTTTGACCGCAGTACCGAGTGATGCGCGGTTCAGCGCGGCGGCGCCAGCAGGTTGAGCGCGTTCGGAACCACTGTGATTTCGGCAGGCAGCGTCCCCAACAGTTCGCCATCGGCTTCGACGTAGATCTTGCGGTGCTTTGCCGAAGTGCCGGGTTCTCCGTATTGGCAGGCGACTCGAGTGCTGTACGCGAGATCGACTCCGGGAACGGTCCAGCGCAGCCGCAACAGGCCCCGGGTTACGTAGGCTAGATACGCCAGGCGGCTGCCTGTGCGGGCGCAAACCAGCCGCATGTCGTCCCGGTCGAGCGACGCTCCCGGCGCCAGTTCCTGCACGACGCCGCCGAACTGGCGAATACGCACCGCCAGTAGCTCGGTCACCTCCGCCCGACGGGCTATGTCCGACCCGGTCTCGCAGTACTCCGCCACGAAGCGCGCCATGTGATAGGTCATCCACATATTCCAGGCCTTGGCGTAGTAAGCGGCCATTCCCATGCGCTGCTTGGTCCCGCTGTGGAGTTTGTAGAAAAGATGCGCATCGACTCCAACCCCGGCCGCGACCACGAAATAACGTGCCTTGGGATTGCCCCGCAAATCCGTACAAGCCACGCGGCCGAGCGCGATGCGACGTGGGGTATATCGCAGCGCCGCCTTCGCCGCCGCTACTATTTTGAACGGAAGGTTCAGGTCGTGCGCCAGTGCGTTGGCAGTTCCCATCGGCAGCACTGCCAGCGCCACGGGCGAGTTCGCGAGGACTTGGGCGATGTTATGAATCGTCCCATCGCCGCCGCAAGCAAAGATCGTGTCACAACCAGACTCGACGGCCAGCCGGGCTTCATCCCCGGCATGATCCTTGGACTCCGTGGGTACGAGTTCCGCTTCGACGCCGCCGTCCTTCAGCACCGCCAGCGCGGATTCCAATTCGCGCTGGCGCCGCTTGCTGCCGCCGGAGTCCGGGTTGTAGAGCAAGGCCGCCTTGCGCATAGCATCGTCGAAGCTGGATTGTTGAAGCTGGATTGTACCTGAGCAGGGATGGCGCAGTGACGATCAGAGGTTAATCAGCGGGAGCCCCACTCCCACATTCCGAACATGGCCTTTTGCGGCAGGGGATGCCCGATCTGGCGGGCGAGCATCGTGATCTGGCCGCGATGGTGGGCGTCGTGCGCGATCAGGTAGCCGAGAAATCCGGCAACATCAGGACGAAAGCTCCGAACGCGACCATCCGTCTCAAACCCGCGGCTCAGCACCACGCACAGAGCATGACGGCTGGCTTCCAGCCCGCGCATGGCTTGCGATGGTGTGACCGTCGCGCGATTGAGTTGCGGCGGAATGTCCCCCGCCTTCGCGGCCTTCAGCCACATGACGCGCACGTTGTGCATGTGCGCGACGATTGCGGCGATGGTGCGGCCCTTGCCGTCAGCAGGTTTGGCCTTCCATGCTGGCGGTGGAAGATGGTCGATCAGGTATTGGTTGATACGGTTGTTGGTATTGAAGGCGTTAAGCAACGCAAGCGGAATTTGACGCAGGTAAGGATTCGTAACGGCGACCACTGCTACCGGGTCGGGGACGTTTGGCATTGGTTCGCTTGCCAACAGATTGGCAGGAAATTCAATTTTGCATTAGGCGTCTCGCCTGTGCAAGTACACGTTTTCCACAACTGCTTTTTTGGGCAAGCCTCCAGGATCCTCCGCGTCCTCTGAGGTTAACGTTTTTTCTCTTGGACTCATGATGGCGCACGCCTGATTTCACGTCACCCGCTCCTTGACTATAATCTGCCCGATGCCCGCCCACAGAGACGTCGAAAAGAAGATCGAGGCGCTGCGCGAAAAGATTCGCCACCACGAGTATCTCTATTACGTCCTCGATCAGCCCGAAATCAGCGACGCCGAATTCGACCACCTGATGCAGCAACTGAAAGATCTGGAGGTGGAGCATCCCTCGCTCGTCACTCCCGATTCGCCCACGCAGCGAGTAGGCGGCGAACCCCGCGAAGGATTCGTCAAGGTCGCGCATTCCTCGGCAATGCTGTCACTCGACAACACCTACAACGAGGAAGAACTCCGCAATTGGGAACGTCGCGTGCATGAGCTCACCGGCCGCAGCGACGTCGCGTACGTCTGCGAACTGAAGCTCGATGGCATGTCTCTGGCTCTGGTCTACAAGGACGGCAAGCTGGTGCGAGGCGTCACTCGCGGCGATGGGATGGTCGGCGAAGATGTGACGCTCAACGTCCGCACCGTGCGCTCGATCCCATTGTCGATTCCGAAGGAGCGGCTGAAGAGGGCCGGCATTCCAGTCGACTTTGAAGTACGTGGCGAACTGCTCATGCCCACCGCGTCGTTCAGGAGAATCAACGAAGAGCGCGAGCGTCATGGACTGCCCACTTTTGCCAACCCCCGCAATTTCACCGCCGGCACCATCCGCCAACTCGACGCAAATATTACCGCCGAACGGCGCATGGACTTTTTCCCCTACATCCTGCTCGAAGCGGGCCGTACGTATTTCGACCGCCACTCGAAGACGCTCAGCGCGCTCGATGTGGCCGGATTCAAAGTCAACCAGAACCACAAGCTGGTCCACTCGATGGACGAGGTCTGGGCATTCATTCAGGAGTGGGAAGGCAAGCGCGATTTGCTGCCTTACGAGATTGATGGCATTGTCATAAAAGTCGACCGCATCTCCTTGCAGGACGAACTAGGCTTCACCGGCAAAGCTCCTCGCTGGGCCATCGCCTACAAGTACGCCGCGCGCGGAGGGGTAACAAAACTGGAAAACGTTCGCTGGCAGACGGGCCGCACCGGCAAACTGACACCCGTCGCTGAACTGGCGCCAATTCCGATCGGCGGTACGACCGTTCGCAACGCAACCTTGCACAACTTGGACGAAATCCGCCGTCTCGGCGTGAAGATTGGCGACTGGGTCCGCGTTGAGCGCGGCGGCGACGTGATTCCCAAGGTCGTTGAGGTCGACAAAGACCATCCCCGCGGAGAAAAAGAAATCGAGGATCCGGTGAAATGCTCGGTCTGCGGAAACAAAGTCGTCCGCGCCGAGGGCGAGGTAGATTACCGCTGCGTCAATGCCGACTGCCCCGCGAAACTTCTTGGAACTATCCTGCACTTCGCCTCGCGCGGCGTCATGAATATTGATGGCATGGGCGATGCCCTGGTCACGCAACTCACCGAGCGCGGCCTTGTGAAAAACGTAGCCGACATCTACAAGCTAACCAAAGCCGACCTGCTCACCCTCGATCGCATGGGCGACAAGTCTGCGCAGAACATTCTCGAGGAGATCGAAGCCTCGAAGAAACTGCCGCTCGAGCGCGTAATCTACGGCCTCGGCATCCGCATGGTCGGCGAGCGCACCGCGCAGTTCCTGGTGGAGCATTTCGGATCGATGGAGGCCCTGGAGCACGCGAGCGTCGAAGAATTGCAGAACGTCGACGAAGTTGGCCCGCGCATTGCCGAAAGCATCGTCGAATTCTTCAGCATCCCCGCCAACCGCAAACTGGTCGAGCATCTCGGCCAAGCTGGACTCGCCTTCAAAGGCAAGAAAAAAGAACGCGGCACCAAACTCGCAGGCAAAACCTTCGTCCTAACCGGCACGCTCACGAAATACACGCGGGACGAAGCTAAGAAGATGATCGAGGATGCGGGAGGCAAAGTCACCGGCTCCGTCAGCAAGAAGACAGATTATGTAGTCGCGGGCGCCGATGCCGGATCGAAGCTCGACAAAGCAAAAGAACTTGGCGTCGCGGTGATTGACGAAAAAGAGATGGAAAAAATCGCCAAATGAAAAGGGCACAAGTCCGATCCCGACGGTGTCCAAGAACTCATGAAGGCACGACTCCAAATTGTCCTGCCGTCCGTGTTTGGCGTCGTGAGCATCCCCCTATTCATTTGGGACGTCCATAACTCGCGCGTAACTGAGTCGATGGGCATGGCATGGGATATGGGTGCACCAGTCTGGCCGTATCAGACGCCTGACATTTTGCTACGCTTTCTGAACGGCCCCGCCTACTTCGTAGCTGTTCCGCTTTCGAACCTCTTAGGATTGTATGCCTCAAGAAGCTACGTTCTGGTTTTTCCCGCCATCCTGATTTGGTGGTGGTTTCTTGGAAGAAGATTCGACAAAGGTCTAGGGAAGAACACAGCCTGTGGTCGTTGGCCGCTCTTCGCGATACTGGTAGGCTTCGGGGGTGTGCTTTTGTCGGCCGCGACGGTTTCCGCCATTCATGTTTTACGATGGTGGTTGAGATATGGCGAAGGTCTAGGGACCGTCCAGAGCCTTTTGTTGTTGCGCTTTCTCAGCCCAGCAATTTGGTGTACCGCGCTCACGTTTATTTTGGTTGCGGCCGCGAGAAGGGTCGCACTGCGATAGTTGGTTATCGTCGCTCTCCCATCGCCGCCCGCATCCTAGCCCAAGTCACATCCAGCATCTCCGGCAGCACCCGCGTTTCCCCAATCACCGAAACAAAATTCGCGTCCGCCACCCACCGCGGCAGAACGTGCATATGAATATGCCCCGCGATCCCTGCCCCGGCGGCCTTCCCAATATTCATCCCCAGATTAATCCCGTCCGGATGATATAACTCGCGCAGCACCGATTCCATGCGCTGCGAAAGTGCCATCATCTCCTGCGCCGCCTCGACGGGAAGCTTCTGCAACTCGTCCAAATGCGCGTACGGCACGATCATCACATGCCCCGGCGTGTACGGAAACGCATTCAAAATGACGAAGCAATGCTGGCCGCGATACACAATGAGCGCCTTCGCGTCATCTTCCTTCGGAGCGTCGCAGAACACGCATCCGCCGGTTTTTTCCGTGGACGAAACATAGGCATAGCGCCACGGCGTCCAGAGATAATCCATAGCAGGGCAGGTTAGCAGATAGGCGCTGTGTTCTGAAACCGTAACGCTGAAACATAGCTGTAACATACGCCAGATTTGCGTTTGACACTGTTCGCGCGCGGTTGCTATAGTCGAAGAGTTCCCATTGGACGCGGGTTCTCTGTGAAAACGTCCGACAGCTGGGATTGTCCAAGCTCACTCGCCAGGGTGGGCCCACCACAACCAAACGACTCGTCCAGCAGTCCGCAAAGCAGGCCCCGCATCCCGTCATCAGAGAGGCATAACCTTGTTCGACGAGACCACCGCCCACACCTCCGAATCCAACTCCGCTGTCGTAACTGAAGAACCGACGACAGAGCAGCTCCACCAGCCCGAACAGAATCAGGCTGCCGCCTCCACCGAGCTTTCCAGCGACGAGCATTCCGCCGAGACGCACGCGTCCTCTACCGTCGACGAGAAGACTGCCGACGAGAAGACCGCTCCCGTCGAGGACTTCGCCTCCGTGCTGGAGACCTTCACCACCGAAGCCGAAGAGGCCGTGAGTGAAGACCGTGTCATCAAGGGCACGGTGCTGAAGCTGACCGCGACTCACGTAGTGGTCGACATCGGTGCCAAGTCGGAAGGCATGCTGCCGCTGGCGGAGGTGCTCGATCACGAGGGCAAGCCTAAGTTCAAGCCCGGTGACGAGATCGATGTAATGCGCGAGAAGGGCCAGGCGGAAGAGGGCTACATCAACCTCTCGCACCAGAAGGCGCAGCGCATTCACGCCTGGGAAGAAATCGAAAAGGCATACAACGAGAAGAAGCCGATCCACGCCGTAGTCGTCGATCGCATCAAGGGAGGCCTCACCGTCGACATTCTCGGAGCCCACGCTTTTCTGCCGGGTTCACAGGTTGACCTGCGCCCCATCCGCAATCTCGACGGCATGAAAGGGCAAACCCTCGAGGTCATGGTCATCAAGCTGAACAAGAAGCGCGGCAACATCGTCGTCTCGCGCAAAGACCTGCTCGAAGGCGAGCAGAATGAAAAGCGCTCCAAGACCCTCGAGCACCTCGAAGAAGGATCGGTTCTCACTGGCGTAGTCAAGAACCTTACCGAGTACGGAGCGTTCGTCGATCTCGGTGGCCTCGATGGCCTGCTCCACATTACTGACATGTCGTGGGGACGCCTGACTCACCCGAAAGATCTCGTGAACGTCGGTGACCAGATTCAGGTAAAGGTCCTGAAGTATGACAAAGACAAGCAGCGCGTTTCGCTGGGATTCAAGCAACTCACGCCCGATCCGTGGCTCGATGCCGAACATCGCTATCCCGAGGGCGCGCACGTTGGCGGACGGGTCATCAGCGTGACCGACTACGGCGCATTCGTCGAACTCGAACAGGGAATCGAAGGCCTGGTCCACGTCAGCGAAATGACGTGGTCGAAACGCATGAAGCATCCGTCGAAGCTGGTCAATGTCGGCGATCAGGTCGAGTGCGTAGTTCTGAATGTAAACCCGACCGAGCGCCGCATTTCGCTCGGAATGCGGCAACTGGCGGCCAATCCGTGGGACTCGCTGCATGAAAAATTCCCCGTGGGCATGACCGTCGAAGGCCGCGTTCGCAACCTGACTGACTTCGGAGCTTTCATCGAAATCGAAGACGGCATCGACGGCTTGGTCCACGTCAGCAACCTGAGCTGGACCAAGCGCGTGAAGCATCCTTCGGAAGTGCTGAAGAAAGGCGACCGCGTCAAAGCGATTGTGCTCGCCATCGAACCCGACAAGCGCCGCCTCTCACTCGGCGTGAAGCAACTTCAACCCGATGTTTGGGAGTCATTCTTCCAGACGCATCACATCGGCGACGTGGTTAAGGGTAAGGTTCTGCGCGTGGCCGCGTTCGGCGCATTCGTCGAAATCGCGGAGGGCGTCGAAGGTCTCTGCCACAAATCCGAGGCCACCGACGAAAACGGCCAGCCGCTCGCGCTGGAACCGGGCCTTGAGCACGACTTCAAAATCATCAAGATGAGTCCGGAAGAAAAGAAAGTCGGACTCAGCATCCGCGCCGTAGGAGAAGAAGCGTCGCGCTCGGAAGTCGAGGCCTACAAACAGCCCGTTTCCAGCACCAGTTCCACAATCGGCGAGCTGATCTCCTGGAAGCGCGCCAGCAACGAGAATAACTAAGCGCCCAGCGCTTACCCGCGTACTTGTCATCCTGAGCGAAGAAACAGCCTCGCGATAAGCGAGGCTGTTTCGCAGTCGAAGGACCCCGTGTTCGCCTCCAGCAGCACCGGCCGAGCTGGGAGGTTGCACACGTGCTCCGTCGGTGCCCCCTCATCGTTTGGCCCCACCGCCCGCCCTGTTCTAGAATCAAACGTTTGCTCAGCATCATCTGTACTTAATATAGGAGCACCACTTTGCCCGAAACCACATACGACCTAGCCATAATCGGCAGCGGCCCCGCCGGATACACCGCAGCCATCCGCGCCGGCCAATATGGACTGAAGACCGCGCTCATCGAAAAAGACGGATTTCTCGGCGGCACCTGCCTGCACGTCGGTTGCATCCCAACGAAGGCGCTGCTCTTCAACGCCGAACTCTGGGATCACCTGAAAGACGCGAAAGAATTCGGCATCGAGGGCGTGGACGCCCGCAAGGTCAACTGGGCCGCCGTGCAGGAGCGCAAAACAAAAATCGTCGCCAAACACACCAAAGGCCTCGAGTTCCTGATGAAGAAAAATAAAGTCGACACCGTGAAAGGCTACGGCAAGCTCACCGGTCCCGCGCAAAATGGTCTATTCACGATCGAACTGACGAACGACAACAAGGCCAGCCATCTCAAAGCGAAAAACATAATTCTCGCCACCGGCTCCGAAGCCCGCATGCTGCCTGGCCTTGAAGCCGACGATCGCATTCTCACCAATATCGAAGTCCTAAGCTTGAAGGAAATTCCGAAGTCGCTGGTCATCGTGGGCGCGGGCGCAGTCGGCGTCGAATTCGCTTCGATCTACCGCTCGTTCGATACCGAAGTGACGATCGTCGAAATGCTGCCGCGTCTCGTTCCCGTCGAAGACGAAGAGGTTTCGAAGGAGCTCGCGCGCGCCTTCCGTAAGCGCGAAATTAACTTCCACACTGGCGCCAAAGTCGACAAAGTCGAAAAAACGAAGTCCGGCATCGCCGTCACCATCACCGTCGACGGTAAACAGCAGAAAATCGATGCCGAAAAAATCCTGATCGCTGTTGGCCGTAAGCCGCGCACCGAAAACATCGGCCTCGAACGGACTAAAATCAAGCCTGACCGCGGCTTCATAAAAACCGATTCCTGGATGCAAACCTCCGAGCCCGGCATCTACGCCGTCGGCGACATCGTGCTCGGAACGCCGCAACTGGCCCACGTCGGCGCCATGGAAGCTCTCGTTGCCGTCGCCAAAATCGCCGGCAAACCCGGCAAGCCGATCAACCCTGAGCACATTCCCGGCGCCACCTACTGCCATCCTGAAATCGGCAGCGTGGGCCTTACAGAAACCAAAGCCCGCGAAGCCGGATATAACGTAAAGGTTGGTAAGTTCCCCTTCGCCGCCAACTCGCGAGCGAGCATCGTCGGCCAGCACGAAGGCTTCATCAAAATCGTCAGCGACGCCGACTACGGCGAAATCCTCGGCGTCCACATCATCGGCCCGCAAGCCACAGAATTAATCGCCGAGGCCGTCGTCGCCATGGAATTAGAAGCCACCGTCGAAGACTTGATGTGGACGATCCACGCCCACCCCACGCTGGCCGAGGCCATGCTTGACGCATCGAACAGCGTGTATGGCCTGGCGATCAATGCGTGAACTCGCAACGGAAGCACGGAGACACGGACCAAGGCGCGATCACAAGATGCCATGTCATCTCGAGCGGGCTCTGCGCGAATGATCTGGGCAATTCCTCGGTGTTCTCTGTGGTTAAGATTTTGTTTTTGATCTGCGCAAATCCGCGTAGTTCCGCAGCGAATAGAATTTGATTTCAGTCGTCCAACTCGGCTCCATCGACTATGCCACGGGCCTCCGCCTGCAGCAGCAGCTCGTCGCCCTCCGCAAAGAAGAAAAAATCGGCGACGTCCTCCTCTTGCTTGAACACAAACCAGTAATCACGCTAGGCCGCAACGCCAAGGCAGCCAACGTAGTAGCTTCCCCCGAACTCCTCAACCGTCGTGGCGTCGAGCTCTTCGAATGCGACCGCGGTGGCGACGTCACCTTCCACGGCCCCGGCCAAATCGTGGGCTACTCCATTTTCGACCTCCGCGCCCATGCCCGTGGAGCGGCAGACGCCCCCGTCCACCGGGGCAACGTCCCGTCCCCGGAGCGCAAGCATCTCGGTGCTGTGGATTTTGTTCGCCGCCTCGAAGAAGTCCTCATCCGCACCTGCGCCGACTTCGCCATCCCCACCAAGCGAGTCCCGGGCCTAACGGGCGTGTGGACGGCCAACAACTCATTGTTATTCCGAGCGGAAGAGAACGATTCGCAGAATCGATCTCTGGAGTCGAGGAACCCGCTGTTTGCCGATGCTGCCACAAGCCCCGCCCCCGAATCCAAACTCGCCGCCATCGGCATCCACATCTCCCGCTCCGTCACCTCGCACGGTTTCGCCCTCAACGTAAACACGGACCTCAGCTTCTTCAATCTGATCGTCCCCTGCGGCATCACGACGAAGCCCGTCACCTCGATGCAGCAACAACTCGCCCGCAAACTCGACCTGAATGCCGTAGCCGAATCCATCTCCCGCAACTTCGGCGTCGTCTTCCAGGGCCAAATCCTCTGGCTAGAATCCCTCGACGCGCTCCTCAGAAGCGCCGTCGGCGTTTCAGAATCATGTGGATCTAGGTCGTAGACTTCGGACAGGGAACTCGAAGGCTCGTCTGCTGCCCTAGCCCTGCGCCCCATTCTCGCGATAACATCAAAACGTCGCTCTTAAGCGCCGCCATACATGCGGAATAACAAAAAGAAATCCAAAGCAAGCTCCAACGGCAATCGCCCGCGCAATGGATCGCGAACCGGCAAGGCTCGTGTGGGCCCCGCTCTCAGTCCCGGACAGGTCGAGCAACGCTCGACAAGCTCTCACAAACAGCATCTCCGCACCTACTCCATCCCCGACATGCGCTTGGAGCATCCCGACTTCACCATCCACCAAGCCATAGAGAAAGACAAAGACGGCACCGAACACGTCCGCTACGAAGTCACCGGCAACCTCGATGCTCCCGTCCCGCCCATTCGCGACTCGAAATATCTCTCGAAGCAGCAATCCATCGAGATCTACCGCTACATGCTGCTCAATCGCAAGATGGAAGTCGCGTTAGAAAATCTCTACAAGCAGGGCAAAGTCGTCGGCGGAGTTTACTTCGGACTCGGCCAGGAAGCCTGCTCCTGCGCGTCGGCCTACGCGCTCGACAAGGATGACTGGTTCGCGCCCATGATCCGCAACCAGGGCTCGCTTCTAGTCCGCGGATTCGCCGCCCGCGACACCATGATGCAATACATGGCCAAAGCCGACTCGCCCACCCGCGGCCGCGATGGCACCAGCCACTTCGGCGACATCGAAAAGCGCAACATGGTCTCGCCCATCTCCATGCTCGGGGATTTAATTCCCGTGCTCTCCGGTGTAGCTCTGGGCGCGCGCCTCCAGGGGCGCAACATCGCCGTCATGACCTACATCGGCGACGGAGGCCAGTCCACCGGCGTCACCTACGAAGGCATCAACTTCGCCGCCGTGCAAAATCTCGGCTTAGTGCTGTTTGTCGAGAGTAATCTCTGGGCTTACTCCACGCCGTCCGACATGCAGTACCGCTGCAAAGACCTCGCCGAACGCGCCATCGGATACGGTATCCCAGGAGTGATCGTCGACGGCACCGACGCCTGCCAGGTCTACGACGCCGCCAGCGAAGCCGTAGAACGCGCCCACCGCGGCGAAGGCCCGACTCTGATCGAAGCCAAAATGATGCGCATGAAAGGCCACGCCATCCACGACGCCGCCGCCTATGTGCCAAAAGAAATGTTCGACTTCTGGAAAAAGCGTGACCCCATCGCGAGATTCGAAGATTATCTGGTGAAAGAAAAGAAGTGGCTGAGCCCGAAAGAGAATGGGGCGTTGATCAAAGAAGTAGAAGTAGCAATCGAAGCGGAGCGAGAGATAGCGGTCAACTCCCCGATGCCGACACCAGAATCTGCCGAAGGCGGCGTCTACTGCGAAGACGGCTGCCACGATATCAAACCAAAATACGGCATACCGAAAGTAAAAAAGGGAAGCAGTGACTACAAAGCAACCGAAGCGGCGGTGCATTTGAAGTAAGCGATGTCCCATGGCACTCAAACCATCGAACAGATTTACAGCCTGATTCGCCAGGCAATTCTTGAGAAAGATATTCTAGCCATGAGTTACAGAGGTTCGCTCCGCGAAATGTGCCCGCACGTACTGGGTACGACGAAGGGATCGCCAAACGCATTGATGTATCAATTTGCTGGTGAAAGTAAAGCCGGCCTGAAGCAAGACGGGTCGCCCGACAACTGGCGTTGTCTTCGGGTCGACGAACTTTCTCACGTGGCTGTAAGAAAATCGAACGGGGAATGGCACACCGCCTCGAATTATTCAGCCATGCAGAATTGCGTAGACAAAATTGATGTCCGAGTAAATATTTAAATTGCCCCTTGGCGACCTGCGAAATCAGTAACGAAAAAATTATGCAACTAACCTACCTCGAAGCCATCCGCCAGGGAATCTGGGAAGAAATGGACCGTGACCCCTCCGTCTTCTGTCTCGGCGAAGACATCGGCATCTACGGCGGCGCCTTCAAAGTCACCGACGGTTTCATCGACCGCTTCGGCCCTGAGCGCGTCATCGACACGCCCATCGCCGAGTCTGCCATCGTGGGCGCGGCCTTCGGAGCATCGCTCACCGGCATGCGCCCCGTCGCCGAATTCCAGTTCATGGACTTCATCCCCTGCGCCATGAACCAGATCAGCAACATGGTCGCAAAAACCCACTATCTCTGGGGTGCTCCCGCTCCGCTCGTCCTGCGCGGTCCCAGCGGTGGATACGTCCACGGCGGCCCCTTCCACTCGCAAAATCCCGAGATGTGGTTCGTCCACAATCCCGGCCTCAAAGTCATCTGCCCGGCCACACCCTACGACGCCAAAGGTCTGATCAAAGCCGCCATCCGCGACAACAACCCCTGCATTTTCTTCGAACATAAATACCTCTACCGCCGCATCAAAGGCGAAGTCCCCGCCGAAGACTACGTCGTCCCCATCGGCAAGGCGAATCTCGTTCGCGAAGGCCGCGACCTCAGCATCATCACCTACGCCGCCATGGTTCACACCGCCCTAGAGGCAGCCGACGTTCTAAAAAACGACAATATCGACATCGAAATCCTCGACCTCCGTACCGTGTCCCCGCTCGATCGCGAAGCCATCGCAGCAACCGTAAAGAAGACCAACAAAGTCATCATCCTCCACGAGCACGCCCGCACCGGAGGCCTCGCCGGCGAAATCGCCGCCATCATCAACGAAGAAGCCTTCGACGACCTCGACGGCCCCATCGTCCGCATCGCCGGCCTCGACAGCGCGATCCCGTTTTCCCCCCCGCAGGAACATCACTACCTGCCGAAAGTAGAAGACCTAGTCCGCGAAGCGCGCCGCCTCAAAGCGTATTGAAGAGGCGATTAGCCTGCGACAGCTAGAACCGTCGAAGAGCGACCCTTTAGGGCCGCGAGAAGCCGTCTCTTCATACAAAGGGCTTCAGCCCCTGCGGTGCTAACTAGCGCCCCACCCCGCCCATCTGCCAAAATATCCCCAGAGGGCCTCATGGGAAAATTCATACTCGGTGTAGTCGTCACGCTCCTCATCCTCGTCCTCGGCGGACTCGGTTTCGCCATGCTTGGTTTCTTTCACACCGCGGCAAACGTCGAGCCTCCCCACATGGAACATCACATGATGATGGGCGCGGTCGACGCTTCCATGGAGCGCCACGCCCCGCGCGTCACCGACCCGCTTACCCCCACCGATCAGAATCTCGAAGACGGTATGAAGCTCTATACCATGAACTGCGCTCTCTGCCACGGGGGTCTCGACCACAAGCCCTCATCTCTAGTCGCTTCCTTTTACCCACCGCCACCGAATTTCATCTCCGATCCGCCCGACGACCCCGAGTGGCACATCTTCTACACCATCCGCACTGGCGTTCGCTACACTGGCATGCCTGCCTGGGACAAAACTCTCAGCGAACAGGACATGTGGAAGATCACCCTGCTGCTCTCCCACCTCGACAAACTTCCGCCCAACGCGCAGGAATACTGGAAAACAAACTTCAACATTTCTCCCGCCACGACCGATGAAAAGAAGGAAGGCGACAAGAAAGAAGAAAAGGAAAAGCACGACCACCACTAAGATCAGGGGACGGGCGACTACAGGCTTCTGTAACACAGGAATTCGCAAGGGAGAGATTACCGATCGCAGCGCCGTGGTAGAGAGCGGCCTTTCAAGGCCGCGTATAGATCGCGACAAATCGCCGGGTTTTAGCCCCTGTGTGGCCGTCTGCGCTCCCGCCCACCCAAACGCTATAATATCCGTTTGCGTCTAACACCCTTTCGGGTCTGCACAGTCATAGGAAGGAAATCATGCCAACTGACATCATCATGCCCCAGATGGGCGAATCCATCGTCGAGGGCACTATTACCAAGTGGTTGAAGAAGCCTGGCGACAAAGTCCAGCGCGACGAACCCCTCTTCGAAATCTCCACCGACAAGGTTGACGCGGAAATTCCAGCCCCGGCTTCCGGCGTCCTGCAGGAAATCAAAGTCACCGAAGGAACCACTGTCGGCGTGAATACCGTTGTCGGAACCATCGCCGTCGACGGCGAAGCCGCCGCCAAGTCGGTTCCGTCCGCACCTCAAAGGCCCGCCGGGAAACCTGAAGAAAAAAAGATCGAGGAAAAGAAAACAGAGGAAAAGAAGGCGGAAGAAAAGAAAGCCGCTCCCGCCCCGCCACCAGCCGCACCAGCTCCCGCGCACGAAGACGAAGAAGAAGAAGCGCGGTCCTCCCCGCTCGTCCGCAAAATCGCCCGCGAGCACGGCGTCAGTCTCTCTCAAATCTCCGGCACCGGACTCGGCGGCCGAATCACCAAGCAAGACATCATGCAGTTCATCGAGAGCCAGGGATCTGCGCAACCGGCTCCCACCCCTGCATCTCCCGCTCAGTCCGCAGCCGCCGCGCCTGGGCTGCGCCCGGCAGCTCCAGCTCCCTACCCCGGCGATCTCGTCCCCATGTCGAACATGCGCAAGCTGATCGCGAAGCACATGATCGAGTCCCGCCGCACCAGCGCTCACGTCCACTGCATGTACGAAGTGGATTTCACTCGCATCGTCAATCTACGAGCCAAATACAAATCAGGATTCGAACAGCGCCACGGCGCCCGCCTCACCTTCATGCCCTTCTTCGTGCGCGCCGCCGTCATGGCCCTGCAGCAGTGGCCCATCATCAACGCCAGCCTCGAAGGCGACAACATCCGTTATCACCGCCAAATCAACATGGGCATCGCCGTCGCGCTCGACTGGGGCCTCATCGTCCCCGTCCTCAAGAACGCCGGAGATCTCAACTTCCTCGGCCTGCAGCGCGGCATCACCGATCTCGGCGAGCGCGCCCGCACCAAGAAACTCAAGCCCGATGACGTCGAGGGTTCCACCTTCACCGTCACCAACCCCGGCCAGTTCGGAGCAGTCTTTGGCCTGCCCATCATCAATCAACCGAACTCCGCGATCATGGGCGTCGGCGGCATCACGAAGCAGCCCATGGTCATCACCGACAAAGATGGCAACGACTCCATCGCTATCCGCTCCGTCGTTCATCTCACCCTCGGCTACGATCACCGCCTCATCGATGGAGCCGTCGCTGACCAGTTCATGGCTCAAGTAAAAAAGAATCTCGAAACCTGGAGCGAAGAAGTTGGCTAGAGGGCGCATCGAGATTAGTAGGGGTGCCCCATCCTTGTCGCGTTCTTTGCGACAGGGTGGGGATTCTGATCTTCCGATTAATTCCCGCTAGCGGAACTGGCGGATGTCGGCTGGGCCGCGCCCTTCGCCCACGTAGAAGCGTTCAAACACTCCACAGTCCCGTCAATGATTTTCGAGATCCCATCCTTGAACTTTTCCGGGTCAACAATTTCCCTCGCCGCCACCGCGTCAACAGTGGCCAAAGCATTTTCCAGAAACGACATCGCGGCGTCCTTCTTCTGTGCCCCAGACTTGCTCCCAAAAAGCCCTTCGATCCCGCTCACTAACGCGGGGATGAACGATATCCCCCTCAACAGCTGATTCAGAAAATTCATACTGTTCTCCTTTGAAAAATTCTTTGCGCCACCTCGCAGTAGACCCAACTCAGCTCAATCCGCTGCCCTCTTCTTAGGTTAGGCTGGCTAAGATATTGTTGAACGTCACAAGGTTGGGATCTGCACTGTCCGTCTTGTTGACGATCAGTGTCAGGCAAACCTTTAATTCGTTCGCCTTGGTCAGCGCCGACGAAAGCATGCCCGGCATGTCCATCCCGCCGGTATCGGCGTCCGCCAGCGTGTTCGCGGTTGGGGCAGTTACGGTTTTCAGATTGGTGATGATTGTGGTGCTTGGTGTGCTCATAGTCTCTCCTTAGTCGTCGTAAAATTGGTGCTGATCGAAAACGTCTCCATTAAATTGCCTGATGCGATCAGCAGGGTGTGCGTCCGCGTGTCGCGCCCTCAGTCCCGTTTGGCGGAGGATTTGCTCGCGCCCTCATGGGGCACGATGATGCGCTTGATTTCCGCCTGACCGTCCCGCAGTTCCCGCAGTTCAACCTCGGTACGCACCCGTCCTTCGGTGTTGAGCGCGTCGGTCTCCTCCACTCGCGCCACCCTTGCCCTCGTCGTTTCAATTTCAGCGTCGCGTTTCGAAGTGTTCCGCGCGTCTTGCAAAATGTATCCTGTGATCGAGAGTGCGAGCGCTCCTACCGCAACCAATGTTCGGCCGTCGAACGGAAGACGTTTCCTCTGTTCTTGAGTTCTCCCAAGATCAATAGCGACGGCTTCCCGCAGAGCCTCGGTCGTCTCGTGTACCTCCGCCAACAGTCCCAGAACTTCGAGTTGAAAATCCTTGGACGTGTAAGGCCCGATTCGCGCCTGCTTTGCGCCGCTCGCCGCCCGAATATTCCCTGGAAGATCGTCGCCGCTCATAGCGGATAATCCACATGCAGCGCGGCCGCATACCGCGAATACCGTGGCGGTGACGAGTTGTCATACAGCCGCATGAAATAAGTCTGCGTACGCGCCAGCCGCGCCAGACTGAATGTTTGCGTGCTGAACCGCCCCAGCAGATTGCGGTCGTTTGCAACTCCCCAGCCATAATCGTGGAGCCGAACCTCAACTCCCCCCAAAGTCGGCGGAATCACTCCTGCATCGACCGATACTGTCGTCGAACTGACCGCCGTAATCTGTGCCTCCGTCAAGTTCGCCAGATAGTACGATCCAACCTGCGACGTCGAAAGCTGCACCGGCATGTCCTGCAAAGATACCGTCGTCGCACTCGAAGCATCCTGCAGCGCCAGCGGCACCGCCAGGTCATTTGCAAACTCTATCGTGTACATCCCGCGATCATCCGCCGGATCGGCCACCTCGATACTGACCGTCCGTACAATCGCGCTGAATACCGCGTTGCGAGAGGGCACATTCACCGTGACCGCATCTCCCGGAAAAATGTCGCTCGCCGCACTCGGTAGAAAGTCACTCCATGTCTCATAGGTGCCCAGCCACGCCAGCCCAGTCGCATCATCAAGAATCGCCAGCGCCGCGTTCTCACAATCCGCCTGCGTCCGCGCACTCGGAGTCTTCATCAGCCTTACAATCCCTCGCGCTCCGTTGTCCGCTCCACTCTGCAGCGCATCCACACTCGCGCTATTCACCACTTCCGCCGCCGCCCGTCCAGACCCGCGATAACTCACAACGATCAGCGTGTTCAACGCCGGCACGTATGCTGGATAAAAATCCAGCGTCGTGGAACTCGCAATCTCGCATTCTGCTCCATCCGACAACGACCCGACAATCTGCGTCGTAAAACTTACGTCCGCCAGAGTGTTATAAGTCGTTTCTGAGAGCGCCGTTCGGACCTCCGCGAGCGAAATGTGAGTCACATACGTGTACGCGATGCTGCATTGCATGCTCGTCGCATTCACCAGCGCATAGGTACAAAATCCTGGCGCATTCGCAATCACGCCGTCAAAAAGCACGGTTGCCGCCGCAACAAGAGTCGCCGGATTCGACGGATCAATGTCCTGAAGCTCGAGCACAAGCCTCAGATCCGCCGCCACCGCCGCTCCCCCTAACCCACTTCCCGCCGGATGCACCGAAGAGTGGTACGTCTCTTCCGACCGGTACACTTCCATCGAATAGATGTACGTCGTCAAAACGTACCGGTGTCCTGCCGTTGTCGCCACCGCGGATCCAGTTGGCATTCCATTGATGAGCGCTTGTATGTATGATCCCGATCCCGACGGTGTAACCTGAAATCCCGCGAGGCAACTCGCGGCAGAAATTGCTCCCGCATACAGCCCGCCCACCACCCCCGTCGAAGACCCCGTGAAGCTCACATCCCCGTGCTGCAACTCAAGCGCACCGCCCATTTCAATTTGCTCAATGAATGCCACCGAAGTCTGCCCGTCCTCCCCAGCCCCTCCCGCAACCTGCAACGTTTGCGATACCACCGAAACCGCCGACGACGGATCATTCACCACCCACGTGGTCGCATCCAGCCCCGGGCCTACGTATTCCTCATCAATCAATGCCGGTTTACTCTGCTGGAACGGGGTCTGCGATAAATAAAATCGCACTGACAATCCATCGGCCACAAAATAATCGCGAACATACGCCTGCGGCTCAAGCAACCCAATCGCCGTGACATCGTTCACTAGCATCTTCGGACACTTTAGTTTCAGTCCCAATGGAGAGAAGTTCGGGTCACTCTCGTTGATCGCATACGTCGCCGCTCCTACCGGAGCCAGCACCAGAGCCTCATTCATTGCCCGATAACTCGCTCGCGCCGTCAGAGCAATTTCCGCTGCATGATACGAAAACTTCTTCTCCGGATTCACCGCATATTCGGCCAGCGTGTCCACGTTCTGCACCGCGCTCGTGTTGAAGACTCCCGGCAGTAAATCCTGCGCCAATTGCGTAAGCACCCCGCCTACGCTCCGATCCACAAACGGCGCCCGGTTGGGCAGCGCCTTATGATCGAGCAAAACTTCATCGCTCTCCGCGATCAGGTCGTAGCGATATACCGCCCCCTGCTCTCCCCAACCCAAATATTCAAACTGAGGCGCCTGGGTCAAATTCGACGGCAAGGTGATCGGCCCCAACATCGTTCCGCCTGCTGTCGGTAAGAATGTTCCCCCGCCCACGGTCGATACCGACTGATCCACATACCCTTTGCTCGCCACATCTCCCGTGTTCGTCGGCGTCGGCACATTCGGCGAAATGCTGAACACTTTCGCGCCCGTGATCGTCTCAGCGCCGGTCAAATGGACCACCCCAGCCAGCTGAGTATTCACGTACTGCATCGATACCGGCTGCGCCGCAGTGCCCGAACCCGGTGTCGTAATCACCCCCGCCAGGTTCACCGGAGAAGTCGTCGGCACCACCCAATACTCAGTTTTCACTTCACCGGGCCCAATCTGATAGATGACCGTGTAATACACACCCGCCGGAGTCGCTCCGACATTGGGAACCAACGCCACGCTGAGCGCCCCATTCGTTCCCAGCGTTACGTTAGTCGCTCCACCCGCCACCGCCGCCCCGCTCGCCGTCACAAACGCCGGCCATGTGATGATGAGCGTTCCCGAAGCTGTGGCTCCATTTGCCAAATACACCGTGTCCGAAACTGTGCTTGTTGCCGGCCCCGACTGAGGAACAGGTTCAGCACCGAACGCCGAAAGCTGGAATCCGGAAGCCGCAATCACCACCGTCAGCACCCAATAAAAAAGCCGCCCATTAGGGCGGCGGCCCGCGTCAAACATCGTCTCCTCCATCCATCCCAATTCCAATTTCAATGTGGAGCGACAGTGTGGAGCGGGCACCCCTGCCCGCTGCTCTTCTCGCCTCAGCCAATCTCCCCAAAAAGTTATGGGAGCCCGAAGGCTCCCATCTTCTCAACCTGACTCGCCAACCAACCGTCATCTCGCCGCAATGGCATCAGAACGAAAAAGAATCGTCATCCGCAGCGAACAACAGCTCATCCCAACCAAGAATAAAATTGTCATCCCAACCGAAGCCGGAGCAAAGCGACGACGTAGTGAATGGACCCGCTGTTTCCCACGACTATCCAACCCTAAACCATCCGCCCGCCTTCAAGAAACTTCTCTACACTCTCCACATACACCGCGGCAAAATCCGCCGCCGGACGCCGCGCCTCAATCATCAGCATCGCATCATCCATGCCCCATCCCATCGCTCCCAGCAACGCCAGCGCCATCATCGGCGCCCGGTGTACCCCTGCCGCGCAGTGGATGAACACCTTCGCGTCGGCCCCTTCCAGCGCCGACAGCGCAAAGTCTACCCCTCGGCGGAACAACTCCACCGGCTTCTCTTCGAAATCGTCATCCGTCGGATTCCACAGCACCTCGATGCCGTAGGCCTGTGCTAGCGGCGTGTCATCAAACTCGATCTGCATGTCGATGATGTGCGTGATCCCTGCCCTCGCCACCTTCGCCATGTTATCCGACGTCCAAATCCCGCCCCCGACCGCAATCCGGTCGGTCAACCATGTAATATCCATCCCCATCCTGTGTGCGGCGACGCCGACCAACCGGTCCCGAGTGCCCCGCCCTTGTCGCACTTTTCGCGACAGGGTGGGCATCTTGACTTGAGTGCCCAATGTCTCGCGTTTTTTGCGAGACGTGAGGACCTTGACTTCCGACTTCGGTCCCACCCAAATCGCCACCGGTTCTCGTCGCACTGCTCTGCTCCTGATTCTACGGCATTGCCAGGTACCAGATTTTCTCGTCGCAGACAGGAAAGATTCCGAAGTAACCGCCCCAATTCCCCGATTGACACGTGGCTCACATAGCCCCGGACGCATTCGTCCGGGGCTGCATCGCCTCGCCCTCACGTCAGCGCCGGATCCTTGCTCTCACCCTCCGCTTCAACTCCAACAGCCTTTGCCGGCTCCGCGCCCGCCTTCTCTGCGCTCTCCGGCTCGTCCTCTTCGTCCCGCCCAATCGGTTCCTCGGGAAGGTTCAATCGGTGCAGCAAAGTTTTCGCCAGGCTGTCTTCCTCCGCGGTGGCCTGACTGCCATCCGTTGACGGCGGAAAGATTTTTGCCATCTCAAACAAATATTTCACCGTGGCCAGCTGCCCTTTTTTCCCCTCGCCAATTACGGCGCCGGCCATTTCTCCCGCCTCCGACTTCACCATGTGCTCGATATCCTTCCGCACCTCTACCGGATCAAGCTCCTTTTTCCCCCTCTTCACTTTTTTTTTCTGCTTCTTTGCGGATTTTTTCGTACCCCTCTTACTTGCCGCCTTTTTCTTCGTCATTCGCCCCAACTCAGGTCCCCTTGGATTTTCGAAACTTCACCCCAAAACGCCGAGGGCGCGCCCCAAGGCGCGCCCTCAACTAGAGCTTTCCTTTTTTTCACTCTATAAATCAAGCATATCAAATCGCGTAGGGTAAACCGGAAATTTTTCAAACTTTATATTTCCCATCATCGCAATCACTTGCGGCGATTTCGCTCTCCAGACCCCCTTGACAAGAATTTGGAGAACAATTTTCCCGATTCGACTCGCGCCACATCGAAGCCGCACATCCCTAATAGGTATTGCCATAGGGCGCCTGAAATTCCTTGTCGAAACAAAAATCCCTTCGAGAGAGTACAGATTCGCTCAACCAGTGCAGCCCATCCGGTGACCATCTAGTGACAAATCGAAATTGCTTGAGCCGGGGCGCAGCTGGCTGTGTCGCTAGGACGTAGTCCACGACGAGGGTCACATCCGCGCACGCCAAGGGTCGCCCGGCCATATCCGGAAGAAATGCTCTGCTGTCCGTTCCCCCATTCCTTGGGATCTCAACGGGCCCAGGGTCGACTATGAAACCGACGTCAGGCAAGGTAGCGACAATCTTGTGGCCCACGAGCATTTTCCTTGGGTAGGTGCGCACCTGCTTCCGTAGGATGTCTGTCTGGCCCCCATTCACGAGCACGAAAACGGATCGGTAAGGGCTGTCCCCGGATGCCGATTCGACCGTTCCGGACAGATGCTGTTCGACGTCCTCCTGCTCACTCTGCTTCTTGACACCAAAGGCCCACGCGATACAGCCAGCGGCGAAAAGAACGAGCACGGTCGAGACCCCCCACTCAAGGGCGAAGTACCTGCGTTTCTCCTTTTGCAGAAGCCGGGCGTCCCGGCGCAGCGAGCGAACCAGCAGCCTCTTCCTTCTTTCCAGCAGCCAGTCGGAGGTGAGCCAGTACCCAACGCTCCACAGGCCGAATAGGGCAAAGGACGCATACGCGATGGAGTACCTACTGGCTAACAACATGGTGACTCCCATGCCGAAGAAAAAGGGAATCGCCACCCCTGAGTACGTCCAGTGGAGGACAGGGCGCAAACGTGAGCGCACAATCCCGAACAGCCGGCCGGCACTTTGCACGATGAGTTGAATCCCCTCCATTTCCGCGAAAGCAAAATTGAGGACGGCAAGCAAGGAGTAGACCCAAATCGCGGTGTGTTCGGACACTCCCGGCCTCCTCCTGCGCTACATGTCAAGAGTAGCGCTAAACGAATGATAGGAGAAGGAGGCCGGGCCAGGATAAGCGCAGCTGAGCCGCTCACTTCATCCCCTCCAGGAGTCCAACTTCCAACAGGATGTCGCTGAACAAGTCCAACACGATCGGCACATACGTTCGCACCGTCCTCTCCGTGCACCCCAGCAACCCCCCCGTCGCTTCTAGGTCATGCTCCTGCAAAATGTGCCGCGCAATCAGCTGCCGCGAGAACTCATCCAACCGGTCCAAACACTTTTCCATGTCGTGCACGAAGATTACCCGATCTTCAAATGTGACAACCGTATACGCGGTAATCTTCGCCCGGAAGAATTCCGATCCCAGCATTGACGGCAACCGCCCGGCTTCAATCGAATAACGCAAATAGCGCCGTAACATTCCCACCGTGCGCCCCCGGTAGATTCGCTGTTGCCGTTCGCGATCCTCCATCTCCACACGCCCCAGGTGTGGCTCTGCCACTGCTCGTTCGACCGACGCGCGCCTTATCTCTTCCGCCGTCCCACCCTCTGCCGGAAGTTGTTGTGCCGCAGATTGCTGCGCAGGGAATTGGTGCGCGGCCAACTCCTCGACTGCTGGCTTTGCTGGTTTCTCGCTTCCTACTCGTCGCCGCGAATCGTCAGCGCTGGCGTAAATGTCCACCGCCTCCCCTTGGCTCGTGATGCCCACCATCCGGGCGCTCACTCCCAGGCCGTTCATGCCGCACCGCCCGCTTCAACATCTGACGCATCAAAGTCCGAAGCATCAAGATCCGGAGCATTTATCTCCCCAGCGTCATCCTCATCCACTTCGTATGCGTATGCCTCGACCGCCGTGTGCGGACGTACCGGCAGAATCAACCTGCCCTTCCTCCTCTTCGGAGCCGGCAAGTCCGCTACTTTCGCCTGGCATTTGTCGCAGTAAATTATTCCCGCACCTCGTTCTCGCACCCACAACCCGCCACAGTGCTCGCAATATTTCAATTCCATTCCCACTTCGCTGCCTTCGCCCTCAGATTTGCGTCTCATCACTCCTCCGAATATTTCCAATTTGGAATTTCCGCCGGCACTGCCCGCGCCATTCCGCAAATCGCGAAGGCCGAACGCCAACACAAAAGCCCTGCGGTCGATCCCCGCTCAACTCGCGGGAACCGAACGCAGGGCTCGTTTCTCTTACGAAGACCTGCTTGCGCTATTTAGTTTTGTGGAGCACAAACAATGGATCTGTGGAAACTGAACCTGTAGAAAACTTCGATAAACCGTCACTCTCGGCGGCCGTCGCAAAGCACGCGTCCGCTTCTGTTTGCCGTTTTACTGCCTCCCCTTACAGTTTCTGTGGGCCCTCTTCGTCTGCCCGCGCGCCTTGCCGTTGCTGGAAGTATCCTTCCTCGTACCCCGACTTCAGCACGCGTCCGTTTTGCATCACCACGCTCACCCGTCCCGTAAAGCGCAGCGATAGCAGCAAGTGCTCCATGGATGCCGACAATACTTCGGCCGACTTCACCTTCCGCCGAAATTCGCCGAACTCTTTTTCCTCATTCGCGTTTTCCGTTTGACTTGTCTCTTTCCTGCCAGAGAGCATATGGGCCCCTACAATTTGGCGATCGTATAACTGTGAATTTTCTCAGTCAAGGTTGGATACACAAACCCAGCCTGTGGAAATCTGGTACCGTTCAGCGCCCCGCGATAAACCGGTGCTATACTCCGGCCCATGAAGTTCAAAATCCTGCAAGATAATCTTCGCAAGCTGCTCTGGGAGCGCATCGAAGCAGGAGAACTCACCGGCCTCCACCTCGCCCAGCAGACCGGATTCAAGCAGGCCCACATCTCCAACTTCCTCAACCGCAAGCGCGGCCTCAGCCTCGAAGGCATGGACAAAGTCCTCTCCATGCAGCATCTTTCCGTGCTCGATCTGCTCGATCCCGCCGAGGTCAACAAGCGCGCTTCCATCCTGCCCCCCAGCGGCGACGAATTTGAAAACGTTCTGCTCACCGACGCTTCCACTGCGGCCACTCAGCCTCTCATCACCACCATGCAGGTCAAAGACATCCTCAAGTTTAAGAAAACTTTCCTGCACAAGCTGAAAGCCGAATCCGACGGCGACCGCTCCGCCTGGCACCGCTTCGTCCTCATCAAGCTCGATGCCCGGGAGGCCACCAGCATGTACCCTCGCCTCATGCCCGGGGCAACGCTGCTGATAGACCGCCATTACAACGCACTCAAGCCCTATCGCAAAGGCGAACTCAATATGTACGCTGTTCTGAAAAACGATACTTGCGCGGTAAGATACGTTGAAGTCACCGGAAATGAGCTCATTCTCCGCCCCCACAACCAGTCTTCGCCCATCGAAGTAGTAGCCTTGGCAGAGGGCAAACGCGCCGCCGACCACCTGGTCGGCCGCATCTGCCACGTCAGTTTGGAAGCGTAAACTTTCAAATGCCAGACCGGTCGCTTGCCTCGCCAAACCGACAAGCTCTTGCCTTTCTCGGAATCGCAATAGCGGTTTCAGTCGTGCTCGCGTTTCCCATGGAGCAGGTCACCCACGGCAAGAATGCGCCTGGGTCTTATTGGATCCAAAATTCGTGCGACAGCACGATTTCTCTGCTGAACGTCGGCCTGATGCTGCAGGCGATTCTTGCACCGCTTTTTGTTTTTCTGCTGCCCGGACCAGGATCCATTTTTCAACCGAAGCTCTCACCGTCGCCTCCGGTCGCGCGTGCGCTCGCTCGGCCGCAAGACCATGCCCGCCCGCGGAAATCCGGGGTCACTAGCGAGGCCCGCTCCCTCATTGCGGTCGTCGCCGCGATTATCGGGATCATCGGCCTTCTCATGTTTCTGCGGAGCGGTTGGCAACTGAAGCACATTGATTTCCTTGCCCACCAGCCCTCCGCCTCGCTCTCCTGGACGCTCCTGCGATCGGCCGCCTTCTCGCAAACTGTTCTGGACTTGGTCATGGGCCTGGCGGGCATCGGCGGAGCTATCTGCCTGCTGTATCTCTACCTGCCGTCGCGACCGGCATTGTTCATGCTATGCGGATGGCTGTCAGCGGCCGCGATCCCGTTTGTTTGGTGGTATGCGGTGCGCGGCTACGCGGAGATCCACGGACTGTGCCCGGCCCTCTTCGACACCAGCCGTCCCGTCGACCCGTTCCACGTCGACCTGGTCCGGGACTGTCAACGCTACTTTAAGTACCTGAGTGGATTCTCCGCCATGTGGGTGGGCGTGACGGCTGGCGGACTGCGCTTGCAATCGGCGCGGGCCGCGGAAAGCGACTCAGCCGGCAATGAACTGCGGGGCTTCCAAAATTTCTTCTGGCTTTATCTTCTTGGCTGGGCCGTGCAATACCGCATCGGCCAATGGTTGGTGCTGCCGGCGGCCCACCATAGTCAGGAGTGGATCACTTACTCAGTCTTCGACTTTGTGTATCTTACCGCCAGCTCTCTGTGGTCATTGGCCTTCATTCGGTTCTTCTGGACCGCGAAAAGTCGAACCCGCCTCGTGAACGTCATCCTGCTGTTTGGCGGGTCGCTCGCCGTCTGCTTCCTGACCGCACTTACGTTTTTCTGGGTGTTCCTCTGGGCGTCGCTGGCGCTTGCGCCTCTTTTCACTCTGGATGTCACCGGCGTGGCATGGGCTTTGACCGTGGGTACGTGGCGATGGCGCACGTTGCAGAATCAACCGTTCGCAGTGACGGTGGCCACTGCTGGGAATCCGTCTGCGATTGATCCGCCGGTAGCAGCCCACCCAGCGGAAACGCAACCGCCTCAACAGAGTCCTGCCTTGTTAGGCCTGCGCGCACTCGAAGTCGTGGCCGCAGTCGTTGCCGGCATGGCTATTTTCGGAATCGTATACGGGCTCTATATTTGGTTCTTCATAGTTAACGCGGGATCGCACCATCGCTAGCGCGCCATTTTACTTCGGTGCAGCAGACGGGCCTTGTGAGTTGTACGAGTAGATCACCTGTTCGGCATAGAACACTTCCGTCGACCACCACCCGAAAATGGCGGCGGCCGTCAGAATTCCGGAGAGCACTACATAGCGTCGCCAAGGCTCTTTCTGCCAGGAATATTTCACTTCTGCTTTTCTCCCGGCGGCTGCTTCTTTTGTTTCAGCCGGATGCACTTCGAGATGAATCCTGTCCGCCGCCTGCCCCTCCGGCCGTTTCCAAACCAACCACCCTCCACTCAGCCCCAGCAGCAAGAGCGTGAATTCCATATAGGGCGGCTCGGCCACTCCACGTTCGAAAAAATGATGCAGCAGGGCAAGTATCGTCAGAGCCAAGTAAACGCCAGGGGATAGCGCCAGCGCCCAGCGCAATCGCGATCGAGGATTTTCGCGGCGTACCTTCGCACCCCAGGCAAACAGACACAGTGAAAACCCAACTACTCCGTTAAAGGCGGCGCCCCGAAGCACCATGACCTGGTCGTGCAGCTGGCGAAGCCGTACCGTGTAGTCCGCCCCTTTTTCCATGAGGGCGTTTTCCTGCAGGCCGAAAATATTGGTCGCAGTTTTGTACAACCAGTTATCTGCCGCATCGAACTTGTAGTGAACCGCCCAACTCAGAGTCTGCCTGCAGAGGAAGTCATGGGGCGACGTTCGATTCTTAAAGGCCCGGATCTCGCGAGTGAGAGGGTCGTCCTCATTGTCAGCAGCACCGGTCGCGACCTGGCTCTCTGTGCTGGCGTGGCTGTCGCGGGCAACATGCAGCAAATCAGTGTTCTGACAATAGACGCTGGTCAGAATGCGCTCCTCGTTAACGCCCACTCGTAACAGCAGCGGCGGGTCAGTGGGAAATTGCACGTGAAGGTCATCGTCGTTGAAAAAGTCCTGCGCGATGCGCGAGATCGCCGAGCCCAGCGAATACGTTGCAGCGAAGAGCAGGACTCCCGCCACCGCCGGCTGGTTTAGTTTCCTGACCCAACGCAGCAGTACAACAATGCTTCTCTCCCCATGAAGGAAAAACAGGTGAACCACCAGCAACACCCAGGGTAGGGCGAGCGCTCCTACAATCGTGGTGTCGAATGCAATCGTAAGCGCGCCCACGCGATGCTCTCCCTTCTACAAGTGAACGGAACTGCTCGAGTCACATTTCCTCGCAAGCGACCCTCGAACACCCGTGTTTACTTCAAGTCCGCCAAGTCAGCCTGCAACTGCTGCAGGTTGAACCCCTGCGGCGCCTTCTTCTGCCCGTCCATGTAGTCGTCGCTCAAAATCGCGTACGCCTCATCGCAATATGCTTCCCAGAACGACCACGTCATGACTTGTAGTGCACCCCACGTCACTACCGTTACACCGCGCGTGTCGTAGGCTACGACCGGAATCGCGTGTCCTCCCCAAGAACCGGGCTTGCCGTCTCCCGTCGTTCCTCCGGGCGGCACCGACCAGGGCTGGTGATTCTGGGTCTGCGCCTGCGCGCTGATGGGCAGCTGCACTCCGATGTAGCAGCCTTCAAAGATGTACACCGAATCCATGACGTGCGTGTGGTTGGAGGGTTCCAGCGAAACGTAGGCGCCAATCTTGTCTCCGGCGATGCCGGTCTGACGCCAGTAATTCAGCACGTCGACTTCGTTCGCCCCGTTGTCATTGGCGCCCGTTTTCGGATTGTAGCCGGTGATGGCCGAGTAGGCGGCGACGATCTGCTGATCAGTGGGCGTCACCATTTTCTTCCCCGAGTTCGCCGTCCACTCCATGATCAGGTGTCCAGCGGCGGCGCAGGTGCAGTCGCCGATTTCGTCGTTGTCCATCATCCCCCACGAGCTTCCCACCTTCGTGCTCAGATCGAAACTGGCGGGTGGTGCGGGCAACTCCGGCGTCACGTAGGAAGCCAGCAGTAGCGCCCGCGGATCGTGCCGAGCCGTCGACTTGCCCAGCTTGAGTTTGAGGGGATCGACCCGCGTCGGGTCCGAACGCATAGCGACGCTTCGTCGCGAGGCAGGCAGAACGCCTTCGAGCTTCTTCACAGCCATATGGGAATCTCCTTTGGCGAGAATTTAGATTTTCGCAATTTCGAACGCAGGTTCGGCGAAACAGGGTCCGGGAATACTGGGTCTGGCAAAAACAAGATCCGGCCGCTCGCAAAGTGGAAACGGGGGAAGCCGTCTTCACGAACAGGAGTTATCGAGGGGAAGAAATCGTGCGAATCTTAGCCCTGAATCTGGGCGGGTCAACCGACCGGCAGGAATTGTTACGAAACCCGAACAGAAGAAAAAAGAAAGCGAGAAAACGGCAAGCTAAAAAGAAAGCTGAGACGAGGGATTATCGGGACGAGCTGCCGCTGGCCGCCCGCGAGCGCGGGCCCGGCTGATTCACATCCTGAAGAATTCGCTGTTCGATCCGCGCTATGAATCTCGGCATGTGCGTGGTCACCGCCTGCTGCAGGCTCGGCCCAAACTCGTGCAAGACATTCATCCCCGCGTCGTTGCCAATGGTCGAACCAAAATCGCTGAATGGTGCCGACGCCGAGCGCCTCCAGTACGGGCGTGAGGCGGTGTCGGCGGCGATCGAAGTGACGACCCGCAGGAGATAAGAAGTGTTCAGGCGGCGTGCTCCCGACAGGTCCCGGCTGATAAGAATTTTCGAAGCCGCGTCCGTGGCTCGCGCGAAGAGCCCATCGCCCGCTGACGCCTGGTAGCGCGAACTCTGGGGAAGGTTGGGCGGATAGAGATACTTTTCGAGAAAGAATCGGGAGTCTCTCTTGGCCGAAGTCTGGTCGGGCGCTGTGTAAAAAACGGCGTTCGGCGGAAATAACGGAGCTACATGATCCACCTGTGTCTGCCGAAACACACCCGTGTTCGAGGCAGCGTTCGCAGCAGTTACTTCGAAAGACAAGCGCAGCTGGGCTCCGGGCCATCGATCGCTATCTGTTTGGAATTGCGCCGGCTCGGGCGCTAGAGTGCTGGGCATGGGGGCGTCGGGCAGCGGGGCGTTTGGAGAGGATCTCCAAGCCCCGCGCTCCTGGCGCTGCCTGTCACTACTGCGGAACTGCAACCCGCGAAGTCCTTCCCCCGAAGCAGGTTCGCTCTGGCTGGACGCTGCGCAAGCCGCTGTCAGGCAAAAGCAGATGATCCGGAAAAGTGTAATCCGTTTCACCATAACTGAAATTTGCCGTCGGCAACCCCTTTGCGGTCATCGCATGACGCGATTCCGCTTCAACCACGCCCTCCCCTTAAGCACTTTTCGTGCCAAAATCTGTTAGCCAGTGGCGCTGGATTGTGAGCGATTCGGGTAAGGGTTTTTGCGGATGGGATTCATCCACGAGTTTACAGCCAGAAGTCCCGGTTAGGCGCGGCTGTGGGAATTTGGCGGGCGCTGGTGGCGCGTCCTATGCTCGGCTCGACGCGGTTGCGTCCGGCATTCTTGGCTTGATAAAGCGCGATGTCGGCCGCACGCAGCAAGTTTTCCGTCTCCGTTGCGGTCTGCCCGGTGGCCACACCTAGGCTCAGGCTGACCTGGACGCTCGTCCCGCCCACGATGATGCTGCATCCTGCGACGTGGCTGCGCACGCGCTCGGCCAGTTCCCAGGTTTCAGCAAGGCCGCAGCCAGGAGCAACGATCAGAAATTCTTCCCCGCCGCAGCGTCCCACCGAATCGTAGGGACGCAACACCGCCGCGATGCTGCTGGCAATGATGCGCAGCACCGTGTCTCCGGCGGCGTGCCCGCGGCTGTCATTGATGGCTTTGAAATGATCCACGTCGATCATGATCAGGCCCACCGGTTCGTGGTCGCGCTCCGCGCGCAACAGGTCACGTTCCAGAATCGCGAGAATCGCTTTGCGGTTCCACAGGCTGGTCAGGCCGTCACGCGACGCCTCGCGGCGCAGCGCTTCTTTGGCCAGCAGCAGCCGGTTCTGCGTGATCAGCAGTCGCGCGCTCGAACACACAAACGACAGGCACACGACCACCGCGGCCAGTCCCAGCCGCTCGCGCGCAATGCGCAGCGACATGAACAGCACCAGCAGCGGATACAGCAAAAAGAAAATCTCGGTGTAGATGCGCTTCTCGTGCCGTGGCCGCTCGAACGAGAGTTCCGGCGCCTCCGCCTGCTTCCAGGTCGCAGCAATCACGATTGGCGCCACCAGCAGGCCGCTCCAAAGAAGATCGAACCACGCTCCTGTGTTCAGACCACGTCCCGGCCCATAGTAGTAGAGCGCATCCACGCATCCGGATAAGGCGAGGAAGGTTCCCATCCGCCCGAACAGTACCCGGACGTCGCGCACCCGGCTGACCGCGCCGCGCAGAACAAACGCGCCCGTCATAAAAAAATAGCCGACAAAATACGGGGCCCATACCGCGTGCGCCAGTTCACCCGGAGACTCCGCCTTGGGTATGTAGAAGAAATACAAATAAGCCGCGACGCAAACCAGCACGCCCTGCACAAAGTCGAGCGCCACCAGGGCGTCGACCTTTCCCGCTTCCTTGTCCGGATCGAGAAAGATCGCCATGCCCAGCGGAACGAACCAGAACGAGAACAAAAGGTTGGTGATCCAGGCGATGGCCAGCGATGAGTACAGAATGTTGCAAACCGAGAGAGTCTGCGCCACCATCCACAGTGCATAGGCCAAGGCTGTGAGACGCCAGAAAGAGAGCGCCAGGCCCTCGGCGCGCAGGCTGGCTGAGACGATGGCGTAAATCAGAACCGCGCCCAGCGCGAGCTGAATCAAGTCTGAGAGGAACGGCCCCGGCGCTTTGGTGCCCAGCATCACGACCTCGCCGAGGTGCGCCAGCCATAACAGGCTGGCGACGGTCACGACGATGCGCGTGCGCTGCAGTGCAGTTTCTTTCATCATCATCAAAAGTTTTCGAGGACTGCGTCGCCCGGGACAAGCGACCGGACCGCAAATGACTCGGCTAGCCCACCGACCGGCGGACGGTACACTTCCGCTCAGGCCCCAAGACCCTTCAGTATCCCGCATTGCGCGGGCATTTTCATCTGACCATGGTACCCTCCCCGCGATTACCACCCAACGGAAATTCGCGCCAGCATTCACGCGGTGTTTCAATGATTTCCACAGCATTCCAACACCGCGCGAGATATGATCCCGATCGAAACAGAACTGCAGTCAGAGAAGAGAGGACGACAGAATATGGCTGAAGCGGGAGCCGGAATTTCGCGGATCGGGCAGATCGCCATCCACGTGCACGACGTGGATCGTGCCGCCACTTTCTATCAGGATGTTCTGCGGTTGAAGTTGCTGTTCAAGGCCCCGCCGGGGCTTGCGTTTTTCGATTGCGGCGGAGTGCGCCTGATGCTCACTCGGCCGGAGAAGCCCGAATTCGATCATCCCAGCTCCGTTCTTTACTTTGCAGTGCCCAACATTCAGGCCGCACACGCCGCTATGAAAGCGAAAGGCGTGCACTTCGAAGACGACCCGCACCTGATCGCGAAAATGCCCGACCATGATTTGTGGATGACGTTCTTTCACGACAGCGAAGGAAATCTAATGGGCCTGATGAGCGAAGTGAAAAGGGACTGAGCTAAGACCTCAGACCCAAACCTCGCGCTCGCCATTGAGACGAGGTCCGAGGTCTGACGTCCGGCGTCCGTCCCTGCTATCATCGCTGGCGGAGCATTTTCGAAGTATGGCATTCCTCGACGACGAAGATTTCGAAGACGAAGACGACGAGACACCCATTCTCTCCGCCAGGGGAACAGGAGAAGGACTCATGGAAGAAGGTTCGCACACGGGCCCGGCCGCTGGACGCCGCAACGAAGACATCGCACTCGATCTGATGAAGTTCATCGCCATGACCACCGGATACGGCCGAACCGCCTCGTCGGGCGTGGGATTTCAAGGCACAGGATCGGCCGCCAAGCCGGAAGACTACGCCGCCCACCTGCTCGAGTTGTACGGCAAGTGCCTGGGCGCAGTCGCCGCGAAAAAGTAGCGCCTACTCGGTATTCAATACCCCAGTCGCCGCAGTCTGGAAGTTTGAAGGAACGGTTCGTATCAGGGCGTCGCTTCAGCGATGCCGCCCAGTCAAGCGGGTACGAACGGCTTTAGCCGCTGGGGCCTTCCGACCACAGCACGCAGCCGCTAAAGCGGCTGCCTCCGCCAGCCACGGGTGTGGCATGCGGGAAGGCGCGTCCTGATACGGATCGTCTTGTCGCCGCGCTCACTTCGTCTGCGACGCCTCGTACTGAATCCCCAGCTGGTCAAATAAAAAGCTGTAGAGGTCGGTGCCCTGTTCGACCGCTTCATCGACCGAGGCCCCGATCAGCCCGTGGCCGGCGTTCGAGGACGTGCGCAACAGGATGGGGTTGCCGGAACTGCTGGCGGCCTGCAGCCGCGCGATCATCTTCCGCGATTCCATCGGATTGACGCGGTGATCGTTTTCTCCCGTGGGCATCAAAATCGCGGGATACGCCGTGCCATCCTTCACGTGATGATAGGGCGAGTAAGCGTAAAGCGCCTTGAACTGGTCGGGATCTTTCACGGTGCCGAATTCGGTGACATTGAACGCGCCGTTGGGGTCGAGTTCGACGCGAAGCATGTCGTAGATGCCGACCTCTGAGACCACGGCGCGAAACAGTTCAGGGCGCTGCGTGAAAGCGGCACCCATCAGCAGGCCTCCGTTGCTGCCGCCAAGAATCGCCAAATGCTGTGGCGAAGTATATTTCTGGTCAATCAAATATTGCGCGCAGGCCAGGAAGTCGTCGAAGACATTCTGCTTGCGAGTGAGGTTGCCCGCCAGGTGCCATTCCTCGCCGTATTCGGCGCCGCCGCGCAAGTTGGCGTCGATGTAAACGCCGCCTTGGTCGAGCCAGAGGCGCTCGGAAGCGCCGAGAAAGTACGGCTCCTCGCTGACGCCGTAACCGCCGTAGCCGTAGAGCAGAGTCGGGTTGGTGCCGTCGAGCCGGGTGCCTTTACGCCGAATGATGTTGACGGGAACGCGAGTGCCGTCTTTGGACGTGGCAAAGTCGCGCACCACTTCGGCGTCGTCGAAGTGAATTGGCGAGGTCTGGACCAGCCCCGTAGGAACCGCTTTACCAGCGGCGGCGTCGAAACGAGACCAGGCCGGCGGATTCAGATACGTCGAAGTGAAGAACAGCACATCGCCGCCCATCGGAACAACTTGCCCGACCGAAGAAATAGGTGGCAGCGGGATTTCTCCCATGGGTTCAAAGACGGGCGGTGCGCCGCGCTGGCCGCCGCCCTGAGAGGCTTTCCGTCCGAAAATCCGCACGCGCGAAGGGCCGCCGATGATATCGATTACGTAGAGACGATCCCATGTGGGCACGAAGCTTTCAACAGAAGCGCGGTCAGTTTCGTCCGCGCCATTGCCACCGGGAGTTTGCGGGACTACGACTTTCGCCTGGGAGAGGTCGAGCTGCGAGAGTGGCAGGCGAAGAATCTGACCACGCGGCGCGCCTTTGCGCGAGAGCAGGTAGAGTGCCGGGTCTACCCCAAATTTCACTGAGACGATTCCGTCTTCGAAGTGAGTGATCTGGGTCCACTTGCTGTCGGCGTCCATCAGATAGTGGGCGAACTGGCCGCCATCGCCGTTTGCCACGGAAGCGAGCAGCCAGTTTCCGTCGTCGCTGGTGTGCAGCTTAATCTCGGCGATGCGCGGGAACTCTTTGCCGATGACGTAGGTATCCTGCTTGGGGTCGGTGCCGAGTTTGTGAAAATAAACCTGCTGGTAGAAGTTGGCATCTTCAGCGGGACGCTCATCGCCCTGCGGATAGCGCGTGTAGTAGAAGCCGGAACTGTCGGCCTTCCAAGCAATGCTGCCGCTGGCGGTGGCGAAATTGACGCGGGGGACGACGTCGGCGAGTTCCTTGCCGGTGGCCACTTCAAAAATGTGCGCCGAGGCGTCTTCCGATCCGTTTTCGGAGAGCGCGGCCGCGACGTACTTGCCGCCGAACGAGGGCACAAAGAAATCCATAGAGAGCGATCCCTTGGCGCTGGCGGCATTAGGATCGAAGATGACGCGAGCGCTGGCGGGATCATCAGCCGAGCGCAGAACGACCAGCATGGGCTGCTGTTGCGGCGGCTGGTATTTTTCCGCGAACAGCATTCCTGCCCGGAACTGCAAATCGAAATACGAAGCGGAGCCTCCCGCGATGAGCTGCTTCAGGCGGTCTTTGATAGCCGCGCGGGCCGGCAGGTGATCGAGATACTCGCGAGTGCGAGCATTCTCGGAGGCGCTCCACTCCTTGACGGCGGGGTCGTCCCAATTTTCGAGCCAGCGGTAGTTGTCGGTGACCGTGACGCCAAAATATTCGTCGGTGACGGGATGCTTGGGCGTGTCGGGTGGCTTGGGGATGGACGCGGTTTGAGCGAAGCCCGAGACGGTGAGGAGGCAAGCGGATACAAAGAGCCGTATAAGTTTCTTCGTGGGCATGGGAGGGCCTCTGCCAGCAGGCGCGGGAATTATACAAGGGAGCGCTGCTTAGAGTTCGAGGCAAGAAAAAACCGCGCCCGAGCGGGCGCGGCTTTTGAAGTTTTACGAACGGGAGGCGGTCGCGGCCAGGTCGAGACTTAACGGCGTTTTTTGCCCTTCTTCGCCGGCTTTTTCTTGGCAGGTTTCTTCTTGGCTGCTTTCTTCGCTGGTTTCTTTGCGGCCTTTTTCTTCGCGGGCTTCTTGGCAGCCTTTTTCGCAGCCGGTTTCTTCTTGGCTGGTTTCTTTTTTGCTTTGGGTTTGCCGCCTCCGCCGCTGGGAGCCGGAGGTGCGGGCTTGGGGGCTGGAGGTGCGGGAGCGGACACCGGCTCAGACGCTTCAGGAGCCGGCACGCCGGATTCTTCTTCCTCCTCTTCCTCTTCGAAATCCTCTTCCAGCGACTCGGTGTAAGCGCCGCTGTCGCCGAATTCTTCCTCTTCGTCACGTCCGTAGAGCGTGGGATCGTAGAACGTCATTGTTCCTCCTGATTCAGTGGCGGCCGGGCGCGTGCGGGGCTCCTGGCTGCGGGCACAAAGAATTTAAAAGACCACCGGAAACCTCTGCTGGAACGGCGCGCGATTATAGCACGACGTTCGGTGCAGCCTGCAAGCGCCGCAATCACAGCCGCAGTTTCGTTTATCTATCACAGCGCGCGAGCAAAAGAAAGAGGAATTCCGCCGTCCAAAGAAAAGAAGAATCGCAGGATGAGCTGGTGGGTCCGCGGGACACTTCCGGATTTTGGCCATCGATCACGAAGGATTGCTGGCAAACAAAAAACGAACGAACCTGCTTCACTGCCGCTTCGGTGGCGCTGCCGGCTGCGAGAGCCGCTTCACGACGCTGGCGTCGCCGTGGATTACAACATCAGCGGCTCCGGAACTGATGGTGATGGGCGCCGAGACCACGTTGGCGAAAGCCGTGGGCAGTGACGAGCGGTTAGGGGCGGTTTGAATGTTGGCCGTGCCGTCCACCAGCGCGGTAATGGCAAAAACGTAGGTGTTGCCGGAGGAGAGCGGAGGCAGAGTGACCGAAGTCTGCGAGGTATAGAAGACGCCTGCGTTCAAGTAATTGGGTGCTCCGTCCGGATTCGACAACACATATGCCGAGACACCGTAGCCGTAGGGCACGCCACTGGCGGGCGCGGTCCAGCTAAGCGAGGGCGTCGAGGTTGAGAGCGTGGCGGTGGTGAGCAGGCTGCCGCCGTCAATCATGGGATTCTGCACCGGCCCAACCATGGGCGCCAGAGGCGTACTCGAGGGCGCGACCGACTCGCCCGTCACCAGTGCGAAGTTCACCGTGGACGTGGAGTCAGGAACCGGCACGGGAATAATCGCTTCTTCGCAGAAGCTTTCGGCGCGGGTCCAGGTCGACGAAAAAGGATCGTTGTAGTCAAGAGTCCCCAGGGTCTGGTCGGTTAGGATGCCGGGCTGCTGCGCGCTGGCTGTGTTCAGTTGAAACCCGGTGGCATCGCAGCTGCTGAAGTTCAATAACGACGCGATGCCCAAGGGTTCGTAATAGTCGACGGCGAGGTTCAAGTTCGGCCCACTGATCGACGCCCCGGGGGCATTTGCCCCGATCACGAACGGCTCGGCGATGAGGGAAAAGCCCGCGTAGTTCGCGCTGGCAGTGGCGGGAGCCGCGCCGCTGAGAGCGGTCGCCCATTGCGATCCCTGCACGCTCACGTTCAGCGAAGTGGGCGAACTGTGTTGCAGAGTCTGCGTAATGGGGTTGGTGCCGCCGTTGATCAGCGACAACCCTGAGAGCGTGGCCGACGCCCCCAGCACGCTGACATTGGCCAGGGCGCCGAGCGTGACCGGCTCGTACTGCAGGATGAAGCCTGTGGTGGTCTTTGACCAGTCAAAGGGGCTCACGTAGCCGATGGAAGTCGAGAGCGTGGAGGTGTTGGGTGGATCGCTCAAGAGGGGGCCGAAGATCTGATTCTCCAGGTTCAACTGAATCGAAGTCGGCGCGGCCACTGAGTCCAGACCTGACAGGGTCAAATCGAATTGAGTCGTGGTATCGGCACTGAGGGTCGCGACGGGAAAGCCGGCGATGCTGCGGCCCAGGTCGAACGTGCTGCCACTGATCCAATAGGCGCTAGAGCTCGCGGGAAGCACGTTGGCCCCGCCAACGGCGAGCCAGTAGTTGCCGGCGGGCACACCCGCAATGCTGATGACGCCGGGGCCGGTGGTTGCACCCTTGAGCACAGTCAGGGAGCCGTCAGGCTGCGGCGCCACGGCAGAAATCTGCAGGCTGGCGGAGTCGACGATCGGCACCTGCACGGGGCCGCTCGGCTCCCAGTAGGTGTTGATCCAGTTGACGGTCACGATGCCGGTGGGGTTGACCGTCCAGGACTGAGTCGCCATGCCGCCGGAGGCCGTCGCGGTGACGGTGAAGCTGTTCGAGGTGCGCGACTGCGCTGCGGTCGGCGTCCAAGCGATAGCGCTTCCGCTGAGGGTCGCGCCCGTGGGAGCGGTGGTCAGCGAATAAGTGACCGCTCCGCCCGCCGGATCGACCGCGACTGGCGTGTAGGAGTAAGCCTCTCCCTGAGCTGCGGCCGTGACTGGGGCGCTGGTGAAGATGGGCAACGAAGACTGCTTCTGCGAACTGTTGTTGCTGCCGCAGGCAGTGAGAAAGGCGGCCAGAAGCAAAGAGACGACGAGAAGGGCGCGAGTGAGCATTGGGACCTCCTGGAACAGGGGCCGACAGGCGGGGGAACGAAATCTTACCATGGGAACCGAACCTTCCCCGTCTGTATGGTCTGAGAATGTGCCAGCGTATATATCTTGCAGAAAATCCTGAGAACAAACGCGGGACTAGGTCAGTCTTGAAAGTGTCACAACGACAAAGGTTTTATTGAGGTGTGATTCCCAGTGGAGCGAGTTTCGCCGCGGTTGCCTCTTCAGGCTTGATGCTGCCCTGCTGAAGCATGGCATCGATAACCTGGTTGCGCCGCGCAATGGCTCGGTCGGGATGTTGAATGGGGGAATAATAGGCCGGGCGGGCGATCAGTCCGGCCAGCAGGGCCGCTTCCGCCGTGGTGAGTTCGTCTGCGCGCTTTCCAAAATAGCGGTGTGCGGCCTCCTCTACGCCGTAGACGCCGGGCTCAAAATACGCACGGTTCATGTAGATATCCAACAGCTGGGCGTTCGTGAAATGGCGTTCCAGTTGGATCGCGGTGCGAATCTCGGCGAAGGCTCGTCTCAGGTGGCTGCCGCTGGACCTGCAAGTAATCTGTCGAGCCAATTGTTCGGAGTAGTGTCCATATCCGGCGGCGTGATCAGGCCCACGGAAGTAGCGACCAAAGAAGCCTCTCGGATCGAAGTCGCCCTCGGCAGCGAGCAGCGCTAGACGGAGCTTAGGTACATTCGCGCCTGGAAGGGCGACCACCCACAGTGATTCGCCGCATATCGTGGTTTTGACCGACACTACGCCGCCATCGACGACGAATGCCGCCAGAGTAGAGGCAGGCGGCAGATCGGATGAATAGAAATATAGCCACGCGGCGAAACCAGCCACTAGGACGACGCACAGCAGCACTATCGACAGCAAAATTTTGATGAGGACCCGCAAGCTACTCGGTACTCGTGTCATTGCGAAAAGTTCGGACGGGGCATTTTACTGCGAACCTACGGCATGCCCTAAGTCGGTTTGGTTGGCCGGAAAATTTAGCGGGATAACTGCACGGTCAGGATCATGCCGGGGCGGATCACGGCGACATTGCGGTTGTCGCGCTTGAGGGCGGCGACGGTCGTGCGGTAGGCGTTGGCGATGGAGTAGAGAGTCTCGCCGGATTTTACTTTGTGGTGAACCACGTCTTTTTCTTTCGGATTCGACCGCGAGGCTTCGAGGCGCTCAATCTGCGCCGACTTGGTGGCCGGCGGCTTCACGGTGGCTGTTTCCGCGGGCGCTGGCGCCGTGGCCGGGCGTTTTGTCTTGTTGCTATGGGACGAGGTTCGCGCCGAGGCGACTTCCGTCGGGTGCGCACTCGGGGAAATCGGCAGGTGCAGCGCGATGATCCTGCGTCCGCTGAGGCTGTTACCGCGGATGCCGTTCCAGCGGCGCAGCATTTGCGCCGAGACGCCGAAATTTTCGGCCACGGTTTCGACCGTGTCTCCGGCATGCACTTTGTAGCGCGTAATGCGGCGGGCGTAGGTCGCCGTGTCGTTCAGCGGATGCTTGCCGGGCGCGACCGGGATGACCAGCTTGGCGTCGGCCTCGAGTTCTGTATTAGTGCCGTCGAGGTGATTGGCTTCGGAGATCGACTTGGCCGTGGTGTGATACGTGTGGGCCAACGTCGCGAGCGTGTCGCCGGAATGAACTGTGTGATAGCGCCACCACAGGCGCATGTCGGCGGGAACCGAGGCAATGGCGGTTTCGTACTGATCCTTGGTCCCAGCTGGCAGGTGCAGATCAAACTGGCCCTCGCGCGGAGTGGTCAGGCGCAGCAGGCTGGGATTTAGGTCTTGTAATTCTTCGGGCGTGGAGTTCACGCACTCGGCGACGAGCCGAAGATCCACGGGATAGCTGATTTTGACCGTGTCATATTCCGCAGGGTGCTCCATCGCAACCGTGTCCAATCCGTACTGCGCCGGATTCTTGGTCATGATGGTCACGGCCAGAATGATGGGCACGTAATTCTTGGTTTCCTTGGGCAGGACGTTGCGGTTGTAGAGTTCCCAGAAATCGGCGTAGCCGGTGCGCTTCACGGCGGCCTGTACGGTGCCGGGGCCGGAATTGTACGCGGCCATGGCGAGGTACCAGTCACCGAACTGGTTGTAGAGATCTTTCAGGTGCCGGGCGGCGGCGCGGGTGGATTTTTCAGGGTCCTGGCGATCGTCGACCCACATGTTGTGGTGCAAACCGTACCCGCTGCCGCGGCTGGCCATGAATTGCCAGATGCCGCGAGCGCCGGCCTTCGAAACCGCTTGCGGATGAAATCCTGACTCGGCCTGCGCGAGATAAATCAAGTCCTGCGGGAGGCCTTGTTCCTTCAGCGTCGCGACGATCATGTCGTGATAGCGGCCGGAGCGGGCGAAGGCACGCTCGAAAACGCCGCGTCCGTAGCCTGAGAAGTAAGTGATGTAGCCGGCGACCTGGTCGGTCATCATCAGCGGCAGGTCGGAGTGCATATGCTTGATTTCGGCTTCGGCCTTGGCCCGAACCTTGGCGTCAGCCGCCGGGGCCAGGCCGTTGGTTGCGTCGTTTGTTTGATCGATAGGCGCGGGTTCGGCTTTCTGCTGATTATCTTGTGCTTGCTCGGAATCGGCGGCGGTCCCGCCGGGGTAGAGTTCGTTGACGCCTTCAACGATGTGGTCGAATTCCTTTTGCAGGCGATCGTCCGACCGGATGTCGAGATTGCTGCTCAGAAGCGCGTTCAGCGCGCTGTCGAAATTCTGCTTGGCGCTGTCACTGTTGCCCGCATGATAGTTCGCCACGCCCTCCTGGTATTCCTTTTCGGCCCGGGCGATAAGATCGGCAACCGGGTCGGGGGCGTCGGGTTGCGTGGATTGAGATTCCTGCGGTTGCGAAGGCGTGCCAGCCGAAGCCGGTTCGGCCGGAGCACCGTGGGCTTGTGCCTGCGAACCTGATTGCGAAACAGACGACGAAACTGGAGCGGGTGGCGGAATCGGGTGCAGCGTCGGCGCGCTTCCCGGGGGCAGCAGAGAAACCGGTTTCTGTGCGGTCTGGCAAGCGCATGTCGCCAGTATCAAAGCGGCGAGCACAGCAGTTCGCACATCGAGATTGAGTCGGAAGCTAGCCAATCGCAGTTTCTCTTCGGGGCCGGTTCTGTTCCTTCTAAACTATCTATTCCTCATATATCGCTTTCAATTCCCTTTATTCCTCTAGGAGATGCGTGGTTCTCCTAGTATGAACGTCCGGTGAATTCTACCAAATCGTACGCGGCACCCGCGCCGAGGTCAATCGCCGAAAAGGCATCATGTCCGTTACTTTTGGCACCTCTGGAGGATGGTTACCGTGACGGCCACCCGACACAGACCGCAGAGTCTAAAGCTCCAGTTCCATTTTGGATGCCAATTGCCAATCTTACGTTGGGGATCAGGTGAGCAATCGAGGTCGGACTACAGTTTTTCCCTTACGGTAACCAACCGGTTCTCTGCGGTCTCGTTAAGGTCAAGTATTCAGGACTGGGGGCAGCGGCTCTGGGTACGCGCCGCATTCGCTCGGGTTCCCCCTCCGATGTGTGGCACGTCACCACAGGCCGATCGCCCCCTTCAAACTGGGCGGTGGACCTTATTTCTCGAGAAAGGCGGTTCGGAACCTAATCCTACTTTGCCCGGCCTGTCGCCCTGGCTGTCGACTATATCCGCCAACCGATACGTTGGCTGTACCTGGAATTACTCAGCAAAGCCGTATCAGCACACTACTTTTCGTCCCGGAATCTCTGAATGGCCACGTGCGCGCCACGGGCGCGGCAACCGCTCGGGCACATCGCCCATTTACCTCGAAACCCCCGCCGCGCAGATCAACAGTCGAATCGCATCAATGCTATCGATCTTGGATTGGTCAAAACCCACCTCGGTAAAGTCGATCGCGCAACGTTCCTCTAGAAACACGACGAGATCCACAGCATCGACAGAACTCAAGCGGCCGCTGAGAAAGAGCGAAGTGGAGTCAGTGAAGGGCTGACGGTCGTCCCGGCCGGCCAGAACCTGCTTCAGAAATTGACGGACTTCGGCGATATGATCCATGAGAACCTCACAGATTCAAATTGAACAGATGTGACAGAAAACGAAAGTGTTCCGAGAGCGGATAGTTGCGTTCGGTCGAGCCAAAAACATCCAAGAGGCAGAAGAAGAACACCACCAGCGCAGAGGGCAAAAGCTGGCCCCGGATGAATCCGGCCGGGGCAGGATTCCGGTGACGCAACTGTGAAATGCTTATACCTGTGGCCAATACGACGCAATAAAACAGATACACCTGGTAATTGACAAGTGCCCCGATGAGTCCGAGCCTTTCAATGAAGATGAGGTCCCGTCCAAAATGAAAGAAGGCATTGCCAAAACACGCGGCGGCAAAGATCGCGGCAACAAGACGCACCTTTCGGTTTTTCTTGAAGTATCTGAGAAAAAAAGGATAGAAGAAAAAGTCGACAAGAAGTTCTTTAAAATAAAAGTAGTAACGATTGAAAAATTCAGCGACGGTGCGCGAAGACAAGGGCCGGTAGGTATTCCTCAGAGCATTAAAGCCCGCCATACGGCAACCGGCGATAATCGAGTGCCCAGTGACACATAACGAGATAATACCTCCGAAGAATCCGGCAATGAGGCTGGCCCAGCAAACGTACCAGGGTAACGGCGTTCGTTGCACGCTCAGGGCCAGCGCCGTTTGAAACGGAGGTATCCGCAGGTATTGATAAATACAGTAATCGAACCAGTGTCCAAACCAGAAGAGCAGGAGGGCCCAGGAAAGAAGTTTGACGGCCTTCAATTGCGTAATAGCGAGTTGTTTCCCGTCCTTTGCTTCAATCCGGCGCAAGTACGCCGCGCCCTTGGCAAACGGGGTGGTTGTCGACCCCCAGAAAGGAAGATAAGAGCCGAGTTGGAACTTAAAAGGATCGCGGTCTGCGGCATTGTGGTCGAGCAACGAGTAGGCGATGAACCACACATAGATCGAGAAGAAATGGACGAAAAGCCAAAGGGGCCCCCACAGCGTCCAGTCCTGCGGGACGGAGGAAGCCGCCAGAATAAGCACCGAGTAACTGCTCAGTAGAACGAAAACCGGCCGGCGCCCATACCATGAGCGCGGGAACCTGACGGCGGACCAGAAGAACATGCCACCCAGGGCAATGCACAGCACAATCATGCTCACCGTGTACGATTTCAAGGGAAAACTGCGCCAAGGCACGGCAAACGTAAAGATCAGTGTGCTGATGGTGACCAGCAACCTTCGCCGCGACGGAATAAAGGTAATGAGCGCCAAGCACAGCGACAGCACGAGCCAGTCCTTCACAAAATACGTCATTCCGGCTCCGAACAACGTAAGAAGAACCAATTTGCCGGCAACGGTCTGTGCGAACGACACGACCGCGGGATATGCCTCAAGCCGTGGAATAATCCGGAATTGCCTGACTCTCTCCGCGCCCCAAGGAGTGGATTCTAGCGAAATAGGCGGGACGTAAACGTTCAAACCTTTTCCTCCTGCAGAAGCGTAACGAGTTGTTTGCGGTTCACTTTTCCATTGGCATTCAACGGTAGTGACTCGACACAATGGATTACCGACGGAACCATGTAACTCGGCAGCCTGGTCTTGATCTGCTCCATGTAGTCCGAATCCTCCCGGCCGTTTTGCCCGCCCACGAACCCAACAATCCCCTCCGCCGATCCATGCTCCATCGGCCATGCAACGGCGGCTACGGCATCGGTTTGGTAAACTTCCCGCAGGTGGCCCTCGATCTCCTCCAGTTCCACTCTCAGGCCCCGGACCTTCACCTGGTTGTCGATTCGACCCAGATGGTGGAATGTACCGGTTGCGTCGCAATAGGCGAGATCGCCTGTGCGATACCAGCGTTTCCCCCTGAGCACAGGAAAACTGGCGCGCGTCTGTTCTTCGGCGCCGAAATATCCGCTGCTCACCTGGGGTCCGCCGAGCAGCAATTCACCTTGTTCTCCTGGCCGCAGAAAGTTCAGTTCCGAATCCACGATGGCCGCTTCCATTCCTGGAAATGGCTTCCCGATGGCTACTACGCCACGGCTCGGGGTCGCGTTCTCTGGCCCTTCGAAGCGCTGCCCGATGCATACCACGGTTGCTTCCGTAGGTCCGAATAGATCATCCACCACGCTGTTAGGGGCTGCCTGCTTCCAGGCCGAGGCGGAAATCACGGGTAACGGTTCGCCCGCAAAGAACGAATACCGAAGGCTGGGCAGCGAGCTGGCAGGGAGCATTTTCATCCTTTGCATGCCGCTTACCACCGACGGCACCGTGAAAATCACGCTGCATTTATTGCGTCTGACGAAATCCGCCGGAGCCATCAACTGCGTATGGGGAACTACGTGCACCGAGGCTCCGACGCTCCACGCAACAAACAAGTCGAACACGGAAATGTCGAAGGTCACATCCGTCATTCCCGCGATGCGGTCAGAGGGTTCCAAGGCGTAGCGCTCTCGCATCACGTTGATGAAATGGGTGGCAGCCGAGGCGGGAATCATCACGCCCTTCGGCATTCCGGTCGTACCGGAAGTGAAGATTATGTAAACCATATGATCCGGACCGGCCACCACGGGCCTATCCTGAGGATCGAATCGCGGAAGGGCGTCGCTCCCTCCGATCGTCACGCTCACCCCGGTATCGAGCTTGATTTCGTGAGACGCCCCGCGCTCCGGGGCCAAAATCAGCCGCGGGCAGTGACTCAGCAGGCGCTGCGATAAGAGAGATTCGCTTTCGGCGTCGACGATCAAAGCCTCCGCCCGGACGTGATCGAGCAGTTGAATCAGGCGCTCCTCGGGATGTTTTGGGCTTAGTGGCACGTAGGTTCCCCCCGCCCAACAGGTGCCTAAAATGCCCGTGTAAGTCGAAAGGCTGCGAGAGGCGAGGATGCCGATCCGGGGCGCTGGCTCGCTACTATTCCGCCGGATCCACCCCGCTACAGGCTGCACTAGCTCCCTAAGACGGGAGTAGCTCAAGCTCTTCCCACCGACCGACAGCGCCAATTCGGAGGGAAGCCGAAGCGAGCTATCGTAAAAACCGCGTGCGAGACTGAAGTCCATCGATGCTCTTCTGGCCGGGATTTACCTTCTGGTGCGGAGTCGGTCGCTCTGCTCAGGTCAGCTCATACTAACCTCTCCTCACCGCTCGGCGCATGTTACTCAGGTTACGGGGTATTGGTGCGAAACCTGGCCCTCGTGCAGTGAGCTGGGGCAAAGAATTCGTTTTCGTTAACCCCGTTCGCAAGTGCGAGTGGTCTTGAGATGCTCGCGGTTCTGCTGGGACTTTGGCGCCTCGTCGTTTCGCTAAATCAGACGGTCGCGAATTGATAGTCAATTGGTGAAAAATCTCTTAGCACTCATTGGCGCTTGCCAAGGGTTTTGAGTGTAAACGCGTGGCCTATTTTCCGTTCGTGAGATGGAAGAGAGGTCGACTAACAGGTGGCAGCACCGTCTGAAACCACGACACCCAACTTGCGCCGAGCGCATGGCGCTCATCCAGAGCGCGGAGGGAAAGGTGGCGACAGTGGCGCCCGGTGGGAGTCCACTAAAAAAGACAAAAGAACCCACTTGACTCCGACCGGCCTTCCCATGGAAGGCCTGTTCACGTATGACGATTGGTCGGCGCGGACCAGAGTGATTTTCACCAACTGATCTGGGCGAGTTTTCAAACTCTCCAATAATCCGGCCGCCAGGTCTTGATCGCTTTCTTTATGTCGGCGCGGGAGAGCTTTTCGTTCAAAGCGCGCTCGGCCAGCTTGGTCACTTCGGCGTCGGAGGCGAAGCGCAGGGCGCAGAGTTGATCTACCGTCAACTCGGGGATGCGCGAGCGGAGCGGTTCGGACGCAAGCTGGGTCAGGCGCAGCCGCTCTTCCAGGCGGATCACGCGATCCTGCACCTTCAGCGAGTACAGGCGCACCTTGAACACGAGGGTCAGACAGCCGGCGGCCAGCAGGATCAGCATGAAGGCGTGAAAGTGGTCGCGGAAATCGCCTTCTGTGATGTGTGCGAAAAAGTGGATTAGGGTCATGAGCAACCCGATCACGAAGACGGGAATAACGAAGAAGTGAAACGCCGGATCCCAGCGGGTATGGTGATCGTAAGACTGTGATTCCTGGGCCATAGCAGACTCCTTGCCGAAAGACGAGCCAGTGTAGCAGAGTTGACGCGGCAGTCGCATTGAGCAGAGCGGGCGTGAACAGAAGCTGTAGTGACGACATTTGGGGTGCGGGAGCTTCCCCCGAGCTCCCGCACCCTTCTGGTTTCGAGCTGGCGTATACCTGCTCGCGTTGGCTGTGGTTATGGCACCGTGTTTGTTTACTGCGTGTTCATTGCAAAGACGAGACCAGTATCTTATCCGTGGCCGGACCGACCTGCGCGCGCAGTTCTTTTTCCAGCTTGCCCTCGGGCAGACGATAGACGATCCGCGTGCCCTCGATCTTCATTCCCCAGAGGAAGTAGCGGTCCCCATAGCGGTGGAATATCAAGGCAGAGTCCGGTGAAGCGGTGCCGCCGGTCTCAACCGGCGAAGCTACAGCAAAGGCGATCTTGGCGTCACCATTGCTGACCCTCAGGATGCTTCCACTATCGGTCACTTTTTGCACGATGCACCTTCCGGCGGGGAAGGCCTTGCCGGCGATCGTAAATTCAAACGGCACCTGGGCCGTCATTTTTTGGGTGTTGGTGAATTGGGCGGCCGCAAACAGCGGGGATAGTGTGAGAGTCAATCCGATCAGCAGTTTTGTATATTTCGGGTATCGGGTTCTCATAGTCTCCTCTAGCAAATCCTTCCGTCTAACGTGGAAGTAAGGTCATCTTGCATTCGTCCGGGGAGAAGGTCCATGGAGCCGGTCTGAAGCCGCATCAACTGATCTGAAGGAATGATTCGCGGCTAAATTTCTTCTCACGGTACAGACTTGGGAAAGACCGCGACGAGGAATGTAAAGGAGTTATGTCTTCCAATTCCCTCGCAGAGTTTGCGACATGTCGACAAGGCTTGACAGTGCCGGAAGCGCAGACAAGAATTACTTTCACTTCTGGGGGTCGATGCTTGGTTTCCGTGCGTGAAAAGAGAGTTCGCTTCGCCGACTTCGAGTTGGATTTTGGGCGCTTTCAGCTGCTCCGCAGCGGGCGTCCTCTGCGCGTGGAAGGCCTTCCGCTGCAACTGCTGATGTTCATGATCGAGAACCCGCAGCAGCTGGTGACGCGCGCGCGGATCGCCGAGACGCTGTGGGGGCCCGACGTTTTCGTCGACGTCGAACAGGGAATCAATACCGCGGTCAGAAAAATACGCATTGCGCTCGAAGATGATTCGGCGCAGCCGCGATATGTGCAGACCGTGGTTGGACGAGGCTACCGCTGGGTAGCTCCTGTTCGCGAAGAACGCGAAGATGTGGCCGCGACGGCGAAAGTATTCAACATTTCTGCGGAGCAGTTCGCCCTGGCCGTGATGGCCGCTGCCGGCCTCGATCCATACAAACTCGATCCATACAAACTTGACGCGCACAAACTTGACCCGCACAAATTCGACCCACGCAAACTGGAAACGGGCCGGCGAGCGCGAGCCACAGTCCTAACGCGTCCCGGTAAGCGAGCCCGCCTTGACATTCCAGCATTAAACAGTTGAGTCTTAAGTTCGGGAAATTTGCGGGAAATTTGAAGCGGGCGGATTCGCTTCGCGTCGAATCCCAGCGCAAGATTCGGAATAGAGCCCAACATGAAAGCCATTCAAGTAAGACAACCCGGCGGCCTGGAGGCGATGGAACTGGTGGATTTGCCGGTTCCCGAGCCCAAGGCGAATGAGGCGGTAGTGAAGCTGGCCGCTTCGGGTGTGAATTTTATTGACGTCTATCAGCGCGAGGGCAGATATAAAGTCCCATTGCCGTTCGTGTTGGGGCAGGAGGGCGCGGGCGCGGTGACGGCCGTGGGCGCCGACGTGAAGGGCCTGAAGGCCGGCGATCGTGTGGCCTATGCGAGCATTTTAGGATCGTACGCAGAATATGCCGCCGTGCCCGCCGACAAGCTGGTGCCCGTTCCCTCCGGCGTAACCGACCAGCAGGCCGCAGGAGCGATGCTGCAGGGGATGACGGCGCATTATCTCTCGCACGACGCTTTTCCGTTGCAGCGCGGCGAGACCGCGCTGGTGCACGCTGCGGCCGGCGGCGTGGGATTGCTGCTGGTGCAGATGGCGCACAACATTGGCGCGCGTGTGATTGCCACGGTTTCGACCGGCGAGAAGGCGAAGCTGGCGCGCGAAGCGGGAGCGGACGACGTGATTCTTTATTCGCAATCCGATTTCGAGGCCGAGACGAAGCGGTTCATGGGCGGTAAGGGCGTCGACGTGGTCTATGACTCGGTGGGCAAAACCACGTTCGAGAAGGGGCTGAATATTCTGCGTCCGCGCGGGATGATGGTGCTGTTTGGCGGGTCGAGCGGGGCCGTGCCTCCCTTTGATCTGATCACGTTGTCGACGAAGGGGTCGCTCTATGTGACGCGGCCGACGCTGGCGGCGTACACCGCGACGCGGGAAGAGTTGATGGCGCGGTCGGGCGCGGTGTTTGGCATGCTCGCGGCGGGAAAACTGAAATTGCGGATTGAGCACACATATCCGCTGGCCGAGGTGCAGCGGGCGCATCGCGAGTTGGAAGCAAGAAAGACTACGGGGAAGTTATTGCTGATTCCGTAGTGAGCATTCACAGCAAAGACCATGAAAGCCATTCGCGTGCAACATACGGGCGGGCCGGAGGTGATGGAACTCACCGAGCTGGCCGCGCCTCGGCCGAAGCCGAACGAGGCGGTGGTGAAGGTGTCGGCTGCGGGGGTGAACTCGATTGACGGCCAGTTTCGCGACGGCAGTTTGCGGACGCCGCTGCCGTTTATTCCGGGGCAGGAAGGTGCGGGCGTGGTCACGGAAGTGGGCGCGCAGGCGAAGACGGTGAAAATTGGCGACCGCGTCGCTTGGAGCGGAGTTCTCGGGTCTTATGCAGAGTATGTAGTGTCGCCCGAGGAGCATCTGGTTCCGGTGCCCGCGGCGGTGACCGATGAGCACGCTGCGGCAGCGATGATGCACGGTCTGACGGCGCATTATCTGGTGAACGACGCGCACAAACTGAAAGCCGGCGAGACGGCGCTGGTGCACGCCGCGGCGGGCGGCGTGGGATTGCTGCTGGTGCAGATGGCGTGTGCGATCGGAGCGCGGGTAATTGGCACGGCATCAAGCGAGGAAAAAGCCAAGCTGGCGCGTGAAGCCGGCGCGGATGAAGTGATCATCTTCACGCGGCAGGATTTCGAATCGGAAGTGAAACGCCTGACCGGTGGCAAGGGCGTTGATGTGGTCTATGACGGCGTGGGCAAGGCGACATTCGAAAAAAATCTGAACGTGATGCGGCTGCGCGGCATGCTCGTGCTCTACGGCATGTCGAGCGGGCCGGTGCCGCCCGTCGATCCGGCGAAGCTGTCGGAAAAAGGTTCGCTCTACATGGCGCGCACCACGCTGGCGCACTTCACCGCCACGCGCGAGGAATTGCTGGCGCGCACAGGCGCACTATTTGCGATGATCGCCGACGGCAAACTCAAGCTGCGGATTGCGAAGACGTATCCGCTGGCGGAAGCGCCCCAGGCGCATCGCGACATGGAAGCCCGGAAGATCGCGGGGAAAATGTTGTTGGTGCCGTGAAAATCAAAAACTTCTACCACAGAGGACACCGGGGACCACGCAGGGACTCAGCGGCCTTCCCGATTTATTTTCGTTTGTAGTGCTTCGCATATTCCGGCGCTTCTTTTCCCGGCAGTAATCTTGCGTCGTCGATTGGCGCCCCTGCGACCATTTCTAGCGGAACGACTCCGGCCCAGGTTGGGAAGGCGTAGTCTTCTTCGTCGTCGACGGCCGGACCGGTGCGGACTTTTGCAGAAAATTCTTCGATGGGGACGCGCAGCACGGACGTTTGTTTGAGTTCGCGATCGTTCGGCTGGCGCGAGTCGTCCCAGCGGCCGGGGAGGATGTGTTCTGACAGAGTGCGCAGGGCTGCGAGCTTTTCTTGCGGATCCTCGACCAGCGTGGCCTTCCCCAGTAACACCACAGAGCGGTAGTTCATGGAGTGATTGAACACCGAGCGGGCGAGGACGAGTCCGTCGAGCAGGGTTACGGTGATGCAGACCTGCACGGCTTCTTTCTGCATCTGGCGCAGCATGCGGCTGGCGGCGGAGCCATGAATGTAGAGGCTCGCGTCTTTGCGGCCGTAAGAGGTGGGGATGACGAAGGGCTGGCCGTCGACGGCGAATCCGATGTGGCAGAGAAATCCTTCGTCGAGGATCTGGTATACCGTCTCGCGATCGTAGACTCCGCGATGGGGTTCACGAACCACACGGGTACGTGGGGTGGGCATTTGAGTTTCAGACATTGGGGAGCGAACTCCGGGCAAGCGCCAAGGATGGGTGAAGGAAAAGTGTAACAGAGGGATGCAGCCATCAGCCGTCAGCAATCCGAGCGCTGCATCGGATTTAGCATTGCCGTGCACTCCTCGATTCCCCTTGCTGGTCGCCGCTCCCAGGCAGCGCAAGCCGAACATCCTGCATCGTTCTTCTGGTCGGATAGAATGTCCGCGCCCCCTGCTTCGGAGCCACATGCGTCTTCTTGTGTTCGCCGTTCTTCTGCTGATCGCGGCCGTGGCTCAGGCCGGCGAAATTAAGGGCAAAGTCACGAACGCAGTGGGCGGCGAAGCGCTGGGTCGCGTCCAGGTGACGGTGCTCGAAACCGCACTCGGAAAGAGGGGCAGCGCAGTTACATCGATCGCGGGCGAGTTCGATCTGCCCAATCTTGTGCCCGGCAGCTACACTCTGCGGCTCAATGCCGTGGGCTACCGGCTGCTCACGATTCCGTTCACTCTGGCGGCGGCGTCCGACGTGAAAGAGTTCTCGATCACCATGGTGCCCGACAATTTTCACCACACCGACAAGGTGGAAGTGCGGGGCGACGTATTTCAGGGCGGCGATTCGCCGGCGACGGTCGAAACCACCCTGACCAGCACAGAGATTCGCGAGACCTCGACAGTGTTTGCCGACGATCCGTTTCGCGCGGTGCAGACTTTGCCGGGAGTTTCGGCAGAAGGCAACAACGAATTCTTCGCCGAGTTTTCAGTGATGGGCGCGCCGTTTTCGAGCGTCTCGATTTATATCGATGACGTGCTGGTGCCGAGCCCGTTTCATGAGATTGGCAACTCCGCCGAAGGAGCGTCACTGGGGGTGTTGACTAGCGAAGTGGTCGAAGAGATGAAGTTGCTGCCTGCGGCGTATCCAGAAAAATTCGGCGACGCGGTGGGCGCGGCGCTCGACGTTCGCACCCGCGAAGGCAGCCGGGGTGCGCCGCTGTTTCGATTGACGGCGGGCATTGCGGCCAGCGAACTTCTCGGCGAAGGCGGTCTGGGAGGCGCGCGGAAAGGCTCGTGGTTGGTTTCGGCCCGCAAGAGCTATATCAACTATCTCGTGCAGAATCGCGTGCCGAACGCGGCCGACGTTGGCTTCTACGACGGCGACCTGAAATTGAATTACGACCTCACTCCGCGGCAGAACGTGAGCTTCTTCGCCACCGACGGGCACACCGATATGACCATGACCGATCCCGCGGTTCTGAACATTGACGAGTACGCCAGCGGGAAAAGCGACTTCGCTCTGGCGCGAATGGGATGGCGATGGAGCTTGAGCCCGCGCCTGTTGTTCGAGGCGCGCGGCGCATATTTTCGCGAGCCTGAGGATTTGCGCAATACCGCCAACCAGATTCTCAACACGACCGACTATCGGGAGTGGGTGGGCGGAACGGGCGTGACCTGGAATTGGTTTCGTGACAGTGTTCTGGAAGCGGGATGGACGGTGCGCCATCTGCTGACTGGCTACACCAGCGGTTTCTACGATCCCACCACGGGCACGCTCGAGGGTGGCGGCGGGTTTCAGGAAACTGGACTGCGCCAGACGGCTTACGCGCAGGAGTCGGCGTCGCTGCTGAAGGGGCGAGTGCACTTGCTGGGCAGCCTGCGGTGGGACCGTTCGCAGGCGTTCTTGCCGCAGCGGTTTTCGCCGCAGGGTTCAGCTGCGGTTCGCGTTGCCCGCGCCACCGAACTGCAGTTGAGCGCCGGCCGCTACTCGCAATTCACCGATGATGTTTTCGATCTGCCCGCGAGAAGTTGCGTGAATGAAGGCGCGTTGCCGCCGATATCCAATCACTATTCCGCAGCTCTGGAGCAGAGATTCGGAGAGAACACAAGAATCCGGCTGGAAGCTTTCCAGCGCAAAGACTTCGACATGTTCGGAGGCATTGCGCCGACGCAATTGAGTTCCAATCCGTGCCCCGCCCTGCAGCCGTTTTCTGGTGGCACCTACCAGCGTGACTACTCGCAGGGCGTGCAGTTGGTCGTGCAGCGCCGCAGTGCGAACCGGCTTTCTGGCTGGCTGGGTTATACGCTGCTGCGGGCGCGCGAGCGGCAATATCAGGTTACGCCGCCGTATCTCATCAACGGTGAGCCAACGATTTTCTTCAACACCGGCTACTTTCCAACGCTAGAAGACCAGCGGAATTCGTTGAATATCTTTGCGACGTATCGTTTGCGGCCCAGCCTGAACTTGAGCGGCAAGTGGCTGTATGGCTCAGGATATCCCATCCCCAGCGGGTCGTTCGTTCTGGTTGCTGGCCAGTATGTGCCGGTCGGACTGAACTCAACCCGGCTGGGAAATTACGACCGCCTCGATCTGCGCATCGACAAGGATTGGGCCTTCACCCGCTGGAAGCTGACGCTTTACGGCGAGGTGCTGAATCTCACCAACCACTACAACGCCCGCTACGCCTACACTTCCGGTGTCGATCCGAATACGGGGCTGGCGCAGGTAAAAACTCTGCAGGGGCTGCCGATTACGCCGACCGCCGGGTTGGCGTTCCAGTTCTGACGAGTGAAAGGGGCCGGCAGGGTTGCATAGATCCTTCGACCCGCAAACAGCGCGAGCCTCAGGATGATAAATCGGTTATTACGATGCTTACCAGTTCGGGTTTACCAGTTCACTTTCAGAGCGAACTGGAACTGACGCGGGTCATAGGCGGCGGTGGGCTGGCCGGCGTTGCAGGTGGCGCTGCTGCACAGGGGGCTGACGGCGGCCACGTTCATTTTGTTGGCGATGTTGAACATGTCAACGATGAGGTCGGTGCTGAAACGCTCACCAATGGGGATGCGTTTAGCAATGCGAAGATCGTTGAAGATGGTCCAGGGCTGAATGCCGGCGTTGCGGGCGAGATTGCCGTCGAGCGAGAGCAGCGTGCCGTTGTATTCTGCGCCGCAGGGTTCCTGCAGCGTGCCGGTCGGCGAATACTTGGAGGGATAAGACGGACCGCAGGCAGCATTGACGTAAGTGTTGGGCCGTCCGGTTTCAGAGGACAACTGGAGGTTGTCCCCGTTGCCGGTGATGATGTTGAAGGGACGCCCGGAACCAATTTCGAGGATAGGGGCGACCGTCCAGTAGCTGAAGACCTTGCTGGTAACGCTGCTTCCGCTCAGCTTTCCACTCTGATACACACCGCTGAAGACGAAGCGATGGCGCTGGTCGAACAGCGACGTGGAGCGATCGAGGGCGGGGTAGTAGCTGTCTTCGGGCACGAGCGTGGATTGCAAATCGGTGGAATCGTCGATGGCGTGCGACCAGGTGTAAGAGGCGAGGAATTCGTAGTGGCTGGTGAAGCGCTTGCGCAGATTCGCGCTCAGGCCGTGATAGATGGAGCTGCCGTTGGAGTAGTTGGCGTCCATGTCGCCGAAGGGGACGCAGCCGGTGAAGCCGGCAGGATTGCAATTCGCGTTGAAGCCCTGGCTGGCCAGACTCTGCACGATCTGTTGCGCCACTCCCACGCAGTAGGCGCCCGCCGCACCCTGAGACAAGTAGGCGCCGACGATCGAAGGATTCAAGCCTCCGGGACGGAAGAAGTTCATCATGGAAGAATCGACCCAGGGTACCGGTGCACCGGGAGCCGAGCAGCCGCTGACGGTGAGCGGGCTAGCCGCAGTTGCGCCGGAAGCGAGATAGTTGTTGATGAGCAGATCGCCGCGAATTGCGGTGGCGTTGATGGGACGGTTCAGGTGGCGTCCGCCATTGAAGTTGTAGGCGACGCTCAGGGCATAGCCGCCGCCCAGATCCTGCTCCAGGGTCAGGTTAGCCTGCTGCGCGTAGGCATAGACGAAATTCTTCGACTGCGGATAACCGAAAGGCTGGAAGGCCAGCGGCAGGAAGGTGCTCGGGTTGAGATAGTTCTGGTTCAGAAAAATGGATTGGCTGGGAGAAGAGACGCCGCAGCCCGCCGCGGAAGTGCCGCAGGAGAACAGCTGTTGGTTCGGGGAATAGTTCATCAGGGCAAGAGCCGCCGAACTGCCGGTCGGCGAACACGGCGAAGTGGGGCTGCCGGTCGCGGAAGGCACCAGACCTTGGAAAATAGTGAATGCATTCAGGTTGGCGGGATTTCCTGCGACCGAGCAAAGCCCGGTTCCTCCAAAGGCTAACTGTCCGCTCGAGGAACCGTCAGAGGCGTCGCCGAGAAAATAGAGACCGAGCAGCGGGTGGTCGAAGAAGATGCCGTAGGAGGCGCGCACCACGGTCTTGCCGTTGCCGGCGGGATCCCAGGCAACGCCGAATCGCGGCTGAATATTGTTCTTGTCGGTCTTAATGCCTTTCTGCAAGCCGAGCAGGTTGTAGGCAGGAAGCGCCAGGCCCTGGGGCGGGGTGAACTTGGGCGGAATCTCGACGTCGTAGCGCAGGCCGTAATTCAGCGTGACATTGCGGCTGGCGCGCCACGAATCCTGCCAGAACAGGCCGATGGGAATATTGTGAAATGTGTCGTGGGGGCTGCCGAGGCCCTGCACCAAATCTCCGGGCAATCCGGCGCCATACGACTGGACGGGCGAGAGGTCAGGGAAAGCGGGCAGACCGCCGGGGCTCACAAAGCCGAGGTTCGCCGCGCTGAAGGAACCGAAATCATAGACGCCGCCATAGTTGACGGTGAAGGTCGCCGTGAGCGGAAGATAGTTGAGGTCGCCGCCAAACTTCATGTTGTGGCGGCCGACGGTCCAGGAGAAGTTGTCAGTGAACTGGTAGCGTTGCTCGACTCGTTGAATGTAAGAGTAGGGCTCGCGGCCGAAGTAGGCGTAGCCGGGAATGTTGACGGCCGGATCGGAGCCTCCGGGATTCTGCGTGTTGTAGAAGAAAGACAGTCCGCGGCGAGCGTACTGGAAGCGGAATTCGTTGACCTTGTCGTTGCCGATGGTCCAGGTGTCCTGGAATACTCCAGCGACGTCGCGATAGGTTTGTTGCGAGGTGCGCGAGTAGGCGTTCTGCCCGAAGGGCTGATCTTCGCCGCTGACTTCGATGCCGGTGACGGTGCTGGGGCTGACGTTCCCGCGGATCGTGAGGCGATGGTTGTTGCCTAGGTTGTGGTCGAGGCGGAGCGAGTAGAGGCTCGTTCCCTCAAAGACGGGAAAGTTTCCCATTTGCGAAGTCAGCGTCTGGTAGGAACTCGGAACGAAGCATCCCGGCGGAGTGCAACTGGTAGGAAAGCCCGCCAGTCCAGGGTAGCCTCCAGTCAAACCTACAGGCCATGAACCGTTCACTGCCATGCCAGACGAAGCACCGACCAGGCCGAGATACTCACCCACTTCTCCCGCATACGCCGGGTTTGCCAAAGCGGCGTCCACCGCTGGGTTGGCAAGGAACCCGATCTGGTCGGGCGTGAGTTGCAGGTTGACGCTGCCCGCGGGAGCGCCGAAAAACGCCGAAGCGTCGAAGGGATTGAGTCCGAAGCAGGTCTGGCCGGCCGTGGCCAGACAATCCTGACCGATGGAGGAGAATCCAGTTTCGTGGCGGCGCGTAATTTCGTAGGCGAAGTAGTAGAACGTTTTGTCCTTCTTGATGGCGCCGCCGAACGCGACTCCTGCCTGCACGCGAGTGTAGGCCGGATTGGGGACGGTGCTGAAGGGATTCACCGCCTGAAAGCTGCGATCCCGGAAGTAGCCGTAAACGTCGCCGTGGAAGTCGTTCGATCCGGAACGGGTGATGATGTTGACCACACCACCGGCGGCGCGGCCGTATTCCGCAGCGTAACTGTTGGTGATGATCTGAAATTCCTGCACGGCTTCCTGCGAAACAGTGGAGCGCACGCCATTGGTGGAGTTGTCGGTTGCGTCGGCGCCGTCGACGTTCACCAGATTCGAGCGGGCGCGCTGGCCGCTCATGTTGAGGCCGGAGGTGGGCGCGGCGCCGGTGTTGGGCGCGTTATCGCGTACGACCTGAGAATCGGTCAGAGTGAAGTTAATGTAGTTGCGGCCGTTGATGGGAAGATTATCGATGCGGCGCTGGCCAATGGTGTCAGTGGTAGAACTGCGCGAAGTTTCGACCAGCTCGGCTTGGGAACTAACTTCCACGACTTCCTTGCCGGTGGCGACGGCCAGCATAATCGGAAGCTCGACCAGTCCACCGACGGTGATCACGACGCCGGTGCTCAATATCCCGCTGAAACCTGTCGCATCAATTGTGACTGAGTAAGTGCCGGGCGGCAGAAGTTGAGCGCTGTAACCCCCTTGCCCGTCGCCAGTGGCAGTTCGCTCCAACCCCCTGGCCGCGTCACGCACGGTGACAGTCGCGCTGGCGACGAGGTTTCCCCTGGGATCTTTGACCGTGACGTGCAGATCACCGGTGGCTGCGCCGCCCTGGCCAAAAGAAACGGAGGACAACAGCAGGACAAAGAAACACGAGGACGCAGTTTTCAGGGTGCGGATCATAAGGTTCTCCCTTGGACTCGCGGAGGCGAGCAGACGGCGGGACCAATTTCCACGGCAGGTGCCGACGTAAATCACAAATGATGTGGAACGCGTTACTTCGTAAACAAGCTTTGCAGCCCGCTGGTTTTATAACAGAAAGACCCGCGAAAACAAGTCACGAATCGGAACAGGGTGGTTTCCGAGTTACCCCGAAGGTGGCCTGAGATATGCGCGCCGACGCGGCGAGTATGAGGGGAAACGATCGACGAGTGTTATGCTGCGCGACCAGACTCATAGCGTGGCCGAAATGCGCACCGGGGCAGCGGGATTTTGGAGTCTGCCCAACAGCATGGCCGATCCATTTAATTGTTCGTAGCCATGAAGGACGGCAACGGCTGCGAGGCCGGAGTTCGGCCAAGCCAGAGCAATATAAATTCTCAGCAGCGCGAAAGCGGCGTTGCGGCGCAGCAGGAGAGCGTTGTCGACTAAACGGCGCGCGGCTTCTGCCGTGTCGGCGTCCCCGACGGTGAGTGCGCCTTGCGCCATGCGGACGAGAACTGCCGCGTTTCTTCCCGCGATTCGAATGTAGGCGGCCATGGCACGCAGCCGTTCGCGACGGACCACCCGAAACTCGGCGGCAGACAGGCGACGGCGCAGGTAGTCATCTTCTGCCGGGTCGACGAGGACGCGAAAGGCCTCGACGTCAATGGGCTGAATCTGTCCAGCGAGGCTGGCGCTGGAGGAAATCTGCAGGCTGCGAGAAGCGGCGACGCCGAGAATGAAAACTAGCGCGAGGGCCGCAGCGATAACGAGAATGATGGCCAGAGTCATGGTCGGACTAAACGCTCCAGTTCGCGGTTCCAGACATCGAGATTATTTTCGGGCAACGGAACCTTAGGGCTTGCAGTAACTTTGCTGGGGACGAGCAGGTAGTAAAACCACATCAGCACGACAGCATGATAAGTCGCCATGTTGAGGAAGACGAAAATCATCCGCTTGGGGTCGAGCGCTCCCAAATTGCCGAGGATTGCCCAAGACGCCAGATGTACACAACTCGAAATGCTCAGGCCGAGACTGATGCCGAACAAACGCCGGTCCCAAACCAAGTGGAAGTACAAAGAGAAAACAAAGATGAACACCAACAGACCGGATTCGACAATGAATGTCGTCTGGTCTAGTAGCCACGCGCCCGAGATAATTCCGTGGGGGCTGTTTTGCGAAGCATACGCCGCCGCTATCGCAGCAGCGAACACCAAAATCACTCCCAGTGCGCGAATCAGTAATTGCCCGAGGCGTGCGATTGACTCGTAGGACCCGAAGACGTGAGCAAAGATTTCCCCGACGAGTACAAATTTCAGCACAGCCTGGATCAGCAAATTCGCCCAGTCTGCTCGCCAATATGTCGCTGCGCTTACAGTTGGAATCACATCCGTAGCGTACTCAGTGAGATCAGCGACCGCGGTCAGAATCGCGAACGCAAAGAAAACCGGAACCTGCCGAATCAATCCTCGCCTCCACATTAAGAAGGCGAGGATAAGAAGAAGCAGGTTGGGCGCAACCCAAAGGTAGCTCCAGAGGAGTGAGTGCGCTCGAAACATGGCGTACGCACTATACCGCGATCCGCTGCCAGCGGCAACGCAATCGAGAGCCTTGTTCGGTTTTCGTAAGGCCGACTAACGAACGCTCAACCTCACACGATTTTCATGCAAAATAGCGGCAACTAGGGTTTGCAGAGGGTCATGCCGCAGCCCGTGCCGCCGCTACCGCCGCCATCAGCTTTGACGACGGTTGGGATTACCAAAGTGGATGCGAACAGGACGGCTGCGCCGAGGATAAGCAGGATGCGTTTCATGGTTGTTTTCTCCTTGTGACTGCGAATTGGACGGTGATAATTTCATGGGGGCAATTGAGCGCGCAACGGGGTGGGGCGGCCTCTGAGCGTTCGGAATTCGTAACAAGATGACGCTGAAATCGGCTCTACAGGACGTGAAAGAAACTACCCTGGCAGCGATCGCGGGGCGGCTGGGGAAGCTGGTTTATCTGGCGTCCTTGCGCCGTGCCCAGGGGCGTTACGAGCACTGGGGGATGGAGCTGGTGCATGGGCCGGACTCTTCTGAACGCGCGTTGAAAACGGCCCATGCCGAGATTGTGGCGGGAGTGTTACGGATGCCGCTGTCGACTCTGGTGGAGGATCTGGACGCGTCGAGTCGCGGGACGGCGATGACGGCCCAGGCGTATGTGGATGGTATGCGCGACCGCTTTGAAGACTTGCTGCCCGGCGAGCGCCAGGCCCCGTCCGCCACTCATCTTAATTCAGTGCTGCTGGCGCTTTCGATGCTGGCGAAGAATCGAGGGCGTGCCACTCGGTCAATTTCATAGCCACTCCCACGACCTGGCCGAGCCCTTCGGCTTCCTGTGGATGGCGCAGGATGCGAACCGGAACGGGGGACAAAGGATGTGGTTGCAGAATGATTTCCTCGCGGCGCATACTGCACCAGCAGCAGGTGTGGCCATCGCGAGTTTCGACGAAATAAATCGGGCGTTCGTATTCTGAGCGCCAGGAACCTTCGACGACCTTATTTTTTGATTCGTCGACCTGGATGAAACTGCCGGGCGGTAGGATCGGGTACATGGTGAAATCCTGCGTGCCGACATAGCCATAAGTGAAGTTGCTGGTGGCAAATTGCGCGAGGTAAGCGACGGGCACCATGCCCCACTGCTCGACCATGCGGCCCAGGTTGGTGGTGCGACGGTCGTCAAAGCTGGGATCGAAGCGAACCGGAACCTGCACTGAGGATAAACCCGCCAGCGCATCGGAAACGTGCGATTTTGGCGGGGATACGAGGCCAAGGTCGGCGGCCAGATTATTCAGGTCGACGCCGTACCAGGACATAAGCTCGCGCAGGTCGCGGCGATAGATAACCGAGAGCGTGTAGAGCCGGAAAATGCTGGGCAGAATTCCCTTGGTCTCGATGTCGGATAGCCGGCTGGGAGGAATGGAAAATTCCTCATTGCGATATTTGTCCGCGACGCGCGCGCTTGAGTTCTCGACGTCGCGCATGGTGAGGCCGAGTTTCTCGCGTAACGTTCGAAGGCTTTTTCCCGCGGGCAACATGCTTGCGCCCTCCTACGAAATTGGGGGAATCATATCAAAGGGCAGGGGCAAAGTGTGAAAGACATGTGTGAAAATTTAAGTGTACGAGTGTTGTTACGAAATCCGAACACGCGCGGACCCTTGTCAGACGCGCACGATCGGTGGCCTGTTCGATTCGACGACTCGAATTGCGCCGCGACTACTGCGCTGTGGATTTCCTGTGCTTGTTCGGAATTCGTAACAAGCCTGTAAGGGGAGTCAGGATTTCCCCGTGTCGCGCGGCATTGATCCCCGGGTCCGTTTCCCCCGCAAGTCCAAGAGGTATCCCGCAACATTTCACAGGATGACATTTGTCACGCCGAGCGCGTGATGGATGGCACTGGTGCGTTCTTTCCACTTCCGCGATGATGCAATCGTTGATGGTGATTGAGTGTCGGGGGAAACGAGATCAATTCCCGACAAACGGCGCCGAACGGGCCGGGAGGACTCGAAGATGATCGCGACCTTGGAACAGCCACGGAATTTGGAACTCGCAAAATCGAACTTCGCCGTCGCCAGCCTCGAAGGTGTGAACATGAATTATGGCAGCGTGCGGGCTCTGTGCGGCGTTGATTTTCGGGTGCACGCCGGAGAGGTAGTCGCGTTGCTTGGTCCGAACGGCGCGGGCAAAACTACCGCCGTGAAACTGCTGTTGGGATTGCTGCAGCCGAATGCGGGACGAGCGCGTGTTTTTGGAGGCGACCCGACGAATCCTGAAAACCGGATGAGGACGGGCGCCATGCTGCAAGTGGGGCGAGTTCCGGAAACGTTGCGCGTACGCGAGCACATCGATCTGTTTTCTACCTACTACGAGAAACCAATGGCACTCGCAGAAGTGCTGGCCGCCGCCGGTCTCGAGAAATTGAGCGATCGCAAGTTCGGCAACCTCTCCGGCGGGCAAAGACAGCGCGTGCTGTTTGCCCTCGCGATTTGCGGCGATCCGGACCTGGTTTTTCTAGACGAGCCTACTGTAGGACTCGACGTGGAAGCGCGACGCATGTTGTGGGATGAAATTCGCCGGATGGTCACGCGCGGCAAAACCGTGCTGCTCACCACCCATTACCTGCAGGAGGCCGACGCGCTGGCCGACCGCGTCGCGGTCATTAATAAAGGTGAAATCATTGCGCAAGGAACTCCTGCGGAGATTAAGGCGAAGACCGCCGGCAAGCGAATTCGCTGTATCACGAGCCTCGGTCTGAACGCGCTGCGCCAGATTCCCGGAGTCACGGAAGTGAAAGAAGATCGCGAAGCGGTTGAGATTCATGCGGTCGAGGCGGAGTCAATTGTCCGCGAACTGCTGACGCGGGATGCCGGACTCTCGAGCCTTGAAGTCAGCAGCGCGGGCCTGGAAGAGGCATTCCTGGAGTTGACTCGCGACACCACGAACGAAGTTGCTGGCTCAAACTGAGTCAAAGATCCCCGAGCATCGGAGGAAACACCATGTCGACGACTACCGCAAGCCTGGCCCTGAGCCGCCCGCAAATTCAGCGGTCGCCGAGCCACACGGCAATGATTTATCTGAAGGAAGCGAAATACGAGTTTCTGAAAAACCTGCGTCTGCGCATGTACACCGTGTCGGTGCTCAGCTTTCCGATCATGTTCTACGTGCTGTTCGGGCTGGTGCTGAATGGGCACCAGGCGATCGCTGGTACGTCGGTGCCCGCGTATATGATCGCGACGTACGGCACGTTTGGAGTGATGGGCGCGTCGTTGTTTGGAACCGCGGCGGGGCTGGCCTCAGACCGCGGCCTGGGGTGGCTGCAGGTGAAACGCGCCAGCCCCATGCCTCCGTTTGCATATTTCACTGCTAAGGTAGCAACCGCGATGATTTTCAGTGCTGTGATCGTGCTGGCGCTGTTCCTGCTGGGATACGCGTTCGGCGGTGTGCGCATGTCGATCGGCCAATTTGCCCTGCTGCTAGGGACGCTGGTCGCCGGGTCGCTGCCGTTCTCGGCGATGGGACTGGCGCTCGGATATTTCACGGGTCCGAATTCGGCGCCCGCGACCATCAACCTGATTTATTTGCCGATGTCGTTCTGCAGCGGGTTGTGGGTGCCCTTCATGTTCCTGCCGAAAATTGTGCAGCAGTTCGCGGTTGTGATGCCACCTTATCATCTGGCGCAACTGGCAGTGGGAATTGTGGGAGGGGGACGTCATGAACCTAATGTTGGGCACTGGGAAATGCTGGCGGCTTTCACGATGATCTGCCTTGGTGTTGCACGGATTGGGTTCCAGCGCGACAAGGGAAAACTTTACGGCTGAGTTTGCGAAGCCGCTGGGCCAGTGTTGGCAAGGCATCGATTGAGAAAGTCGAGGGCACGACTATGACCGCAGGAAAATCGATCGGCGCGACGATACTTCTGATCTGCTTCGGCGTGGTCGCCATGTTCGGTGGTGAAAAATGGCTGCTGGCCTTGATTCCTGCGGCCATGTTGTTGTGGTATGGAACCGGATCGGCCTGGCGCCGCGACCGGAATTGACGGGCGGGAGAGAATAAGAAAAAGAACTGAACAAGAAGAAGACGCGAATGCCATTTGATAGCGACGAGTGTCGAACCGGAAGCTCGCTGAAGTTGAAGCCCTGGCGGATGATCTTTAAGAACAAGGATCACGGATGGAGTCCTCTGTTCTGGATGGTGTATCTAGGCTTCTTTTTTATTCAGCCCGTTGCTGCTCACGAAAGCCTCAAGGTGTGGCTGCTTGATCTGACCGGCGCCGCCGTTTTTCTGGTTCTCTATTTCGGGCTGTTCGCGCTGGAGAACCCGAACCTCTACCTCCACATCGGCGGGATGATCTCGTTGGGACTTCTTTTTCAACCGATCAACCATGGCGCGTGCACGTTTTTTATTTTTTCCGCTGCCATGCTTCCGTTCTGCGTGAAGACGAACACCGCCGCGGTGATCGGGTTGTTCGGCATTGGCGGCGTCGCCGCGATCGAAGGATGGTTGCTGCACCTCGATCTCGGCAGTCTTTTCTTCTCGGCACTCTTCCCAATTTTCATCGGGGCGGGAAACATGTTCTTCGCCGAGCGCAACCGGATGAATCGAAAGCTGCGGAGGGCCCACGAAGAAGTTGAAAACCTGGCGAAGGTTGCCGAGCGCGAGCGCATTGCGCGTGACCTGCATGATGTTCTGGGGCACACGCTCTCGGTGATTACGTTGAAGTCGGAACTCGCGGGCAAACTGATTGATCGCGATCCCGAGCGGGCGGGAAAAGAAATCCGCGAAGTCGAAAGCATCTCGCGGCAGGCCTTGGCCGACGTGCGCGACGCGATTCGTGGGTACCGTTCGCAGGGATTGGCGGCCGAACTGGCGCA
>Ga0210389_10000063_pt1 | contig 102348 bp, 84 predicted proteins | sample IncBWH28OmetaG_FD_160127 | JGI IMG/M metagenome (GOLD analysis project Ga0210389, IMG submission 160127) | Forest soil microbial communities from Barre Woods Harvard Forest LTER site, Petersham, Massachusetts, United States - Inc-BW-H-28-O ...
TGGCTGCAGGCCATCCCCAGCCCGCGTCCCTTGGGTAATGTGCCCTTGCGCTGTTTCCAGCCCGAACGCTCGACTGTTTTCTCGATGCACTCTGGCAATCCATAACTTTGGACGCGCAAACCGTTCACGGTAACACAAGGTGGCTTGAGGAGATTGCGCTGGCGAATCTCCGCGGAATCCATTCCAATCTTCGCCGCGAGTTCATCGAGTTGCGATTCAAATGCAAAGCGCACATTGACGGTGCCGTGGCCGCGCATGGCGCCGCACGCAGGTTTGTTGGTCAGAACGCGATAGCCGTCATATTGAATGTGCGGAATGTCGTAGAGCGCGCCCAACAGCGCTCCGGAATAAAGGATCGTTACGACTCCGTAAGAGCAATAGGCGCCACCATCCTGCACCACCCGCGCTTTCACCGCAGTAATTCGGCCATCGTTCTTGACTCCAGTTTTTAGATCGATGATGGTGCGCGGCCGTCCGCGATGCGCCCAGAACACTTCCTCGCGCGTGTAGGTGATCTTCACGGGCGCCTGCGCTTTGCGTGCTGCCACAGCAGCGATGATCTCCAAAGGAATCACTTCACTCTTGCCGCCGAAGCCGCCGCCCACCAGTGGCTTGATTACCCTTATCTGCGACATCGGCATTTCCAGCACCAGCGAAAGCTTGTGCTGCAGGTAATACGGTACTTGCGTGGAAGACCACACCGTAAGCCTTCCCATCCTTCCGGTATGTGGATCGAGTTCGAAGGAGGCTAGCGTCGAATGAGGTTCCATCGCCGCGTGCGTTACCTCATTCGCGATGAAGCGCGCTTCGGCGATGTGGTCAGCTTCAGCAAAACCTTGGTCCGGTTCGCCAAAAACATGGTGATAATCTTTCTCCAGATTACCTGGCTTGTTGTCGTGGATGAGATCGGTCCGCGCCTTCATCGATTCTTCGGGATCGAAATAGGCTGGCAGCACTTCGTACTCCACGTCGACGAGTTCCAATGCTTTCTCCGCAATCGACTCGGAGAGCGCAACCACGCAGGCAACGTTGTCTCCCACGTAACGTACTTTGTCGAGCGCCAGTGCGTACTCGTCGTGGCCGACGGGGAGAATTCCGTAGGGATTGGGCGCGTCTTTGCCGACGACGACGGCGACGACGCCATCGAGCGCCTCGGCACGGCTGGAATCGATGCCCTTGAGGCGCGCATGTGGATAGGGCGAATGCAGAATCTTGCCGACCAGCATGCCAGGCACGCTGAGGTCGTCCGTATACTTGCCCCGGCCCGTAGTCTTTTCCGCGGCATCGACCATCGCGGTGGGCTTGCCGATAATGCTGAAGTTGCTCATTTAAGTTTGCTCAATCGCTACTCGGGACTGACTGCTCCCTGCCGCTCCGCGGCAATCGCCGCCCGGATCGCTTCATACATCTGGCTGTAGCCAGTGCAGCGGCACAAATTGCTGCTAAGCGCCGAGCGCACCTCGGCTTCCGACGGATCAGGATTCTCCGCGAGCAATGATTTCACCGTCATCATGAATCCCGGGGTGCAAAAGCCGCACTGCGCTCCGCCCCAGTCGCCATAAGCCTTTTGAATCGCCGCCAGACTACCGTGCTCGCTCACTCCTTCAACGGTCGTGACTTCGCATCCTTCGCAACTTGCAGCCAGTAGCGTGCAGGACATCATCGCAACACCATCCATCAGCACGGTACATGCGCCACACGACGACTCATCGCAGCCGCGCTTCGAGCCGGTGAGCTCCAAGTCTTGCCGCAATACATCCAGCAGCAACGCGCTGGGTTCAATCGCCAGTTCGTGGACACGTCCGTTAACCTTGAGTTCGACGAGTTCTTTTTTCATTGGTAGCCCAGAAGCTGGCAGCTTCAGTAGAGCGGCACACTCCCATCAATTTGTCGCGACCAGGCATCGATGCCGCCGCGCATGGATTGTGCTTTCTCGAATCCCTGTTGCCGCAGCCATGCGGTCACATTCATCGACCGCACTCCGTGATGACAAATCACCACAATGTGATCTTCCGGATCCAGTTCCTGATGCGCGCGCGATGGAACGTCGCCCATGGGCAGCAGCTTTGCTCCAGCCATGCTTGCTGTTTCGAACTCCCACGGCTCGCGGACATCGAGCAGCGTGAACTTCTCACCCTGATCGACCTTGGTCTTCACCTCTTCAGGTGTGATTTCGTAGTCCATATTTATCTGTCCCGATTTATATGTCCCGCTTTATGTGTCCCGCGACGCACGCTGGCGGTCAGAGCAGGCTACTTCCCTGCCCACTTTGGCGCGCGTTTCTCTACGAAGGCACGGACGCCTTCTTGCGCGTCTTCCGTCTTCATCAACTCTTCCAGATAAATCTTCTCAGCGCGCGCCAGTCCCTTGTCAAAGTGCATTGCGTCCCACGCGTAAACTGCCTTCTTAGTCACCGCCAACGTCGCCGGACTCAACTGGAGGAACTCTTGCACAGTATTCTCGACCGCGGCCGCCAGCTTTTCATCTGCTACGACGTGAGTGGCCAACCCAACCTTTGCGGCTTCGGAGCCACTAATTGTTCGACCCGTTAAAATTAGTTCCGCGGCGCGCTTCTGCCCCACCAATGCGGCCAAAGCCGTACACGCCACTGGCGGATAACAACCGAGCTTGATCTCCGGAAACCCCCACTGCGAAGAAGCGCTGGTGTAGACGATGTCGCAGACCATTGCCAGTTCCGCTCCGCCGCCGAGGCAAAGTCCGTGCACCGCAGCAAGTGTGACTTTTTTTGTGGCAACCAAAGCGCGAATCACCGCGTGAAACTTATTCAGCATTTCTTCAACTCTGCCGGGAGTGTGGGCCCCCACATCGACTCCGGCCGAAAATGCCCTGCCCTCGCCACTTAGGACGATGACGGCAATATCCGAACGCGCTTCGATGTCAGCCAACGCTCCCGCCAATTCCTCCATCATCGGAACGCCGATTACGTTCAGGGGCGCATCTCGCAGAGCAATGCGAGCTACCGGCGAATCGACATCGACCTTCAACCGAGCGAGTTCAGAGTGCGCTAAACCAGTTGCCATGCTTTTCGATAGGTCCCCTGTCTGCAGAAGAGATCGGCTTACAAATTGATTGCCGATTTTCGAACTTCGCCGATGCTCGCCAGCGGATCCCGCGCGCCGGTCTTCTCGGCAATCCATTTCTTTTCGTTGGCAATAATCTCCAGCAAAAGCTTTTTGTCTTCCGCAGACGGCATGTTTTCTTTGAGATGCTCCTCGTAAGCACGATCATCGAGCGGTTCGCCGCTCTGCGCATGGAATTTCTGACCTTTCCAGCGCCCAATCTCGCGATTGAATTTGATGTGCGGGGCGTACAACTTCGGCTGGCCCGGCTTCAAAGAACCATTGAAGCGCTCGATTAGACCGGCCACTTCGTTGCGATACAGATTCCGGTTGTAATCGTTCAGATCGTCGAGGTCCGGGGCTTGCTCATTCTTAGGCTCATCGTAACGGCCTTTAACGCCCCACACATAGGCCCAATGAGCGGACGAAGAATGATCGGTGCCGAACAAATCATAGGAGCTCGAAATCCACTTGTTCAGATATTTCTGAATCAGCCAGCCCGGAACGACTCCCGCTTCCACGATGCGCCGCAGGCCATCATTGCCCGTACCCATGTGAAAGGCCTCTTCGCGCAGCATGTAGGACATCGACCGGCCCAGCGGCGCGAAGGCGGAATATTTCAACATCTGCAACTGGAACTTTCCGTCGCGATCGACGAAGTCGGTGTAGGTGAAGAAATCCATCCAGTTGTCGACATCGACGTTGAAGGCGCCGAGCAGCCTCTTGTTGTCGAAGGCGCGCCGCTCCAGCATTTTTTGCGCCTCAACCTTGCCTGAATAGCCGAAGTGATCGACCAGCAGAGCGCACATCTGCCACCCGTGGCGCATTTCCTCAATCATCACCCGAGTAATGGCGCGGCGGTCCCAATCCGTAGGGGCATTCTCCAGCAGGTTGCGCTGCTGCTCGACGCTGGCGAATTCCGTATCGCCCTGATACACAATCATGTTCATGAGCGCGTCGCGCATCTGCTGTGTAGGAATCTGGCGCAGGTTTTCCCATTTCCGCCGGCCTTTGTAAGAGCCGAATTCAATCTCTTCTGTATCGATCGCGCCATAGAGCGTGTCGAAATGGAAAGCTTCAATGTCAGCCGTATTGACGCCGATGTCTTTGCGCCAATCGTTGAACATGCCTTCCCAGTCACTGAAGGTCCCGATTTTTGCTACTTTTCCTGGCATAACTCGACTCCTAAACCATATTCAGCCAAACCGTTTTCAACTCCGTGTAATGTTCAATCGCGTGCATGCCGAGCTCGCGGCCAAAGCCCGAACTCTTGTAGCCACCAAAGGGTAGCGAAGCATCCATCAATCCGTAAGTGTTGATCCAAACTGTTCCTGCCTTCAGACGGCGGGAAACGCTGTGAGCTTTCTTCACATCCCGCGTCCACACCGCCGCAGCGAGGCCGTAAGGATTATTATTGGCCTGCTCGATGACTTCGTCGATGTCGTCGAAGCTGAGCACCGAAAGCACGGGACCAAAGATTTCTTCCCGCGCAATCGTCATATCATTTTTCACGTCGCCGAAAATTGTCGGCTCGATGAAAAACCCTTTGCCGCCGTCAACCGAAACCCGATTGCCGCCAGCAACCAGTTTTGCGCCATCCTTCTTCCCGGCCTCGATGTAACCCAGCACCGTCTGCATCTGCTCCTGGCTGACGATGGCTCCGAGGCGCGTCTTCGGATCGAGAGGATCAGCTGGACGCATCTTGGCCGCGCGCGCCACCAATTTCTCGGTGAAATCGTCTTTCACTTTATTTTCAATAAACAACCGGGAACCCGCGTCGCAGACTTCGCCCTTGCCATAAAAAATTCCGGTGATAGCGCCTTTGACCGCGTTGTCGATATCGGAATCGGCGAAGACAATGTTTGGCGACTTGCCGCCGAGCTCCAGCGTGATGCGCTTCACGGTATCGGCAGCGCTCCTCATGATTTCCTGACCGACGGCAGTCGAACCGGTGAAGGCGATTTTGTCGATCCCCGGATGCTTCACCATGGTCCGTCCTACTTCCCCTGGACCGGTAACAATGTTGATAACGCCTGCGGGCACGCCGGCCTCAATCGCCAATTTTCCGAATCGCAACGTGGTGAGTGAAGTCTGGCTGGCCGGCTTCCACACTATCGTGTTCCCGCAAGCCAGGGCCGGGCCAACCTTCCAGGAAGCAAGCAACAACGGGAAGTTCCAAGGGACGATGAGCCCCACCACTCCGACCGGTTCGCGCAGTGTGTAAGTGAACGCGGTCTCAAGCGTGTTAACCGTCTCCCCGTGAATTTTCGTCGCCAAGCCCGCGTAGTAGCGCAAAACGTCGATCACCATGGGCATATCAACGTAGCGCGATTCGAAGATGGGTTTGCCGTTGTCAAGGGTTTCGAGTTCGGCAAACTCGTCGATATTTTTCTCGAGCAGGTCGGCGAGTCTCCAGATCAAACGCCCACGCTCGCTCGCCGACATCTTTCGCCACGCGCCGTTACGATCTTCCAGAGCCCGGCGAGCAGCCTCGACGGCTCGATCAATATCCGCGGAGGAAGCTCCTGCGATTTGCGTTAATACTTCTCCCGTGGCTGGATTCACGGTGTCGAACTTGTTTGCGCCGTCAACCCACTGCCCATTGATCAGCAACTGCCCGGGCTCAACTCTGGTCTTTGCAGCTAGCATGAACCTTCCCTCAAGAGACCGCCGAACTCGCCCGGCGAGGACGGGCGAAATGCGTCAGTCCACGCCCGAGCCACTACAAACTATTTCGCCTTGAAAGCCGCGGGTCTCTTCTCGACGTATGCAGCCAAACCTTCCTTCGCGTCTTCGCTCTGAAAAAGAATCTGCTGGTTCTCGCGTTCCACGGCCAGCGCGGACTCCATCGGAATTTCCCATCCAGTCTGCACCGCGCGCTTGATCCGCCCAACAGCCTTGGCGGCCTTGTTTGGAGGGCAGAACTGCCTGGCGTACTCCATGATGTTCTCCATGAAGCCGTCCTTCTCAAAAATATCGTTGATGATTCCCATCTCCTGCCCTTCTTCAAAGGAGAAGGTGTTCCCGGTGACCATCAATTCGATCGCCTTGCTCTTCCCCACCATGCGCGACAGGCGTTGCGTTCCGCCCGTTCCCGGCAGGACGCCAAGGTTGACTTCCGGCAATCCCATTTTGCCGGCTTCGCGCCGTGCAATCCGCAGGTCCGCCGCCATTGCAATTTCCAATCCTCCACCCACGCAGTGCCCGTTGATCGCAGCGATTACTAGCTTCGGAGTGTGCTCCAGTCGCAGCAGCATCTCATTCGCTTGCAGACAAAAGTAGTATTTGAACGTGGGATCGACGCTGGCCAGCATCTTGATGTTCGCCCCGGCGGAGAAAAACTTCTCGCCCGCTCCCGTCAGCACGATCACATACACGTCATTGTCCATGCGCGCCTTCAGGATGCAATCATCCAGCTGCCGGTTCATCTCGTAGGTGTAGGTATTCGCGGGGGGATCACACATCTCGATCACCGCTACGCCGCGGTCCGTGCGGTAATTGACTAACTGTTTGGTGGATTCGCCGGCTGCCGGCTGCATTGTGGTCGCCATATCAAAAACTCCTTTTCAAATTTCGTAATCTGTTTCGAAAACTAACCCTAAAACTTTGTCATTCCGACCGGAACATCTCGTTCCTGAAAGGAACGGGATGTGGAGTGGAGGAACCTGCTGTTCGTTCGCTGCTTAACCGCCCATTACCCCACTCAAAAAAATATCGCCCATCTCACGGGCGATATGTTCAGCGTCAGCGTCGACTCGCGGATTGTGCCAGGTATAAATCCAGTTCATCATGCCAAACAGGCTCAGCACTGCAATCCGGGTAGAAAACTCAAGCCGGCGCTGCCGCTTCAGATCGTCCAGCAGGCCAACACAAATGCGATAATATTCGCGCTTGATGGCAGCCACTTCTGTGGCAAATCCGTTCTTTAAAGCCTCGGCCTCGTGCGACAGCACTTTCATGCTGGCGGGATTCGCGAGAAAATATTCCAGATGATTCAGAATGAAAATTCTGACCCGCTCCTCGGAATCGCTCACGCCCTCTAATCGCGCTTTCAGCCGTTGCACGATGGTTGTAAAGGTGTGCTTCTGGATGAGAAAAAGCAACGTCTCCTTCGACTCGAAATAGTAGTAAAGTCCAGCCAGTGACATTCCACTGGCGCGCGAAAGGTCGCGCATCGATGCGCCCTCGTACCCTTTTTCGCAGAAGACGTTGGTCGCGTGAATCAGAATTTCCGACAATCGCCGGTCAAAGCGCGTGGCAGGCGCGGCGCGATGGCGGCGTCTGGAGACGTGAGTGGTGGTTGATGGTGTGGCCACAGGTTCAGAGTTCGCCGGGCTAATTCGAACGTTCGTTCGAACATAGTATACGGCACCTATGACCCCGATCACAAGTGCTGTGGAGACTACGATTACAGAGAAGTGGATTTCAAGATCGATCCCTTAGTTCCTTATATCCGCCAGCTCCCGCTCTACTTCCGCCTTCACGTCCCCGGTAAGCGGCAGTAGCGGCAGGCGCACCGTCCCGCCGAAGTAGCCGTTGAAGTCCATGCCGTACTTCACGCCGGGGATTCCCAACTCGCCCACAACCCGTTGTGCCGCCCGGGCTATGCGTTCTTGCTTCAGCCGAGCCAACTGCGCGTCACCTTCTTTCCACGCGGTGTAGATCTCGTAGCACGAAGTTGGCGCAACACAAGCAAACGCCAGAATACCGCCGACCGCCCCGGCATCCAGCGAAGTGTGCAGTTTGTCCGCGGCTCCCACCATCACCTGGAATCCCACTTCCTTTCGCCTGGTTTTCATCTTGCCGACAACCGTGACCGATGCCGAAGACGGCTTCGCCGCAGAGGATGCCTGCAAACCACCGACCTGTACGAGTTCTCCACCCTCCGCATTCGACCCGGAGGCCGCGGCTGCCAGCATGCGCGGCGTGACCGCTTCAAACGTTTCGGTTACCGTGGCACTTCGCTGGATGTGCCGCGTGCCTTCCACCATCGCGCGGACTTTTTCCACATCGCCGCTCGATTCCTTGATCCCGATCAGATTCGGATGTTCGGCGAGTTCAATTACCAGTTCAGCAGGGATGTTATAGCCAGTGGCCTGCGGAAAGTTGTAAATAATCACCGGCAGCGGTGAACGATCAGCCACGGTCCGGTAGAACGCCAAAATATTGGCCGGTTGCATCTGCTTTTTGTAGTAATGCGGAGTGCGCACCATGGCAACGTCATAGCCCAGTTCAGCGGCGTACTCGGTGAGCAGCAGCGTCTCGATGGCAGATTCAATCCCTGTCCCTGCTACCAGCAATTTGTGAGGCGCAGTCGCCTCGCGAGCGGATTTCAACACGTCACGCCGCTCCTGATCGGAAAGGAGAATGGCCTCGCCGGTCGAACCCAGGACCACAATGCCAGCCGCTGGAGTCCGCGAATAGCGCTCAACATTGCTCTCCAGCTTCTTAAAATACACGTTGCCGTCGGGATAAAGTGGGGTGGTGACTGGAGGGAAGATACCTTGAAGAAGCATGAATAATTCTACCCAGAAAGCGCCAAATAGACGAGGCGAGGGTCACAGAAATTTGGGCTCGGCCACGGCTCCAAGCTGAACCAGCAAAGCCAACTGATCCCAGTTGTCCCAGGCTTCAATAATCAGCCCATTCTCAAAACGCTGAATACTGATCCCGTTCACGCTGACGTGCTTGTTGGTCGATGCTATCCCAAGGAAGGCTCCGGTGTGGTCCATGGTTATGGTCCAGCGCGCGGCAACTCTGTCTTCCTGCTCGATGGTTTCGTGAATGTCGACGCGTATGTTCGAGAAGGCGCTGCGGAAACTCCGCCAAAATTGCTTAAAGTGCCCGGGACCGCGAATTTCGGCCCCATGCTGAGCTTGACCATAGCCAATCGCATCTTTGGAGCACATCGCGTCTATGGTTTTTTCGCTACCTTGGTTCCATACTTCTTCGAACCATTTACGGATCAGAGTTGCATTTCCAGCCATACCACACACCTCTTAAATCTCCGCCCTTCTAACCTCGCAGGGCCCCACGCTCCGCATGCAACTGCTGCAGTGCTCGTATGTTTACTTCGCCGCGCTGCAACGCCGCAATTCCTTCCGCGGCTGCACGCGCCGCCGAAAGCGTGGTAATGGTGGGAATGCGCGCCGTCACTGCCGCACGCCGGATCGCTCTCTCGTCGAACCAGGGCTCAAGACCGGTGGGGGTATTGATGATGAGATGAATGCGCTGGCCCTTGATCAGATCGACCACGTTCGGTCGGCCTTCCTTTACTTTGTACACGCGCTCAACTTTCATCCCGGCGAGTTCGATCGCGTCAGCCGTACCGGAAGTCGCAACCAGCTTGAAACCCATGTCCACAAACTTGCGCGCAACTTCAGCCGCATGGCGTTTGTCGGGATCAGTCACGCTGATGAACACCGTTCCCTGCGTAGGCAACTTCTGGCCCGCCGCCAGCTGCGCCTTAGCGAAGGCCTCCCCGAAGCTATCGCCCACGCCCATCACTTCTCCGGTGGATTTCATCTCCGGCCCGAGCACCGTATCGACGCCCGGAAATTTATTCCACGGGAATACCGGCGACTTCACGTAGTAGCAGCGTCCGGTATCGAGATCGGCGCGGCGATCAATGTTCTCTGGTAGGAATTCGCGGAGCTTCCGTCCGGTCATCAATCGCGCCGCAATTTTCGCCATCGGCACGCCGGTGGCTTTCGAAACGTAGGGCACGGTGCGGGAAGCCCGTGGGTTCACTTCGAGAACATAAACTTTGCCGCCTCGCTCACCGTTTTCTGACCCGCCATTGCCGCGGGGGATGGCGAACTGAATATTCATCAGCCCCACCACCTTCAGCGCCCGCGCCAGTTTGAACGTGTAGTCGCGCATCCGGTCCATGAGCGGCTGCGGAATATCCACCGCCGGCAGTACACACGAGGAATCGCCAGAGTGAATGCCGGCCTCTTCGATATGCTGCATGATTCCGCCGATCACCACGTCTTCGCCGTCGGAGAGCGCATCCACGTCCACTTCAATCGCATCTTCGAGGAAGTGATCGATCAGCACCGGCCGATCGTGGGAATACTCGACCGCCTCCTTCATGTACCGAACCACGGACTCCTCGTCGTAGGCGATCACCATGGCGCGTCCACCCAGAACGTAAGAAGGACGCACCACAACCGGATATCCAACGCGCTTGGCTCCCTCAACGGCTTCATCGAGCGAAGTGGCCATCACGCCTGCAGCTTGCGGAATCTCCAATTCTTCGAGCAGCTTGTTGAAATGTTTGCGGTCTTCAGCAAGATCAATCGACTCCGGCGATGTGCCGATAATATTCACGCCCGCGGCCTTGAGCGGCAAAGCCAGGTTCAGCGGAGTCTGTCCACCGAATTGCACGATCACGCCGCACGGCGCGCCCTTCGACGTCTCGTGCTGGTAAATCGCCCACACATCCTCAAACGTCAGCGGCTCAAAGTAGAGGCGGTCGCTGGTGTCGTAGTCCGTCGAAACGGTTTCAGGATTGCAGTTGATCATGATCGTCTCGTAACCATCTTCGTGCAGCGCGAACGACGCGTGGCAGCAGCAGTAATCGAACTCAATTCCCTGCCCGATGCGGTTGGGCCCGCTGCCTAAGATGATGATCTTCTTCTTATCGGTCGGCGCGGCTTCGTCTTCGTCTTCGTAAGTCGAGTAGAGATAGGGCGTAAAGCTTTCAAATTCTGCAGCGCAAGTATCGACACGCTTGTAGACGGGGAACACGCCGTGTTTCTTGCGCAGATGCCGAACCTTTTCTTGACCTTCAAGACGCCACACGCCGGCCAGGCGCCCGTCAGAGAAGCCCATGCGCTTGGCTTCGCGCAATATCTCGGTGGGGATTGACTCCATGGGGTGCTTCTCCAGTTCGAGTTGCATGTCGTTAATTTCTTTGAGCTGGTAGAGGAACCACGGATCCATCGAGGTCATCTTCGCGATCTGCTTCACGGTGTGCCCTTGCCGCAAAGCGTATTGCACGTACGCCAACCGTTCGGGATGAGGGGTGACGAGCCGCTGCGTCAGAATCTTGGGCTCGATCTTGCCGCCGCCTACGCGCTTGCCGGTGTCGAGCGAGCGAATGCCCTTCATCAACGCTTCTTTGAAAGTGCGGCCGATGGCCATCACTTCGCCCACCGACTTCATCTGAACGCCGAGGTTCTCATCCGCGCCGGGAAATTTTTCAAACTGCCACTTCGGGATTTTTACGACCACGTAATCAAGCGTCGGCTCGAAGCATGCCGGAGTCTTGCGCGTAATGTCGTTGGGAATTTCATCGAGCGTGTATCCGACGGCGAGCTTTGCTGCAATCTTCGCGATCGGGAAGCCGGTGGCTTTCGACGCCAGCGCCGACGAGCGCGAGACCCGCGGGTTCATCTCGATCACCACCATGCGCCCGGTTTCCGGATTCACGCCGAATTGAATGTTCGAACCGCCCGTATCCACGCCGATCTCGCGAATCACCGCAATCGAAGCATCGCGCATCGCCTGGTACTCGCGATCGGTAAGCGTCTGAGCGGGAGCGACCGTAATTGAATCGCCGGTATGCACGCCCATGGGATCGAAGTTCTCGATCGAACAGATGATAATGACGTTGTCTTTCGTGTCACGCATCACCTCGAGTTCGAATTCCTTCCATCCCAACACGGACTCTTCAATCAGCGCCTCATGCACGGGAGACATATCGAGACCCCGAGTGAGCACTTCCACCAGCTCTTCGCGATTAAACGCAATCCCGCCGCCTGTGCCGCCCAGCGTAAACGACGGCCGGATGATCACCGGAAATCCAATCTTCCCCGCGAACTCCAACCCATCCTTGGTGCTGTTCACCAGAGCTGACTTGGGCACGTCCAGCCCAATCTTCTGCATCGCGTCTTTGAAGAAAAGCCGGTCTTCGGCCTTCTTGATGGCGGCCACATTCGCGCCAATCAACGTGACGTTATATTTTTCAAGCACGCCGCCGTCGGAAAGTTCAATGGCAAGATTCAAGGCCGTCTGTCCGCCTACGGTAGGCAGCACCGCGAATCCCGCGTTCGGAGCCATTTCCCGCTCTTGGCGAATGATCTCTTCCAAATACTCCAGCGTAAGCGGCTCGATATAAGTGCGGTCGGCGATCTCCGGATCGGTCATGATGGTCGCCGGATTGGAGTTGGCCAGCACCACTTCATAGCCCTCAGACTTGAGCGCCTTGCAAGCCTGCGTGCCGGAATAGTCGAACTCCGCCGATTGCCCGATAACGATGGGCCCGGAGCCGAGAATCAGGATCTTCTTTATGTCAGTTCGTTTGGGCATTTAGGATGCAATCTTCCCATGTTTATTTTGGACGGGGACAGCGGGTTTGCTTTGAAAGGGCGCGGCTTCAGACGCGCCGTAAAGCTCTTCTATGACTTCGGGCTTTAGCCCCTGAGATACACCATCCAATTCGAACCCCTGATGCGCCGATGAATACGGATACTCTTCCGCTCTTTCACAAAGATGCTTTCGAAGAGGATTTCCTCGAATGTACGCAACATGCTTCGCATAGTCCTTGGTATCTCGAATGCGATGATCCGAAAATCCCTTCTGCCAGATGTCCAAATTCGAGCCAAGCTCTTTCTTCGCTCGATAAGAGAATCCACCCTTGATAAATTGGACCGCCTTTTCCAAACTTACCTTTGGAGTAATTAAAACGTGAATGTGATCGGGCATGATTACGAATTCATGAAGCAGATAAGCTGAGGCGCGATAGTGGTATAGCGTGTCAATGAGAAGATGCGCCCATCGATCATTTCGAAAGAGTTCGCGCCGCTCCCAAGTTGGGGAAGTGACCATGTAGGTTTGCCCGGTATTCGTGGCGTGCTCTCTGGTTGGCCTCACAACGGTACCTCAGCGGCTAAAGCCGCAATTCTTTTCTTGCCCTTGGCGGCGCGCCTTGAAGGCGCGCCCTTTCAAAACTCCACCCACGACGGGCCCGGAACCGAGAATCAGAATCTTCGAGATATCAGTGCGTTTGGGCATTTAACGTTCTTTTAGTTTTATGGGCTGAAAATAATCATGGATTGTGGATCCTTGTAGGCCGCCAACCCGCAACTGCTGGCCACGAAACCCCATGTTGGCAACTCGTAATTCGGCGCGCTGTTGCTCACCTGAATTGGAATGTCACCTTCTAGCTGTGTTAGGCGAACTGGATAGGGAACCTTTGCCTTTACGTGCAAGGCGAAAAACCCTGGTGTGACGCCCTCGAAAGCGAAGCGCCCGTTTGTATCTGTCTCTTTTTCGCCGAGATCCGAAGACGCGCCCCTCAGCGATACTTGAGCACCGACCCACGGCACTCTGTTGCTGCCCTCCCCGAGAACTCCCGATACGTTTCGGATCTGAGTGATTGGCCCGCCCGGCCATGTCAGACTTATTTCAGAAGCGCCGGAGCCATCGTCGTAGACGTCAATCTGAACGACCTCGCTACTTACTCCCGACAGTGTCGCTCCGAGGGAGTAATTGTCGTGTAATCCCCTGATCTCGGCTTTTCCATCCTTGTCTGTTACTGCCGAAGCCACAAGCTCTGAATGTGCTGGCTTTCGAATGAACTCGTAAACACTGATTTTCGCCTGGGAGAGCGGCTTGCCGATTGGGTCGTGCACAAGAACTACGAACGTCGTCTTTACTTTGAGGGGGGGGCCCGATACGCGGGTGCAAGCCAACCCGGGCCGCGGCAGAATACCCACCAGGGCTGCCAACACCGAGAATATCGTCCAGTTCAGCTTCACCCTTTCCACTCCTCCATCATCTTCGTGAACTCCTTGAACAGATAATGCGAATCATGCGGCCCCGGCGCGGCTTCCGGGTGATACTGCACGCTGAACAGCGGCAGATTCCGATGTCGCAGGCCTTCGAGAGTCTGATCATTTAAGTCGATGTGCGTCAGTTCGACTTCGCTGGTCGGGAGCGAATCGGGATCTACCGCGAAGTTGTGATTGTGCGCCGTGATCTCAATCTTGCCGGTCTTCAACTGCTTCACCGGATGGTTCCCGCCGTGGTGTCCGAACTTCAGCTTGAAAGTTTTTCCGCCCAGGGCAATCCCAGTTAGTTGGTGGCCCAGACAGATTCCAAAGATCGGCTGTCGCCCCATCAGTCGCCGAATCGAATCGACGGCATACGTGCAAGGTTCTGGATCCCCCGGGCCGTTCGAAAGGAAAACCCCATCCGGCTTCAGAGCTAAAACATCTTCTGCCAAAGTCTGCGCCGGAACCACCGTTACCCGGCAACCTTCCACTCTTAACTTCCGTAGAATGTTGGTTTTGATCCCGAAATCGTAAGCCACCACATGAAAGCGGGGCGGCTCATCTTTCACCCCAACCTGGGCCACCGGTTCATGCGATCGTTCGCCCTGCTCCCAAACATATGATCGCTTGGTGCTCACCTCTTTAGCGAGGTCGGTGCCGTCCATTTTTGGAATCGACCGCGCCTTCGCCACCAGTTTGTCGGTATCGGTTTCAATCGTGGAGACAACGCCGCGCATCACGCCGTGGTCCCGCAGATGGCGCACCAGGCATCGCGTGTCGATATCCGACAGCACGGGCACCTTGAACTGTTCAAGGTATTCTTCGGCGACCTGCTGCGAGCGCCAGTTCGAGCTCACTTTCGAGAACTCGCGGACGATCAGCCCTTCGATCCACGGACGGGTCGCTTCGTTATCTTCCTGGTTTGTGCCGTAGTTGCCGATCTGGGGGTTGGTTAGAACAACGATCTGCCCGGAGTAGGAAGGATCAGTGAAAATTTCCTGGTATCCGGTAATGGAAGTATTAAAAACGACTTCGCCGTAGCATTCGCCTTTGGCGCCGTAGCCTTTGCCTCGGAAGATTTTGCCATCTTCCAGCGCAAGGATTGCTTGCATTCTCGCTCCAGGGGAGTGGATTTTATCGATATTATCAGGGAATGCGGCAGCGGCCAAGTATGGAACGCTGTCTCAGAGTAGAAAGTTTAAGACGCCGAAAGAATCTGCAACAGAGTGATACGGAGTTACCGCACTCGCCCCAACTTATCCATCGGCCAGTATCCGAACACGGCCTTGCCATAGATATAGCTCTGATTGACCGGGCCAAAGTCCCGGCTATCGTTCGACATTGACCGGTGATCTCCGAGCACGAGGTAACAGTGCTGCGGCACAACCGTCTCCGGATACGACCGCGAGTCGGCGTAAGCGGGTGGAACGTAATCCTCATCCAAGGCCTCGCCGTTCACATAGACTTGGCCGCCGTCGATACGGATGCGATCCCCTTCCACTCCGATCACGCGTTTGATGTAGCTTTTCGAAGGGTCACGGGGATAACGAAAGACAACAATATCGCCGCGCGAAATCGGCTCCAGCCGGTACACGAACTTGTTGACAAAGATTCGCTCCTGATCTTCGAGCGACGGCATCATGCTGGTGCCCTCGACTTTTACCGGCTGATAGATGAAGACAATGATGAATGCCGAAATCGCCAGCGAAAGGATGAGGTCACGCAACCACACCCCCAGAGCTGGCCGCGAACGTACCCCGACACTCGCCATTCCGCCCTCTGCGGTTAGGGAGGGCGACAGCGGCCTCGCTTTTGCTTCGGTGTTTTGCGCCTCAGACATGCGATTTCTTATTGTATACAGATCGTGACGCCACAACAGCCATTAACGCGCTACCGCTGTAAACGCTAAAACCTCACTTTCGCGAGTGGGCGCCCTGTCGCTCCTATTTCAAAAAGCAGGGTAAAATAGCTCAGGAGACTGCCATGCCAGCGACCCGATCCCTTCTTCGCAAGTTCATTCATCGGTCTATTACTCTGATCTCGCTCTTGTTTGTGACCCTGACCATGACTTCTCTTTGGGCTGCTCCTCAGGAAGAGGAAGCGTCAGGCATTCCCGCCTATAACGCGGGCCCGCCGCCGAAGGGGACCAAATTGCCTGCCGTCCTCACGAAGGACCAGCTCTGGGGAGCGGACGCGCAGTATCCCTACCAGACTCACGCCTACGAGCTGGCATCGAGGATTCCTGCAGTTCTCCATCAACAGCCCTGCTATTGTTATTGCGACCGCATGGGCCACAACAGCCTGCATAGTTGCTTTGAGAGTACGCATGGCTCGCGTTGCTCCACCTGCCTGAAAGAACTTTACTACTCCTATCAGGAGCACAAGGCGGGTAAGACTGCCTCCCAGATTCGCGCCGGGATCATCAAAGGCGATTGGAAGCAGATTAATCTTGAGACGGCGGCCTCGATGAATTAGCACCGATGACCGAGTTCCCAGATAACGAGAAATCTTGACGAACAGTCCCGCCGTTATGGCTCGGCGCTGGCGGCGCGGCACGCGGTACTGTTTCTGTCAATTGCTCAATACCCACTCTTTGAGTGATACTTAAGCATCGAGTTCCAGGCAAGGAGTTCCAATTACGACGAGCACAGGAAAAATTCTTCACATGGCTCAGAAGGCTAACCCCAAGAAATCAACGATTGCGGATGATCCGCGCGCCTCACAGGCGCTGCAGAACTACGAGGCCGGCCTGCGCGCCCTGCAGGAGCACAAGTTCGACAAGGCCAAGCCGCTGTTTCAGAAGATATTGGCGGGCGGCAGCAAGGAGTTGAGCGATCGGGCCGCCATTCACCTCAGCATTTGCAATCAACATCTCGAGCGCACGACCACCAATCAGTTCAAGACCGTCGAAGAGCATTTCGACTACGCCGTCTCGCTGATGAACGTGGGAGATTACGTCACGGCTCGTGAGCACATCGAGAAACTTGTAAAGCAGTCTCCTAAGACTGATTTCGTGATTTATGGCCTGGCCGCGCTCGATTGTCTTACCGGTCATGTGGAAGATTCGCTCAAGCATCTCGATGAGGCCCTTCGTCTAAATGCGAGCCTGCGCTACCAGGCAAGAAACGACTCCGATTTCCACAACCTGGCCGAAGATCCCCGGTTCACTGAGTTGCTGTACCCGGATCCCGCTGCCGATCTCACGTCGCCGGAAAGCTCCTACCCGGAAGACGAGTCGTACTAGGCGGCGATCGGATTCACTCCATGGAAGCCAAGACTGCAGAACTCTCGCCTCCGGAGAAAGCCACGCGCGAGCGCGGATTGCGAGTGGTCGCCATCGGCGGCGGCACCGGATTGTCGACTCTGCTGAAGGGACTCAAGCGCTTCGCGCTTACTCCAGCAGAGATCATCGAGGCGCGTCCGGGCGCACCAATTATTCGTGATCTTTGCGCCGTGGTTACGGTCAGCGATGACGGAGGCTCCAGCGGACGCCTGCGCAAGGAACTCAACATGCTTCCTCCCGGCGACATTCGCAATTGCATTGTCGCCCTCAGCGAGGATGAAGCACTGCTGTCGCAACTCTTCCGGCACCGTTTCGCGAAGGGCTCAGGCCTTGAAGGTCACAGCTTCGGAAATCTTTTCCTGGCTGCGCTCACCGATATCACGCAAGACTTCTCCGAAGCAGTGCGGCTCTCTTCAGAAATACTCGTCACTCGGGGCCACATTCATCCCGCCACCACTTCGAACATCGAACTCGAAGCTTTGATGGAAGACGGCAGCCGTGTACGCGGCGAGACCAAAATTACCGCCAGCAAAGTTCGCATCCATGAACTCTATCTGGTTCCTGCTGATGTCGATCCTTTGCCGCAGACCCTCGATGCCATCGCCCGCGCCGATATCATCAGCATTGGTCCGGGCTCGCTGTTTACCAGCCTCATCCCTAACTTGCTGGTGCATGGCATCGCCGAGGCCATCGTCAACTCGCCGGCCACCAAAGTCTATATCTGCAATCTGATGACTCAGGCTAATGAAAGCCTCGGGCTTTCCGCCGCCGATCATATCCGCGCGCTCAATCGCCATGCTGGTCAACAAATCTTCGACTACGCGCTGATCAACCGCACTCCCGTTTCCGATGAACTTAAGGCGAAATATGCGTCCGAGGGCGCTTGCCAGATCGTTGCCGATCTCGAGGCTATCGAGGCTCTCGGCGTGATTCCGGTGCTGGGAGACTATCTGGAAGAGGCTGGCGTCGCCCGCCACAATACTTCGCGCGTCGCCAGCGATTTAGTGCAGCTCGCATCTCAGCCCCTCGACGAGCACAGAATCAGGACTGCAAAGGCCCCAACCTCCGCGAAGCCCTAACCTGCGAGCACCGCGCCTCGGCTTCCAGATCCCGCCCCAGGCACTCAGGATTGTCAGGACAGGAAACTGTTTCCAGGCGGGCGCCGGATTCGAGTCCTTATTCTCTTTCCCGAGGCGCGGCCAATCGCTAGAATATTGAAATATGAAAATGATCGGTTGCACGCTTTTGCTTTTCGCGTTGGTAGGCGCGGCCGCCGCGCAGCGAGACAAAACCGAGGAACCCACCTCTGTCCTCACTTTTCTTATTATTAAAGAGGACAACGGCAAGCCGGTGCGTAACGCCGCCGTGGTCATGCATCCCGTGAATGCTGGCGGCAAGCAGAGCAGGGGCGGACTCGAACTCAAGACCGATGCCGACGGCAAGACCAGCTTCGACGGCATCCCCTACGGGAAATTGCGTGTGCAAGTCCTCGCTAATGGCTTCCAGACCTTCGGAGAGGACTACGACGTCAACCAGGGCAAAATGAATTTTACGGTCAAACTAAAGCGCCCCCAAGGTCAGTATTCCATCTATCAAAATGACGCTGGTGCTAAGAATAACGACAAGGACAAGAAGGACGACAAAACGCCACCTCCAAGCGACCCTAACGCTAAACCGCAGTAGCCCTGCCGCCCGGCCTGGAGGCGTCTAAAGGTTGATTCTTGTGGTCGGCTAGCGGTTTTTCATCTTGTCGATCCATACTCTCAGTTCACTCGGCGGCGGGGGAATCCTGCGAGAGGGTAGGTTTTCCGTTGAAGGACCGCCGTGAGTGCAATTCCAGCTACTGCAGTCGGGGCAGGGGCCATGTTGCACAACACCGCCGTTCGGTTTACGTTCCAAAAAGTACTTTGGATCGTCTGAGATGTGCATAAGAGCCTTCTATCCGATATTAAGGCGGAGTCAACCGGGAGGTCAACTCCGCCGTTTTTCCTACCATATCCGGGAATCGACTGAACCGCCCGGCACGCCTAGGAGGCTGTTTCCCAGGTTGCGCGATTTGATTGCCGCTGGATGCCGAGCCATGCTGCCGAGTAGAATCTTTCGATGCCCTACCTGTTGAAGACCGAACCTACCGTATATTCCTTCGCTGATCTGCAACATGAACAGACGACCATCTGGGATGGTGTCACGAATCCCGTCGCGGTCAAGAATCTCCGCGGCATGAAGGCCGGCGAACAGTTGGTCATCTATCACACCGGAGACGAGAAAAGCGCGGTGGGCACGGCCACCGTGGTATCAGTAGATCCGAGCGATCCCAAGAATCCAAAAGTGAAGATCAAGGTTGGGAAGCCACTCGGCACGCCAGTCTCCCTCGCCGAAATGAAGGCGAACAAATTGTTTGCCGAATCTCCGTTGGTGCGGCAGGGACGATTGAGTGTCGTTCCCCTCAATGTCGCACAGTACAAGTTCCTCACTGGCGAATGATTCTGGGACAGAAATAATACGGCGTCCTTCGTTTCGTCTGGCGCACGTTGGCGTCAGGCCAGGCCACGCTTTCGCTTCGTCCTACTGGGGACGATTGTCGGGAGGTTTAGGCGCGGTTTGATTGGTATAGTTTTTGTCGGCCAGAGACTTGTCGACATAGTCCTTACGGGATGGATCGTACTTATAATTGGCCGATGACTCCGAGTGGTCTACAGGCTTCATAGCGACCACTTGATACTGGCGCATTTTGCGGTCTCCGTCCGGAATGCGTATATCCATCTTGTCCTTCTTCACTTTGAATTCGCCTTCCTGGCCGACCGGAAGAAGAACGGGATGCTTGTGATCGAGCGGGCGTACGTGATACTCCATATCGTCTGTGCGAAGCAGATATTGCGGGCAGAGTTTTTCGTCGGAATTTACATGGGTCACGCCCACCGAGGCCCAGACGCTTCCCAGTCCGGTCAGTCCATGTTCGTGCGCGCCGCAAGGGACAGCTTCCATTTTCTCGATCATGGCACGATTGGGGTGTTTCTTACCGTCACCGGCAAATCCGGGAAGTACAAAAAGCAGTATGAGCATCGAGATCAGTGGCACGTTGCGATTCATGGATAAATCCTCCGTCAGCGTTTTCTATCACCGTTGGGAACCACCTACGAGATCGAGAATAAGGGCCGCCGCCAAACGGCCCTCTCCCGGCTGTCCAGTCACCTACTTGGCTTTCGGCTCGTTTGTCAGTTTCGTCGAAGAATGTGCATTGAACTGTTGCGCCGACTGAAGAAAATTCTGCGGGTTCTCGCTCAGTTCTTCATGCACTTGAGGATGTGCCTTCAGATAATCCTGCAGCGCAGGATGGTTCTCAAGGTACTCCTGGTTGTTGGCTAGCGATGGATTCTTAGAAAGTTCGCTGGCGATGTTGCCGTGCCCTTCCATGAACTCGTTAAAGCTGGAGAGCTCGGCGCCGGTCACATCCCGATCGCGATGCGTATTAAAGTCCTCGCGCCGGTCGAAGCGTTCCTCCTGATGCATGAAGGCATTAGGATTTTCCTTGTATTCCTCGCGAACTCCCGGATGGTCGGCCAGGAACTGTTGCAGAGCCGTGTGGCTTTCCACGAACTCCTTGTTGTTTATGAGTGACGGATCCTTGCGCAGTCTCTCCGCAATCTCAGGATGACTGTCCATGAAGCGATCCATATTCGCCAGTTCGGTGCGGGTCACATCCCGATCACGGCCCTGGTCTTCGCGCCGGTCAAAGCGTTCTTCCTGATGCATGAAGGCATTCGGATTCTCCTTGTACTCCTCACGCACTCCAGGATGGTCGGCCAGGAACTGCTGTAAGGCCGGGTGGCTCCCGACAAACTTCTGGTTATCGACCAGTGACGGATCCTTGCGCAGTTGCTCCGCGATCTCAGGATGGCTATCCATGAAGCGATCCATATTTGCCAGCTCGGTGCGGGTTACGTCGCGATCGCGACGCTGGTCTTCACGCCGGTCAAAGCGTTCTTCCTGATGCATGAATGCATTCGGATTCTCCTTGTACTCCTCACGCACTCCAGGATGGTCGGCCAGGAACTGCTGTAAAGCCGGGTGGCTCCCGACAAACTTCTGGTTATCGACCAGTGACGGATCCTTGCGCAATTGCTCCGCAATCTCGGGATGGCTGTCCATGAAGCGATCCATATTCGCCAGTTCGGTGCGGGTCACATCCCGATCACGGCCCTGGTCCTCGCGCCGGTCGAAGCGCTGCTCCTGGTGCATGAATGCATTCGGATTTTGGTTGAGCTCCTCGCGGATTTCCGGATGCTGCTGCAAGTACTCCTGGAGTTCGGGGTGCTTGTCAACAAACTGCTGGTTGTTTATCAGCGAAGGATCCTTGCGCACCTGTTCTGCGACCTCAGGGTGACTATCCAGAAAGCCGTCGAAGCTGGCAAGCTGCCGCCGGGTGGCGTCATCCCGATCGGGCGACTGCATACCCGGTGACTGCATACCCGGCGACTGCATCGTCTGGGACTGCGTCCTTACCGGTGCGGCGAGGAGTATGGCAGCACACATCAGCAAAACATTGCAGCAATGACTTAAATGCCGTAAAGGATTCTTGGGTTTCATATAAGTTCCCTCCGAAATCAAGACGTCGCGGCCTTCGGTCAGCCACAGAGGAAGAACTGCAAGGTTGGGGCCACCGGCGCCCAGATGGGACGATCCGCTTTACATCAAGGCACTTGCGAGGAGGCTCCAGACAACCCGCAATTTGTCAGGGAGGGAATTTCGACACTCACGGAGGAAAATCGTTATACGTTCAGAACCTTAGGTGCATAAACGTAGGCGTTGCGTCGGGCTTTTGCCCGCCGGTTTTGCGAAGCAGCACCCGTAGCGCATCTACAACGGAGAGTGTGTATCCGTTCCGGCTGCGTTTCTTTTTTCTGGGCGCCTTAAATTGCCTTGGTGTCCCGCCGGATCAGCGCGTGGTCCACGAAGAAGCCAATCCCCACCGCCAGCGGGATCACGCCAAAGGTCGCGGCGATCATGGCGTCGGGCTCGACGCGTCCAATTAAAACAAAGGTTACGATGTACCCGACCGCCCCCGCCACCAACAGAATTCCGGAGCGCCGCGAACGGGCGGCCTCAGAAAGGTCCGCTTGCATCGGTACGTCAGCTCCCCTCGCAATGGCCGCCATCCGCTCATCGCTGCGCAGCTTGCGCACGCGGAAAAAGGTGTACATCGCCGCCATAGGAATCCCGAGTGACATCATCACCGCCGCCAGTCCTACAAAGTTGCCGTCCATAGATGCCTCCCTGCTGTTGATAGAGGCCGTTCAATGCCTCGCCATCCATAGGTACGAAGATTCGCGGAAGAAGTTCCGCCCAATCCGTGGCCAATTACAAAACTTTGCAAGCCACTCGCGCTCCCTTAGCAACCCCCGGGGACTGCCGGGGTTCTTATGGGATTGGCGACGACACGCTCGGACCTTGTAGTCTGTATCTGCTTCCTCGCACGTCATGACGGAATCGTCTCATCCGTATTCAATACACGGGCAATCGCCTCCGCAACAGAAAAGGAATTGAGAGAATGACATTCAGAGTCTCGCGACATCACATTGCCGGCAAGAGATGGGCCTCGGTGTACGCACTGGCAATCTGTCTCACCTTGCTGCTATACGTCACTTTTTTGTCGGCGCAAGACGTTCCGGAAAAAGATGCGCCTGCACGGGCCGCCCAGCCAAACGATATTCAGGCAAAGATCGACGTTAATGATGTCTCTCGCTCTTATGTTGTGCATCTGCCCAAAGGTTACGACCAGCAGCAACACTATCCGACCGTCATTCTGCTGCACGGACGAAATCAGGACGCCAGCGACATGGCGCGCCTCACCCACTTTAATCAGCTCGCCGATAAAGACAGCATTATTGCCGTCTATCCCAATTCCGCGCATGGGCAGTGGAACATCGGAGTGCGATCGGATGAGGCAGCGGCCGCCTCGCCCCGTCGCGGCTATGGCCGTCGCGGAGGTTGGCCGGGCGGTGGCGGTGGAGGCTACCCCGGTGGTGGAGGGGGGTATCCTGGTAGCGGTGGAGGCTATCCCGGAGGCGGTCAGGGGGGCGGTCAGAATCCCGAAGAAAACAGGAAGCGACCGGAGCCTGTGGACGACATTGCCTTTCTCAACCAAATGCTGGACCAAATCGCCCTGAACTACTCACTGGACACGCGCCGCATCTATGCAACTGGCCTGAGCGATGGCGGGTTCATGGCTCTCAGGGTGGGTTGCTCCATGGCTGATCGCGTAGCAGCAATTGCGGCAGTGGGCGCGGCCATGCCGAAGACCATGATCTGCCTGCCGTCACGGGCCATACCCGCACTTTTCATCAACGGCACCGATGACCCGGTCGTTCCCGACAACGGCGGCACCTACAAGCCCCGCCGCTTCCATATACTCTCCGCCGAAGACAGTGCCAAAACCTGGGCCAAGTTCGACCGCTGCGGAGAAAAGCCTGTTCAGGACAAATTGCCATCCGCGGAAAAGGGCGGCAAGGACACGAAAACTTACACCTACAGCGGCTGCCAGAGCAATGCTCAGGTCGTGCTCTACAGCGTGAAGAACGGCGGCAACACCTGGCCGGGCGGCGAGCAGTACACAACCGAAAAAGAGGTTGGCAAGACCAGTAACGCCCTCAACGCAAATGAGGCTATCTGGAACTTCCTGGTGACCAGGAAAATCGCGGGTGAGAGCGGAGTAGAGAAGTAGAAGTAGCGCTTCTTTTCACTCCAGATGCGCGTGCGCGTCGGGATAGAACTTGGCAATCATCCGCCCCGTCATCAATCCGCCTTCATACTCCGGAATGATGACCTCATCCGCGCCCGAATTGCGCATGGCCTGCGCGTAGCGGGATTGCCCCGCCCGCGTGATGATTCGCGCTTTCGGATTCAAAGCCTTGGCCGTCACGGTGATGTAAAGATTGTCGGCGTCATTGTCGATCACAATGCATACACCGCGAGCACGCTCGATTCCCGCGGATTGCAGCACGTCGTGGCGTTTGGCATCACCTTGGATCGCCAATATTTTTTCCTTCAGCAACTCGCGGCACAATCCTTCACTGGTCTCAATCAGCACGAACGGAATCTTCAGCCGGTTCAGCTGATCCACCACCGTCCGCCCGACCTGCCCGTAGCCGCAGATGATGAAATGATCGCGAAGCTTTTCAATGCTGACGTCGTTCACCATAGTTCTCCAGGCCTCCATTCCCTGCCGGTTGAAGATCGTGACTGCTACGCGTTCCGCCACCCAGATCTGAAAGGCAAACACGCCGCCATACACGAAAATCGAGAACAGCTTGGTCGAATTGTGCACGTGCTTGGCATCGATCGCGTGGGGCTGGATCATCCAGAACAACGCGTCCTGCCATGCCAGTCCTTCCAACCGCCGGTAGACCAACACACACATCAGGCTAAATCCGGCGAACATCACCAGCGGCAGCCATAGCCTGCGCAAAAACAGTAGCAGGATTCGGAACATGAGCCAGCGATACTACAGCAACTTCCGGCAGAGAACAACGGGAATGCCGATCACGAAAACGTATCGCCGTTATCGCATTCTTGATTTCTACCAGAAAAAAAACCACCCTCCGCTGATTTCGCGAAAGGTGGGTTTGCGGCTCGCCTCTGTCACAGACTCAATTGAATAGATTCAATGTATTGGTCGCGTCGTCAACGTAGTAGAGGCCCTGCCCCACCACTGGCACCAACCCGAACAGCGCTCCTGCCCCAGGAGGATTGCCGCTGCTATCCAGCAGTTGCTTGCTGATCTGGTTGCCGTCCGGCGTGGTGGTGACCAGAAAGCCGTTATTGCCGTTAACTGTCAGAATGTCGCCGCCGGGAGAAATCGCCAGCCCCAGAGGATCATTCAAGCTGCCGCCTTGCGATACCGTTGCGCCAGTTCCAGCGGACGTAGTGCGAAACACCGGGTTAGGAATCGCTGCGATGCGATTGTTCAGGCTATCGGCTACATAAACCGTGTCGGCATTTCCACTGACGCCCAAACCGGTCGGCCCAATCACCAGTGCCGCGGGATCGGTCCGCTCGGCAAAACCTGAACCGATTACTGTCATAGCCCGCAAGCTGGGCATGGTCTTGTGCGTAACATTCAGCGTAAGTCGCACGACCGTCCCGCCATGCACCACGTTTCCACCGCCGGCTACAGTTCCGTTTAAAACATTGGTGACGAATAAATTAACGCTGCTTCCGGAATCCAATGCCGCCATGTCCCATGGACCATTGATGAGCGAACCATAAAACGTCTCCACAACATTTCCGTTGTTATCCAGCACCAGCAAACATCCCGCTTGTGCGGTGGCGGAGGTTCCATCCGTGGTGGGCAGACTGCCCACAATAACCCATCCGGTGCGCAACACCGCCAACGCCGTCGTCAATCCCACGCCGCCAGGACACGGCCCCGGCAAATTTGTGGGATCGATTTGAGCGAACAGGCCTGTGTTGCCCTCCGGGGAAATCTGGACAATGGTTGTCCCCGTACCTTGGAGGTTCGCGCTGTTATTGAAATTGCTGACCAAAATATTTCCCTGGACAAGTGCGCCTGAACTCTCCGGCACGCGCGCTATGCCGTACGGATTCACGTCACCGTTGGCGGGAACCGTCGACGCAACCACACTAATGCCCGGTCGATTAGAACGCGCGTTGGCGAACGGGCCGCAGGCTACGACCAGCGCCGCCATGGCAGCGCAAGCTTTGACTTTGTCAAATCGTTTCATGAGTTTATCCTCCTGAAGTGCGAAGTTCGACTGAGGCAGAACGGCGTGGGAACGACCGCAACTGCGCGAGGATTAGACTGAAACCGGTCAGGTTGGGGATTGTCAAGAGATTGTCAATTCGGTGTCACTTCTAGAACTGCGCCCCGCGGGGAGTAGTCCAATCGCTCGCTCAGCGAAGCAACTGTCTCAGTTCCCGGCGCAAGATCTTTCCCGACGTCGTTTTGGGGACGACCTCTACAAAGTGCACTTCGCGCGGCTGTTTGTAGCGCGTCAGACGCTCGGCCACAAATCCGCACAACTCTTCTTCCATCTTCTTGCCAGTTGCAAATCCGTCGCGCAGAGCGATAAAAGCCACCGGAATTTCTCCCGCCTCCGTGTCCGGGCGCCCGACGACTCCACACTCTCGCACCGCGGGATGTTCCAGCAACACCGCTTCCACCTCCGCTGGCGCCACGGGGAATCCTTTGTATTTGATCATTTCTTTACGCCGGTCGACGACGCGGTAGAAACCTTCGCAGTCGCGCGTGACAATGTCCCCCGACCAATACCATCCGTCGCGCAACACAGCCGCAGTGGCGTCCGGCTCGTTCCAGTATCCCCGCATGAATTGCGGACCCCGCATCACCAACTCACCCGGCTCGCCCTCAGCAACCTCTGCCACCCTCCCGGCTGAGGCTGCCAAATCCACTGTCCCAATCACCCGGCACTCCGTCTGCGCCAGGGGATGTCCAATTGAATCCGGCCGGTAGAGCTCCGGCTGCAAATATCCCACGTGCGTCACCGGCGACGCTTCGGTCATGCCATATCCCTGACACACCAGAATGCCGGTGAGCGCCGTGAATCTTCGCGGCAACTCCGGTGCCAACGGTGCAGCGCCAGACTTCACCCACTTGACGTTGTGTTCTGTGGGAAACTGCCCCGACTCCGCTGCCAGGCACAGCGCGTTCATCGCCGGAGGCACCAGCGGCATCATCGTGATCGCCTCGTCCGTAAGTAACCGAATGAGTTGAGGAACGCCGCAGCGCGGCATGAGCACCAGCGTTGTCCCCAAAATCAGCGCAGGGTTGAGCATTACGTTCAGCCCATAGATGTGGTACAGCGGCAGGAAGCAAAGGATATTGTCGTTGGAACTGAGCGAAGTCGCGCCTGGTCCAAGAAATTGATATACGTTGGAGATCAGGTTGTGATGCGAAAGCATTACGCCCTTGGGCAACCCCGTGGTTCCGCTGGAATAAGGCAGCGCCCCCAAAGATACTTCTGAACCGTCACCGGGCAACGGCAGGGTCGTGCTCACCGGCTTGAACAGGTCGGAGAAGGCCTCTGCACCGCTGCCCTGCTCCCGCGTGCAAAACACTCGCCGTAAGTTCGGCAGTCCCGCCAGATTGATTCCGTCAATATATGCCCGATCGGTAATCAGCAGGACAGCGCCCGAATTCCCCAACTGATGCCGCACCTCGCGCTCGCGATAGGTCGGATTCAGCAGCGTTGGAATTGCACCGGCCAGCGTGGCCGCGTGATACGCCGCACAGAACTCCCAGGAGTTGGCCAGAAAAATAGCGATGACTTCTCCCGGCTTCACCCCGGCCGCAACCATACCGCGCGCCAGCGCTTCTAGCGTTTCTCCATACTCTGCATAAGTAATCCGCCGTCCGCAGGAAGTATCCACTAGCGCAATTTTCTGCGCATTCCTGCGGCAGGACGCCAGGATCGCATCGTGGACAAAAACGTTGTCGGGGTTCGCGTACAGTTCAGTGCGCAACATGGGCGGGATGATTGTAGCGGAAAGGAGGCGTGGTACGGAGCGGGAAAGTCCGGTACGACTCGACCCCGAAGCCGCTGTTGAGCTACAAGCCGACCTCAGAACTGGTCGGCCTGAACCCACTGTCCGACTTATTCAATCGTTAGTTAGTTTAGGCTTCGCTTGAAAAAGCGACTGGCATCAATGTCAGAGATGGAGTAACTTGCTTTAACCCGCGAATTCCCTTGAAACGAAATCGGGAGTAAGTACACTATTCCTAATAAGTGGGATCGCACATTCTCATTGCATCAGGGATCAACTCTCTAGAAATTGGCTCGGCCGGAAACGTCCGTGGGGGAAGTCTCCCTGTGCAGATGGAGAAACAGCCATGCGCAGCAGCCCGGCCCTGGTCGCCATGCACACCCTCGAGGAGTCTACACAGAGCGGGGTCGGCGACGTGCTCCGAACACTCGTGGAATTAATTGAGAGAGCAAATGGCGGCGTCACCCACGACTCATGCAATGGAGACTCTGCCGAAGAAGTGCTGCTTGATACGGACGTCGGCGGTTCGCGCTACCTTCTGGTCCGCATGCCCAAGCTGGAACGGAGCCGTGTCCAACTTAGTCCGCGCGAGCAGGAGATCGTCCGGATGGTGGCGAAGGGACATCCTAACAAGGTCATCGCAGATGTTCTCAACATCAGTTCATGGACGGTCTGCACGCACTTGAGGCGTATCTTCGCCAAGCTGGGCGTGGGCTCACGCGCCGCCATGGTCGCCCAACTCCTGGAAATGGGAGTGCTGGCCCGCGAACATCGAATCCCGGGCGCAACTCGTTAAATCTTTTACTACACCCCCCCTCACAACTCGTATTCAGGCTGCGTACCGGGCGGCAGCTGACTGCCCGAATCGACTGAGCCCCGAAATCCTGCCCCGGCGGCCACATTACATTCCGCTTCCCGAGCCGCTTGACGAACTGCATCACCCGCGACTCGTCTCTTCACCTGACTTAGCAAGCGAATGGCATTGCTACCGAGAATGAGGCTCTCCTGGTCCGCGGGTAGGCCGAGCAATCGAATCTTGTGAAGCTCGAGTCCCGGATGCAGCCAGGGACCATCCGACCCAAACAGTATCTTCCGGGCGCCCGCGCGTTTAATCGCTTCCACGATGTAGTCGAAGCGTCGAATCCCGGAGGTATCCGCGTACACGTTGGGGTAGCGCACGAGCTGATCGATCACCTGCTGGTGAGCGCGCCAATCATCGGCAAAGCTGCCGAGATGAGGGATGATCAGATTCACGTCGGGAAATTGGGGAGCTATCATGTCGACAACTTCCGCGCGGCCCACCACATCGGCGAGAAGCGGCATGCCGAAGGCACGAGCCGCTTGGCAGACCTCTCGCGTGGGCATGGCCTCGAAACCATGCAGCTTGATGCCGCGGAAGCCCCACTTCCAGGCGCGCGCCACCATACGAAGGATTCGACCGGCATCGCGGGTTGCGTGTACGAAAGCAAATCCAATTAAACGGTCCGGATAGCGCGCCACGATGCGGGCGACCTCGCGATTGGCGTGGTCGTAGTTAGAGTGAAAAGGGGCAAAGACGACAGTCTTGTCGATGCCGGCTTTGCGGGCGCGCCGCAAGTACGGTTCAATCGGAGCGTCTGTGTTCCACGGAGCGGTCATCCGATCGCCCTTCCCCGCATGGCAATGGCAATCGATGATCATGCGTTCCACTTTTCGATTTCTTGGTTCTGTTGAGGTCGTGCGTCGAGCATTTTGGCAGTCGCGGCGAGATACCAGATGCAAGTCTCGATTCCGCGAAAGAAATTGGGGAGATGAAATTTTTCGTTGGGCGCGTGAATGTGATCATCGGGCAGAGCGAAGCCCATTAATACCGTGGGGATCCCGAGAGTCTTTTGAAAAATGCTGGCGGCGGGAACGGAACCTCCGGACCGCAAGAAGACCGGTGAGGATCCGAATCCTCTGCGATAAGCGGCCGCTGCCGCGCTTAAGGCAGGATGATTTCGATTCACCAGGGCGGGATTGGAAACCGCCAGCGTTCGCAAGCTCGCAGTCACCGTGGCGGGCGTGACCCGGCGAATGTGGTCACGCAGCAGGTCTTCGATTTCCTTTACTTGTTGATCGGGAACGGTTCGGATGCTGAGCTTGGCTAGGGCTCGAGATGGAATCACAGTCTTGATTCCGGCTCCCTGATATCCGCCGGCAATCCCGTTCAAAGTAAGCGCGGGACGAATCGTGACCCTTTCATAGAGGCTGAACTCCGCCTCGCCCCACGGTTGGGAAACGCCTCCATCTCGAAGAATGGCGGCGTCCTGGGGTCCAGTCCTCTTCATATACTCGCGCTCCCGCGCGCTCCATTCCCGAACCCTGTCATAGAAACCGGGGATGGACACCCGCCCCTCAGCGTCGTGCATGCTGGCAAGGATTTCGCAGAGCGCCTGCAGCGGATTGTGAATAACGCCACCGAAGTTTCCGGAGTGAAGATCTTGCTGCGGTCCACGCACTTCCAGCTCAAAACGCAAGTTCCCACGTTGCGAGTACCCGATTGAAGGTCTTCCCGGACCTAACATTCGAGTGTCTGAAATCACGGCCGCGTCAGCGTGAAGAGCTTTCCGATTTTGAGCGACGAACCTTTTCAGGCCAACGCTGCCGCCGATTTCCTCTTCTCCTTCGAAAATGCACTTCACATTCACCGGAAGAATTCGGCCGGTTTTCAGGTACGACTCCAAGGCTTTGAGGTGAGTAAAAAGTTGTCCCTTGTCATCGCAAGCTCCCCGACCGTAAAGGTTATTGTCACGCACTACGGGCTCGAACGGCGGAGTGCGCCATTCGTTCAAGGGCTCCGGCGGCTGGACGTCATAGTGTCCGTAGATAAGAATCGTTGGCCGACGCTGCGCGTGCAGCCAGTTCGCATGCACGATCGGATGACGGCGGGTGGGTACGACTCGAACATTCTCCAGTCCAATTCGCCGCAAATGATGCGCCAGCCACGCAGCGCACCGGCGCACATCACGCGCGTGTTTTGGCTGGTTGCTGACGCTGGGAAACCGTACGAACTCCTTTAACTCCCCGACAAAATACGCCCGGCGAGATCGAGAGTATTTCAGAGCGCGATGCGGATCCAAGGCTCACCCCATGCAATTGAAATCGCCTCCGAAACTACTTCTCACATGCCTAACGGCCATTCCAGTTCCTGCTCGAGGACATCCTCTTCTTCAAGCCACAGCAAGGCGGTTGGCACACCGAGTACGGACCAATCTCCGTCTCGCCGCCGCGCGCGCGCATCGTACCGCTGCCGCCGGCCCGCATGGCTCCCGAGGTTCGTGCGAACCACTTCGCTGGAGATTTGCCGGTAAAGACCCCCTGGCGCCCGCAGAAAAGGATCGATCGCCAAACTAAGCCTCGCTTTCTGAATTGTCAGTACGTCTCTTCCTCAGCGTGAACCTTGCGCCTCAAACTGAGGAGGGTTCGGTTTCTGTTCAGACTTCAAACTCAAACTCCGGCGCCGGCGTCCGCCGCGGAGAAACTCCGGCTTTCTGGTGTCCGTTCCTCGTCGGCGTCGGTTGCGTTTGGTCCCAGGGCAACACGCGATGCGATCCTGTCCGCTTGCTCAAGCCCATGGCCTGAGCGCTGGTCAGCCACTCTTCTGACTGCTCAGCAATTTCGAGCAGCAGCGTTTCGAATTGTGCTCTCGTGGTCTGCAAAATATGCGGTTGCGCCAGCCAGCGCAGCACCTCGCGTCCGGTAACTCCCATGCGCTGCCGTGGAGAGGTCACCAGGCGCTCATTGTGATAACGGATCAATACTTCTTCCACTACATCCCAGGCATTGTCAGCGCCGAACAATCGTTTGACATCATCCGAGTCCAGAATCTTGAAAGCCTCTTCCAACAGCTGCATCACTTCCACTCGCAGCACATTCAAGTGGCCGAATGACAACCATTTCAGATTGTTGCGCAGATCAAGACCGGCGCGCCGCACAATGGCGATGGATCCGAAGCTCGGATCGTATGCCCGCTCGCGGATCACATCGGAAATGCGCTTGTCGCGCCAGAACAAAGTGACCTGGTGAACGAAGTGAGAAAACAGCTTGTGAAAATCGGTATTCGCGCGCGAACCTGTCGGCACCGGCGCGCCACCGTACCCAAAGATCCGTTTGTAAGCCGACAGCCGGTCGGTTTTCGTATAGCGCAGCACATCGCGGCGATCAAACTGGTACAGAGCAAACGCGCCTGGACCCGCGGACAGCCGTACTGTGCCCGCTTTGAACAACTCCTGCAGCTTCTGCACTACGCGGAACACCCCAATCTTCTCGTGTTGCCAGAGGTAGTACATATCTCCAACCGCAATAATCCGTTCGGAAGTGATGGTCTCGTCGTAGGGTTCCACTCCCGGCGGCATGCGTGTGGCGCCGAACGCTTTCGCCGCATCGGGACCGACGCCGGCTAACTGCGCCAGGCCCTTATCCGGCGGTGGTGGAATCTTCGAGTCCGCATCCACCACGGAGGCAAGCATGTCATCAATCTGCTTGGTGAGCGCATCCGCCAGCGCCGGGTTGGAGACCAAATCCGCCGACAGCCGGCTGGCCACCTGCTCCCGCAGCCCCGCTATGCGGTCATATAAACCTTGATAATCTTTTTCTGAAGCCATTGATGCGCCTCCTTACTTCTATAGTCCCGTACTACGGCCTGAATTCCGCCGAAGCTCCCAAACACCCGTCAGTGCAACTCCTAATCGTCTTGGTCTCTGCTCTTAGCGTCGCCGTTGCCATCGGTCCAGTTCTTGAGCATCGCTTCCAGTTCGTGATGCCCTCATTAAGTGAGAGTAAAACCGTTGCGCAGCGTGACGGACTCGCCGTCAGGATTTCTTACCGTGACATCGTATGGCCCTGTCGGCGTGGCGGCGGTCAGGACAAGGGTCACGTCAATTCGCTGGCCTGAATAAAACTCAGGGTTCGGAATCGTACCTGGATCCAGCGCCAGTGAGGTAGCTCCCTGCGTAACGCTGACGGTTGCTCTCGGGTCGAAGTTATCGCCAAAGATCGAGATTTTAACGGTATCGTCCACCGCCAGCGAAGCGCTGACTGGGTTGACACTTGATAGTTCGATTTCGTCCTCAGGAGCCGGAACTTGCTGCTTGACCTGGTCGATCAGTTTAATCAGTTCTCCCAGTTGGTCGCGCAGATCATCGAGGGAGTGGCGCACTCTGGCCGTCTTAAAGCCATCGGGCAATTCCCTCTTGTTCTCCGGATCACGCGATTGTTCGATCATGTGCTTCAGAGTCCGCACTACGGGTAGGATATTGTTGGTGACTGAAATCTTGCCGCCATCGCGTAGCAGCCGCGGCCCTTCGTCCTTAACAAATTTCTCAATCTCTTCCAGGACATCCTCCAGGAACATCGGCGGGAAGCCGTGGTCGGGAAACTTCAGCAGCAGCGTCTGGCGCTCGTTGGGCCCAATGAATACTGAGTCCAATGCGAAACGTACTTCGTCCACCGTTTCGGCGATCACGTTAAGCTGCCGAGAGATCAGAACCAACTGCGTTCCAAAGAAAGCAATCCGGTTCGGCGAGACGATGAAGAACTCACGGTTGGCAATCCAGCTCTGCATCAGCGACGTCATGTAATCAGAGATCACACGAAAGTTTGTGATGTCCTGTTCATCCTCGATTGAATTGTTGAACGGATTGCCGCGGAATTTGATTCCGTAAGTATCCCTGAGCTCGCCCAGAGTTCCACTAATTTTGTCCGGGTCGAATTGCACAGGGGTTGAGCGCGAGGGATGCTGGCCCAGCAGGATGTCAAAATAAGTATCGATGCGCAAAATCGAGGGCAGCCCGACAGCTCCAAACTCCTTGACGATCTCCGTCATCTGGCTGCGCGCCATTTCCCGCAGCGCCTTCACGTACTCCGGATCGGCTTCAGGATCCAGAGGATAAAGTCCATCCAACAATTGGAGCGACTGGTCGAGCGCATCTTTCGCCCGAGTGTAGAGACTAGCTTGGGCGCCCGAGATTCCTCCCCCCAGGTCGGTCTGAACCGCAAAGGTTCGCGGATTCCAGGTCGACTCCACGCGCCCCTCGACTTCGGTCAAAGTAAACGCCTGCGTAAGCGCTCCGACAAATCCCTTGGGATCGGTGCCGCTCACCTTCCATCCCAGAACGTCGCCGATGGCTAATGCCGCCGTCTGCCCGAGAGACGCTCCGCCTTGCGAGGAACTCGCTCCCGTCGTGGGCCCTCCGCCGGAGCGCGGAAAGCTCACATTTTCCGTGAGCACCGGATAGGTAACAGCATCCTCCACGCCTCGCGTTAATCGGCTCGCTGGTGTGGGCACTCGGCCTGAGACGTGCTCAGGAGTGGTAATCGCAGTTGTTCCTCCAGCAGCCGACGCCGGCCCCACACTCGCGACTGTGATCTGGACCCAGTCGCCCGGGCCGAAAGTCGGGGCAGTGCCCATCAACATAACCGTCCGCCCATCAGCCATCACGGACGCTGTCCACCCAGGCGGAAGCGGGACCTGGTTGAATCCAGAATTAGGAGCGAAGATCGTGTAGTTAGAGATATCTCCCGCGTTGGTTGAGGTCGCACCCACAGCATAAGCAGTGGTCGAATCGACCTGCTCCGAGAAGGAAATCGATATCGATTGCGTGTCAACTCTGCAACCCGTTACCCTTATTGTCGAGGCCATTTTCGCTCTCCTTCCGCAACGGTCATTCACTCTTCCGGTCCGCGGTTGATTCCAGGCGCCGGTTGCCCGTTGCGCCAACTTCACGCCGAGTCTTGCCGCTGTTCAAGTAACACCCTCTTGTTCAAGATCGCGCACTTCAGAAGCGGCGGTCGTGATCTGCTGGCCGATGTTTGTAGCGTTGACTGAAACATTCGTCATGCCCAGGCGCTCCGTCAATTCATTCCAGCATGCGACCAGCGCTTTGCCGGCTTCATCGACCGGCAGCCGGCATTCCTCAACCGCGTCCTTCATCGTTCCGGCCCAGGCTTTCCATTCGCCGCCACGCTCGCTTCCCAGCGCAGCAAGATTCTTAAGCTTCTCGTACGACACGAGCTCATTCGACAATTGTTGTTCGACCTGATGAAATTTCTCCTGACACTTGGCCAGAGAGTGCCGGGCGCGATCCATGTCGATCGGAGACGTCACCGCTTTCTCCGCAGCCCGCGCCGCCGTGCGCGCATCCTCCGCCAGTCCCATCATGTCGAGGACCGCATTCTCCAACTGTTCTGCCAGAACCGTTCCCCGGTTCGTGGGCCGGTCTCCCACGGTCAGCAGCACGGCGTTCAGAGTGTCAGAAAGTTTGCGGATCTGAATCAACAGCGTTCGAAATGTCGCTTCCAGTGCCATCGCTCTACCCACTCGGGATTCAGCCGCCTAACCTCAGCCACTCGCCAGGGCCCTGTAAAAATTCTTGGTCAAAATCTCCGGCCGCGCATGTCTGCGATCCAGCGCTAATCGCACCGCGCCAATCAAAAACCGCTCCGGAATAATTCCCGGGTCAACTCCCGCCGCCAGCCGACGCGAAGCCTCCTCGATCATCTGCTGCTCTTTCGCGCCGAAGTTCAACACCTGCGCCAGGCTCCGGTTTCCCAAAGACGGATACGGCTGAAAGCACATCGCGTCGACAGCTACGGGACACGCCTCGGTAAACGATTTCAAGATGGCCTCCGGTATGCTTCCAGATGCCGACGGATTCGGATAAATCCTCAACCACACCCTGCGATACTGCTCGGCCTCCGTCTCGAAGCCCATCCGCCGCAGCAGCTCGGTGTTGATCAACATGCGAAAAAACGGCGTTGGATGCACTCCCCGCGGGTTGAAATATGTCACCGTCGCCGGACCGCGCGCCAGTATGTCCATCAAAGATCCCGCGATGCACGGTCCACCCAGCATCATCCCGCTCATGTCGGCAAACATCTCGCGGTTCCAGCGCACCCACGTCCGCGCCACCTGTTTGCTTGCCCCCGCATTCAACAAGCGCAAGCCAATTTTTTTTGGCACATCTCTCGCTAGTCCCAAGTCGCTCTGCAGATTGTGACTGACCTCGTGCAACACTGCCCCCAGCGTCCACGGATTGATCAGCCGGTGATATGGAAGCTGCACCAGCGGAAAAGGATTGAGTTGCTTTCCCAACCGCTTCAGGGGAATCCCTCTCCGAAATGTTGCCGGCGCGAATCCGGTCGCCATATAGGAGAATGGTGGCGGCGCCGGAATCGTTCTGGCCACTCCCAGGCCCAGATAACTCGCGCGGTAACAATCGAGCGCGATCCGGTCGCAACTCAGCAGCCACTTCGCGAAGCGAGTTTGCCGTTGCCCGAAAGTTTCGAAGTAGAAGTCCCATATCTTTTCAATCCCGCGCACCCACTTGTGCGCGTGCGCCTTTTTGCGCATCAAGTCCTGCAGTCGCGCCGTGTGCAACTCCTGGGAGGTGGCCACCGCCGCCTTGCGCACCCTCCCGGACATTTGCAACAGTCCGCCGCGCAGACCGGTGATCAACTTGTTCACCGCCTGCAGGTGGCCCGGTGTTGGCGCCTCGGCTCCCGTCCCGAATTCGTCAGGACGAAAAGGTCGAAGCGCCGCCGCGTGTCGAGTCACATTGATCGATTGCGCCCGCAACCACGGCAACATCACGGGCTCCGGTCTGCCTCCAGCTTTCTTCTGCGAGCCAGGTTCGACCCGCATGCTTGCTTTCGGCGACGGCGTTTCGATCAGCGTGGCCATTCTCTTGCCTCACTACTTCTGCCTCAAGTGTCTTGCCTCAAAAAGACTTGCACCAACGAATGTTCTACCGCAGCACCTGACCACAGCACCGGCAGTACTGCGGCCCCGGTGCAGCTGCACCCGGAGTCCCGCACGTCGGACAAGCCGGACAGGTGCACTGCCCGCCCACGATTCTCCCCGTCCTCACGGTACCAACCCCAGGCGCATATCCCGCCACACCCGGCCGGTACACGGTTCCGGGTACAGCCTGCCCTGGTGCTCCGTATCCTGGCGCCACTCCGCCTCTGACGCGCCCATACCGTCCGCGCCAATAATAAGGACGCCGCCCGTAATACCGCCGACCTCTCAGGTGTCCATGCCGGCGAACCAGCCCTCGTCCGTATCGACCGTGCAGCCCACGTTCCAGTCGATGATGCCGTCGCAGCGCCTGCGCTCGGTGCTGTGGACTTCCCAGCACCCGCTTCGCATGTCGAGCCAAAGTTCGTACGGCCGTGCGCGGCGTCACCACATGCCCGCGCGCCGCCTTGTGCGCCAGTGCACCCACCGTCCTCCGCGCAATCCCCGGCACCGTCTTCAACAAATGCCGCGTCTGCGGATTGCGATGAAGCGTTTTCGCCACCGCCCCGATTCCCTTGGTGAGCCGCGGCGTCGCCTTCGTAATTGCTCGCGCAATTTTCGGCAGCATCCTCTTCGCCATGGGCGCCACCGCCTTGGCCACGACCGGAAGCAGCTTACTGGCGGCCATTCCGATCAATGGAAGAAAATGTTCCGCCGCCTCATCTTCCGTCTCTGCCTCGGCGGCCAGCTCTCCCAGGTGCTCCATCATTGCGTCGGGATAGATTTTTCGGATGGGGCTGATTTCGTCTTCCATCTCATCCTCCATCTCTTCCTCCATCTCTTCTTCTCCAAGCAAGCTGCCCACCACATTGCCGATGGCGCCCAGCCAGCCCTCCCCTTCGAGACCAGCCTCGTCCTCCAGCTCATCTTCCAACTCGTCTTCCATCTCGTCTTCGAGTTCTTCCTCGTGCTCGTCCTCGAGATGACCTTCCAGTTCAGTCTCGAACTCGTATGCCATGATGATTCCTCCTGCGAAAGTAATCGAACTCTACGTGGCCTGGTTAGTGGCTAGCGCGCGAAATTCCGCCGGCGACGCAGTATCCGCGAACGCATCGCACGACGCGGACGCCGTTTATATCTGCGGCTGACTTTGGCATTGCGCATAATCGCTGCCCGGCATGCCTTTGGGCTACCCAGCACGCGCCGCACTTGCTTCGCGGCCGCGCGCCCCGCTGTCTTTCGCGTGATCGGAATCCCTTTCGCCGCTTGCCGCTTCAGACTTTTCACTGTGCGCCGCATAATCGTTGGCACTGCCCTCACCGCGGGCCGCGTGATGCTGCGTTTACGCAGGATGCGCGTCAGAATCGCCGTCCCTCGCACCAGATGCGGCAGAATCCGACGCAACGCCCGCCGGTCGCGGGGTGAAATCACGGTCACCGCAGCCGCTCCCGCCATCGCTTCCGCTTCGCCCTCATGCATTTCATGCGATGCGGCTTCCGCCATCATCTCCGCCAAAGCTTCGTTGTGGCTCAATTCATGAGAGGCGATCTCGTGCGCCATCTCCTCTTCGCCCTCTTGGCCGATCTCGTCTTCGAGCTCGTCCTCATGGAGTTCCTCTTCTCCCAGAGCTGAACTCGCCGCCTGGCCGAGGATCGTCCCGAACGGACCGCCAATCGCCGTACCTACAATTGGCGCTGCTACCTTGGCGATCTTCTTCAGGAAGGGCGCGGCCTTCTTGAAGAATTTTCCGATGCCGCCGAAGAAGTGCTCACCTTCGTCTTCAAATTCCATCTCGTCTTCCAGCTCTTCCTCGCCCAGCAAGCTGCTGGCAATGTTGCCAATGGCGCCCAGCCACCCTTCGCCCTCACCGTGTTCGTCTTCCAGTTCTTCTTCGAGCTCCTCTTCGCCGAAGGCGTGTTCATCCTCCAGTTCGTGCTCGTGGAGTTCGTGTTCATGGAACTCGTGCTCGTGGAACTCGTGCGAACTCTCGTCCTCCAACTCTTCCTCGCCCAGGAGGCTGCTTGCAATGTTGCCAATGGCGCCCAGCCAGCCTTCGCCTTCCCCTGCTTCCTCTTCGCCCTCGTGGAACTCGTCTTCCAGTTCCAGCTCCAGTTCGCCCTCATGCATGTCCGCCATGGTTGTGACCTCCTCACGATTAATGACGACGCGTGTGACCTTAATTGCTGCGGTGTTTGGCGTCTAGTCACATCTTGCGGTGAGCAGCTTTGAGGTCGCCGGAAGCGGTTCGCTCATACGTGCGACACTGCAATCGCTGACAGGACTTTCCCTCCGAAGCTATGACATTGCCGTAAACTTCGGAGGTTAACTGCAGTTAACTATGGCTGTATCCGCCCGCGCTGGCCCGCGTGAGCGACTTCGACGGCGGATTATTCTTCAACTGTTGAATTGCGCGCTTCATATCTTCCATGAGCAAGCCCGCCAGATCGCGGCTGACTCCGAGACGAGTCACTGCCCTTTGCACGACCAGGTCGCCGCGGTTCGCAGGCATGGGATAAGCGGGCACCTGCCATCCTTTCAGGCGCAGTTGGTTCGACAAATCGTAGAGGGTGAATCCGGGATCTTCATTTCGTTTGATCGTCCAGGTGCATCCAGGAATTCCGCCGCGGCCGTCGTGAAGCACCGCAAGCATATTCAGCTTTTTTATTTCATCCCCCAGCCAGGCTGCCACGTCGGCGCAGCCCTGCGTAATTTTCGAGTAGCCCTCGCGCCCCAGCCGGACGAAGTTGTAATACTGCGCAACGATTTGCCCCGCGGGCCGCGAGAAATTGAGCGCAAAAATTCGCATGTTTCCGCCCAAATACTGTACTTTCGTGATCAACTCCTCCGGCAAATCTCTGGCTTCGCGCCATATGGCCCAGCCGCACCCCAACGGCGCCAGACCAAACTTGTGTCCCGAAGCATTGATCGACTTCACTCGCGGAATACGAAAATCCCACACTACCGAAGGATGGATGAAAGGAGCGATGAATCCCCCGCTCGCAGCGTCCACGTGCATTGGAATATTGAGGCCATGCTCCTCCTCGAAATCATCCAGTGCGACGGCCACTTCGTGGACGGGTTCGTATTGCAGCGTATATGTTGACCCGAGGGTCGGCACAACGCCGATGGTGTTTTCATCGCAGCGCCTGATCACCTCTTCCGGCGAGATAAGCAGCCGGCGGCCTTCACAGGGAATCTGTCGAAGCTCCACATCGAAGTAGCGGGCAAACATGGGCCAGCAACTGTGCGCCAGACCGCAGATCAAGTTGGGCTTGTTCGCCGCCTTCCCCGCGAGTTTTCGCTGCTGGCGCCATCTCGCTTTCATCGCCAACCCACCGAGCATCGCCGCTTCGCTCGATCCCGTCGTTGAACAACCCCGTGAATTTGCGGTATCGGGAGAATTCCAGAGGTTACTGAGCATGTGGACACATCGCGTCTCAATCTCGGCGGTTTGCGGATACTCGTCCTTGTCGATGATGTTCTTGCCAAGACATTCGTCCATCAGCTTTTGGATTTCCGGCTCAACCCATGTCTGGCAAAAAGTGGCAAGATTCTGGCGCGAGTTTCCGTCGAGCAACAGCTGATCGTGCACCAGTTGATAGGCCGCGTTGGGATCCGTTTCCTGCTTGGGAAACTTGTACTTGGGCAAGGGACGTTGCAGAAAACTGGAGCCGTATACCTGATCGTCCAGATTCGGTAGAACTTCGTCCTTGCTGTGGATCGACATGGCCTCTCCTGGCCTAAACTTCCAACCCGCCGAAGTTCTCAACGAACTTACGCGATCAGTCCGTACCTTGGACGGCCGATTGTAGATCGTAGATTGCCCGTGTCGGCAGTCACTAATTCAGGCTACGGCAGGACGCCGCGTCGGTCAGGGCGCCTGAGAGCGTTTTCGGGATTCAAAAAAACTGATGCTATCAATCGAAATTATGCATCGAAAGTAAGTTGACGATTCCAAAGGCTCAGCTTAGTATCTAGGCCAGCATGACCAGTTTCAGCAATTCTCGCCAGGAGTGCATGTGTGCATGTTGTTGTTGCGCATCCGTGTGCTCTGGGGCAGGTAAATTGCTGACTTAAGATTTTCATAGGTTATCGGCACTTATACCCACCGCCAGACATTCTCTGGCGGTGGGTTTTTCGTTTTGGCGGGAAATATGACAAATACGGTTACAGAGACGAAAGCACAGAAATCAGAGCGGCTGAAGCGTGCAATGAATCCATGGGACGGATTGGCCGAAATTCGCCGCTTCGCCCGCGACGGATTTGACTCGATTCCTCCCGAGTGGATCGGCACCTACTTCCGCTGGTGGGGAGTGTACACACAGGGGGACGGCGCTGGCGTAGTCGGCGGCCAGGGCGGCGTGGGGAAGGGTTTGCCATTCTTCATGCTGAGGATTCGCATTCCCAACGGCCTGTTGCGATCCGACCAACTGCGAACCATAGCCAGCCTTACCCGCCGCTATGCCCGTGGCACCGCTGATCTGACTGTTCGCCAAAACATTCAGCTGCACTGGATCACGATTGAGGCTCTCCCCGAAGCGCTCGATGAACTTTGGCGTGTCGGTCTGAACACGACTGGCTCCTGCGGCGATGTCACGCGCAACATCACAGGTTGCCCGGTTGCAGGCGTGGATGCCGACGAGATTTGCGATGCATCGTCCCTCGCGCTCGAAACCGATCGGATGCTTGCAGGCAATGCGGAGTTTTACAACTTGCCGAGGAAGTTCAAAATCTCCATCACCGGATGCCGCGTCTGGTGCCCATACCCAGAGATCAACGATGTTGGCCTGACTGCGATCGAACGCAAGCTCCATGCGAAATCCGAAGTTGGTTTTGCATTACGCGTAGGTGGTGGACTTTCTACTGAGCCTTACCTTGGTGCTCCGCTGAATGCCTTCGTGCAGTGGAACCAGGTCCTGCCAGTCGTCAAAGGCATCGCCGAGCTTTTCCGTGACTCCGAACCGTTGCGCGAACACCGCGAACGCGCGCGCCTGAAATTTCTGTTTCTGCGCCACGGGTGGACGCCGGTCGACTTCCAAAAAGATCTGGAGCGCCGGATCGGATTTCAACTCGATCCCGCCGAACCCCAGAATCCGCCAGCGGACGTCTATCGCGATCACATCGGCATCCATCCGCAAAAGCAGCCCGGCTACTGCTATGTGGGATCTGCGGTTTTACGCGGAAGGATTACGCCGGAACAAATGGATGCGGCCGCCGATCTCGCCGAATGCTTCGCCAGCGGCGAGTTGCGCACTACCAACATGCAGAACCTGCTCATCGTGAATGTCCCTCGTCTACGCGCTGACGAGTTAGCGAAAGAACTGGGTGAAATCGGACTACCGGTAAGCGGGTCGCCGTTCTTTCGCGGGGCCATTGCCTGCAGTGGTTCGGAGTTTTGCAAGCTCGCCATCACCGAAACAAAAAGCTTCTCTCGCTGGTTGGTCGAAGAATTGGAAGAGCGCCTGCCCGGTTTTGATCAGCACCTGAAGCTGCACGTCACAGGATGCCCCAACAGTTGCGGTCAACATTGGATCGCTGACATCGGCATCGAAGGCAAGAAACTGAAAGTCGATGGACACATGGTGGATGCCTACTATTTCTGCCTGGGCGGAGCACTTGGTCTGAACCAGTCGATCGCCAGGCCGGTCGGATATCGCTGCCTGGCGACGGAAGTTCCCGAAGCCATCGAGCGTCTTCTACGCAAATACATGGCGGATGGCGATGCCAGCGAGAATCTTCGGCAGTTTTTTGCCCGTCACAGTGATGCGGAATTGCGGGACTATTTGGCCGGACAATCCGTCGACCCCGTGGTCCGCGATCTGCCCGAGGGCCGCGTGCCCAGCAGCGTGGAAGGCTAACCATGAACAGCCTATTCCCAATGTTTCTGAAACTCGAAGGCAAACGTTGCCTCGTGATCGGCGCCGGAAAAGTCGGCATCCCAAAGATCGGCGGCCTCATCGATACGGGCGCACGAATCCGCGTAATCGCCCTGGAGGCAGCAGATGCGGTGCAAGAGTGGGCGAGAGATGGGAAGGTTTCGCTTGAACTCCGCGGCTTCGCCCCCGAAGATCTCGATGAAACATTTCTGGCGGTGGTAGCAACCGCATCGCATCGCCTCAACGAATCGATTTATCAGGAAGCACAGCGGCGCGGAGTTCTTTGCAACGTGGTGGACGTGCCCGAATTTTGTGACTTCTACTATCCCGCGGTGGTGCGCCGCGGCGATCTTCAGATTGCCATTTCCACCAACGGTCAGAGTCCATCTCTGGCTCAAAAACTTCGCCAACAACTCGAACGGCAGTTTGGTCCGGGATACGCACCCTGGGTCGCGGAGCTGGGAGCTACGCGAAAGCTGGTGCTGGCCAGCGATCTGGAGCCGCAACGCAAGAACGAATTGCTGCACTCGCTGGCGAGCCGCGAGGCACTGGAAGCGGCAATCGCCGAAGAGTCCGCGAACAGAACTCTAAAGAATGACAGGGGGGTAACGGTATGAATGGCAAAGTTTATTTGGTGGGCGCAGGTCCGGGTGATCCCGGCTTGCTGACCGTGAAAGCTCTGCGGTTGTTGCAAGCCGCCGACGTGGTGCTTCACGATGATCTGGTCTCGCCGGAAATACTGAAATTGATCCCACCTGCCACCCAGGTACAGAACGTGGGCAAACGCTGCGGAACAAAGATCCTGCGGCAGGAGGAAATTAATTTTCTGCTGGTCACGCTGGCAGATTCCGGACGACAAGTAGTGCGGCTAAAAAGCGGTGATCCGCTGATCTTCGGCCGTGCCGGGGAGGAAATCGACGCTCTGCGGCGATCCAACATCGCGTACGAAATTGTTCCTGGCGTAACGTCGGCTCTGGGAGCGGCGGCGGCGGCCGGAATTCCTCTTACCCATCGTCAGGCCTCTTCTACGCTCGTGCTGACGACGGGCCATCGCGCCTCGGAAAATTCTGCCCAGCTTTTGGGACGACAGGACTGGGGCACACTCGGCGGAGCCGATGCGACGCTCGTCGTCTACATGCCCGGTCACGACTATGCCGGAATGGCCGCCCAGCTTGCGTCCGCCGGATTCACCAAAGATACTCCCTGCGCAATTATTTCCCGCGCAACCACTCCTCAGCAGAAAGTTCATCTCACCACAATCTCGAGTCTTCAGGGGGCGCCGAGGATGCCCGCTCCGACCCTGCTGGTGGTAGGCGAAGCCGTGAAGTTCGCCGATCGCCCAGCCGATCTGCCGGAGGCAACTTTCCCGGTAACGGAGACTGCATTAACCGCGCAGAAAGAGCAACTGGCATGAGAGAAAGAATCTTGCAACTACAAGCTGCGGCCGAGACCTGGACACCCGAGCGCATACTCGACTGGGCTTTCGGGACTTTCGGCAATGCTGTAGCCATCTCTTCCGCCTTCGGCGCAGAAGGCATGGTCTTGATCGACATTGCGTCGCGCGGTCGCCACAAGTTTCGCCTCTTCACACTGGATACGGAATTCCTTTTTCCCGAGACCTACAATCTGATGGACCAGGTCGAGCAGAAATACGGAATCTCGATCGAAAGAGTTTATCCACTAATTTCGCCCGAGGAACAAGAACGCGTTCACGGTTCGGCCCTGTGGCAGCGAAACCCTGATCAATGCTGCAATTTGAGGAAGGTCGAACCGCTGCGCCGCAAGCTCAGCGAATTGCAGGCGTGGATCACGAGCATCCGCCGCGATCAAACTGCGGCGCGCGCCAGCGCCGGTAAAATCGAGTGGGACGAAAAATTTGGCCTGGTGAAGATCAATCCCATTGCCGACTGGAATTCGAAACAAGTATGGCAATACATTCGCCAGCATGACACGCCTTACAATGCGCTGCATGATCGAAGCTATCCCAGCATCGGCTGCACTCATTGCACGCGCGCCGTGCAGCCGGGAGAGGACGCAAGATCAGGACGCTGGTCCGGATCTTCAAAGAATGAGTGCGGCCTTCATGTCATCCAGTCATTGCCGGGATCGACAGAGGCGGGCGCCTGACAATCTCACACCGAGCACAGGCAAAGAGGAGGCGGCCTGCTTCATTCCTTGGGACGAACCCTTAAGGAATAGCGGTCAGTTCCGTCACCGAGTCCGGCTGCTTTAAGCGTTCTCTTGACGATATAGTCAATGCCATGACTAATCTTATAGCTAATCAGAGTGCCACAGGCAACCGCGCCGGGGACGACGATAAAAATCTGATCACTCTCAGTGAGATTCCGCGATGAACCGAAGCATGGCAGCCGACGACATGACAGACTAACTTGATTTCATTTGCCGGATGACCCCTTATTGGAAGTCCTGCGTCGTGCTGATCCCGCTAATTTACTGAACGATGACAGTCAGCGTGACCTGGTGGCTGATACTTCCGGAAGTCGCGTTGATCGTGGTTGTGTATGTCCCTGCTGGAGTTCCCTTGGAGCCGTTGGAAGGTGGGGTGGAGGACGAGCCGCCGCAACCCACCATTCCGAGGAAAGCCAAAACCATAGTGGCTGCGGACAGGCGTACCCGGCGCCGCGGGCCGGAAACCAGCAGTCCAGAAGCTCCCAAAAACAGCGCCCAAGCGAAAATGGTTATGCTCGGCGAAAAATGTAGAACTGATCCAACTACGCTCGCGGCGGCGGTCGTAGCCACGGTCACCGTTACCGGGGTAGTCGAACTTCCCGACACGCTGACCGAGCTTGGGATGCTGCAGATCGGCGCTGGCGATGCTGCTGGACTTATACTGCAAGTCAGATTCACAGTCCCGCTAAACGATCCTGATGGCGTGAGCGATAAATTAAACATCGCCGTTTGCCCTGGAGAAATTGTCGAACTCGATCCTCCTGAAGGTGCGCTAAGAGTGAAATCGGGCGCAGCGACCCCGGTTCCGCTCAGGCTGATGACCTGCGGCGAGTTCGATGCGTTATCCGTTATCTGAATTGCAGCCGCACGCGCACCCGCCGCCTGCGGGGTGAAGGTAACACTGATCGTACAACTAGCTCCCGCACCCAGGTTAGCTCCGCAGGTATGGCTCTGCTGGTAGTCGCCGCTTTGCGAGCCGGAAACGGAAATGCTCGTGATGCTTATTGGGGCGGAGTTCGTGTTGATAAAAGTGGCTGTTTGCGCGGCGCTTGCCGATCCCACATTTTCGCTGCCGAAAGCTATCGCGGCTGGGGAAAGGAGGGCGCCCGAGCCGTTTTGGCCCGCACTGAGCAACAGGAATATTCCGGTAAAGTTTTCCTCGGCGATATCAGGGCTGCCGTTTCCGTCGAAATCAGCGACGGCGAGCGCACTGCCCCGGCCCGTAAATTGCGTGCCTACGCCGGAGAATTGCAGAGGCGTCTGAAATGTACCATCGCCGTTGCCCAGCAGCAAAGATACATCGCCCCAGTTTGCATTGCTGACGACGACATCTTGTTTTCCATCAAGATTGAAGTCTGAGATCACGATGGCGCCGATCCCATTGCCGGCTTCAGTGGTTGTAGGCCCTTGAAAGGTTCCGTCGCCATTTCCCAGAAACACCGAAATATATGAAGGTGCGGCTCCACTGATGTTGTTGCCGCCCACAACAATGTCCGGGATGCCATCTCCATTCAAGTCGCCTAGGGCAATCGCGACCGGATTGGATCCAAGGCCGTATCCGGCTCCGATGGAAAATGTTCCGTCCCCGTTTCCCGCCAGAATCTGGAGAGCATACGTGTTTTGCAGCTCCAGAACTGCAACGTCCAGCTTGCCATCTCGATTAAAATCAGCGACGGCGAAAGCCGTGGCAACGGAGTTGAAAACGCCCACTGGGGAGTTTAAGGGAAGCCCGAAGCTGCCGTTTCCGTTGCCGAGGATCACGGCCAGATCGGCGGCAAAACTACTGGTCCCCAGCACATCAAGCTTGCCGTCGTTGTTAAAGTCGCCCACTGCCAGCGGGCCGGCCATTGGAGAGCCGTAATAAGCGGCGGGTTGGAAGGTGCCATCGCCGTTACCCAGAAGAACGGCAACACCGCTGTCCGGGCCATTGGAACCACCGGCGCCGCCGACGAGCAAATCCATTTTGCCGTCGCCGTTGACATCCGCTGCGACCGGGTAGCTTCCGGTGTTGTTTAACGGAATCAGAGTCGGACTCGCGAATCCTGTGCCATTGTTCAGCAGCAAGCCCACCTGGTATGTAAATGCTCCATGTCCGTTTCCTACTATCTCGCCGATCGCCAAGTCGGGCTTGCCATCGCCGTTAAAATCAGCGGCGGCCATCGTTCCAACGGTGGTATCGCCCTCGCTCGAGGGATAGGTGGAGTAGGAAGGAAAAATTGGGAAAGTTCCATCTCCGTTTCCACTCAAGACTGTGACAATTCCCGGTCCTTCAAAATAGAGTTGACCACCTGATCCGCTCGCAATCAACAGATCGAGTGGCTCGCCGTTCTTTAATCCATAGAGAGCGGCCGTGCTGTTCGAGGTTTCGAGAGTCTGGGCAATGGTGAACGTCGAGCGGCCCTCGTTCAGCAGGCTTTGGATACCAGATGTGGCGCCAGCCTGGAAGGCGATGAGATCGGGCTTTCCGTCGCCGTTCAAATCTCCTGCGGCGAGCGGCGTATCCGAGACAGAAAGCTGCTGAACTTGGAACGTGCCGTCGCCATTGCCGTAGAGGATCGTTAAGCCGCTGGTTGCAATATCCAGATTGCCATCCTGGTCGAAATCCGCGACCACCAACGGGGTCGACGCAGGCACATTGATGGGTGCCTGAAAGGTCCCGTCGCCGTTGCCCAGCAGTATGGAATTCCCGGCCGCGATGTCCGGTTTCCCGTCGTTGTTGAAGTCAGCAGCCGCAATTGCATACGCTTTCCCAGCCGTGGGGTAGATCACGGAGGTTTGAAAAGTTCCGTCCCCGTTGCCGAGGAGAACGGCAACTCCGTAAGCCCCCTGTGTCGTTGGCACCGGAACTGGAGCGGCAACATCTGGCTTGCCATCGCCATTGAAGTCCGCCACCGCCAAACAGCACGTGGCATTAGCAATCGGACCAATAATGACCGTCACCTTCTGTGCCTGAAATGTGCCGTCGCCATTACCCAGCAGCACGGACACCGTGTTATCGGCCAAATTTACGACCAGAAGATCTATCTTCCCGTCATTATTTACGTCGGCAGCCTGCAGGGAGGCGGGAGAATTGCCCACAGCATAGCTGACGGGTAGTTGAAAGGTTCCATCAGAGTTTTGCAGGGCCACTGTAACGGTGTTAGGGTAGGAATTCGCGGTAGCCAGGTCCGGTAGGCCATCGCCATTGAAGTCAGCGACCACAATGGAGTTCGGCTGCGCTCCTACCACGTAGTCGAGTGGGCCGGTGAAAACGCTCTGGGCTGATAGGCCGACTGCCGCCGCCAGCAATAACATTCCAAGCTTCAAACCGTCGAAGCAGCAACTCTTTGCAGCTTGTGGAGGAATAGGCAGAGTACATCGTATCATAACGCTCCTGACGGAACCGAGGGCCGGGATCGCTTTCTGTAACTTGTGTGGTCTGCTGGGTGAGGCTTGCATCAAAAAACAGCAATCATAACCCCAAGGCCAAACAAAAGTTGCAAGTTATTTGTTTCTTGCGAACCAGCCCGCCCGCGTTGCCGCTTCTTCTACAACCCCGCAAAAGAAGAACTCACACTCGCAAAACCAACTGCATCCGCTCCTGCAGTGAACTCACCGAAACAGTGAGCGCCCGGGCCGGGTCTTCAAAAACCGAGTGCTGCCTTCATGTCATCCAGTCATGCCGGGATCGACAGAGGCGGGCGTGTGACCGCAGATTCGCACCGGTGCATTGATAGCAACCCTTCGGACGAAAACAGATACTAAGGTCTAGCAGGCGGAAGAGAAGAAAACCTCCCTTGCAGTGGCGCTCCACTTTGACTCGTCCCGCCTTAGTGTCGGTAGTGATTTTCTTTTTCTGCGCCGGCACTTTTTTTCTGACCCAAAATGGCTGCGGCACCACCCACCCGCCGGTACGGCACGTTGTGATTATCGTCCAGGAGAATCGGACTCCGGACAATCTATTTCAGGATCCAGCGCTGATTTCGCGAGGCGCCGATATCGTGAGCAGTGGAATCAACTCCAAGGGTCAGACTCTTCCCCTGGCGCAGCTTGACCTGGGTACAAATGGCAGTAAGCCGGATCATTACGACATCAGCCACTCCCACAGCGCGTTTCTGCTCATGTGCCATTTGAACCCAGCCACCCACGTGTGCGCGATGGACGGAGCTGATCTGGTTGGCACGGGATGCCAGGTGGGCTACCCTGCTTGCCAGCCGCCGAACCCCCAGTTCATGTTTGTAAATCCGGCCGACGTTCAGCCTTATTTTCAATTGGCCGAGCAATACACGTTCGGCGATCGCATGTTTCAAACCAATCAGGGTCCAAGCTTTCCGGCGCATCAATTCATCATTTCCGGAACTTCAGCCCCAACGGCTACCAGCAATTTGTTCGCTGCGGAGAACCCGCTTAACATGGACTCTACCGGTTGCACTGCTCCCCCCACGCAGAAAGTCGTCATGATTGACCCCCAGGGAGAAGAGTTAACCAGTCAATACCCGTGCTATGAGCATGCAACGTTAACCGACCTGCTTAACCAGAAGAGCATTAGCTGGCGCTATTACGCGCCGCTTGCGGGATCAATTTGGACTGCCCCGAACGCCATTCAACACATGTGCGGACCTAACGCCGCGCCGCCGAACGCGACGGCGTGCGAGGGAGCGGATTGGACGAACAACGTCGTGCTGGCAACTGCCCAAAATCCAGCACCGATCCTGACGGATATAGCCAGTGGTCACCTTCCGGCAGTGAGTTGGGTGATACCCAACGGTGCGAATTCCGACCACGCCCAAGGCAATGAAGGGACGGGTCCATCATGGGTTGCCTCCATTGTGAATGCCATCGGCAACAGCCCCTATTGGTCTGATACTGTCATCTTCATCACGTGGGACGACTGGGGAGGCTGGTACGACCATGTGCCGCCGCCAAAAATGCTTAATTCCTATGAGTACGGGTTCCGCGTTCCGTTGATTGTGGTATCGCCGTTTGCCAAACCGGCGTACATCTCCCACGTGACCCATGATTTTGGAAGCATTTTGAAATTTGTTGAGGAAACGTTTGGTCTGCCGTCGCTTGGGTATGCGGACGTCCCGGCAGACGATTTCTCCGACTGTTTCAATTTCAGCCAGGCGCCGATCCGCTTCCAGACCATTGCCGCGCCCCTCAAAGCGAACTACTTCCTGAATGATCGGCGCCCACCGTCTGATCCTGATGATGATTGAGAAGTTCGAAGGTGTCGCCGTCCCAATGGGCAGATACTCCGATCCATCCAAGCGATCTTGCGAAAGGCCTTCGACGCACTAAGCCGTACCGCCGCCAAAAAATGGACGCTAATGCCCGTTTATTTTCAGGTAAGATTCACGAATGGACTAGCAACAATTGATCGGGCTCCCCGACGAGCTCGTTGAGTGAATCCGCGAAGAAGCCGAAGAGAATGACGACATTTATAGGCGGCGTACTGCCGACTTGGACGTGTCTCGCATCCACTATTTTCATTCGGAAATGGTGAGTTGGGCAATTCGGCAGTTGGGTGACCTGCAAGGTGCGCGGATTTTGGATATTGGCATCGGCGACGGTCATTCTTCCGTCCTGATGGCGCTTGCGGGCGCGCATGTGACCGGTATCGAGGTATCCCCGGTGGCCCTGGCACGCACGGAAGCATTAGCGCGACACAATGGTGTCAAACTGGATTTGCACGAAATGCCCGGCGAGGCACTGCGTTTCGATAAGGGCGCATTCGACGGAATCTTGTGTGTGTCTGCGTATCATCATATGGACCAGGAGAGGGCTGCCGCAGAATTTGCGCGCGTGTTGTCCCGGCGGACGTCTCTCCATGATTGATCCGCTCGCGACCAATCCGCCCGCCTGGCTCTACCGTCGCATCGGCGAATTATTTTCTCGCGACGCGACCTCCAGAGAGACCCCGTTGCGAGTACGCGACGTTCACATCCTGCGGAAGCACTTTGCCAAAGTGGAATGGCATGGGATGTATCTGTCTTCCGTGGGCCTCATCGGTTTGGAGCGCGTACGGCGTAACCCTGGGCCTCGAGTCTTCCGATTTACCGAGGCTGCCTTCAAGTGGACGTCTCCGCTGGATTCAGCCGTTTTGAAGATCCCTGGTCTTCAAAGGATTGCCTGGAAGATCGCGATTGTGGCGCAACGTTGAGAAACGAGCATTCCTGCTAAGTGCCCACTTGTTAGCCAAAACACAAATCACTCTTGCAGAACTGACTGATCATTGAGCAAAGTTAATATTGCCAAGTCACGTCAGGATAAAGACTGGGAACCCGGTAAGCCCGATAGGCATTCGAAGTGCCCGGAGTGATGTCCATCTGCCACACAATTTGGGGACTAGACGTCTGAGTAACTTCCTGGACGCGCGACGCAAGGTTTGGGCTCGGTGGCGGGGCGGGAGCGTTGATGTCATACTCGACGTTTCCATTCTCGAGTTGATTGATACTGCCGCCCCAGAGAGAGAAGTCGAATGGGCCGGGCAAGTTATCCCAAGCCAGATCGGCAACCATGGCGCTTTCGTCGATCTGAAAGATGGTAGCTCGCGAGTAGCACGGAATGTTCAAAGTGTAGGACGGGCAAAGATCGCCGCCGGTGTCCAGGACGCGGGCATCCCCGTTATCCCAAACCGCAAGTGTGGTTTGCGGGCTATTCTGGCTGACGATGGCGGGAAAATGCTGGAAAGAGAACCACTGGCTGGGATCGCTGGTCGGAACGCCGCCCTGCGTGAGGGCGAAATCTCCCTGATAGCCAAGACGCCAAAGCACATTGCCCGAACCGGCACCATTGTTGTAGTCGAGCTTCAGAACCCAGGACTGGTGGCGCAACGACACGAGAATATTGCCGTCGGCCGCAGAGTAAGCCAACCCGTTGCCGTGGGTCCAGTCTGGAAGGCCGTTCAGATGGCGGTTGACGTCGAGATAGTCAAAGCTGTTCCATGCCCATGCCGGATTCCAGTTCTCATCCAGATCAATCACGCCGTCTCCGATTACCGCAATTGGCGCGGTATACGGTGCGTTCAGGCCGGTGATAAGTTTTGAGAAGTTGACGAGAACCAAAAGATGCCCGTTGGCAAGGGGGACGAAGTCGTGGCTGTAACTCGCGGGCACAAAATCGAATCCCGCAGCTTGCATCTTCGTACCCAGGGAATTGATATCCAACTCACGGACTGTGTTTCCCGCCAAATCGACTTCCCTGATCAGAGAAACCGTCGCAGCAGTAATGCTGGTCGTGATGCTTAAGACCATGTGCCCATTGGGGAGGAGTTTAAATGTGTAGGGGAAGTTCTTTGGTCCTACGTCGTAATACCAGATGGGATTGGCATCGCGATCCGTAAAGAAGGCGGGGGTGCCGGCAGTTGTGATGTCTATCATCTCGATGCCCGGGTTTTCCGGCGAAGTCGCGGAAGGACTCGGACGCGTCACGGTCAAGGATGGAAAAGGGAGGGAAGGTAGTGCGCCGGTAGTAAAGGTGAGGTCGGGAGTAGTGTAAACCGTGTTATCCGAGCATTGGACCTGAGACTGCATGTGATAGGTGGATGAGGCCCGCATGCCAGCGACCAGAATGCTCGTCTGCTGGAAAGTACGGGAAGCGGAGAACATGGGCGACACGGGATACCACGCCGTGCTTCTGCCGTAGGAGGTATCGAGACCAAATTCGACCATGGCCTGACCGGAGCATGGACTAGCGATAGAGTAGTTTGCGACCAAGGGATTGGCTGAGGACTGCACGTAGGCCTGAGGCGCTCCACCCGTGTTTGTGTTTCCGCCTCCGCACGCAATTGCAAAACAACAAAAAGTGAGAATCGCTGATACGAGGCATGGCTGTAGCGGCGCCAGCTTTTTCATCGTCGGATAATCCCCTTTGTAGATGAAGGACCTGCAGTCGTTCGTACTGCACTCTCCCGAACGGAGCAGGTTTTCTGTTGCGGGGAATAATACACGGAGAAGCTAGAAATTGAGAGGGAATAATTGTAAAAAGGTTATTCACCGCCCAGCGACCCGAGACCCGCAAGCTTTCCCTTGCATACCGGGCTCCCCCCGCCGAGCTCTAACGGGTGCGCGCCTCTTGCCGAGAAAGTAAAGGTTTCGTACCCTATGAGGTCGCAAGTCTCAAGCTTTGAGAAGAGAACCAAAGCCATCACCATTTGAAAGCCTTTTCTTCGATTGTTGGTAGAATCACAGACTTGCGGTTTACGTTGTAGGAATTATGGGATTTCTGAATTCATGATGCAAAAGTCGTCGCTAGTCGCACTGCTCGTCGTTTTCTCGATGGGGGTATGCTTTTCCCAATCCCTCAATGATCCTCTATCGCAAGGCACATCTCAGGGTACGTCACAGCAGCAAGGCACATACCAAGGAACAACGGATTGCACCGATCCGATGATGGCGGCGAGTCCTCAATGTATCGCCCAGGCTGCAAGGGGTAACAGCACGCAAATGCGCGACAACTCTTCCGGCACGCGCACCCCGGTACTGACGACCCCTTTCGGCTTCACCCCCGACCTATACACGCCCGGCAAACCTCCGATAAACCCGTCACAGATCTGGCGTCCATTGATACCGACCCGTCCAGAAACTGAATTCGAGCAGATGGTGGCTGACTCGGTTGGCAGGCCGTTGCCGTTATTCGGCCAGTCTCTTTTTGTTCAGGCCCCAAGCACATTTTCGCCAATTGACTGGATGCAGGTGCCGAGCGACTACATCATCGGCCCGGGCGACGAACTGCAAGTACGAATCTGGGGGCAGGTCGAGGCCAGCTTGCGAGTCATCGTCGACCGGTCCGGCCAGATTTACATCCCGCAGGTTGGACAAATATCGGTTGCGGGCGTCCATTATAGCGACCTCGAGCAACATCTGAAGGACGAGATTTCGAGGATTTTCAAGAATTTCAATGTCACCGCAAGCATGGGCCGGCTTCGATCGATCCAGGTAATCGTGGTTGGCAATGCGCGGTATCCCGGAACTTACACCATCAGCTCCCTCAGTACTCTGGTAAATGCGGTGTTCGCTTCTGGAGGGCCGACGCCCCAAGGCTCGCTGCGGCACATCCAGGTACGCCGCGACGGTGCTGTCATCACAGACTTCGATTTTTACGATCTTCTCGTCAAGGGCGATAAGACGAAGGATGTCCGGCTCCTGCCGGGCGACGTTCTATACATTCCTCATGTTGGTCCCCTCGTCGCGATCTCCGGGTCCGTAAATACGCCGGCGATCTACGAAATGAAAGAAGATTCCACTCTGAAAGATCTGATCGAAATAGCCGGCGACCTGAGCACAGTTGCCGACACCAGCAAAATCACGGTGGATCGATTTGATCACGAGGCTCGCAAGACCCTGGAGTTTCCCTACGATGAGGCATCCCGCTCTCTCCCGCTCAAGGATGGAGACATCGTGCGCGTGTTTTCTATCGTCCCCCGTTTCGAAGACACCGTAACTCTTCGGGGTAACGTTGCGAACCCAGGTCGTTATCCATGGAAGCCGGGGATGCGCGTCCGCGACCTCATCCCTGACGCTCAAGCACTCCTCACTCGCCGTTATTGGCGCAATCGCGCCGCTATCGTCAACGGCCGCGCTACCGAGTACCCGGTTCGCCCTGCCGAGAACAACCGCTCCACCCCCGGTCAACCACAGACCAATACGAATACACCCAGCGGCACCGCGACCAGAGATGTTCAAGATTCGACCACTTACAATCCTATCGAGGTACTGCCGGATTCCGCAGGTTCATCGAATCTGGCGGACGCCATTTACGCGCAAAGTCAGCAAAACCCGCCGACCACGGATGCCACGAAAACTGGGGCTTCAGGAACCCCACAGCCTTCTCAGATTCCCGGCGCCAATCCGAATAACCCCAATCCAAACACCGTAAGGGATGTTGCCGAGGATGTGCGGAGATATGCTCCGGAGATCAACTGGGACTACGCCATCATCCAGCGGGTAAATCCCACGGACCTTTCTTCGAAGCTTCTTTGGATGAGTCCCCGGAAGGCAATCCTGGAACAAGACGAAGCGAGCAATCTGGAATTGCAACCTGGGGACATCGTAACCATCTTCTCTCAGCGCGATATCAGCGTACCGCAAACCGAGCGCTCCCAATATGTGATTGTCGAGGGCGAGGTAATGCGGCCTGGTGTCTATAAGCTCGAAACCAATGAGACTCTTCGCTCGGTTCTGCAGCGTGCTGGCGGACTCACACCCAATGCCTACGTTTACGGATCGCAATTCGCCCGGGAATCGGCCCGGGTGGACCAACAAAAGAGCCTGGATGAGCTAGCGAACACCATGGAGGTGCAGATCCGGCAATCGGCAATGTCGGTGGCCGCCTCGGCCAGCCCTGGCGATTTGCCCCAGTTGCTGGCGGCACAGGAAGCGATTATCGCTCAGCTTCGCGCCACCCGCGCCAGCGGACGTGTCGCCCTCCCGGTAAAGCCCAAGGACAAGAGCCTCACCGACTTTCCCGACATGGTGATGGAAGACAGCGACCGTCTTATGATCCCCCACACTCCTTCCACGGTATCGGTGGTGGGAGACGTATACAATCCCGGATCGTTCATTTTCGAGGCGCATAATTCGACCGGAGCGTATCTCGAAATAGCCGGCAGAGGAAAGCCCCAGTCTGACTTACGCCACGCCTTCGTGCTGCGGGCGAACGGAGTCGTAGTCGCCGCGAATAATGTGAATGGTGTTTTCAAGGGTACGAAGTTTGATCGGATCCGCCTATATCCCGGTGACCAGATCGTTGTACCCTACAAGCTTCCGACCGGAGCCTTTGTCCGCGGACTGCGCGATTGGACGCAGATTACTTCGCAGCTGGCTATCACAGGCGCTGCTCTTGCTGTGATCCTGCCATGATTCTTGCTGATCGACGCGCGGCTGCAGGAAACGGCGCCGAAATCGCCACCGGCTTCGCAGCCACCATTGTCGGCGGATTTTTCGGCGGTATCGGAATGCTGGGTTTCGCCGTCGTGATTGCAATCCTCGCGTCCACCGCTTGTTCTTCGTCGCGCTCGTTACCCCCGGGAGCCGTGGGCAACCTCGGGCAATATAACTATTCGCCCTCAATCATCGAGACCGGTAATACGCGCCAGTTCTGGTGGTGCAGTCCCGGACCCAACCCTGACGACAGTTCTCAAGACACAGATGCGATCTACTACGAGTCGATCAACATGTCGACCCGTGTCTCCTACGGACCGGTACTGGTGCTGGCCGAATCTCCGGGTACTTGGGACTCGGCGTTCACCTGCAATCCAAAGGTTATTGGCGGCGTTTTCGCGAATCCGCTTGGAGACGGGCAAACCTATACTTACGCTATGTATTACGTTGCCACTGCATGGCTCAGCGGAGCCAGCAACGGTATCGGCGTGGCCTTCTCGACGGATGGAATAACCTGGAAGAAGTATCCACAACCCGTCATCCCGACAAACACACCCACTGGATACGGCATAGGCCAACCCGCTCTTCTCAATACGGACCATAAGGCCGCTATTTATATGGTTTATGAGGACACCTCTCCAAGCTTGCATCACGTAGCCGCGACTTCGACCGATGGACTGCACTTCACGGTTCTCGGAACGGTAACGTCGAACGGGTTAGATCCTGATGACCCGCAGGCTACGTGGGGAGACATGGCTTACGATTCGAAAGCCGGGGAATGGTACGCGATTTTCAATCGCCCGGTTCGACCATCGTCGACTACCGGAGGTGTGATTGAACGTGGCCAGTATGGCATCGAACTCTACAAAATCCCGCAGACAGCGCTCTTAAGCGGGTCCTCGCCGTGGCAGCAACTCACCAGCATGGACACGAACTCGACCGGTTTTGAATCGAACTTCATCGCCGGTTTCGTGCGCGACGCCAATGGCAATCTGAACGTGGCGTCCTATCCCACAGTCCAAATGTACACCTCTATCTCCTATCCACCTCCGAACTGGGATGCGAGTGCAGCCGATGCCGGAAACTCAGCGACTGTTGGAAATTGGATACTGATGCCCATGCAGTGGGCACCTGATGAGGTCCCAACCCTCGCTCTGAATCGGTATTTCAATGGTACCGTGCACGAAGTTACGACAGGCTGGATGAGCCCAGACGGTGGATTTCGATTGCAGTCAACCCTGGGCAATCTCTATTCGAATCCGCTACATGGAGCGACGCTGCCATTCTACGGCTGCAAGGGAGGCCGAACGGACTACTTTGTGTCGCTCGACCCTGGTTGCGAGGGCCAGCGGATTCTCGGTAAGGAAGGTTATGGATACTCGCAACCGGTCCCTGGTGTGGACATCGTTGCGTTATATCGCTGTAGCAGTGGGCAAGACAATTTCGTCAGCCGAGACCCGAAATGCGAGGGTCAAACGACGAACCAGCTTCTGGGTTACGTTCTCCCGTGAAGATCTTGGCTGGCTTGCTCTCACTTCGGTTTAAACCCGACGTACTTCCGCTGTTTGATAGGACACGAGCGCAGCCTCAATCGCCGGTTTGGGGGATGAGTGTAGGGTATCCCTGAGAGAGTCGTTCCCTGCGTTCATAGGACCACAACAGCGCCAGAATGAGCCAAAATGCCGGTTCCATAATGGCTTGATAGCTGATGTTGAAAGTCATTACGGCGGCCACACAGGCTAGAGTGCCTTTTCTGTCGAAGATCGGATAAGTGAGGATGAACATTAGAATGAGAAACGCTGGAAAACCCATTTCGGCGAGAGCCGTGACATATAAGGAATGAAAGTTTCCGTGCTTATCGGTGCCAAAAAAATCCTCTAACACTTTTGGGGCAGCCGCAAATCCGATACCCATCACGATCGTCTTGGAAGAGGTCAACCAAGTTTGGAAACCACGTTCTATCAAAAGAATGTGACTTTCACCCGAGGTCCCTGGATCCATCGAGAGCTTGGTAGAAATGGCATCTGAGACTTCCCACGCTTCCGCCAAATCAAAAATCTGTCTTTGGTACACGACGCAGAAGACCGAACCTAGTACGGCGATTGCCGCCATTCGGACCATCACTCTTCGGGTGGCTAACTGCCGCCAGAAGGAAGGTGAGAACAGGTAGTACGCCAACCAACAAAGCGAGGCCGATCGGGAAAAAGCCAGGAGAACCAGAATCCCGATGGCATAACGAAGAAGAGGCGTGATACGCGCTTTCGGAGCAAACTTGTCGAGCAATACCAGGTACATCGTTAGAATGAAGCCTGATCGATTCGCGTCAAATGTCGTTCCAGAAAGCGCCGGAGCCCAAGGTCCTAAAGAACCAGGCGCAAATGTCGACTGCAGCCATGTGCCTGATCTTTGGGCATCAATGACCATTCCGTGGGTCCACGCGATGAATTCTCCGACACAGAAAATGACATACATGATCAGAGCGAACGTGACAGCACGTACGATCAGTGTCTCCTTATCCGGTTCCGCCAGGACTCGGAGGGAAATGTAGTAGGCCAGGACGGTTACGATCAAGAGATCACAGAACGCCACTATGCTCCGTTCCGGGTCGAGGCTGAAGGGAATCGAAGCAAAGGTAAAGATCAAAAACAGGCTTGCGGAGGCAACGAAAGGAAACTGTCTCCGCATTGGCGGCGTGATCGTAAGACGGAGCATGTCGCGAGTTCTGGCGCTCAAGAGACTACTCAAAACGAGCAGCGGCGCCAGAATGAGAAAAGGAGTTAACGTAAACGGAGCTTTTCCGGCGAGTAGATCGATTCGGTCGGCTCCCACTAAACCGATGCTGCCAGCGAGGCAAACGTATTGTAGTTTTCGCAACATGAGTACCGGTGCGCGAAAGCGTCTTGGACGGAGCCGCACAAAGCTCTTCTTGTATTCAGAACGTGTGCCTTATCTCACCTGGCGCGTTCTGCTGAACCAGGGCCTCAACCAGGACAACGCCAATCCGACGAGAAGCTGATACCTCATTCTGAATCGCGTGTATGTGCTCAACCGCGTGCGTCCGGTTACGTTTGTCGAGTGCCGCCTATATGCCACCAGCGCTTCCGCAATGTATTTTGTCTTGCCTCCGTTCAGCGCGTTGATACACCCGATCCAAGTATCGTGATGCACTCGGCTTCCCCGCGGAAACGGTAGCGCTTTCTGCAGCAGAGCAGAGCGAAATGCCATCGTACATCCATGGAACTTCCCAATCAGGATATTCGACCAGAGTCCAGCGCGGAATTTGCCTCGTTTGGCATAGAAGGAATCGCCGATCTTGGCGCCGTTGTCATCGATGAGCATGGCGTCGCTGGCTATCAACATCAACTCAGGGTCCGGTGCGAACGCATTCAAAGTCGTTTCGAGCTTTTTCGGCAGCCAGAGATCATCCTGATCACTCAGGAAGATGATCTCGCCGGACGAACGCGAAAGAGCCGTCTCGAAGGTGCGGAGGACCCCCTGATTCGTATTGTTCTGTAGCAGAACTATGCGGTGATCCTGGAGCGCCTGCACTTCCCTTTGGGTTCCATCCGTAGAACCATCATCAACGACAATCACCTCATCTTCAGCAGACAACTGCTCAAGGATGGAGCGCAGTTGCAAGGAGATGTGGCGTTGGCCCTGATAGGTTGCCATGCATACTGAGATCTTCGGCCTAGAGTTCAACCTGCTTGCCCACTTTTCCGCGCAGGGCGTCTATCGTACCCAATGCCATGGCACAAAACTTTCTCCATCTATTATCTTCCGCCAATACTATTTTAGTGGCATCCAGGAGCATTGTCCTGCTCTCCTGCCACGTCCAAGACCAGTCAGACGCGTAGCGGACCAACAGCCGCAAGCGATTGCGGGTCATATAATACCGTCGACCCACGGAATGGTTTGTTACCCCAACGCGGAGTCCAAACAGTTGATAATACGTAGTTCGCCCAAGAGAGTGCAACAATACAGCTGGCGATTGCAGTATCAACATCCCATTCCGGCGGGCACGCAGACAGAATTCGATATCCACGGCATCTATGTAAAGGCTCTCATCGAAGAGACCGAGTTTACGAATCGTACTCGAGGGCATAATACTTCCGGAAGTCATGGCGGTAAGGACCTGGCCATTGCGTGACCGTTTCAGCCGCAGATCAACTCCGGAGTCTCGGTCCCGATAGGTTGGAGCAAGAACAGCAATCTTCTCCGGCTCATTCGACTGACGATAGGTCTCTAGCATCTTCAAGATGAATCCGTCGGATACCCGACTATCTTGGTCAAGCGTGCAGACCCAATCGAACCCTGCTTCTAGAGCGTACTTCACTCCCAGATTGAGAGCCACGGCTATTCCCAGATTCTCCTGATTGCGAATCACCTTGCAGCCTTGCGTTTCCAGCTCGCGAAGCCATTTTCCCGTCTCGCCAGCAGAACAATTATCCACCACGACCACATGGCCCACCTGGGCGGCAACCGCTACAATATTCTCGATGAACATCGGGCCGGGGTTGTAGGTAACGGTCACCGCGCACACGGAATGCGCTTCACTTTGCGGGCTGCTCATGAGGTCGTTTTGATTCTATTGACCGACACAGACTAAGACAAGAAACGGCCGGCAAGCAAAAGGATTAAATTCTTCAATCGGGAGATTCGCTTTTCAATCCGCACTCGACCGTTGGTATTTAACATGAAGGCGGGCCGTCAGGAGCGACACAGATTGGGTCTCAAGATTTCAGTCGCGATGTGCACATTTAATGGGAAGCAGTTTCTCGGCTCACAGCTTGAGAGCCTTGCGACCCAAGACCGGCTTCCGGACGAACTCATCGTCTGCGACGATGGTTCATCGGATGGTACATGCGAGATTGTAAGGGAGTTTGGTCAGAACGCGCCGCTTCCAACCCGTCTGTTCGTCAACGACGACAATCTTGGATCGACTAAGAACTTTGAGCAGGCGATTTCCCTGTGCCAAGGGGACATAGTCGCACTGGCGGATCAGGACGACGTATGGTATCGCCACAAACTTGACCGCATCGAGAAGGCCTTCCAGCGTTCGAGCGCAATCATTGCTGTTTTCAGCGACGCCGATCTGATCGATGATAGCGGGAGCCAGCTGAGAGGACGACTTTGGGACGCCTTCTCGTTTGATCTCGATGAGCAAAAACAGTTTACGAACGGTCGCGCGCTGAATGTATTGGTGAAACATCCGGTTGTGACCGGTGCAACCATGGCATTTCGAAGGGAACTCTTCGATATCGTTGCTCCCATTTCATCGCACGATCTCCACGACTGGTGGATATCGTTTCTGCTCGCCTCGTATGGCCAGTTCGAACCAATCTCCGATCCCCTTATGCAGTATCGCCGGCACCAGGGACAGCAAGAGGGCCTTCCGCCTCGGGTCCCTGGCGCTCTCGTAGCTCAAGCCAGAACCCGCGGTCCGAATTTCTACCTCGAGCAGATCGAAGGATTTCATCGGCTCCATGCCAGGCTCGGAGAGCACAGGGCGGGCCTTCCATACGCGGACTGCGCGCAAATGGAGATTGAGCGAAAAATCTCTCATCTGGCGCGCCGAGCTCAGCTGCCACGCGCCAGAGTTGCGCGGATTCCAGAGGTTCTCCGGGAAGCCTTCAACGGTGGGTACCGTCGTTATTCGGCAGGGTGGAACAGTATCGCCAGAGACCTGTTGATTCGTTGACAAAGTGCGGAGCCTCTACAGGCCCTCTCGTTTGCCCATTCTTCCGCTAAGGGCGTCCCATGTCGCTAGCAGAATGTTGCGCAGCTTGCGTCCTCGATTCTCCTCAACCAGCAAGCAGACAATCGTCTCCTTCAATTGCGCATAGGCTCCTGCCGCAACCCAGCCAGGGAATGACCGGAGATACTTCCGGAAAAACACAATACGATTGCGCGAAATATAGTAGCGTCGCAGCGCGCTGTGATTGCTTTGGAGGAAGGTATGTCCCAGGAAGGTGGCTTTTGCAGGTTTCCCCGGAGCATGCAGTAAGGTTGCCCCCTTTGCATCTGCGACAACGAAGCCCGCCGCGCGGATACGAAAACTAAAATCCCAATCTACGAGATCGATAAAAAAATCGGATGCAAACCATCCGACTCTTTCAAATATCCATGCTGGCATCAGAGTTCCGGAAGTCATTGGCAAAATCGGGCTGCCATCGTTTTCACGAGGCACAATTCCCTCCTCGCCGGTCTCGGGGTCCAAATATCTTGGATGAATCGATCCCACCTTATCCCGATGCGGGTGGGACTGCCACGCCGCAAACATTTGCTCCATAAAATCCGAGGGGAGCAGGCTGTCTTGATCGAACAAGATAATCCACGGATATCCTTGGCCCTTGGCCCACTGCACGCCTCGATTCAAACCCTCCGCAATACCAAAATTGTCGCCATTCTCGATCAGTTGAAAGCCCAGCGTTCGGCTCGACATGCGTAGCGGAGCGAGTTCCTCTGCACTTGAACCGTTGTCTATCACCACCAATGCCTGAACCTGAGCAAGAACAGCAGGCACAATCTCAATCATCTTTACGGTCGGGTGATAAGTGACGATCACGGCGCAAACAGATTGTTTCGACCCCGTGCCAGCTCTCATGGCCTCATGCGCGCTTGGCGCTTGCGATCTGAAGGAAAAGGGCTACGGCGCCAGTGTTTGGCGCTCTCTTCTATAAAGCGGCGATTATCTACCGGAGACGGAGCGCGCTTCGCCAGAATTATGATGTGAGATGGTCCGATGTTATCCACCCGAAGGATCTTGAACCCGGCGTGATTCACAGTTTCTATGGCTGCCATGGTATCGAAGACGTGATGGTGCATGGCACGATAGATGCGATTCGAGAGACAGCGCTCACGGAAATGCTCCTTTGTTCCAGCCGCTTCGTCTTTCGATAAATCGTGGAGTTCCAAAATTTCCAGGAGGTGAGTCATATCCTCTTCTCCCATCCCGTTTTCATAGTCCTTTATCATGTGGAGGAGCGGGGTAACTGGGCGTCGCCAGTCGAAGGTGCCATCCTTGTGAGGCAGAATTAAAAGCAGCAGTCCGTCATCTCTCAACACCCTCTTCCATTCGTCGAGCGCGCGAAACGGGTTCGCAATGTGTTCGAGACAATGGCAGGCGAGGACACACTCGTAGCTGGAGTTGTTGATAGGATTGAGGTCGGTCGCATCGCAGATGATTTGTGTACCTGGCCGCTTCCCAGGATGATAAACGAACGTGTTTCCCTCTCGTACCTCGCCAGCCCAAATTGTGCTTCCCGAGTACAAGCAATTGTCCAAAGACCCAAGAACATCGTAAATCGGGATCTGTCCATCCTCCGCCAGCGTTCCGCTGGGGCCGCCTATCTCCAGACCACGCTTATTTCGCAAACGGAAGCGATAGTCAGCGACGAAACCCAGCGTTCGTCGAAATTCCCGCTGCGCAACGGTTGTCAAGCGATTCCCGAGGATGCCCCGAGCGACGACCCCGGTCATTTTCACAAGACGCATGTTCATCTTCTATTAGCCGTATCTCTGAACTTTTACGATCTCTAAAGTCTAGAGCATCATTGCCATTACTGCGAGGGACTCGAGGACAACATAGCTTTCCTGGTGAGGAACTGCACCAAGTCTTTCCTCTCCCTCCTGCTCAGGCCCCCTAGCCAGGCAAAGAGCAAGGTGCTAATGGCCCAGACAAACGCCAATTGGAAACTGAGGCTGACGGGAGCCGGTGACCACCAGAGCGGCAGCAGCACCAGAGAAGGAATAGCAATCATCGCCGGCCGTAGCAATCCTTTCAAGAACAGCCGGGAACTGGAGATAGAAATCGTTCTCTGTGAGAAGCGCATACTTATCACAAAATGCAGTGAGACGCTGACGAGCGCTCCCAGAACGGTGCCCAGGGCAACTCCAATGGCACCAAAGCGGCTGGCGAGGTAGATGCTGCTGCCCAGATTCACCGCGGCCTCCGATATCGTAGCAGCGGTGGCCGCTCCCTGCCTGTCCGTCGCTACAATCATCGTGGCATAGGGCGCACATAAATTCCGAAGGACATTTGCGCAAACAAGAATACGGAGATACAGCAGTGTATGTGTCGCATATTCCTGTCCCACCCAGAGACGCAAAAGTGGCCAGCCGCACACAATCAGGGGCAATCCGGTCAAGAGCAAGAGAATGGTTGTGTATCTTGTGATCCTGGCCAGGAAGTCGCCCATCTCCTCCGACGAGTGTCGAGTGCTCATGGCGGAAGATGCAGGCAGCAATGGATTCATCATCGAAGACACAACTAATAGTATAAAAGTCGTCGGCAGCGTTGCGATGGAGTAAAAAGCGGTTTGAATATAGTCGTAGTGGCCAACGATCGTTACGTCGAGCCCAGTGACGCATAGCATCCCTAGAATCCAAATGGACTGGATGGAACAATACCGAGCCATGGTCTTGAGAACGCCATAATCCACCAACCGCGTCGAGATGTGGACGTGAGAGGCCCTGTGTCGCCATGCGGCCACTTGCAATACACCAGTAGCGACGTTGACCAAGGCCACGGCGATTCCCATGATTTCGAGGTTGCCGTGGAGAGCAACTACTGCAAGAACGATTATGGCGTATGAAGCCCGGTTGACAATTGAGATTGTCATCGGAATCCAGTACCGCTGAAGTCCAAGGAAAACAGCCGAATAAACGGCACACACCAAACCGAAAGCCAAAGACGACCCAACCATCAGCACGCCGATCCGGACGTCATGGTAAAGGTTCGCCGGCATAGCGCGAAAGAGCCGCGGGACTTGCCACGCCAGAATGAATGTAAGAATCAGGCCCAGAGTACCGGCGAGCACCATCAGGAAAAATCCGGCGCTAGCGTGACGACCCGCACCGGCCTGGTCCCCTTTTGCCTCGTACTCCGCGACAAACTTGGAAATGGCCGTTTGTATCCCAAGATCGAGATAAGAGACATACGCCGCCAGTTGAAGGATCAGCACCCATGCGGCGTAAGTCGTGACCGGTAAATGGTGAGTGAGATATGCAGGCAAGACGAGCGCCACCACCGACACTGCGCCAACCCGCGCCAAACTGGCAGCGATGTTCCTGGAAATGGTTGCGGCGAACCCTCCCGATTTCTCCGGCAAAGTACCGGATCGACCGGCGGTTATGGGTGATCCTTCAGTCAAGGGAACGCCTCGGAAACCACGGATTGATCGATATCATCGCAGCCAATTCGCAATCGCTCATAGAACAAATGGTTGCCACCTGAATTCACGACTCACGCCCTCTAACTCCCAAAAGAATATATCGCGCCTTCGGTGCCAGTGTTAGGCAGGAGACTTCCTTGGTACCTCGATAATTTTACGGCGGGCATTAATCAGGCCAGCAATCACACCCATAACCTGCGCGCAGGCTCTCCCTGCCAGCAGCACCGGAGAAAAAAGTCCAACAACAGGATCTTTCCTGATCGCTCGTAGGGCGAACGGAAGTGTGCTTGCAAGGAAGGCGGCTAGTACTCCAATGGAGAAGGGCAGGGCCGGTCGCACCGTCAGATCAAACGCAATCGCAAGCAGCAGCGCGGGCGCGAACAGGAGTTGCAGTTTCATAACCTGCGGCGTATGGCTGTCCTTCACTGCCTTGCTGGGATTCTTGCGCACGGCGAGTACACGCCAGAAAGCGAATTTATATTTCTTCTTGAAGTATCGCCCCAGAGTGTCGGGATGTGTGTGATATACAACCGCCGTCGGAGCGAATTTCATCTTCCAGCCTTGAGCCGACATCCGGTAAGAGAGTTCGATGTCCTCTGCGCACGCCACGGGGAAGGACGTATCGTACCCGGTCATCTCCAGGAAGCAGTCGCGACGAAACGCAGCCGAGTAGGTATCGATGAAGTCAATGAAGGAGAGCCCGGCCATCAGGCGATAGCGATCCTCATATTCAATCTGCACGAAGCGAGCGGCCAAGCTCTTTTGCTGTGTGCGGTAGACTCCCTTCACTCCAACGACCTCGAGATCTTTGAAGGGCTCCAGCATGGAACTCATCCAGTGCGGCATGGGCACGCAATCGTCATCTGTAAAGAGGATGATTTCACCTCGGGCCTCCAAGGCGCCGCGATTGCGGGCCATCGCGGGTCCAGCATTCGGCTGTGTAAGTAAGCGGACGCCGGGGTAGCGACTTACCACCTCCACCGTGTCGTCGGTTGAGCCGTCGTTGACGACTAGGATTTCCGCATTCCGACTTGGCGTCTGCTTCAGGAGCGCATCGAGACAGTGGACGATGCGGGAAGCGCCGTTGAAGGTCGGAACGATAATCGATGCTGACGTAGTTTCGATGCGATACCCCACTAGGCGCCTTGCGCAGTATTGGCGATCTATTTGTCTAAAGATACACGTCGGGGCCGCAAAGGATTAGGGGTTCGGATCTTTCGCCAAGCGCGCCAGCATAGTTGCTATTTCTAGTCACCGGCGTGATGACTTGGAGTTGCGGTGATGCTCGGCCGCGCTGGCGGCGACTGACGCGAGCCTTCCGTTTTCTCGTGCTGACTGCCGCGCAGCAAATACTTTGACAACGTGATGAAACCCTTGACGTTGCGCTGCAGTTCGCGACGGTCTTTCAGAGATTGCTTCAGTTTATAGAGAAGATAGGAAGGGCTGAGATAGAAGCTGCGCCGCGCCCTGTCGCAGAAGCTGACCAATTGCTCGTGCGTAATGTTCGGTAGAGTCACTACGCTGTTGTGGAGGCCGTCTTTCGTCAGCCATGCGCCCCAGTCTTCGATTTGAATGTAGTCCCGCTTCTTCGCCTCTTCATACGCAGTGGTGCCCGGATACACCATGATTGGGAAGAATTGGGCCGTATCTGGCTGCAATTTTTTGGCAAAGTCGAGCGTCTTTTCCATGCTGGCTGGCGTCTCATTCAGGTTACCAACCATGAAGCAGCCATGCACCATAATGCCCGACTCCTGGCAACGACGAACAAAACGATGAGCTTCATCGTGGTACTTCACGTCACGACGGTCATCGTTGTTCTTCCTCATGCCGTGGATAACCTCCACGTCGCCGCTTTCGAATCCGACGCAGAAGAGGCGGGCACCGGCCTTATGCAATCTGGAAAGCAACTCTCCTTCGGCACCGATGTCAGCGCGACAATTAGCATCGAAGGGAAGTTTGTTGCCGCGACGAATCAGTTCGTTCGCCAGTTCCAGGGTGCGCGGCTTGCTGATGATGAAGGTATCGTCCTCCAGCATCGCGGTCTTAATTTCTGGCATCTCGCGGGAGACGAAGTCAAACTCGTCGGCGACATTCGCCACCGAACGGTAACGCATAGTGTGCCCGCTGAATGTCTGTGGATAGACACAGAAGGAGCAGTGATAGGGGCATCCACGGCTGGTATCGAAAACCACAAGCGGCCACAGCGAGTGGCCATAGAAGTAGTCCGGCGTATGCAGAAATCGCTTATAGACTTCTGAGACGAACGGCAACTCATCAAGATTTTTGATGGCTTCGCGTGCTTTGTTCGTGACGATTTCGCCCGTACTGCCGCGGCGCCATACCAGGCCATCGACACCGGAAAGATCGGCGCCGCAGGCCTTTGCCTCCAACCAATCCCGCACGGTGTATTCATACTCGCGCAAGGCCACCGCTTCCAGCGAGGCCGACATCGCGAGCGTCTCTTTGGGTAAGGACGAGACATGCCGTCCTACCAGGAGCACATGAAGCGATGGTTTTGCGGCCACCAGTGCGTCAATAACGCTAACGTCGTTTACAATGCTGGGCGTCGATGTATCGCAGACGACGGCCTCGATGTTCTTGGCTGCGATGCGATCGACCACTGCCCGCACGGTGTAACCGGCAGCGGGAGCGTCGACCAAGTCCACATCATGGCCGTTCTTGATCGCGACTCCGGCTGCGTGAGCCAGCCACTTCGGATAGTACAGCGTCCCGCTTTTTGTAACAGCGGGACTCCGTTGCTCCCGGGAAAAGCGCGGATGGAATGGGGGGTTTAAGAACAGAACATGCATCGTAGCCATTTAGTATATCAGGGATAGATCTCTGGTGCAGTACCAGGGACCAAGGTTGCAACTGCAACGCTTATGATAAACGGGTACTCAACGACGCCAGACCGCCGCGAAACTTAATCCAAAGCTTAAACTACCTTAGCCTACGCACTCCTCTGCTTCGTTTTCCAGAGTCCTTTGATCGTTCGCAGGCGGCTCTGATTTTCCGGGAGATCCAACGTATCGCTTAAACTTCTTCGCATCCAGACCCAGAACGAAGCGACAAAAAAAGCCAGAACCGTCGCGCCCATGACGATAAAAAGCCGGTGCGGGGAAGACTTCTTATCCGGAGGCACGGCAGCGTCTACTACTTGAATAATTGCTCCCTCCCGGGCCTCGTCTAGTTTAGCAACCTCGAATTCCTTGGCCAACAACTCGAACACTGTTTCCTGGTACTTGAGATCACGAAATCGCCGGAGATATTCCATCCCGGATTGCGTCACTCTTCCCTTGGACAGGTTGATGTCAGATCCAACGTCCTGGTTTGACCCTGCTACGCGCTCAAGTTGTGCCTGAAGTGCGGCAAGTTCTTGCTTGGCTAGGACAATGGCGGGGTTGTCGTCGGTAGCAAAGGACCGCATGCCCTGAATCTGTACTTGCTTGGCCACGACTTGCCCACGCAAAATGGCAGCGGATTCGATCAGGGCTCGTGCCTGACTGTCAATCTGCAGAACCCCTGTGGATTGCTGGGTCTTTGCCATGGCTTCCTCGGCTGTGGTCAGGTTGTCTTTGGCCTGCTGCAGTTGCTGCTCAAAAAACAGCCGGCGACGGGCAGCCTCGGTAATCGCCAGTGTGGCAGACAATTTGCGAAATTCCTCAACATAACCATTGGCCAGATCAGCCGCACGTTTTGGATCTCGGTCCTCGAACGTAAGGCGGATCAGTCCGTCCTTGGTCCCGGCAACGACGGTAGTACTGTGCTCAAGGTCGGTTCGCGCATCCGATATTCGCTTTACGCGGTACTCCTGCATTAATCCGAAACGCTGGATCATCGCGTCTTCGACAGTCCGGCTGGTCAGCAGAGACACGTACATATCTGCTGGATTCTTAATACCGAAGCCGCCACCCGCGAGTGAGGCCAACGAGCTTAGCGACCCCATGCCCCCCAGTTGCCCCAACAAAGCCGAACCGACGGACGAATTTTGCTGAGGCGGAAGCAGGACAATCTTCGCCTCGTACTTCTTTGGCAGCAATAAAGAAACTACCGTCGCCAAAACCGCTGTACCCAGCACAAAGCGCACTATGAAGCGCTTGCGCTGCAGGAGAACAACCAGAATGTCGAGCAGGGAGATCTCTGTTTCAGCTTCCGGGGGCTGCGGAATTCGTTCGTCAACAATATTTTCGGGTTGAGTTTCGGTTTGAATCATCATGTTGGAGCAGCGACTTTACTATTATGACATCCCGACAGAGACCGATTCTATCAGGCCGCTCAATATGTTTTATCTTAAAACAGTCCCGGATCCGGGGCGACCAAGACACTCGGCACTCCTGCGGTTGTGCTAGTTTGGACGAGTTCTAAATTTTCGCAAAATACGAAAATACCCGGATCTAGAATGCTTAGGACCGGAAGGTCCATTTGGGGCATCAAGTTGTTCCAGAGGTATCAGTTATTATGGGGACTTCGAATGAAGTGGACCAATGCAAGAAGGTTGACTCAAAGCTTGCGAACCAGAACTATGCGGGCCGCCTGCCTTCTGTTAATAGTCTTCTTTGGCAGTTTGTCCGCGTTCGCGCAAACATCAACTGATGAAAAAGCCCCAGCTCCCCCCTCCGCAGCGTCCGGAGCGAAGACTGTCCAATTGGAGTTGCCACCAGTAGACTTAAAGTCACTCCCGCGCAATCTTTTTATCGATCAGAAGAATTTTTGGTCTACCCCATTTCACATGACCACGACACAATGGCAGTGGACAGTACCTTTGGCTTTTGTCGGGGCGGGCTTATTGGCGAGCGACACCGCCATTGAAGCGCATGTCCCCACGAATCCCACGACGGTTTCGCACGCGGTTACCGCCTCCAACGCTGGTGTCGGGGCTCTAGTCGGTATCGGCGGAGGGATGTTCGTGTGGGGACATCTCACGCATAACGATCAGGCGAGAGAGACTGGACTTCTCAGTGGAGAAGCAGCCATCGAAGCATTCCTCGATACAGAAGTCTTCAAATATGCTACGGGCCGGGACCGCCCTTTTACCGGCAATGGACGAGGACAGTTTTTTCAAGGTGGAGTTTCTTTTCCTTCGGAGCATGCTTCTGTGAGTTGGGCTATCGCCAGTGTGATTGCTCACGAATACCCTGGGCCCGCGACCCAGGTGCTCGTCTACGGTTTGGCAGGAGGGGTTAGCGCGGCTCGCTTTGTGGGGCATCAGCATTTCGCAAGCGACGTCATCGTTGGGAGCGCCCTAGGCTGGTATCTCGGCCGGCAGGCGTATCGGTCCCACTCTCATTACAGCGACGCGGATATCGCGAAATGGGGCACATTCAGCAAAAGCCAAGAGCCTGAGGGCCGCGATCCGGGAAATATGGGTTCGCCATTCGTTCCGTTGGACAGCTGGATCTATCCCGCGATGGAGCGACTGATAGCATCGGGATACATCCACTCCGCCGACCTGGGTATGCGTCCTTGGACGCGCATGGAATGCGCACGACTGCTGAAGGACGAGGCGAATCAGAAGATTCAGGATAGCGACGTACAAGATACCCAGGCGCAGCAAATCTACATCGCTTTAACGGCCGAGTTCAATGAAGAAACTGCGCGTTTGGGAGGCGACGCGAATGTGGGCATATCACTGGATTCCGTCTACACCCGCTTCCTCGGGATTTCCGGCACACCGCTGAATGACGGCTTTCACTTCGGACAGACCATCATTAACGACTACGGGCGTCCCTACGGAGAGGGCTTCAATGATGTAACCGGTCTCAGCGGTCACGGCGTGTTGGGCCCTCTCTCATTCTATGTACGAAGCGAGTACCAGCACGCGCCATCCGTTCCCGGGCTCTCCGCTCTGACAGCGCAGACCATCCAAGCGGTGGATGGACTTCCGTCCGCGCCACCAACTACGCCTGTGGCTGCGGTAAACAAGCTCGATTTGCTCGAAGGCTACGTCGGGATGCAACTCAACAACTGGCAGTTCACTTTCGGCAAGCAGGCGCAGTGGTGGGGAGAGGATCGGAGCGGCCCGATGTTGTCCAGTACCAATGCCGCCCCCATCCTGATGCTTCAAATCAATCGAGTGAAGCCGTTCAGATTACCCAGCGTGCTGGGGATTCTTGGAGATATCCGATCTGATTACATGGTGGGCCGGCTCACCGGGTACCACTGGGTTTTTAGCTCGAACACCGGTTTCACCGGATCATGGACGCAGACCTTGAGCGACCAGCCATTCATCGTCGGAGAGAAAGTCAGTTTTAAACCTTCGCCCAACCTCGAATTGGGTATTAGCGCCAGCGCTATTTTCGGAGGCCCGGGGGTTCCAGCCACCGCCCATAAGCTTTTGCAAGCCATGTTTTCGAACGGAAACGGCAACCCGGGAACCTCGGGAGATCCAGGTGACCGCCGCGGCGGGTTTGACTTTACCTATCGAGTCCCCGGATTGCGGAATTGGCTCTCATTCTATGCGGATGCCTTCACCGACGACGAGCCGAATCCCTGGTTGGCGTGGAACAAGACAGCCCTCACCTCCGGTCTTTTCCTATCACGAGTGCCGGGGATTCCCGGACTCAGCCTACGAGTGGAAGGGGTATACACGGATCCACCAGGAGGGGGAACAACGGTGCAGCATGGCTTTTTTTACATCAACGACCGTTTCACGAGCGGCTATACGAACAACGGAAACCTGATCGGGAGTTGGATTGGCCGGGAGGGGCAAGGGGCGCAGGCTTGGACCACCTACTGGCTTAACCCGAAAAGCAAGATTGAGTTAAACTTCAGGCACGAGAAAGTCAGCCACCAGTTTATCCCCGATGGCGGAACGCTGACTGACTTGGGGATCTCCGCCGACTATTGGCTCCGCTCCGATCTCGGTTTATCGGCTTGGGTGCAGTACGAGCGCTGGCTTTTTCCTGTGATTCAGCCGAATGCTTCCGAAAATGTGACCGCAGCAGTGCAGATTCAGTGGGCGCCGCATAAATTGTTTCGGCGTTCGGGTTCCACCCCCATTGCGCCGGCACCCCAACCTTAAATGCAATCCTCTCATGCCTGTTTATGGGACAATAACTGGAACTCATAAAAAATCACCGAACCAGCGAAACATTATGCTGAGTCCCGGGTTGAGGACCAGAAAGCTACCCCTTGGGGCATACATCTCAGACTGTACAGCGAATGTCATCTCAAGGGACTAGACAAACATGACGGGGATGGATTGATAATATTAATTGTTGTCGGTGGGGGGCAGAAGTGAGAATGTATGATTCGCAGTCGCCTTAGCTTTGCGCGCTTGTATTTGAAAGTCGTCACGCTGCTATTGCCTGCGTGTGCCTATTTCATAGCGATAAAGGTGCGCTTCGGTTTCAACTTTTTGTTCTCGCGAACTCCTCCGGCTGATCTGCCGTCGTATTGGAGTATCCTGCTGCTGACCACCATCGTCTGGGCGATTGCGGCCGAAGAGTCCGGGCTTTGGAACGTGGAACAGTTGTACGCTCCCGGAGGAAAAAGCCGCCGCTTGCTGGAAGCTTTGGCCTTCACCTACGCGGTGGTGATGGCGGCGGGTTTTCTCTATCGACAAGCTAGTTATTCGCGGCTGGTCATTGGAATCAGTGCGGTAGCTCTGTTCTTTCTGGCAGCGGCCATTCGTGTCGCCTTTAGAGTCTTTCTGGAGTTGTTGCGCAAAGACGGCAGAAACGAAGTTAAGATTCTGATCGTTGGAACGGATCGTTTTGCCCGGCGAGTGGGGAGCTCGCTGTTGCACGGCGAGGTGTTACCTTGCAGGGTGATGGGTTACGTGCGGCTTCCGGATCAGGAGGTGGCTGTGGACGGCCCGGTTTACGAACTGGATCAGATTCCCGCCTTTTCCAATGGCAGTTCGATCAATGACATCATTATTGCGCTGCCTGCGGCCCGGTTATCCGAGGTTCAGAAAATCGCGCCCGTGCTGGAGCGAATGTGCGTTCCTACGCGAGTCGTGATCGATCTGGGAGAAGGAATTGTCCTCCGCGACCGCTTGATCGACTTGGGAGGAATTCCCATGCTTGATCTTCGTCCGACGCTGGCGGAGACGGGCTCCTACTTGTTCCAGAAGCGCATATTTGATGTGGGATTCTCGCTTCTTATTCTGTTAACGACCCTCCCGATTGCCCTGCTCATTGCGCTCGCCATAAAACTCAGTAGTCGCGGTCCAGTCTTTTTTGTTCAAGAACGCGTGGGCTTAAATGGACGGGTCTTCCGAATGTTTAAGTTCCGCACGATGAACGAAGGCAGCCGCGAAGAGGGAGATACGCGCTGGACTTGCGACGAAGACCCGCGGCGTACCGGGGTGGGTACATTCTTGCGCAAAACCAATCTCGACGAACTGCCGCAATTTCTCAACGTGGTCAGGGGTGACATGAGCATCGTCGGGCCTCGGCCAGAGCGTCCCTTTTTTGTGGAGCGATTCCTGAAGGAATTCGATCGCTACAATTCTCGTCACATGTTTAAAGCTGGAATCACCGGATGGGCTCAGGTGAACGGCTGGCGCGGTGACACCTCGATCGCCAAGCGTGTGGAATACGATCTTTACTATCTCCGCAATTGGAGTCTCACTTTTGACCTGCAGATTATCAGTATGACCTTGCTCCGTTTTTTCCGCAGCAAGAATGCCTATTGATGCCGGGTGTCTGCTTGCAACACTATGTCTCAGCCTCCTCGCGCAGTAATTGGCTTCACCTTATGGCTCGTCGGAGTAGAGCCCGGGGCGGTAAAATCACGGGCGCCGGCGGTGGCGGCTTTTTACTTCTTTATTGCGAGCCGAACTGGCAGGCAGAAGTACGGAAACCGCTCACTGGCGATGATCCCATCATCGACAACGATGACTCGGTCGGCTCCCGTTGGATATTTGTTAGCACCGCGGCCCGTCGATGAAAGCATTTCTGCTCGCTGCCGGCCACGGTACTCGGCTTCGTCCTCTGACCGACAATCTTCCCAAGTGCCTTTTGCCGATTAAAGGTACTCCTCTTCTGGCAATTTGGCTCGAGCAGTGCCGTCGGTTTGGCATAAATGAGGTTCTGGTAAATATTCATTCGCTCGCCGCCCAGGTCCGAGATTTTCTGGAACGGAACAGCGATGGCGTCCACGTTCAGGTCGTCGAGGAAACCGCGCTCCTGGGTAGCGCAGGCACACTGCGCGCGAATGCCAACTGGGTGGCGGGAGAAGATCTGTTCTGGGTCTTTTATGCGGACGTGCTTACCCGCACCGATCTGGCTTCGATGCTCAGACTTCACCTGACAAGGAGTCCTGCGGCAACGCTGGGGGTATATCGCGTCCCGCGTCCTGAGAGATGCGGAATTGTGCGACTCGACAAAGACAACATCGTCCAGGAGTTCATCGAGAAGCCTGCGCGTCCGGCCAGCAACCTAGCCTTCTCCGGATTAATGATCGCTACGCCGAAGCTCCTTGAGGCCATTCCACAGCATGAGCCCTGCGACATCGGATTCGACGTATTGCCGCGTCTGAACGGCCTCATGCTGGCCTATCTCATCGAAGACTACCTTCTCGATATTGGAACCCCGGAAACATACCAGCAGGCTCAGGAAACCTGGCCCGGATCCTAGTGCAAAGCGGTGTTGCCATTGATCACGCCAGATCCAAATTCTTCAGCTCATCAAGCAGCGCCTTCTCCACTTTTTTCTGGAGATCCGCCGGCAGCTTCTTCCCTTGGGACGTCAAATAGAAGGTATCAATCGCCATCTGTCCTTCCGTGTCGATCAAGGCAATTTCAATGTTGCAGTGCTGCCGCGAGAGGCACGAACTCACCCGGTGCAACAATCTCGGCCGGTCCTGGGCAATCACCTGCAGTAGCGTGCTGGTTGAGGAACACTCGTCGTCGAAATCAATGCGTGTCTCGATCATGACTTTGATCTTGCTGCTTTTTTCGCCGCGTTGACGATCACGCAGCATTCGATCGAGATCGGCGTCCCCTGCCAGGACCGCCACTACGCTTTTCTTGAACCGGTCCCACTCTGACAGGTTCAATTCCAGAGTGCGAAATCGATCCGTGAAGTAGAGCGAATCCACTACGGTTCCAGCCTGGTTGGAAAAGGCATTCGCCTTCACGATATTCATTCCCCACGCCGCGAGTACGCCCGTCAGGGTGGCGAATAGAGATGGTCGATCCTTTGTGACCAGCGTAAGTTCGTACCAATGGCGGCCGCGTTTGAGATCTACCTGCACTGCGTCGCGGCCGATCTGCTCCGCCATTTCCATGTGCCTCATCACTTCTTCGGCGGAGTGCACACGCAGGTATCTCTGTGGAAATCCCTCCACAAAATCTCTGGACTTTGCGCCCATCACAGGGGCCAGGCTGCGCAAGCGGGCAAGTTTTTCGTCGTTCACATCGCCATGAACACGGTGGTCAGCGCTTCGATTCAAATAGTTGGCTGCGCCAATGTAGAGCTGCCACACGCTCTCCGCTTTCCACGGCGTCAACGCCTCGGGATTCACCGCTTTGATGTCGGCATAGGTGAGCAGACACAGCATCTTCAGGCGCTCCGGCGTGCCCATTTTCTCGGCGAAGGCCGCCACCGTTTCCGGATTGAAAATGTCCCTCCTCAGTTGCGCCGACATTTCCAGATGGCTGCCGATCAAAAACAGCACCATGGCGCGCTCTTCCGGTTCGACATCCAGCCGGTCCAGGCAGCGGCCGGCGATCTCAAGACTTGCCTCCACATGATTGGCGCCGGGAACTCCCTTCCCAGTGTCGTGCAGTAACAACGCGAGATAAAGCAACTCGGGATCTTCCAGTTCGCTCAGCAGTTCCGCGTAACGCTTATCCCACTCTGATTTCGATTGGTTCAGGCGATGCAGGCTTTCAATCGCCAGGATTGAGTGCTCGTCTACCGTAAAGCGATGGTAGTAATCCCGCACCACCAACGAATCGATGGGCTTCAACTCCGGCAACAACAGGGTCAGCAAACGCAGCGAATGCATGGACCGCAGCGCCTCGGCGGCGTGTGGCTGCAGCAAGGTTTCCTGGAGGTAGAGCCAGAGTTCTGCACCTCTCGGAGGAGTCACCGCCAGCGCCGGAAGCGCCTGCTCAATGCGGTGCTCGGTAGTCGCGCTTAATTTCAGTCCGTGATGCGCCATAAAATGAAACAGGCGCAGAAGCATCTCGGGATCCTGCAGAGATGACGACTGTTGCAGAAAAATCAGTCCATCCACGACGGAAAAGTCGGGATGCGATGGCCGCGACCGCCAGCCCTGAAACTGCCGGCGCAGTGCAGACCAGGACTCTGGAATCTCCTCCATCAACTGGATCACCGCGCGTTGCACGGCGCGGGCATGTCCGAAGTAGATGCGCATCCACTCCGCAGCGCTCAGCTCCGCGGAATCGTATGCGCCGATCTTGCGCGCGGCAGCTTCGTCCTGCGCTTCCCAACTCAAAGCATTGTCGTCGCGCCCATGACGGAAGTGCAGAAAACAGCGCGCCGCCATCAGGAACTCAAGAGCCGCGTCGAGCTGCTTGCGCACCGGCGCCCGTAGCGAACTGGAGTCCGGCCAACCGCCTAGGTGGCTCATGGAAGAAATCAGCGCAAGCCAACTCGCCACATTACAATCGCGGAGGCCGCCCGGAGTCTCCTTCAGATTCGGTTCCAGATGGAATACGGTTTGGCCAAACTTTCCATGCCGCTCCTGGGTCACCTCGGCCAGCCCTTGCAGAAGCGCCTTCGATTCCCTCGCCACCAGTTTGGGAATTACTTTGTCATGAAGGCGCGCGAACAACTCCGGATCGCCCGCTAGAAAGCGGCAGTCGAGAAGAGAAATGGTGAACTCTGTATTGTTGGGATCGAAGCGGTCGCATTCCGACAAGGTTCGCGATGCCGGGCTCAGCTTAAGCTTTAGATCCCACAGTTCCTGCGAGAGGCGCTGGATCTGTTCTTTGTGGGCTTCCTCGCCCGCGCGATCGGAAAAAAGAAAGAGCAGATCAATATCGGAATAAGGAAACAGCCAGCCGCGCCCGAAACCTCCTGTGGCCACAAGAGAAAAGCCGCGAGGTAGGTGTTCGCCAGAGGAGACAAACCCGCGCCAGAGACGCTTGAGAATCTCTTCGATGAGCAGCGTCCGTTGCGCAACCGCGGCGCGACCATCTCCGGATGCTGCGAATTCGCGAGCAATCCGCCCCCCCCAGTCGGCGAGAGAACCTCGCAGTTCACTGATCAGTAAAGACGCTGCCGTCATGACGAGGAGTCAATCGGTCGATAATCGAAGTTCAATGATGTCCGCCCCCTGCGCCTCCTACAATGCTCCCTCGCCCCGCTCGTCATTGCGGATGCGAATCGCTTCGTCCACGCGCGTGAGAAAAATCTTGCCGTCGCCGATCTTTCCTGTGCGGGCCGCGCTCACGATAGCTTGTACCGCCTTCTCCACCATCGCGTCTGCCAGCACCACCTCCAGCTTGGTCTTCGGAATCAGGTCCACACTATATTCGCGGCCGCGGTAAACCTCGGTGTGGCCCTTCTGCCGTCCATGGCCGCGCACCTCAATCACCGTCATACCTTCGACACCAATTTCCTGCAATGCACTCTTGACCGCTTCCAGTTTGGAGTTTTGGATGACTGCTTCAACCTTCGTCATGATATTGTTCTCAGACTCTACTTCCTCGGCTCGGATCACTCGCTCATCAATCCATCCTAGTCAGTTCTATTCTTCTTTACCCCATTGCGACAAGTCCAAGCCCTGAATCTTTAAACATTGGATTCTCTCGTCGTTTTTTAGTATGTACCACCTGCCGAGGCGCAAGCGCTTCCACGCTCGCCGGCACTGGATGCAAGATAGATTTTGAAGACAAATCACCGGCGCCAACTTTATCGCCTGTTCTGATTTTATGGAAATCGAAACTATTCATCACTTCAATCAAGATTTGTTATGCACCACCGTATCGGGGAGCCTCGCTGTGGCTTTAGGGACTCGCGTGGTTGCGCCACCAAGCCGCAAGCTGAGCGCATCCTCTGCATTTGCTGATAGTCTCAAAACTGGATCTTCAGGAGACCGTAAGCCGTTGCCACCTATCATTAACGCACAAGGAATTTCGAAGCATTTCGGAGCCAACCCGCTTTTTCAAAATGTCTCTTTTACCGTCTCGGAGGGCGACCGCATCGGGTTGATCGGTCCAAACGGCTCCGGCAAATCTACGCTGCTTCGGGTTCTTGCCGGCGATGTACGTCCCGACAGCGGCGAAATCGCCGTACGCAAACGGGCGCGCCTCAGCTGCGTGGAACAGGATTCCAAGTTCAAAGCCGGCGACACGGTAAGGTCCGTGACTCAGGGCGCGATGGAACGCGCCGCCGTCCCGGAATCAGAGCGCGGCACGCGTTTCGCCGAGACTCTGGGCCGCGCGGGCTTCGAAGACCTTGATGCGGAGGCCTTCGCCCTCTCTGGAGGCTGGCAGAAGCGCCTTGCCATCGTCGAAGCCGTGGTTCAGTCACCGGATATTCTGTTGCTCGACGAGCCCACGAACCACCTGGATCTGGCAGCAATCGAGTGGCTGGAGGAACTGCTGCAGACCGCCCCCTTCGCGTGCGTGGTGGTCAGTCATGATCGCTACTTCCTCGAGAATGTCGCCACAGCCATGGCGGAGTTGAACCGAACCTATCCCGACGGATTGCTTCGGGTTGCCGGAAGCTATAGCCGGTTTCTCGAGAAAAAAGAGGAATTCCTGCATGCCCAATCGAAGCGGCAGGAGGCCCTCGAAAACCTTGTCCACAGAGAAATCGAGTGGCTCCGCCGGGGAGCCAAGGCACGCACCAGGAAATCCAAAGCGCGAATCGATAAAGCCGGAGAGTTAATGGGTGAGCTTGCCGATCTGAACGCGCGAAGCCGCAGCGGAACCGCGCTCATCGATTTTTCGGCCACCGATCGAAAGACCAAGCGCCTGATCGAACTGGACAACGTTTCGAGCGAAGTGGGAGAGCGCAAACTATTTGCGGGACTTAACTTCGTCATCACGGCCGGCATCAGGGTCGGACTGGTGGGACCGAACGGCAGCGGCAAGACCAGTTTACTGCGGCTCTTGCGCGGCGAAACATCTCCGGCGAATGGTGAGGTTCGGCGCGCCGATCGGCTCCGTATTGTCTACTTCGATCAGAGTCGCGAACTCGATCCGGATGTCACTCTGCGCCGGGCTCTGGCTCCGGAAGGCGATTCCGTAATCTATCAGGACCGCTTGACTCACGTGGCATCCTGGGCGGCAAAATTCCTGTTCACCGGGGAACAACTCAATCAGCCCGTTGGCAAACTCTCTGGCGGAGAACGCGCTCGCGTCTTGATTGCTCAGCTCATGCTGCAGCCGGCAGACGTTCTCCTCCTCGATGAGCCCACAAACGACTTAGACATTCCGACCTTGGACATCCTCGAAGAAAGCTTGCTGGAATTTCAAGGCTCTCTGGTGTTGGTTACGCACGACCGCTACATGCTGGACCGGGTTTCGAACGTGGTTGTGGGTCTCGACGGTTTGGGCGGGGTGGGACTTTTCGCCGATTACTCGCAGTGGGAGAGATGGTTGGAGGAGCGCGAGCGGACGGAGCGGTCCGCGGCGCCCAAAAGCGGAGAGAAGTCTTTGAAGCGTGCCGAGGGTGAGCGCGACCGGCAAGGCTCGGGACGAAAAAAGCTGTCGTATCTGGAAGCCCGGGAATACGAAACGATTGAGCAGCAGGTCGCCGACGCCGAGGAAGTGTTGCAAACCAAGCGGACTCAACTGGAAGATCCCGCGATTATCAGCGACAGCCAACGTCTGATCGCGGCTCATGATGAGATGGAAGAGGCTCAGGAAAAGGTTGACACGCTCTACGCGCGCTGGGCTGAACTGGAGAAAAAGAAAAACTGAAGGTCATCGAGCTGCTGCCTCACTCGCAGACTCGACGGCAAAGTGGCTCATCAGGATGCAAGACAGAAAGCGATGATTGTATTTCCCCGTACTCCCGTGGCTTTTTCGAACTTTTCCAGCAAGGCGGATTCCATATCCTCAGGATCAGGCCTCATCTCGCAGGCTGCAATTTCTTTGTCGGTTGCGCTTTGGAAACAGAGCTCGCAAACCCCCAGCCCATCTTCGGAACGAACTGGCGGTCCGAAAACGCGACAAGTTATGGGGCGGGACTCGTAGAGTTCGCAGTGGCCATTCGCAGGATCGAGTACCGGACAGGGTTCATCATTCGCGAAGTCAGAAAAACGTTGCGCCGCCGCATCTCCCTCGTTCAGTAAGCCGCTTGCCGGATCGCCGGGAAAATCTGGCGATAGGCGAGCAACCGCATCCCGGGCCCTGGCGCGAATCGCCTCGGCTCGCACCGGTGCGCTCAATTCAAGCTCGGCCAGCCCGGTTCGCAAGCGCGCGGCATCGAGCTGATTGATGGGAAACGCGCCAATGCAGCATTGCGTACATCCCGGACGGCACACCAGCCATTCGCCGCTCCGATGCGTCACTTCGGCTAGCGCCGAGTCCACAATCTGAACCAGCACGCGATCATCGGATACCGGAAAATCCCGCTGCATAACGATTTCTGAATGATACAACCGAATCGTAGAGCGGATCAGAGTGGCGAGATCACAGCTAAGGAACTTCACGCCTGAACGGCCCAGTCTCCCGAAAGCGACGGAGCCGCATACTGCTGGCTCACGTCGCTCGAAGCGCCCACCCTTCCCCCCGGCGGTATGGCTCTTCCTTCGGGATTCTTGAGCTCATCGCAAACCAGCGGCTGGAGATCACCCATGAAAACCGGCCATCGGTTGCGCGTAAGCTGACTACAATTGGATAGTGGCTGATGCGTGAGAAACGTTTCATCCGCACTAGATTTTTTTCTCCGCTGAAACATCGACCTGTACGAGCGTCTGCGATTTGGTAAGATAGCTCCCACCTGACCACAGCCCCGCGGAGCGACTCGTGCAGTTTTATGCCTTTGACAGGCATTATCTTGAACAGCTGAGTTCTGGAGATTTCCGGACGCAGGAGCATTTTGTGTCTTATTTCACCGAACTGATTCGGCTGAAACTTAGCAAGCGCCTGCATTCCCGCTCCGAAGTTGAAGATGCCCGGCAGGAGACTTTCGCCCGGGTTTTTACGGCGCTGCGAAAACCCGACGGAATACGGGAGCCCGAACGACTCGGTGCATTCGTCAATTCCGTTTGCAACAATGTTTTGCTGGAATACTACCGCTCGGCCTCTCAGGAGGCTACCAGTGATGACGAAGAGGCGGAGGCCAATATTCCCGACCCCGCAATCAGCGTCGTCGACGTCATCGCGAACCGCCAGACCCAAAGAAACGTTCATGAAATTCTCGACCAGTTGCAGGAGAAGGATCGCCGCCTGATCAAGGCGGTTTTCCTTGAAGAGCGCGACAAAGACGAAGTTTGCCGCGATTTTGGGGTTGACCGCGAATATCTAAGAGTTCTGCTGCACCGTGCCAAGAAGTCTTTTAAGTCCATTTATTTGAAGCGGATAGCAAAGGAGGCAGTGTAGCTGATGATTTTCGTAACGGTTTGGGCTGATTTGTCACTATCTGTACATGAGGAGATCACAGCTCATGGATCATAGCGAGGCAAGCCGCCTGATGGCCAGCGAAAGGTATCTGCTCGACGAGCTGTCAACCGCCGACAGGGATGCGTTTGAAGAGCATCTTTTTGCCTGTCACGAGTGCGCTCTCGATGTGCGCGCTGGATCTGTATTCCTGGAGCACGGAAAGGTGGATTTGGCGGGCTCAGTCCTCAGGCCCGGTCTCGTTCCAGAAAAAGTCCTCCCCTCGTTTGGCTTATCCTCGTTTGGCACATCATGGTGGCGGCCAGCTTTCGCCATTCCCGCGATGGCGATTCTTTTGATGGTCGTCGGATATCAGAACCTGGTTACGTATCCCGCCATGAGGGGTGCGCTGGCCCGGAACAACGCGCCCAGGATTCTTCCGGCAGCCTCATTGGTCAGCGCCGCCAGCCGTGGGGCAGCTCCATCCGCGATCACAGCGTATGCCGGAGAAGAATTTTTCCTGCCCCTCGATATTCAGCCCCAGATTCAGCCCCAGAATGCTTTTCAATCTTATGTGGTGGAGTTGCAAAATCCGGCAGGAGGAGTACAGTGGTCGCTTCCGGTTTCGTCGGAACAGGCCAAAGATACGCTGCCCATCCAGTCGCCCGGAGTGAATCAGGCCGGGCGCTATCAACTGATTGTGATGGGTCGGAGTGCCCAGGGAGAGAATTCTGAAATTGGGCGTTATCCTTTTAATTTGCAGTTTGCCACGAAGACAAATCCTCAACCCTAGCGAGGAGAATAAAGATGGCGGCCACCAACCGGGTTCACTACTACCATGCCGATGCCTGCGCCTTCGGCGGATTCTTTGAACGTCCCATCGAACACAATCTTGCTCCCCAAGCCCCCATGTCTCTATCGCCTTCGGGCGGTTATGGATCGGCTCGTTCAGAAAACTTCCGACTCGAAGGAGTAATGTCCTATAAGACCGCATCGAGCCAGGTCTCAGGCCACCTCAGCAAGAAAGAGGGCCACGGCTGGGTCACGCTGGTCACCGCGTCGGTCGAAGGATTGAACATCCTGGACGTAGTCACTGCCGACCGTCTCACCGCTCAGATCTCAACCGAGCACCCGCTGGAGGGCGACAATCCGAAGGTGACTTTCCTGGGAACGTCGTTTGAAAATCTTAAAATCTCGGGATGCCCGATCGATGTCACGCTCGACTTCGACATTTGCGATCAGGGAAATGGAACCGGCTACCCCAACGAACCGTGCATTAACAGTGATCCATTCCTGCGCAAAGTTAAAGATCAGTATCAGCGCATGAACAACGCGAAAAGCATTCCGGAATGGGCGAAGACTCGCTCGATACCTGACTGGATCAAAGCGCGATACACCTGGAGTGACGCTCAGGCCGAAAGCAGCAGCGTCCTCTGCTCGATCGTGAAACAAGCGAGCGGTCAGTTTCCGGGCACACCTTTCGGCAATGTTTTCGAGGTGCCAGAGTTTGGCCGCGTATTTCTGGGAGAACTGCTGGTTGACTGCAATACGTTTAGATTAACCATGGTGCGATTGGAGATGGGATGCTCCGGCCAGGCCAGCCTTGCCGGTCCAATTTGTCTGGCAAACGGCCACACCATCCCGCCATAGCCACGATTGAGGATCCGACATTCAATGACACGATGATTTGATTTAGTTGCATCCAGGTTGACCCATTGCGTTGCGCTCTATAAACTGCCTGACTAAACCACCTTAGTCAGGCAGTTTTCCGTGTGGAATCCAGATGAATTTCTTTCGGGGGCGTATTAGCGACACGGGGGACCGATGTCCCGGGTAACAAGCCAGCATTTTGAGCTCTTGGTTGTCGTCTTAACTCAGGCGCTGGTCTGGACCGTCGCATGCACAGTAACGCGAACTCCCCAGAACACATTCGAAGAAGTACAGGAGATATTTTTTCGCGGCGACCTCGCCACGGCCAAAGACAGGGCGGACGCCGCCCGCCGGCATTTCTCCTCCCTCGACCAGGAATGGGCGTGCAGGTTCCGGCTGCTTGAGGCAGAAATATTGTTGAACCAGGCGTCAAGCCACGACGCGCTTTCTCTCACCGACTCTCCGCTGCCCCCACAATTTGCCAATACCGATTTAGCGATCAGACGGATGAAGATTCGAGGAAGCGCATATGCTCAGCTCGACCGCTTTCAAGATGCGGATCAAAGCCTGAACGAAGCCGAAGCTCTGTGTGACAAGTTGCACTCTCCGCTGGCAGATGAGGTTGCGGCAGCTCGCGGAGTATTAGCCTTTCGCCAAGGCAATCAGGAAAGCGCGGCCCGGTTCCTACGCCAGAGTTTGAAGCTCGCCCGGCAACAACGGGACCTGCATCTACAAATGACCGATCTCTCGAATCTCGGTGCCGTGGCCGAGCGGCAAGAACATTATGACGAAGCCATTGATTGGTTAAATGATGCACAGCAAAATGCCACCATCCTCCACGACCGCCACACAGGACAAGTCGCCTTGGGCAATCTCGCGTGGGCGTACTACAAAATGGGGGACTTCGATAAGGCTTTAGCTTTTTACCAGGAGGCCGCGAAAACCGCCAAAAGCATCGGCGCCGTGTACGACCAAATCGGCTGGCTAAACAATATCGGTTTGGTGTACTACCAGCTGAACCAGCCCTCGGTTGCGGAAGATTTCTACCGGCAATCCCTGGCCTTGGCTCAGGAGAACCAAAACTCCGAGTTAATCATCGATGCCTTAACCAGCCTAGCCTTTGTCTCGGTGCAGAAAAGCGAGCTGAGCGAGGCGCAACAATATAGCGAGCAGGCTTTTGAAAAGGCACGCGCCAAAAATGACCGACCATCCGAACTCTACCCGCTCCTTGTCAGAGGCCAGGTGGCAGCCGCTCGCGGGGACTCCATGCAAGCGGAGCAAATCTACCGAAATGTTGCAAGCGATTCTAAGAGCGATCTTTCATTGCGCTGGCAAGCACAAAACGATTTAGCAAAACTCTACGAGCACGACCATCGCTTGGCCGAAGCCGAAAAACAATATCAGGAGGCGCTGGCCACCATCGAGCAATCGCGCTCCGCGCTGCAGCATGAAGAATTCAAATTGCCATTCCTGGCAAACGCCGCACACCTTTACGACGACTACATTCATTTTCTTGTAGAGCAGGGAAAAGACCAACGCGCCCTGCAGGTCGCCGATTACAGCCGTGCCCGAACCCTGACGGAAGGGCTGGGATTCCTCTCCGGGAAGCCGTCGGCCGATGCGCCCGCGCTGGATGCGCAGCAGATCGCCCGCCAGGCTCACGCCACGATCCTGTTTTACTGGTTGGGGCGCGAGCGCTCCTATCTCTGGGCGATCACGGCTAAAAAGACTGCGCGATTTCCGCTACCTCCTGCCGCCGAAATCGATGCCGCCGTTCAGCGATATCGCCGTGCGCTGACCGGATGGCAGGATCTGCTCAGCACTGCGAACGCTGACGGCACCCATCTCTACGGCGTTCTCGTGGGCCCAGCTCGAAATTTGATCGCGCCCAATTCGCGTGTCATCCTGATCACGGATGGCAGCCTGGATAACCTGAATTTTGAAACATTGCTCGCCCCGGAACCAAAGCTGCATTACTGGATTGAAGACGCCACGGTCGTGAGTGCGAGCTCGTTGCGCGTCCTGGCGGCCTCCCAGACTACCCATGAACATGGAGCGGGAAAGCTGCTGCTGATCGGCGACGCCCTTCCGGCGAGTCCTGACTTTGCTCCCCTGCCCGATGCAGTGCGGGAGATGGAGAACATCGGAAACCATTTCGCCGCCGCGGTGCGCCAGACCTACACCCACGCTCAAGCCACTCCTGCCGCATATCTCGAAAGCGATCCAGAACAGTTTTCTTACATTCACTTCGTAGCCCATGCCACGGCCAGCAGGTTGAGTCCGCTTGACTCCGCGATCGTTCTATCCCGCTCTTCGGCGGAACAGGACTCCTTCAAACTGTATGCGCGCGACATCAAACAACATAGCCTGCACGCCGACTTGGTCACGATTTCGTCCTGCAACGGAGCGGGCGCGGAAGCCTATTCCGGGGAGGGCCTTGTGGGCCTTTCATGGGCATTTCTTCGCGCCGGGGCACACAATGTAATTGGCGCGCTCTGGGATGTAAACGACGCTTCCACCGCCCGTCTGATGGGCCGTCTCTACGACGAACTGAAGCGTGGTCAGTCTCCGGATGCGGCTCTCCGTATCGCCAAACTCTCGCTGCTGCATTCGAGTGACGTTTCCCACAGGCCTTTCTATTGGGCTCCCTTTCAACTCTATACGGGGCGATAGTTCAGGCTGGACAAGGATTTCCACACGATCCACAAGAAGCAGGTGCATTTCGCGGGAATCCGTCCGCAGGCTGGCATAGAATAAGCGATTCGGCAGGGCGTGTCCTATGAATTTGATTGACGTCGGGAAAAAATGGGAAGGCCGGGTCGTCGATGGAAGGTTCCCTCTGCGCCAGTGGCTTGGAGGCTCCGAGCACGCTGCAGTATTTCTCACGAAACGAATCGCAGATGGACCTCAAGAAGCGGCCATCAAGCTGATTTCTGTAGAAGCCTTCTCGGCCGGTAACATTGACGAGGCCACTCAACTCGCCCGATGGGCGGCCAACGCGACGCTGTCTCATCCCCATCTGATTCGGCTTTTCGAGAGCGGCCGCGGCTCGATCGATGACCGCAATTTTCTCTATGTGGTGATGGAATTCGCAGAAGAGAATCTGGGGCAGATTCTGCCGCAGCGTCCGCTCTTGCCCGCGGAAGTTAACGAGATGCTCCCGCCCACGGCCAAGGCGGTGGCTCACCTGCATCAGGCCGGATTCGCACACGGTCGTATCAAGCCCTCAAATATCATGGCCGTGGATAATCAGCTGAAGATTTCCACCGACAGCCTCCGCAAACCTGGCGAGCGTCACTGGCAATCGCCCACGGCCTTTGATGCGCCCGAGGTGGCCAGCGCAGGTCTGTCGTCTGCGGCAGATGTCTGGTCGCTGGGCATAATGCTGGTCGCCGTCTTGGCTCAGCACGAACCGGATTTGAAGAAAGGCAAGGAAGGTGGAATTGCAATACCAGACGCCATCCCGCAGCCTTTTTTCGGAATCGCTCAACGATGCCTGCGCTTCGATCCGAAGCAGCGTTGCACCATGAACGAAATTCTGGGCAAACCCAGAGTTCAAAAACAAGTTCCAAAACAAGTTCAACAACCAGCGACCGCGAAAGCGATCGGGAAGCGGCCTGGAGCAAGACGCAACAATCTCCGACTTATCGTGCCTGTGGTTGCAGCGGTGATTTTATTGGCAATCTTGTTTGTCCGCAGATCTCACCAGCCGGAGGTGCTGCCCGCGGAAACTCATCCAACAGAGTCTCCTACTACTTCCGCGAAGACTCCCGCCGCTCAATCGCCAGCGCCGTTTCATGACAAGGCGACGCCATCGCAAACCGGCATAGCCCGGGGTAAAGTGCTTCAACAAGTTTCTCCCGAGGTGTCACCGAGTGCCCGCAGAACAATCACGGGCCGAGTGAAGGTCAGTGTTCAAGTGTGGGTGGATGCTTCCGGTAACGTCTACCAGGCAAAACTCGCCTCCGCTGGTCCCAGCAAATATTTTGCGAACCAGGCCCTGGCCGCAGCGCGCCGTTGGAAATTCAGTCCCGCTCGAGTTAATGGGCAGCCCTTACCCAGCGAATGGGTTCTACGCTTTCAGTTTGGGAGAACGTCTACTGAGATTTCTCCGGCAGAAACAAAACCTGAATAAAGCTGGTCACCCCAAATCCTTCGCATTCTTGTCGATCTTCCAAATCATCTGCCGCAGCATACCCAGCAGGAATGCCGCGTCGCCCTGCTCCAGATGCAACCGCCGCATCACACGACGGACCGCGGCATGAAAAGAAGTCGAGGTATTCAGCTTAGGATATTCGCTGGCCCGAAGCGCCACCAGCAACGTGTCGGTGATTCGCTCGACCTCGGCGGATGACGCAGGATTGCCCCTGGCGGGCTCCGCCAAAGCACTGGGATCGCGCGCCAGTTCATACAGACAGACCGCAACGGCCTGCCCTAGGTTCATCGATGTGTGTTCGTCACGAGTGGGAATGTGCATTAGCCAGTGACAATGGCTCATATCTTCGTTCGACAAGCCGAATTTTTCCGATCCGAAAAGAAGAGCACAAGTCCCCGCTGCGAGGTGCGTTCGAATATCACGACCTCCGTTCTCCAAGCGCACCAGGGCGTGCTGCAGATCGCGATGTCCAATGGCGGTCGTTCCCACGACCAGGGTGCAATCGGCAACCGCTTCGGCCACCGTCTTGTACACCTCCGCAGTCGCCAGCGTAGCTGCCGCCCCCACGGCAGAGCGAGCATCGCGAAACGCAACCTCGTAAGGATTCACGACCCGTAGAATCGGAAACCCAAAATTGCTCATGGCCCGGGCGGCCGCGCCGATGTTGAGCGGATTGCGCACGTCCACGAGCACGACGCGCAATCGGGCGAATTCGGCAGGAACAGGCAAGCTGTCGCTATTCTAACCGCAAAGATCGCAAAGAGAATCCGGGCAGGATGTGAAGTCGAAGCGTTGAGTTTACTTTTCCTCGCGCTCGTCGCGCCCCTTAATCTGCACACTTTGCGACCGAAAGGTTTACCCCAGTGCCCTCATTTCCTTTGCAAGCCTTCTGCCGTAGAGCCTTTTTGCCCCGAGCTGCAATTGTAAAAAATTTGTCAAACCGCTTTCCCTGCACCACAATTGGGCAGAAACCGTTGTAAGCTTCCTTATGTTGTTGTCAGAGAAACACTGCGGCAGGCTTTGGAAGCATGACCGTTTCAGTGAGGATTTCTTATTATGGGTCAAATCGCTACACCGCTAACCACCGCCAGATCGGCCGACCCGATGAACTCTACACGACCCATGGGACGAGTTCTCGTCGTCGAAGACGATCCTTCGGTCCAGAAGGCCCTGAAGCGCCTTTTCGAAACCGAGGGATATACGGTTGAAGTTCAGCCCAACGGGCAGTCGGCGCTGGAAAGTTTTCAGACCTCTCCGCCGGCGGTTATCATTCTGGACCTGCGCCTGCCCAAACTTTCCGGCAGCGATCTGTGCAAAGAAGTGAAAGCCCAGGCACCCGCCTTGCCGATCGTCGTATTAAGCGCCACTAGCGATGTATCAGATAAGGTTCTCCTGCTGGAGTTAGGCGCAGATGACTATGTCACCAAGCCCTTCAGCCCGAGGGAACTTCTGGCCCGCGTGCGAGCCGCCCTGCGACACACCTCAAGAACGGCAACCGCCAGCCTCGTGAGTTTCGACGGCATTTCCGTCGACTTCAAGAAAATGGAGGTCCAGCGCGACGGCAACGTTATAATCTTGACCGCCCAGGAATTCAAGACTTTGCAGTTTCTGGTGCAGAACGCCGACCGCGTGATCAGCCGCGACGAGTTGCTCAACGAGGTTTGGGGATACCAGAACTATCCTTCCACCCGCACCGTGGACAATCACATTCTAAAACTTCGCCAGAAACTGGAACGCGACCCGGCCAGTCCCGTACACTTCCGCACAGTGCACGGAATGGGTTACAAGTTCGTCCGCTGAAATCCCGTGGACCCTACAATCGAGCCCGCGTCGCAAACTTTTCCAGAACCGTCCGGAACCGCACTTGTGCACCGAACCCGGCTGCGCACGCGCTTTCTGCTCTCCATGCTCCTAATCACGGCGGGCCTCACCGCCATGAGCCTTCTGGTGGTACGGCACAGCGTCCAGCGCCACGTCCGCGAAGGAATTGTTCAGGATCTGCGTAACTCCGTTACCACGTTTCAGAATTTCCAGCATGACCGCGAAGTCATGCTGACCCGCTCCGCGGAATTGGTCGCCGACCTTCCCATCACGCGAGCCATCATGACGGCTCACGATCCCGCCACCATCCAGGACGCTTCTAGAGATGTGTGGCAATTGACCGGCAGCGATCTTCTCGTGCTCGCCAATCGCAACGGCTCGGTCGTCGCTCTGCACACCAAGTCGCCAGGATTCACTCGCGAAACCGCACAGCAATACTTCCAACGATCTTTAAGCGAGGAGGACTTCAGCCATTGGTGGTTCGGCGCTAACCATCTCTACCAAACTTTTGTACAGCCGGTTTACTTCGGATCCAAGACTGAAGGCCCGCTGCTCGGCTTCTTGATCATCGGTTACGAAATCGATGACCGCCTGGCCCGCGAGGTCAGCAAGGTCTCAGCCAGCCAGGTTGCCTTCTCCTACGGAGATCAGATCGTAGCTACCACGCTCACCCCTGTGCAATATCAGAGCGCTGCCGTCCGCTCTTTGTCGGCCGCATCACTGCAGAACGGATCGCCGCGGAATGGATTGTTGCAGGGCGGCCCACGGGATGTAGAAGTCGGTAATGAGCTTTTTCTTGCGACCTCTCTCGACCTCTCCACTCAGCAGGAAGTCCCGGTGCGCTTGACCGTACTCGGATCCTACGACCAGGCCGCAAAATTCCTCGATAACCTCAACCGGTTGCTGCTGCTGCTCGGCCTCACCGCCGTGCTCGTGGGCAGCGGACTCGTCTTTCTTATATCCCATACCTTCACACGTCCTCTTGCCAGTCTCGTCGAGGGCGTCCGCGCACTGGAGCATGGAGATTTCCATCATCCTCTCGATGCCCGCGGAAGTGACGAAGTCGCCGAATTGACTTCCGCCTTCGACCGCATGCGTTCCAGTCTGCTCAAGACTCAGCAGGCTCTGCTGGAGTCAGAACAGTTGGCGACCATCGGACGCATGGCCAGTTCGATCTCTCACGATCTGCGCCACTCCCTGGCGGCGATCGTCGCCAACTCTGAGTTCCTTTGCGACGGTCGCCTGACTGCGGCGCAGCGCGAAGAGTTGTATCAGGAAGTTCTCATCGGCGTAAATCAGATGACCGACCTCATCGATTCCCTGCTCGAATTTGCCCGCACCCGAGAGTCTCTTAGTCCCACTTACGCTAGCGTTGCAGAAACGGTGCAGCGAGCCATGCAGGCTGTCCGGCTACACCCACGCCATCAGGGAACTCCTATCCACATCGATAGCAGCGGCCAGGGCCTGGCATGGTTCGATCCTCGTAAGCTCGAACGCGCCCTTTACAATCTCTTGTTGAACGCCTGCGAGGCTGCGCCCACCAGGGACGGTTGCGTTCAGGTGACGATTGGGCGCAGCGGCGCGTCGGTCACCATTGCGGTCGCCGACAACGGTCCCGGCATCCCGGAACCAATTCGTGACAAATTGTTTCATCCCTTCGTGAGTTATGGCAAAGAAAACGGCACCGGTCTTGGCCTCACCGTTGTGCAGAAGATTGTGCAGGATCATGGGGGTAAGGTCTTGATGGAACGCACCGCCGACGCTCGAACGGTTTTCCGGATCACGATCCCGGGCCGTGCTCCACAAGGCTCCGTCCCAGATCAAGTTGAAGAAAGCGACGACGGGCTGACGCCGCGTCCCTTTGTTTCGTTGAACAAGCCAGCAAGTAAGTGAGAACTCAATTTGACATCCGGAAACCTAAGTCTACGATTCTGGTTTTTCTGATTTTATAAAGATCCGTATGTCACCCCGGAGGATGTGTGAACAGCCCATGGACCTTTGCGCTTCGTTGCACTGGCATTACGACAGTCGCTTTTGTCCTGTTAGGCATCGCCAGCCATGCCCAGGAAAGCGGACCTGCCCCGGCATCCCAAGGCGCTGACGCCACCGTGCGTGCGCTCGATTCACAAGTACGCGAACTCCGCGCCATGATTGAGCAAATGCGCGAAGAAAATGCTCAGTCGCGCAGCGAGATGCGGGAACTACGGCAGGAATTGCAGGATACCCGGAGGCTTCTGACCCCGCTCGCCTCCGCGCTGAACAATTCCGCGCCGGCCGCTGAAGCCGCACCCTCGTCAGAAACTCCTGCCGTTCCTCCAACCGTTGCCCCAACGGCTTCCTCACTGTCAAATTCTGCCGACGTGGGAACCCGCCTTCAGAAACTCGAAGAATCCACCCAACTGCTGGGCTCGAAAATTGACGAGCAATACCAGACCAAAGTAGAAACCGCCGCGAAGTATCGCGCCCGACTTTCTGGAATTGTCCTGATGAATGCATTCCGCAACGTCGGGACCTCCGACAATCTCGACCTCCCCAATTACGCGCAGCCGCCAGTAGCTGGCACGACTTCTCAAGCCAGCTTTGGCGCAACCATGCGGCAGACGGAGATTGGCTTGGAAGTTTTCGGGCCCACCCTCGCCGGCGCAAAGACTTCCGCCAATGTACAGTTCGATTTCGCAGGAGGATTCGCCTCGGCCCCGAACGGCGTCGACTTCGGCATCGTGCGTTTGCAGACTGCCAGCTTGCACCTCGACTGGAAAAACACCTCCGTGATCGCAGGCCAGGATTCCCTGTTCATCTCGCCGCTCTCGCCCACTTCTTTTGCATCGCTTTCGACGCCGGCCTTCGCCTACGCCGGAAACCTCTGGGGTTGGACGCCACAACTCCGCGTCGAGCATCGCTTCGCTCTAGCCAACGACCAGACCATCACTTTGCAGGGTGGAATTCTGGACAACCTCGATTGGCAGATCCCGACTGAAACTTATTTCCGCTCCGCGACTGCCGGCGAACAGACCGGGCAGCCCGCCTACGCTCTCCGGACGGCCTGGTCCCAGCCGTTGCTTGGCCATACGTTGAGCTTTGCAGTGGCTGGCTACTATGGACGTCAAAACTGGGCGTGGGAGCGCTACGTCGACGCCTGGGCCGGCATGACGGACTGGCAGATTCCGATCGTTCGCCGATTGACTCTGTCGGGTGAGTTCTACCGCGGTCGCGCGGTAGGAGGCTTGGGCGGCGCCATCGGCCAACCCATTCTCTACGGCGGCAATCCCGCCTATCGCTTTTCACCTATCCGCGGACCTAACTCCGCCGGAGGATGGAGCCAGCTCAAATTCCAGCTCACTCCCAAGCTTGAACTCAACGGAGTCTTCGCCGAAGACAACGCATTTGCCGGAGACATTCGCGGCTTCGCCACCGATGCGAACAACTTTGGCCCGATTCTCGGGCGTAACCACGGAGCGCTTGGCAATCTGGTTTACCGCCCGCGATCCGACTTGTTGCTGTCCGCGGAATTCAGACGTCTGCACACTTTCCCCGTCTATGACAGCAGTAGCGTGACCAACCAGATCAATCTTTCGATGGGGATCCTTTTCTGATGAGGCGCTTCGCTGCGTGCTGCACCACTTTGTGTTTGCTGTTGTTGTCCTGCTTTTGCGCTTGGGCGCAGAGTGTCGAACTCCGAGGCAAGGTACAACTCACGAGCGGCGGACACCGCGTAAAAGACGCTTCGAAACTCGTCGTCTGGCTCACGCCGGTGAGAAATACGCCTCCGGTCACGGCGCCGGTCCAGCAGGCTTCGCAAATCCCCCAACTTGTTCAGAAAGACAAAAGCTTCCAACCCTCGCTGCTGGTGATTCCCGCAGGCGGAAAGGTCGAATTCCCCAACCAGGATCCGTTCTTTCACAACGTATTTTCTTTGTTCGATGGAAAACGTTTCGATCTTGGGCTCTATGAAAGCGGCACAACCCGTTTCGTACAATTTGACAAGCCGGGCATTTCGTTTATCTTCTGCAACATTCATGCCCAGATGAGTGCGGTGGTCATCGCAGTGAACACTCCATACTATGCGATATCAGATGGACATGGGAACATAAGCATCAAGGACGTCGCACCTGGACGTTACCTGATACACGTATTCCATCCCTCCGTCTCGCCGGATGCGCTGCAGGCGGCGGAACGCGAAATCACGGTCGTACCGGGCGACACTTTTCTCGGAAGCTTCAGCTTGGCGGAATCCAACCTGGAACTCGCGCACAAGAATAAATACGGCCGCGACTATGACCCCCCCGATCCCGAGAGCCCGGCTTACGCGCGGCCTTGACTCCCTTCAGCCCGACTCTCGCGATGGGAGGTCTCGGCCGATACGACAAGATGCCAAGCAGAACGCCAGCCTGAAGTATTGGATTTAACACGGCCTTTACAAACCCATGACAACTTGAGGAGCCTGCCATTCTATTTTCGACTGATTTTGCATTGCACTTAGTCTGCGCCCTCCGAGCAGCGGCTAAGAGTCTCATACACTTCGAGGAGTCAATAATGAAAAAACAAGCGTCAATGATTTTCGGCACTTCACAACTCAAGTCTGTGGTTCCGGCGGTGCTTCTGTTTGGCCTTCTCGGCATGCTCCCGTTCTTGGCTAGCTCCCATGGCCAGAGTGAAGCAGGGACACTCACCAGACAGGTTCCAATCGGAGTCACCACCTCCACCAAGAACCCTCTGCAGATCGCTCTTCTCCATTGGTACAACGCGAACCTGGCGACGCAGTTTACTGCCGGCGCTAGTCCCTATGGATTGGCCTTCGATGGGGCCAACATCTGGGTAGCGGACAACGGCAGCGGTAAAGTGACCAAGCTGCGAGCCAATGATGGCTTCAATTTGGGCAGCTTTACAGTCGGTACCAGTCCCACCGGTGTGGCCTTTGACGGAGCCAACATCTGGGTGGCGAACATCAATAGCGGCAATGTGACCAAGCTGCTAGCCAGTAGTGGCGCAGTGCTGGGAACTTTTACCGTTGGAACACAGCCCGTCGGAATAGCCTTTGATGGAAGCAACATCTGGGTAACAAACAATGGCAGCGCTAACGTTACCAAGCTGAAGGCCAGTAACGGAAGCGTGCTCGGAACCTTTACAGTGGGGACCTTTCCCGCCGCCGTGGCGTTTGACGGAACCAATATCTGGGTGGCGAACAACGGCAGTGCCAACGTAACCAAACTGTCGACCAGTGGAGCCGTTCTCGGCACCTTCGCCGTAGGCAGCGCACCCAGTGGCATCGCGTTCGACGGCACCAACATCTGGGTGGCCAACTTCGGCAGTAACAACGTCACCAAGCTCTCCCTTGCCGGCGCAGTGCTTGGAACCTTCGCTGCCGGAAACGGCCCGAGCGGTATAGCTTTTGACGGAGCCAACATCTGGGTGGCAGACTTCAACAGCACTACCGTGACGAAGTTGCTCGCAACTACCGGAGCAACCGTCAGCACCTTTACCGTGGGAACCGAGCCCCAGGGTGTGGCCTTTGACGGAGCCAATATCTGGGTTTCGACGTTCGGCGGTACGACCGTCTCGAAGCTTTAAGGAGGGGATCCCCAAGACCATCGAACTGGCTGAAAGCTCACGATTGATGCGAGTAAAAAAGGGCGTGCCGTTTAGCACGCCCTCTTCGCCTCTGCCTCTTCACTTCTTACATCAAGTCGCCTTGCCAGATCTACCTGTGATGACCTCCGCCGGAGTGCCCCCCGCTGCTGGAATGGCCGCCACCACTGGAATGCCCGCCACCACTGAAGTGGCTGCCGCCTCCCGAGAACCCTCGACTGGAGTGGCCTCCGCTTCCGCCAGAGGAGTGGCCTCCGCCGTAACTCGGCGCGCTATGCGATCCTCCGCTATAGCCACCACGACTTCCGCCATAGCTCGGAGCACCGTGATACCCACCGTAGCCTCCGGAAGACCTCGGCTGCACGATCGGCTGCCTCATGTTCAGCTGCGGACGCGAACCTCCGCCAGGCCCATAATTGCTGGAAGCGCTCGAACCGGATCCACGCGAGTAGCTTGAGCTCGGTGCGGTGCGATTCCAGTAACTGCCACTCATGCCGCGGTTCGAAGTCTCGGCATTTCCGCCTCGAACCGCCGACTCCGAATTGTTGTGCGAGGGCGGCGTAAACGTCTTCCACTCGCTGCGGTTCGGTTCGCCACGATTCGCCGAAGACTGCTCTACGCGATTCGCCGATGACGCTGAGCTTGGGGCAGAGAACGTCCGCGTCCCCTGGCTCTCGGCACTTCGGCTGGCGGAACTGTTCATCTCCCGGCCGGCACTCGGCGTCCCCGCATTCGGCTTCCCCCCCGAGGCAGCCGTGTTCGCTCTCGACTCGGGCGCTCCGCGAGATTCCATCGTCGCGCTGCGTCCCCCAGCCGTTACGGGGCTTACGTGATTCTGCTGCATTGATCTCTGCAGACTCGCGGTATGCTGCTGGAATGATTCCGGTCGGGACGTGGTCTGCGTTCCAAAGAAGTGCTGTGACCCACTGTTGTTGTGAATCGTCGACGACGCAGCCGCCCGCCCACTGGCCGACAAACTGGCTCGCGACGGTACCACCGGCAGATTTCCCGTCATCATGCGAGCGCTGCTTAGCTGTGCTCGAGACGCGGGCACAGCCGCGGTTCGTCCAGCTCCGAATCTGCCCGCCCCCACTGTGGAAAGCGCACGTCCGATATGCGCATCGTTAACGTGAGCCAGATTTGAGAATCGAGTTCCTCCATGCAGCGGCGCGATTCCGCCAAACCGGTTGATCCCACCCCACCGGTTATAGCCCACGTAGCCGAATCTTCCACGATATCCACCCCACCACGGAAAGAAGCGGTCACAGGGCCCAATCGGCAACCAGCCAAAGCCGCCCCATCCAAACCCCACTCCAAATCCGAATCCGCCTCCGAATCCAAAGAACGAAACATACGCCGGCGCCCAGAACGGACGATAGAATCCCGGCCCCCACACTGGTCCCGGCCACCATGCCCACGAATTCCCGTAATACATCCAACGCCCGTAGTGATACGGGGCCCATCCCCAAGGCTCGTAGCCAACCCACGTCCAGCCGTAGTAAGGCTCGTAAACCCAGTTACCATCGCGATACGGAGCCCAACCATCCGGCTCATTGGGCACCCACACCTGACCGTAGTCCGGCGCATTCTCCCAGCGTCCGTTGGCATCCAGATCTTCCGAACCCACGTAATACTTATTCGTATGCCGCCAGGCATCCGCATTATGAATCATGCGGTCGCGGTCGCTATTCCAGCGGTCCCAGTCATCGCGCTCGGGGGCCGGAGAAATCTTGTAGCGGGCATCCGCACCGCTGCCACGCACCGTCGCCATGTCACCCTGCTTGATGGTGGCGATCCCCTGCGGAGTTGAAAGCTCAGCCTCACCCTTGCGCACGATGATGATGCTGTCGCCATCGGGCCGCACTTCAATGCGAAACACGCCATCCTGATGTGCCGGATGCAACGCGACGTTCGGCGTATCGATCTCGGGCTCGGTCTCACCTTCGCCAAACACCGAGTAATTCACCAGACCCTGCCCAACCTGTATCTGGATGTTCTGCTTTGTAAAGTTCGCCAAGTTAACCTGCGCATTCGATCCGAGGCGAAGAATGTTGGCGAAGTCGAGCTGCACTTCGGCGCGGCCCCCCGGCCCCGTCGAGATTTTGTCGCCGTTCACTACCGGCTGATTCAACACGGCCGCCGAATATGTACCCGAGTCTCCGCGCTGCGTCGACACGTCGCCGTGGATCATGCTGACGCGTCCCACCCCCTGATCTACCTTAGCCGGGCCTTCACCAGACGGTCCGCCCGGCTGAGCTTCCTGGTCCATCTGCGGGCCTTGTCCCGGCTCGGACGGCTGCTGCGGCTGCGCGTCCTGCCCAGGTGGTGGCGGCGCTTGTGGCTGTCCCATCTCCATGGGGGCGCTAGGCTGCTCAGTGGGACCATTGCCTTCGTCCGTCGTCTGCGCCTGCCCGCTCGCCGTAAATGCCCCAGCAAGTCCCAGCGCTAAGATTGCCAGACTTCCTATGAACCTTTTTTTCATGAGGCCTCTCTCGAACGCATCCCACATCTGCTTAAACCCAGAAAACAGAAGAACGATTCGTTATATTGCGAAGCAACTGCCATGCCAAAACAGCTGGGAAAGGAATCGATATAAATACCTTGTTTTCAGGAAGGAAGGAGGAAACTTCCACAGGCCAGAGTCATCGAACTCCAAAGCCGGTGGCCGCCCTAAGCCAAGGTGGTGGTTTTCAGCCGCTAGGGCGAGGTTCTCTGTCGGTGCGGTCTGTGTAGGTGCGAATCGGTCAGCCTTCCTTCTCCTCATCCGCAATGCCAATCTTCGACAACCGGTATCGCAGCGCATTCCTCGACAGCCCCAGCAACCGCGCGGCTTGACTCTTATTTCCATTCGCCCGTCGCAACGATTCCCGAATCATTTCATCCTCCCACTGTTCCAGCGTCATGCCCTCGGGAAGAAAATTTCCGCTCCCATTCACTGCCCTCGCGGGACGCATATCCAGGTGAATGTCCTCAACCTTCAGCACCGTGCCCTTCGCCAGCGCGCACGCCCGCTCGATAATGTTCTGCAGTTCGCGCACATTGCCCGGCCAGTGATAGTTCACCAAAACCTGCATCGCCTCCGGCGTAATGCTCTCCACCGGCTTTCCGGAGTCTCCCGCGAAGCGCGCAATAAAAAGATTCACCAGATCAGGAATGTCTTCTTTACGCTGCCGCAGCGGCGCAATATCGATGGGCACAACGTTCAAGCGATAGTAAAGATCCTCCCGAAACGTCCCCTGCTCCAGCGCTTCCCGCAGATCGCGATTCGTCGCCGCGATCAGCCGCACATCCACTTTCACCGTCCTTGTTCCACCCAACCGCTCAAACTCTCGCTCCTGCAGCACGCGCAGCAGCTTGACCTGGATCGCCGGAGGCACATCTCCAATTTCATCGAGAAACAGCGTACCTTTATCCGCCAACTCAAACTTTCCCGGCTTGCTTGAGTTCGCGCCGGTGAACGCGCCTTTCTCATAGCCGAACAATTCACTCTCCAACAAGTTTTCCGGGATCGCGGTGCTGTTGATTTTGATGAAAGGCCCTGCGGCTCGCCGCGACCTCTCGTGAATCGCGCGCGCAATCAAATCCTTACCCACGCCGCTTTCCCCGCCCAGCAGCACCGTCGAGTTCGTGGGAGCGACCCGATCTACCGTCGCCAGGACTTCCTGCATCTTCGTGCTGCGCGCCACTACGTTCGGATGTGCATACCGCTTGCCCAACGCCTCCCGCAACGACCGGTTCTCCTCGCGCAGATTGTGTACGTCCAACTCCTTCCGGATCACCATCCTCATCTCGCTCAGCGAAAATGGCTTCAACACATAATCGCTGGCCCCGGCCTTCATCGCTTCTACAGCAGTCTCGACCGTGCCAAAGGCCGTCATCACCACCACTGGAAGCACCGCGTTCAGCCGCTTCACGGCTTGCAGGAACTCCAGGCCGTTCATTCCCGGCAACTTCAGATCTGTCACCACCAGGTCGATGGTGTTCTCGCGCAAGAGTTTTAGACCAGCCTCCGCGTCCCCGGCGGATAGCGTGCTGAAGCCGTCCTCCTCGAGATTCAATTCGAGCAGCCGCCGCATCTTCGCTTCGTCTTCGACAATCAGAATGGTTGACATGTTTGTTACGCCGCCGGTGGTTCAGTTTCTTTTCGATCCTTTAAGAGGCAGGACTTGCCGGAAAAAACACCACGAACGCAGCTCCCTTGGTGCCGCTCCCATTCCCGTTGCTCTCCACTCGAATCGTTCCATGGTGCCCATCGACAATTCGCGACACGATCGACAATCCCAGCCCAACTCCGGTTTTCTTCGTCGTCACAAACGGATTAAAAATCTGCTCCCGAAGTTCATCCGGAATGCCCGGCCCGGTATCTTCAATGCGCACTTCCACTCCATCCCGGTTCGCATGATTTGCCCTCGCCGCTTTCACTCGCAACGTCCCACCGCCGCTGCCCATGGCGTCGTAAGCATTCTGAATCAGGTTCACGAATGCCTGCTCGGAAAGACTTTCATCCAGCGGAACCAGCGGCAAGTTCGCCTGATATTGCCGCTCCACCCGCACCGAAGCCTCTTCGTCTTTATGCGTCAATACCACATCCTGCACTGCTCGATCCAGCACACTTGTAACATTCTGTGGAGTCAGCTCCGCGTGCAACGGACGTGCAAAATCCAGGAACCGAGTTACCAGAGCACTCAAGCGATTCGTCTCACTCGATATATAGCCCGCCAATTCGCTGGCCAGCGGATTCGATTCTCCCAACTTCTGATGGAGCATCTCCGCCGATCCTTTGATCACTCCCAGCGGATTGCGAATCTCATGCGCCAGTCCTGCCGACATCTGCCCGAGCGCCGCCAGCCGCTCCGACCGCCGCGCCTCCTCCTGCGCCTGCTGCAACTTTCGATTGGTTTCCGCCAGCCTCTCCGCCAACTCCTGATAGCGATTAATCTGCCGTCGATTCTCCACCACAAACCGGTTTACCACCATTGCGGCCAGAAAAAAGAACAGAACGCGGATGGCCAGCAGTCCGTAACTTTCCGCATTGATCTCATATTCCTGCACCGCTGGATAGAGATAAGAACAGTATGCCGCCGAGGCGAGCGCGGTCCACAACAGCGTAACCAGCGGACTGAAATATTCCGCCGCCGTAACCGCCGGAAGAAAGTAGATCGGCCAGTAGCTGCTGTTGATGCTCGGTTCGCCGGTGTGGTCGATCAGCAGCGTGGCTAGCGCGATCTTGAGCAAAACGATGTAGGCCGCTCCGCGCTTCGGTATTGTGCGCAACACCCAGCCTTCGCTCAACTGCGCCAATCCAAAAGCCAGCAGCACTAACTGTTTGTGGATCTCAAATACCGGCGGCAGCACCGCCAGCCCGGCCAGAAATACAAGCCAGAGGATATCCATCCAATTAATTGCGGGACGCTTCGCTTCGTTCATAATCAGAATGCAAAAAACAAACGCGCCAGGAACGGGTTGCACTCCCGTCCCACGGCGCTATTTTCCTTCTCAGACTTCACTTCGTCCGCCTGCCCGTCGTATCGCATGCGAACTTATCACACCGCACACCACCTGCTCCCGTCAATGTCCTTTCTTAGGAGGACTCGAGTGACTCTCCACCGAAGGATGCGAATTCTGCTGCCGCTGCGCAGGAGGCTGTACCGGCCTCTGCTGTTGCCACGTGCTGAACTTCTGCTCCTGCTCCCGCTGCTGCTGCGCATTCCCCTGCTGCACCGGAGCTACCGGCTTGGCCAGCGGATGCGACCACTGCTGCGCTGGTTGCGCGCTTCGATTTTCTGGCGGAGCCTCGGAGCTCTTCTGCGGCTCCGGAGTTCCTTGCGCTTCCCACACTCGAGGTTGTGGTTTAGCCGGGCTGTTGCCACCGCTCGGCGGCACAAATGAGCGAAATCCTTCTTCGGTTTGCGTTGGGGATTGGGTCGCGGACTTAGACATCGATCCCGATTGCGTCGGCCGTGTCGGCGCACTCATCGGCACCGGACGGCCTGGCGCCTCTTGCCGTACCAATGACGAGGAAGACGGCTGGTTCAAGTGCCCGCCAGCTTGCGCCTGCCGCTGATCGAAGGAGCGCGGCATCGGAGCCGGGGTCCTCAACGCGACCACCGGACGGCTTGTCACCGCCGCTGGGGGCCGGTTGGTCACGGGCCTCCCCGCGCCCAACACACTGGCTCTGGCCGGCTCGACGCCAACCCTCAGCGAAACTGGCGCTGCTGCGATTTCTCTCGCCGGCACCGATACTACGCTCCGCGCCACCGGACGCGCATTCACAAAAGTATCGCGCGACACCACCGTCACTCCGCCGATCACGTTGCGGTTCGCGTATGTGACGTTACTTACCGTTGTGCTCCGGTTGATCACAACGGTGTTGTAGACATTCGTCACCCTCGTGACATTCACTCGCGTATTGGTGATGTTCACGTTGTTCACATAGACCCGGCTCACGCGATAGCCCGGAATAAATACTTCTCCCGGAGCCAGCGGGAACCAACCCACTCCTGCGCCAAACGAAAACGAGAAACTGAATCCCGGCCCGCCGCCAACCCAGGCCACCAGCGCCGGAGCATACACCGGTCGCACCACACTCGGTCCCGGAACCCAGAACCATCCCGCCCCTGCGAACGCCCAACGGCCGTAGTGGAACGGAGCGAATCCCCAGGGCTCATCTTCCACCCATGTCCATCCCCACGGTCCAACCCAAGCCCAATGGCCAAAACGATATGGGGCCCATCCTGCCACGACTCGCGGCCTCCAGCCCATACCGTAGCCCGCAACATAGCTCCAGTCGCCGTTGTCGTCGAGGTCTTCGTATCCCGTCATCTCGCGCGAAACATAATTCGCCGAATCAGACTGATCCTCAACCTGATCCCGGCCCACCGCCCACGTATCGAACCCATCTTCCGCCGGAACCTGGCCCAGTTCGTAGTTCAACTGATCGGTCCCGGTAAATGTAGCGTACTGGTTCGCCACGACGGTGTAGGAAGAACCCCCACCAGTAACCTCACCACGTCCCCGCCACACAGTCACTTCGGTCCGATTGCCATCCGGATCGACATCGATGCGGTAGTCCCCCGGTTGCGCCACCACGAACGCCACATTCGGCGTATCGATCTCGTAGGAGTCTTCGTCGTCCACATGCCGGACCTTCACAATCAACGATCCCTGCGCCAGACGAATCTGCGCCGCCCGGTCGCTGACCTCAAGCAATGTGATCCCGGTCTTCGAGCCCAGACGCAGCGCGGTCGAGCCGATGTGCACCTCAGCTCGCGAATTTTCGTCTGCCCAGAGATTGTCTCCCGTCACCAGCGGACGATTCAGCACCGCCGTCACCCAGTCGTTTTCACCACCGGGCTGGAACGAAACGGATCCATCTATGAAATTCAATCTCGCCACACGGCTCGGAGGATCCGGAGTATTCGCATCCTGCGTGTCTTGCGGAGTTTGGCTGCCCTGCGGATTCTGCGCCTGGGGTGCCGCTTCCTGCGAATCGGCAGCAACTTGTGCGTCCTGCGCCTTCATCGCGAGTGACCCTTGCAGCATGAATGCCAATCCCGCCACGATCACTGCCCAGCTCCACCACTGCTTGCATGGCTTCATAGCGCTCTCCTGACAGAAGATTTTGAGTTCAGAAATGCTGCTGCTCAACATCCTATCTACATTGGTGTAAACCCAATAGAGACGCTTTAGTTTCCTGCCGCTGTAGTGGTTGTTTTCAGCCAGGAGTGGCCGATTTCAGGCAGATTGAATGCATCCCTTTCGTAAAACAGAGTTGATGAGGACGCTGCAAAACTCGCGAACGACGGGCGGTGAGACAGGGATGAGATTGATGGCGGTGACGTGGAAGAGCGGCGCTTCAGCGCTATATCGCACCTCAGAAACACGCAACACTAGATTGGCCGCAAGCCGTCGATGAGATAAATTCAGCGTATATGATCGGTCAGTTAACGGTTTGTTCGGTGATGTTGGCGGGGATGGTTTGGGCGTGTGAAACCCAGTTCGCTTTCGCAAGGCAGGAACCACCTCATTGCTCGGTTGTTGGCGATTTGGATGTACGCCCGTTCACCAGCAGAGTCTTTCATAACACGCGCATGCTGAGGGTTTGGCTCCCTCCTGGCTACAAAAACCCTGACCA